>R16__coassemble_10266_pt1 | contig 1750 bp, 1 predicted proteins | sample R16__metabat2_high_PE_017 | metagenome-assembled genome bin R16 | reverse complement strand
CCTACATCGACATCGCCGAGAAGGAGAAGAAGCGCCAGATGTCGGTGTTCGAGGCAAATTTAATGGGGTAAAATCACAACCGTTCAACACATATGAAGCAACTGTACGAAGAAGTATACAAAGTGACACAGTGGTGCGCCTGCTGCCGCCACACCTATGTCGCTGAGGAGAACGACCCGCCAAAGAAGGTAAACAGGAAGGAGTTGTTTTCATCTTTGGGAGCGGAACTCATAAAGGGCTTCGTCGAAGATAAACAAGCCATAGATGGAACAGAATCGGCTGGCGAAGGGAGGATTGAAGAACTCCATGTCAATTTGTCGAAGGAACTGATAGAGTCGTTGAGCGAGACGACTGTGATTGTGGAGCCGGAAAAGTCTGAAGATGACGAATGGCTTGATTGGGAACGGAGTTATGAACTCTATATGGATGAGTTCCATATGGTGAGGTGCCCGTTTATCAGGAAGAAAGGTTTGGAGGTTCACATTGACAGGGAATTTGTAATCCCAGACGATGAACGAGAACTCCTGCGGCTGCTGGACAAGCTGTCGCAATGCTATCCCCAGGACTGCAGATTCAACGACAGGGAGCACTGGGGAGTGCGCACGCTGAATGGAATGCTCCGTGTGGCTTTGGCCAAGATTGACTTCGCACTAATTGAGAGAGGGAAGGATTACGGCAAGCTGATGCACGATATGTACTTTCCGTATTATGAGCGCAAGTCGGACATCTACGAATGCGGATATTCCTGGGACCTCATCCGCTACTATTTGGATAAATACGGCATCCCCCTAAAAAGCAATGAGGAATACGAGGCGGAGGACAATCGGACTCAGGTCCTTGACTTCGAGTCCAAACAGGAATTCAAGGATGCATTCGCCGACCACCAGTGTGACAAGAAGGGCAAACTGCTGGTGAAGAAAGCGGAATACACCCGTTACGCGGCAGAGAAATATGGAATCACTTCCGGCTATAAACAGTTCTGGACTCGCTTTGATAACATATTCTCTGATGATAAGGACAAGCCCATCTCGTACAGAACATTTATGCAGAGTTTCAGGGACCAGGGGCTCGGATAGACTGAACAATTAAAAATTTAACGTTATGACATACAAGGAATTCGTGCGCATTGTCGGTGGTGATGATGCGCTAAATGCCATTTACGCCACATTCTACAGGGCAGGCAAATTTGAACTCTCCAGATTGATAATGAGTGATGACGAGGCCAGAGAACTATATGAGGACATTTATATCGATGAAACCAAAACCAAATTCAGCGATTGGGGTGAACTGAGAGATGAGATCTCAAATGGAATCAGGGCCTGCGGGAACAATCCGGTGCAGCTCAAACGCTATGTCTGCTCATTGATGACGCCTCTTGATGATGTAGCGGACTATTTCGACTTTGACCTGAGCCTCGACAAGAATAGTCGGCTTGCCGGGTTGCTTCTCAACAAGGTGGCAGGGATGCAGCTGCCGTCAATTAAAGAAATTGAGTCCTGGCAGGAGGAAGCCGAGATGAAAGCAGACGAGTACGAGGAGAATATCCGCCATCAGCGCTATCTCGAATGTGATGATGAAGATGCGGAGGAAGACGATGATCGATTCGGACTCACAGCTGATGAATATGAGGAAGTGTATGAGAAATACCACAAAGCGGCAATTAAGCGCTATGAGGATGAGTGGAAACGCCCTGAATATATATTGCTGTCAATGGTCAGATTCGGTTTGCGGAATCTTGCATACATAATTG
>R16__coassemble_8662_pt1 | contig 1940 bp, 1 predicted proteins | sample R16__metabat2_high_PE_017 | metagenome-assembled genome bin R16 | reverse complement strand
CGTTCTGACGGACTTTCTGACGGGTTTTCATTGTTGCGGTTCTATGAATTGTTTGATAGCGGTTTATAGTTCCCTTGACGGGCATCCCAAGTCGTGCATAACGTGTTGGGCAACCTTGCTCAACGCGTTGAGCCACCTTACCCAACGTGTTGGGTAAGGTTACCCAACACGTTTGCACGACCTGATTACCGCGGCAAAGATACTACTTTTTCGGCATAAACAATGCATTTTACCGCCAAAAGTAGGTGTATTGACATAGGCTTTTTCATGTACTACCTTTGCATCGCCTTTGGCCCGGAAACACGATGCCGGCAACACCAAAGGCAAAAAACAATTTGGTCAATACCACCCTCTCCCTCGCCAACAGCAGCCGGATGCTGCCCATGGCGGAACGTCCCGCAGAGACGTCGAACATCTGCACCCTGCAACCCTGGGAGGACGACAGCCTTCAGCTCATCCTCCGTGTACGTCTTTACCTCACCAGCCGTTATCGCTTCCGCCGCAACAGCGTGACAGGACGTGTGGAGTATGCGCCGACCTGCGCAGCTGCCGCTGAGCCCGGACCGGATCTTGGCGATGCTGCTTTCACTCCTCTCGACAAGGCACAGAAGCACTCGTTGCAGGTGGAGCTGGCGCATGCCGGCATACCCTATGTAGCGCTCAGCATGATCGATGCGGTGACAGACAATGCGGGCACTCAGCCGTTTGATCCTGTGCAACACTACCTGTCATCCTTGCCCGCATGGGACGGTACTGAGCGTATAACGGCATTCTTCCGCCGTTTCACCGACGATGCCTACGAACTCTCCGTGCTCCATCGAGCCTTCCTGGCCACGGTGGGACAGATGAAGGGATGTCTTACCTTCGGCAACGAGATCTGTCCCATCTTTATCAGCCGCACACAGGGCTGGGGCAAGAGCAAGTCGCTGCGGCGCCTGCTACCGCCCGAGCTCCAGCACTTCTTCACCGACACCTTCAACCTGCGGCGTGAAGAGGAATGTCTGCGGCGCATGAATGGCTTCGTGCTCATCAATCTCGACGAGATCGACCACTACAGCCCTGCCTCGCTGGCTTTGCTCAAGAAGCTCATCCAGATGAAGGACCTTCCCATCCGCCGTCTCTACTGCAACTGGATGGAGACACTCGAGCGCCGAGCCTCGTTCTGGGGCACCTCAAACTGCCGCTATGTGCTCAACGACCCAAGCGGCTCCCGCCGCTTCTTCCCTGTGATGTTGAAGGGGGTGGTGGACCTCGACTCTCCCATTGACTACCCCCAGCTCTATGCCCAGGCGCTCCACGAACTCGGTGCGGGCCATCGCAAGCCCTGGTTCAACGCCGACGAAAATGTCCGCATTGAACAGCACAACAGGCACTTCAATGCCCAGATGGCCCTTGATGCTCTTCTCGATAAACATTTTGAGGTGGTGGACTATGTGGACAAGACATGTTCGGATGGCACCGCACGTCGGCTCGGTCTGCTCACTGCTCAGGAAGCATACGATGAGCTCAACGCACTGAACCCCGAGTTGATGAGCAGCTTCTGCGAGCGCAATTTCGGTCAGCGCCTTAAGCAGTATGGCTGCAACAGTCTGCGCAGCACCAAGTGCCGACGCTACAACCTCCGTCTGCGCAGCACCGCCCGTCCGGTAGATGCCGACAACGAACTGTTTCCCCAGTTCGCTGAGTGATCCAGCCGGCAAGGAGGGAGATGACAACCCGAGGAATGTCATCCCCTCCCTGCCGGCCAGACTCACCCCCTTCAGCACCCCTTCTCGGTCCATTTTATGACAATTGACAACCTCGGTACAAAAGTCTTCGAGGCGAATGCAAAGGGGGATGCTTGCATCCATCCTTTGCTGAGCCGAGTTAGACTTAAAAGGTACTTAAAAGTCTTCGAGGCGAATGCAAAGGGGGATGCTTGCATCCATCCTTTGCTGAGC
>R16__coassemble_2233_pt1 | contig 6282 bp, 6 predicted proteins | sample R16__metabat2_high_PE_017 | metagenome-assembled genome bin R16 | reverse complement strand
CATAGTGTGTGTGAATGAAAGGGTTGGTTATACGGGTGCGGTTGCTGTGTGTATGATAGGGTTGGGTATACGGGTGTGGTTGCTGTGTGTATGAAGGTGCTGGTTATGGGGGTGCGGTGGTTGCTGTGTGTCAAAGGTGCTGGATGTCGCCGTTCATGGTGCTGCCCTCGTGGAAGTGGAGGGAGCAGCCGCTGAAGGTGTTGTGTACGTTGATGGTGACCGTCGGCGGTCGTTCGGGACGTGTGCAGGGGGTGGGGGTGTTGCCACCGTGCAGTGTGCCCAGCAGCCGTGCCATGTCGTCGCACCGTTTGCCGCAGTCCCACAGCAGGGTTGCCAGCTGCCGTTCGTCGTCGGCAGGGCTGTTGCTGCACTCCCGCACATGGGTGTCGATGGTGTGCACCGTCCGGTAGAGGGCGGCGTAGCACTCGCGCAGCGCATCGGGGTCGGCAGGCGGGTCGTAGTCGTCCCAATAGGCAACGCCGGCTTCCACCTCCCAGCGCACGAGGACGTACCACTGTGCTATGCCATCGGTCAGCTGGCGGCAGCAGCGAAGGGCATCGTTCAGCTCCTCGAGCAGGGTGTTGTCCATCGTCCACCACGCGCTGCGTGCCATGTGCTCAGCCTTCCGGACGGTGGCTGTCATCTGGCCCAACGCGTCCTGCAACTGCTCAGGAAGCTGGCTGAGCAGGGCTGTGCACTCGCGGCTGGAGGTGGGGAGGACAGTATTCATAGCACTTGGGGTTTGTTTCAGGGCGCTAAGGTACGCACTTTTTCCTATTGGAGCAAGGGGAGAGCTGATGTTTTTTTCCACATTGTTTCCACATTGCCGGTGGATATGTCCATAATGTCCATTGTCCATTTTGTCCATAAAGTGTACCCCAAAAAAGGGAAAGAGATAATAATAGTATAATAATAATGTATAATCAATGAATTAAACATAATCTTTTTCTTCGTTCTGGAGGGGTGGTTCATGGACATTATGGACAATGGACGCTGTGGACGCTCCGCTCCTTCGTGCCACGCCCCCCGATGCAATGCTGGCACCCCCCGTTGCAGTGACCGCAGGCGCCATGGTGGCAAAGAAATTCTCCGTGTTTGCAAAGAAATATTTCTTTGCCCCAAATAATTGCCAAATTCCTTGTCCATCTCGCGGGAAATGACTATATTTGCAGCGTGAAAGCAAAGAAATCCATGAGGTGTTTTAGCCATCCGTTGCCGCACAGTCGTTTTAAAGATAAGTATACCGTGTTGAACCTCCGCGGTAACCGATGACTTTTTGAAACAATAAACCACATGCATATGAAACATCAGCGTCCTCTCCTGCGTACGGCCCTTGCCGCTGCGCTCACGCCCCTCCTCTTCACCGCCCTCCTGTGTACCACCTCCTGCAAGCCCGACGACGACGGTCCCACGGGCGACGATACGAATGTGACCCACGACTATGTGGACCTCGGCCTGCCCTCGGGCATCCTCTGGGCCACGTGCAATGTGGGTGCCACGGTGCCCGAAGGCCTCGGCGATGCCTTCGCCTGGGGCGAGACGTCCGCCAAGGACGACTACAGCTGGGGCAGCTACGCCTACTGCGAAGGGTCGGACTCTACACTGACCAAGTACTGCAGTGTGAGCACCCAGGGCTACAGCGACTATACCGATGCCCTCCCCTCCCTGGAGGCTGCCGACGATGCCGCCGCCGTCCGCTGGGGCGACGACTGGCGCACGCCCTCACAGACCGAGTGGCAGGAGCTCATCTACAACTGCGCCTGGGAGTGGACCACGCTGAACGGCGTGGAGGGCTTCACGGTCACCAGCAAGGCCAACGGCAACACCCTGTTCCTGCCCGCTGCCGGCCGTCACAGCGGCGCCGACGGCTACGGCGAAGGCTCCCACGGCTTCTACTGGTCGGCCACGCTCTACAACACGCACCCCGAGCTCGCCTGGTGCTGCGTCATCGCCTCGCACGAACAGAACAGGAGGCTGACCTACTACGAGCGCTCCGCCGGCAACAGCGTGCGTCCCGTCAGAGGCACCTCGCTCATCTACGTGAGCACCCTCACCCTGAGTGACGTCGCGCTGACCCTCCCCGAAGGAGGCACCGCCACCCTCACCGTCACCGCCTCGCCCATCGATGCCCGCGACAAGAGCGTTACATGGAGCAGCTCCGACACCTCGGTGGCTGCCGTGGACAACAACGGCACCGTCACCGCCGGCACGGCCGGCTCCGCCACCATCACCGTCACCGCCAACGACGGCAGCGGCGTGACAGCCACCTGCGAGGTCAACGTCGTGCAGTCCATCGACGGATACGAGTATGTGGACCTCGGCCTGCCCTCGGGCCTCCTCTGGGCCACCTACAACGTCGGCGCCACCTCACCCGAAGGCTGCGGCAGCTACTTCGCCTGGGGCGAGACCACCTCGAAGTCGCGCTACGTATGGGCCACCTACCAGTACTGCAACGGCTCCGACGACACGCAGACCAAGTACTGCAACAAGGAGAACTGGGGCGATGGCGGCTATACCGACGCCCTCACCACCCTCGAGGCCGGCGACGATGCCGCCGCCGTCAACTGGGGCGGACGCTGGCGCATGCCCACCAAGGACGAGTGGCAGGAGCTCATCGACAAGTGCACCTGGACCTGGACCTCACAGCGCAGCGTGCCCGGCTACAAGGTGACCAGCAAGGCCAACGGCAACGCCCTCTTCCTGCCGGCCGTCGGCCACCGCGACGATGCCAGCGACGACGATGGCGAGATCGGCTACTACTGGTCATCGACACTCTACCTGTCGTACCCCTACGCCGCCTACTACTGCTACCTCGCCTCTGCCCGCCACAACGCCACCAGCCGCGGCTACCGCTACGCCGGACAGAGCGTCCGCGCCGTGGCACAGCCCTGACACCCACAAGATTGAACCCTAACCCCCACACACGATGAGAAAGACCCTTGCCACAGCCGCCCTGCTGCTCCTCGCCACCCTCGCGGGACAGGCGCAGGAGAAGGTCATGGACATCCTGAAGACCGACGGCACAGTGGCCCGCACCCGCGTGGCCGACCTGGAACAGCTCACCTTCCTCACTGCCGACAGCGAGGGCCGGCTGGCCACCCTGCTCGTCACCACCACCAACGGCATCACCGTGCGCACCCCCGTGGACGAAGTGGAGATGATCACCTTCACCGACACCCTCTACAACCTCAACAGCAGCGGCTACCGCATCCTCGAGGCCGACGAGCTCTGCTGGCCCGACGACCGCCTGCTGCCCGCCTTCCTGCCCCCTGCCAGCCCCGTCAAGGTGCTCGACATGAAAGCCGCCTCGCTGAGCGACGCCGAACGCGTGATGTTCTGCACCCTGCAGGGCATCGTCAACCGCACCCGTCCCCGCATCCTCCTCTACAACCACGACGAGGAGCCCCGCAGCACATGGCCCACGGCACACAGCCTGCGCCTCTCCACCATCCCCGCAGCGAACCCCTACCAGCTGGTGAAGCTCTACACCGAGGAGATACGCGGCCTGGTGCTCTACAGCACCGAGCGCAGCGAACACTACGCCAACCTCGCCGCCACCATCGCCGGCCTCGACCGCCTGCTGCCCGTGACAGCCGACATACAGGCCAAGCTCACCGCCGCCGGCGTCGACCTCCCCGTCGTGGAGGACCTCACGGCACTCACCCTGACCAGCGCCACCGACATCTACACCTACCTCTACGACCACTACTGGAGCCGCTGCAGCCACCGCCTGCTCGTCAGCATACGACCCACCATCCCCTACGTGCACGACATCGCCGCCGCCTGCGGCTCGGCATGCGTATGGCTCGACCCCCGCACCTCCTCCGAGGCCAAGGTGCTCGACAAGATGCTGCAGGACCTGACACCCGGACGCGACATCGTGCTGGGCTGGTACCCCGAGGAACGCTCCGGCGTGGGCGAAGCCACCAAGTACGGACTGTCAACCGTGCCCGCCGACTTCTTCGAGAACACCACCGTGTACACCGCCGTCAACAAGTCCGTCAAGATTCCCCCCGTGCCCAAACGGCCCAAGCTGGAGAACAAGGTGTACGCCACCGTGTACATCAGCGACGGCGACAACATCCAGTACTGCCAGCATGCCATGGCAAAGATCTTCACGCAGAGCGGACGCGGCAAGATGCCCCTGAACTGGACCATCAGTCCCGCCCTGGCCGACATCGCCCCCTCGATGCTCAACTACTACTACGGCAAGGCCACCACCAACGACTGCTTCGTCAGCGGACCCTCCGGCGTGGGCTACGCCATGCCCTACGACGCCCACAACTCGCGCTACTACGCCAACTCACGCGTCAGCCAGCTGCTCGTGCCCTACACACAGCTCACCCAACGCTACATCGAGAAGAGCGGACTGCGCGTCATCACCGTGTGGGACAACATCAGCACCGTGCAGCGCGCCAACTACGCCGACAACTGCACCTACCTCTACGGCCTCACCATCAACGACTGGGAGCGGCAGACAGGCCGCCTCACCGGCAAGGTACAGTCCGGCTGGCTGCCCATCATCCCCCTGTACCCCTGCTACGCCGGCGGTACCGACGTCATCACCACCTTCTTCAAACGCGACATCCAGCGCTACAAGGGCACTGAGCCTATGTTCGTCACCGGACAGGCCTCGGTGTGGGACGCCGGTCCCGACAAGCTCGTAGCCCTGGTGGACGAGCTCGATGCCCTCGCACCCGGCAACGTCAACATCGTACGCGCCGACCACTGGTTCAGCTACTACAACGAGGCACACAACCTGCCCTTCAACATCACCCTGCTGGAGGACATGGAGGTCACCTCATCGCCCGCCCGCACCAACGTGAAGTTCGCCGCCAACGGGTCACCCTCCGAGGGCTACATGTGGATATCGCGGTCGGCCGAGGGTACCGGATGGGTACAGCTCGACTTCAAGGAGCCCTTCACCATCAGCCGCTACGTCGTGCGACATGCCGAGGCAGGCGGACTGGAGCCGCAGCTCAACAGCCGCGACTTCAGCGTAGAGACCAGCCTCGATGGCGTGACCTGGACCACCGCCGGCACCTACACCGACAATACCAGCGCCGTCACCGAAGCCACCATCACCCCCGTGGAGGCACGCTACGTGCGCGTGACCGTCACCGACGCCGGCGCCGACGGCCTCGTACGCATCGGCGACATCGAGGTGTACGGCACACACTGACCCACCGTCACGGCAGGCAGGTCGGCCTCACGGTACGCAAAGGTACTGGGCAATGACCCAGACCTCGGTGGGGTTGAAGGTGCGGCGGCGGCCATCGTAGCCGGCAGCCTGCAGGGCAGCCTGGAGGTCGCGGCAGAGGTCGAGTTCGTACTTGAACCGCTCCCAGGCCTTCTTGCCCTTCACCGTGGGATGGTAGAGCTCGGCCAGCTCGGTGCGGCCATAGGCACGGATGGGGAAGTCGTAGATCGCAGCAGGCAGTACCTCGGGCACGGGGTACACGATAGGGGTATCAAACATAAAAAAGGGTAAGGATAAGCGTGTGATGTGAGTGAAAGATGGCCGCAGTGCCCCTCCCTGTAGGAGGACCGTGCATGATGGCCTCATCGTATTGTGTTTCAGTTGCAAAGGTACAAAATCTCTGCGACATGTGCAAGCGATGGAAGAAGAAAAAATCACACTTTTTCTGCTTTTTTTTGCCCTCACCCGCCGAAAGGGGCCCATAAGTCGGAAAACGCCCCTGCTGCATGTCGTACCTTTGCAGCGGATTTCGAAACCAACACGTCTAACCCCAACCCAACACCCGTACCATGGCTATTACCTACAAAGTGGTGGAGTGCGCAAACCCCAGCGGCGCTGCCGGCGTGGACTACGCCTGCGACCGTGCCGTGAAGACCGGCGACTACACCTTCAAGGACCTTGCCGAGGACATCCAGTTCTCGACCACCGTGACCAAGGCCGATGTGGTGGCTGTGCTGACCGCTGCCAAGGAGTACATCAAGAAAGGTCTCCTCGCCGGCCAGCGCGTAGTGCTCGACGAGCTCGGTGCGCTCCACGTAGCGCTTAAGAGCCGCTGCTTCGCCCAGAGCGCCATGACCGCCGAAGGCTTCAACCCCGCCAGCTACATCAGTGGCATCCGCGTGGGCTTCCGTCCCGAGGCCGAGCTCATCAAGAGCCTCCGTGCCAGCTACACCGTGAAGCGTGTCAGCAGCGATCTGCTCGCCTAAACGAGCCAGCACCTCCCCCCTGCCCTCCCCCTCGTGGGGAGGGGCGGGGAGCCCTGAAGACCCCGGAAGCACGGGAATCGGCACGCGCTCCCCAAC
>R16__coassemble_1917_pt1 | contig 7691 bp, 6 predicted proteins | sample R16__metabat2_high_PE_017 | metagenome-assembled genome bin R16 | reverse complement strand
CTCTAGAAACTCTAGAGGCTCTAGAATCTCTAGCAACTCTAGCAGCTCTAGCTCCTCTAGCAACAGCAGCAACTATACAACAACCTCAAAAAACAATATACTATGGCCGACAAATACCATTACTCTAACGGCGATGAGCGTCCTGTTGACAAGGAGGGGAAGCCCATCCGTGTGCTGAAGGTGCAGACGCAGTGGGAGAATCTGTTCTTCTACCAGAAGTCGGATGTTATCTACCAGATGGCTTTTGTCTTTTGCGATCGCTTCATACACCTCTACAAGGATCGCACCCGCGACCAGGTGATACAGGCGGCACGCTCCTGCAAACAGAATATCGTGGAGGGGCTTGCCGATGGCGTCACATCGACCGAGATGCAGCTGAAACTGCTCAACGTGGCTCGCTCCTCGCTGCACGAGCTGCGACAGGACTTTGAGGACTACCTCAAGTCGCGCCACCTGAAGTTCTGGGGCCTACCACCGGTTGCCAGGGGTGCTAGCGGGGCTAGCGGGGCTAGAGACTCTAGCGACTCTAGCGGCTCTAGCGACTCTAGCGGCTCTAGCGGGTCTAGCGGATCTAGCGGCTCTAGAGGGTCTAGCGGCTCTAGCGGGTCTAGCGAGTCTAGCGGGGCTAGCGGATCTAGAGTCTCTAGAGGGTCTAGAGGTTCTAGAGCTTCTAGCGATTCTAGAGCTTCTATCATCCCCGAGAGTTACTACGACCGCAATACTGCCCGCTACGATGCCATGCTGCAGTATTGCCGCGAGCACAACACGCTGGCTGACTATGAGCCCTTCTTCGATCAGTGGACCGACGAGGAGCTGTGCAACTATGCCCTCACGCTCTGTCACATGATCGACAAGATGATGTTCACCTTCATGGAGAAACTGGAGAAGGAGTTTGTCACCGAGGGCGGTATCAAGGAGCGTATGTACAAGGCGCGTACCGGCTATCGCAACGGACAGGATGAGCGCCTCAAGCAGCTGGAGACCGAGAACGCCCAGCTGGAGGCCGAGAACGCCCAACTGGAGGCCGAGAACGCCCAGCTGAAAGCTGCCTACCAAGACCTCAAAAGCCGCGCCCTCGCCGCCTACTACCGCCAGCAAGAAGAAATAAAGGCACTGAAAGCAAAACTGGGAGAGGACTAGCGGCTCTAGAAGGTCTAGAGGGTCTAGTGGGTCTAGTGGTTCTAGAAGCTCTAGCTACTCTAGCTACTCTAGCTACTCTAGAAGCTCTAGCGGCTCTAGCAACTCTAGCAGCTCTAGCTGCTCTAGTGGCTCTAGAAGTTCTAGCTACTCTAGCTGCTCTAGCTACTCTAGCTACTCTAGCTGCTCTAGAAACTCTAGAGGCTCTAGCAACTCTAGAAGCTCTAGCAGCTCTAGCAGCTCTAGAAGCTCTAGTGGCTCTAGCAACTTTTTTCGATAATCTCTTAAAAAAGTTTGCTTGTTTGGAAAAGGTTTTGTATCTTTGTGCCGTGAATGGTAAACCGCCCTTTGAGGGGTGGGTGCTGCACCGCCGGTATGCGAGCTCGGCCAGTGGGGTGACGTGACAGTAACAACAACGAGAGCTCATGTGATTTGACTAAGAAAAAATTGACAATAAATGATTTGACAATAAATGATTTGACTATGAAGAAATTGACTATGAAGAAATTTCTGTGGTTGGCTGTGGCTTTGATAGGCATGGCCTGTCCGGCATGGGCGGAGGTGGACCATCCTTCGCTGGTGTGCTATGTGGGCGACGTGGAGATGTACAGCTTCTACCTGAACAGCGAGCCTACGATACAGGTGCAGGGCAGCGACCTGCTGCTGTCGCTCGGCACGGTGGACGATAAAGAGGTGGAGGCGGTGATACCCATCGCCGACGACCTGCGTTTCGCCTTCGAGTACCGCGACTACCAGGGCGTGCCGTCGGAGGTACGTCCCGTGGTGCTGAAGCCCTTCGGCGAGGAGGGTGCCGCCATCGTGGGCGAGGGTGCCGAGCTGTACACGCTGGATGGCAAGAAGGTGACTCGCATCGACGAGCAAGGGATCTATATCGTGAAGACCGCCAAGGGAACCTTTAAAATCTCGAAGCGATGAAGACAACGATGAAAGGAACGATGACGTCGACGATGAATCCAACGATGACGTCGGCGATGAAGCCGACGATGAAGTCGATGATGAAGAGCCTGCTGCTGGCAGCGGTGCTGCTGCTGACAGCCGTTCCCTCGCTGAGGGCACAGGGCTATGGCTTCTATATCGGTAGCCAGTACATCCAGCTCAGTGAGGGCGACAAGGTGACCTTCACCGAGAGCGCCGACCAGAGCGAGGCGCCCGAGGAGGGCTTCGTGACCGACATCAAGGTGGAGACCAGCGAGGGCGAGATCACGGTGTATCAGGCCACGGAGATCGTGTTCCAGGGCGACATCGAGCGTTACTTCCAGGCCATGCCCTCCTGGTTCAACCAGTATGGCAGCAACTACGGCCATTACGCCTTCGGCTACGGCAGCATGATGCACATACGCGACGTGATGACCGCCGAGATGGCCCGCAGCGGCAACAGCGGCTATAACTGGTTCAGCAACTGGATGCGCAGCACGAACCTGGGACCGGCCTATCTCTACAGCAACTATGTGACCGAATATTATGAGGACGGCATCACGGTGGCCAACGCGCTGATCGAGGCCCTGGCACCCGTGACGAAGTACACCGACGACCAGCAGGCCTACCTGTCGACGGCCTACGCCTTCCGTGCCCTGAACTACCTGGAGATGGCACAGATGTATGAGTACCTGCCCAACAACGCCACGGCCAGCCGTACCTTCGGCGGCCACGACGTGACGGGCCTGACGGTGCCCATCGTGAAGGAGGGCGAGACGTTCGCCGAGAGCCATCCCCGTGCCACGCGCGACGAGATGGCCGCCTTCATCCTGAGCGACCTCGACAAGGCCGCCGCCCACATCGGCGACTACACGCGCAAGAGCAAGGTCGTGCCCGACCTGTACTGTGTGTACGGCCTCTACGCCCGCTGCTACATGTGGCTGGGAGAGTACGCCAAGGCCGCCGAGTATGCCGGCAAGGTCATCGACGGCAGTGGGCTGCGGCCCGCCTGGGCAACCGAGATCGTGCTGCCTGCCGACGCGTTCAACAACCTGGCAGAGCAGAACTGGATGTGGGGCGCACAGCCGAAGGACTACGACGATGTGGTGAACAGCGGCCTCGTGAACTGGCCCAGCTGGATGTGCAACGAGATGGACGGCTATGCCCCCTATGTACCCCTGGTCATCAACCCCGAGCTGATCGACAAGATGGGTGCGGGCGATGCCCGTCGCGGACAGTTCAAGCTCACCGGCAACGAAGAGCACGTGGTGGGATACCTGTTCGGCGACCTGCCCACGTATAGCTCCCTGAAGTTCCGTCCCTACCAGGGCTCGGACGACTCCTTCGTGGCGGCACAGGCTGCCTACCCCGTGATGCGCATCGAGGAGATGTACCTCATCCGTGCCGAGGCGCTGATGCGCAGCGGACAGATGGCTGAGGGCAAGGACCTGCTGCAACGCTTCGTGAAGGAGTACCGCGACCCCGACTTCGCGCTGCCTGCCGGCAAGACCAACGACGAGTACCTGGACATCTGCTTCGACCAGAAACGCATGGAGCTGTGGGGCGAGGGACAGATCTTCTTCGACTACAAACGTCTCGACAAGAGCGTGAACCGCTGCAGCGACCCCAGCGACTCGCTGGCGGTGAACATATGGAATGCCAACGAGCAGTTGTGCACCGTCGGCCGTCCCGCCTGGATGAACTTCGTGTTCGGCTCCCAGTCGGTGAACAAGAATGCCGCCCTCCAGGGGTACAACAACCCCGACCCGTCGGGTCTGTATGTGGCGGGCACGAGTGCGCTGGTGGACATGCAGGAGCTGGGCGACGGCTACGTGACGATGCCCATCGTGGAGCAGCTCATCAACGAGGGCATGGCAGCCTACTTCTACTCCTGCTCGTACAGCACGAGCCGCGACATGACCACGCTGAACGTCGCCATCGACGGCGATAACCTGGTGGTGGAGGTGAAGGACGGCGCGGTGACAATCCCCGAGCAGACCCTCTACTCGCTGTCGCCGGACTCCCTCATGACGCTCACCGTAAAGGCCGAGGGCGGCGTGATGGAGGATGGCACCATCACCTTCACGAGCGACGGCATCACCCTGAAGTACGGCAACCAGACCGTTGCGCCCACGGTGGCCCGCCGCAAGGGCATCACGTTCTATCTGCCCGAGAAGACGTTCAGCGCCTCCATCGGTATGACGCTGAGCCGTATGGCTGATGCTGACCACCCTTACTCGGTGATCGAGAAGAACGGCTGCAGCTGGCTGCATGTCTATATGTCGGCCAGCACCTCCCAGAAAGCCTATCTGGGTGCTGTGGCAACGGGCGTGCTGTCTGACGAAGACTATACCCCAGACTACTCGGCGGAGTACATCGATCTGGGCGAGTACCGCAAGGAAGGCGAGGGCTGTCCGTTCACGCTGACCAGCGACGGTGCTACGGGAACCTACACCGTATGGCAAGGTGGCGGCACACAGGCATCGGGCGCGTGGGAAGGCGGTTATGTGGACATCCCCATCGAGGGAACGATCACGCCCGAGCAGGAACAGGACATCGAGGTGTTTGCCGCCTTCGAGGTCGATGGCGCCATCTTCAAGATGCGGAAGGTCACCTTCGTATATCCGGAATATAGCAACAGCCCCTCGAACATCATGCTGCTTGACAACGGCGACGACTACTATGTGGAGAAGTATGGCACGCTGCGTGACCTGGAGAGCGACGACGACGCCTTCGTGTCGGTGATCCAGTGCTTCGGTGCCGATGTGGAGGCTGCCTACGCCTTCGTGGTGCCGCAGGAGATGAGCGCTGCCGAGGCCCAGCAGGCCTACGAGGCAAAGGCATACCCCATGGTGTCCTTCGCGCTGACCCATTCGAGGGAAGCCTCGGTAGCCTACCGGATACCGGTCACCGAGCGCGGCACGCAGAAGGTGGCCATCGTGGCACTCAGCGGCGGCAAGGTGCGCAGGGTGGCATTCTCGAGCACCTTCGACTACAAGATATGGAAGAGCCTCGGCATGGGCACTTTCGCCGATAACTTCCTGGGCACGGGCGAGTGCGAGGTGGAGATCATGCAGAGCATGTCCGACCCGAACCGCTTCCGTCTGGTGAACCCCTACGGGGAGGCTTACAGCGCGCAGGAATGGTACGGTGGCGAGGCACCCGAAGACCTGTACTTCACCGTCAGCCGTGCCGATGGCGACTCGCTGGCGGTGGACGGCATGGTGACCTTCGACGACTGCTGCACAGGCTACTACATGGATCTCTACGACGCTACGATCTATCTGCTCCATCCCTCGCGCTTCGGCCTTTCCGATGCGGACTGCATGTACAGCTGTGTCGACAGGTGGCAGGACGACGGCACACCCGGCGTCGTGAAGCTCGCTCCCTACTACTATATGTGGGGCGTGGGTGGCTGGAACCAGACGAAGACGCAGAACGTGACCATCGTCTTCCCCGGCGTGGACCTGAATGCCGACTGGGCACCGTATGCCATCGGTGCCTACAAGTACACCGTGCTCTTCGGCACAGAGGAGGAACCCACTTATGATGAGGGCCTCACCCTCTACCGCAACAATACCGACTACAACCGGTATAAGATCGAAAATATCTTCTATGGTGTGGACTTCGTCTTCACCGTGGACTCCGTGGGCTGCCTCTACTTCGACAAGCAGAGCGTAGGGTATGACCATCCGAACTACGGTCCTGTGTATGTGCAGCAAGCCTCGAGCAGCATGGGCGGCACCTGCCGGTTCAGCGCGTCGTACACCTTCGACGTGAACTATGTATGCAGTGCAGGCAGCTTCGGGTCGGGCGAAGAGACGTTCACCATCACCTCCCTGTGCAATAGCGCCGCTGCCGCACCCACCCGTCGGCAGCCCGCCGCGAGGAAAAGCCTCTGGCAGACCCATCCCAAGTGGGAGATGCCGCTGGATGTGCCCACACCCCCGGTGGATGGAGTGAAGGAATGACAGATACAGCCGCAGGCACCGCCTGCGGCTGTTCTTATGGCTACGTGGAAGGCCATGATTAATGAAATAAAAAATGCTTAAATGACGCATATGAAGAGAACAATCCTTCTGGCCATGGCCGCCGTTGCGCTGCTGGCCTCGTGTGAGAGGAACGAGAGCCCGACCCCCGAGCTCGACAAGACGGACTTCGTGGAGATCCAGCAGGTGGTGCCTTCCGCCATCCTCGAGATCCGCTACTACAGCACCTACAACTTCGTGGGTCGCCGCATCGACGGCTACCACCAGCCCACCGCCCTGCTCACCCGCGAGGCTGCCGACTCGCTGAAGGCCGTTGCCGACGAGCTGGAGCCCCTCGGATACATCATCAAGGTGTTCGATGCCTACCGTCCGCAGGACGCTGTGGACATGTTCTACCACTGGGCACAGGACCCTGCCGACACGCTGATGAAGCCCTACTTCTATCCCGAGCTCGACAAGACCGAGCTCATCCCCGGGGAGTACATCTGTACCCCGTCGGGCCATTCGCGCGGCTCCACCATCGACCTCACCCTCTTCGACATGAAGCTGGAACGCGATGTGGACATGGGCTGCACCTACGACTACTTCGGCGAGATGTCGCACCCCGCCGTGCAGCCCGGTCAGCAGACCGGCTATCCCACCGTGCTCACGCAGGAGCAGTACGACAACCGCATGCTGCTGCGCCGCGTGATGCTCGCCCACGGCTTCAAGCCCCTGGAGTCGGAGTGGTGGCACTTCACGCTGAAGGACGAACCCCATCCCGACACCTACTTCAACTTCCCCGTGGCACTGGACGACGAGGTGAGGTAATCGGACAAAAGTGCCGTGTGAACTGTTCTTTTGTTCCCCCAGCGAGCCTGATTCAAAAAAAAGCCGTAGCAGTCACCTGAAAGGGTCCTGCCTCGGAGCGTAGTCACGGAGCATCCGGCCCATGCCGGATGCTCCGTGACTATGATTCATCCAGGGCTCCGTGACTATGGTTCATCCAGGGCTTCGACGATGGCGCGTACCTGTCCGGAGGTGAACATGCGCTGGCTCTTGCGGTAGCCCAGCTGGCCGAGGCGGTCGGGCAGGCCGTGACAGGCGTCGATGTAACGCATCAGCATGTGACGGGCACTGTCGGGCTGCGCCTGGGGAAAGTAGCGCAGTGCCAGTTCGGTCTTCGAGTACGAACGGATGGTGAAAGGCGTGTAGGTGACACCCCCCGCGAGGGGACGGAACGGAGCGTAAGGATCGTGGTTCATAATGGTGCTAAGTGTATGTCTTACTGGCTACAAAGTTACTGATTATATTTGATTTGTGCAAGAAAAACGAGCGTTTTTTTTGCTAAAAAACAGGGTCACCAAAACCCTGTGTTAACAGATCCGTGTTTTAAAAAGAAGAAAAGAAATACGATAGCTATGCAGCCAGCGTTGCTGGCTGCGTACTTTATCGGACGCAGCGTTCAATAAGGTAACAGCGACGGAGGTTGTATGTTGTACCTTTGCATTGGATTTCAGAGAGATCCTCTGCAAAGGGAGCCCACAATACAATCCTCTGCCTCTGCAGTGCCTCTCGAAGCGATCCTCCCGGGAAAGCGTCGTTTGCGGACGTTAAACGCAGCGTTGTTTATTTGTTTCATTAAAGAGT
>R16__coassemble_1742_pt1 | contig 8757 bp, 9 predicted proteins | sample R16__metabat2_high_PE_017 | metagenome-assembled genome bin R16 | reverse complement strand
GCACATATATACAGTCAAATTGTATGCAATTTCGAAAAGCTTAAAGTAGAAATAAAGTGCTTTAACAATAAGTATGCTGAATAACAGTCGTTTAATTAAATTAAATTAGATTGAAATAACTGATAAACTGGCGATAAGCATGCGTATAGAAATAGCAACAAAAATAAGTGTTATATTGTTTATTGCAAACGTGTTTTATGTTAAGTTTTTTACACCTTCCTACATTATTATCCCCTTTTACAGTCCACAAATGTAAACATTTCTACCCTACTCCATTGTAAACATTTACTAACAGCAACAATGTATCAGACAATGACTACATCCAATGCCTCTACATCAAGAAAAGTTAGCTTACCAGTAAAATGTGTGTTTGGATAAAGATAGAGAGAGAATATCTTTTTTTGACACACAAATTATGCAGGTGACCCGAAAAAGATACGGAACGAAGTAGATCACTTCGCTCCGTTTTCTTTTGTTATCGCCAAAAATCGGTTTGTTTCGTCCCGATGACGGAAAGTTCGAATTTTTTCGATTCTCAGAAGGTCAATTTCCTCATAAGGAGTACAGCAATAGCCTGTTATGTCACAAAATATTGTCAGCGCAAATCAATGAAGTATGAAATACACCAGTTCCCTGAGCATCCCTTTGCTGAGGTTGCTGGTAGCTCCCACCCCTTTGCTCATGCCATCGTATCGTCTGATCTCGCTGACGATATCCATGACCTTGAATGCCGTGTAATTGCGCAGTCCCAGCATATGGTCATCCAGTCCCCACGTGCTGGTTCGTCCCAAGATTTCTTTCACCCCTTCAGGAGTGCGTGGTTGTGCATAGTACGCCATCATCAGATCGGCAAAGAATTTGAACAGCATGGGCAGTACCGCCTGCATAGGAAAGTTCTTTGCGTTATCCTCCATATACTTTGCGATGCTGCTGGCGCGCAGGATGTCTTTGGCAGCCAGCGCATGCTGCAGTTCAAACACGTTATAGTCCTTGCTGATTCCGGTGAACTCCTCCACCATGTCCGATGTGATGACCTGTGCTCCCTCGGGCATGTTCACGTACAGTTTTTCCAGTTCGCTGTTCATCCGGTTGAGGTCGTTGCCCACGAACTCCACCATCATATACAATGCACGGTTGTCGATGGCATATCCTTTTGCTTTCACCAGGTCCTGCACGAAGTAAGGCAATCTGTCGTCCCTCATCTTCTTCGACTCATAGAGTGCGCTGCCGGTCCGTTCGATTTCTGTTGTCACCTTTTTGCGTTTGTCGAGGGTGCCGTTCTTATGGCAGAACACCAGTACAGTCGAAGGCTGTGGTCGTTGCAGGTAGAAGCTCAGCTCATCGATTTCGCTTTTGAGGTTCTGTGCCTCCTTCACGATGATCACCTGTCGGTCAGCCATCATCGGGTAACGTTTCGCCAATGCCAGCACGTCGCGCATGTGCGTATCCTGTCCATAGATGATGGTCTGGTTGAATTCCTGCTCGCTATCGGAGAGAATGTCGTTGACAAATCGTTCCGCCAGCCGGTCGATATAGTAAGCCTCTTCCCCCATCAGGTAATAGACGGGTCGCAGCTTTTTGGATGCAATCTCTTTGAGTATGCTTTCGTAGGTAGTAGCCATTACCAGTCGTATTTGAGGTGTTTGACTGTTTTCTGTTCATCGATGATCATGCGCAGCGAAGCCACGCCGATGATTAGGTGGTCGTCCACGAAGTTCTGTGTCACCTTCGTGTCGCTCTCTGCAGTCTTCACCCCTTCAGGCACCATCGGTTGGTCCGACACCATCAGCAAGGCGCCTGTAGGTATATGGTTGGCAAAACCGGTGACGAAGAGCGTAGCCGTCTCCATGTCCACCGCCATGGCGCGAGTAGAGCGCAGGTAGTCCTTGAACGTATCATCATGCTCCCACACGCGTCGGTTGGTAGTATAAACCGTTCCTGTCCAGTAGTCGTGACTGCGGTCACGTATGGCCGACGACACGGCACGTTGCAGCATGAATGCCGGCAATGCCGGCACCTCTGGCGGATAGTAATCGTTGGAGGTACCTTCGCCGCGTATGGCCGCTATGGGCAGTATGAAGTCCCCCACCTGCGTCTTCTCGGTGATGCCTCCGCACTTACCCAGAAAGAGCACCGCTTTCGGGTGTATGGCGCCCAGCAGGTCCATGATGATGGCCGCGTTAGGGCTTCCCATGCCGAAGTTGATGATGGTGATGCCCTTTGCCGACGCCGATGTCATGTTGGCATCCCTACCTCGCACCTCCACATGGTAGTGTTCGGCGAAGAGTTCCACGTAGCGATTGAAGTTCGTCAGCAATATATACTCGTCAAACTCGTCCAGTTGCCGTTTGGTGTATCGTGGCAGCCAGTTCTCAACGATTTCTTGTTTTGTTTTCATCATAATGTTTGCATAAGTGGCCGACTGTTTGTACATTTGCACAGTCATTCCATCTGCAAAGGTACAAATGTTTGAATTAAATCTCCCACCTTTCGACAAAAAAATCATCAACGAGGGTGATAAATGTCGCATTTTCGACCTGTTGCGCAGGCGATACGTGGCGTTGACCCCCGAGGAGTGGGTGCGTCAGCATTTCGTGCATTTCCTCATCGAGCACAAGGGCTACCCTGCCCCTCTCATGGCCAACGAGGTACAGCTGCGGTTGGGAGGCATGTCCCGTCGCTGCGACACAGTGGTCTACGACCGCAGCCTCGTGCCTCGTCTCATCGTGGAGTACAAAGCCCCCACGGTAGATATCACGCAGAAGGTGTTCGACCAGATCTCACGCTACAACATTGTGCTGCAGGTCGAATGGCTCATTGTGAGCAATGGTCTCGACCACTATTGCTGTCATGTGGACTATGCCGGCAAGACCTATGCCTTTGTGCCCGACATCCCCACCTGGGACGCGCTCCTATCCACATAAGGTGGATTCTGTAAATGTCTCGCTTACAGAAAAGCTAAAGTGTTTTTCTTCTATCCACCCCGAATCATCACGGGTTGAAGCACTTACGTCCATTGATTATCAGGAACCCCTTGGTGTCAGGATCCACCTGTTGGCCAGCCAGGTTGTACGCCACGTTCGTATCGCCCGTGTTCATGGTGTTACTCTGTGCATCCTCCATGACTACCGGTCGCACCGCTGTAGCTTCAAGCACCTTACGGTTCATGCGCGTCACCCCCTCCAGCAGCGAGGCACCGCTCGTCATAGCCCCCATGGACGGTGTGGTGGAATAGTCGAACGTCTCACCCCAGTAATACGGACAGTACGTCTGTGGGTAGCGATCCAGATCCAGATTTTTCCACAGCGCATCGGCATTATCCTGCAGGTACTTCATTGTTGATCTGCGTCGTGTGAGCAGCATATCCTCATCGAGCACGAAGTTCACCGCATAAGGTATGAGCACAGCCTTGAAGATGCTCTGGTCCATGGAGGTACCCTCATGCCGCAGCAGTCCCTTGCTGGTGCACCGTCCGCTGGTGAAGGCATAGTTGATGTACAGCCCCGCCTTGTTCTTGTAGTCCGTCTTTCCTGTGATGTGGTACAGTCGTCGCATCGCCTCTCCCAGTGTGCCCTGCGTGTAGGTGAGTGGAGGCTCCTCCACCCGACCGTCGCTCTTGGTGATGCCACTGTCTATCAGGTAGTCGCAGTAGGCGATGGCATCTTCCAGATAGCTATCTGTGCCGAAGTGCTCATACAGTTTGATGGCCAGCAGAGCCGACGGTGCCAATGTGCACGCATTCGGTCCAGCCCCCTCATCGGTGTTCCACGGTAGGTACAGCCCTGTGTCGTTGGTTTTCTGTCTGGAGGCAATGTTCTTATACACAGTCTTTGCCGCTGTGTAGAACCGCTCTGTGCCAAACGCTTCGCCGATGTGCACGATGGTCAGCCCTATCCAAGCCATATCATCCGTATAAGGATTCGTCCAGGTGCTTCCCGCATAGTTCCCCGCATGGTTGTTGAACCATCGTGTGATGAACGTCTTGTAGGCAGCCGCCTCGGTAGTCCGTTCCTCCTCCATGAGCCGTTCATACGCATAGATGATCACATCCATGGCATGAGCCTGCTGCCAGTAGATGTAGCGCGTGGCATTCTCCCTGTCGCTGTTATCCTTGGGCACAGCCCAGAAGATCCCCTTCGACTTATTGAGGAAGTTCTCCACGAAGCAATACTCCAGCGAGTCCGCCTTGCCCTCATAGTCCGCACGTATCAATGTTGAGAGATCAGCAGCAGCGGCCCTTGATGCAGGGAGCAGGCAAACGGCCAGCAGTACAGTAAATAAATATCTATATTTCATCACGTTGAGTAAACCTATTAAAGTGATTTGTCGGGATACATATACTGCCACCAGCCCTCATCATCCTGCAGCCATCGTGCAAACCACGCATAGATTGTGTTCTGCCAGCGCAGTCGTTTGTCGTACTCAGTGATCCAGTGGTTCTGTCCCTTGACGAGCACCATGGCCGTCGGTCGTCCCAGCAGTTTCAGTGCGGTGAACATCTGTATGCTCTCGCCCACCGGCACGTTGGTGTCGGCATCGCCGTGCACGAAGAGCAGCGGAGTATGTATCTTGTCCGCATTGTAGAGCGGGCTCTGGTCCACAAACAGGTCCTTGCGTGTCCAGGGATAGCTCTCCGCCATCGACACCTCGCTGTAGCTGTATCCCCAGTACCCTTCGCCCCAGTAGCTCGTATGGTCGCTGATGCCCGCATGCGAGATGCCCGCAGCGAAGATGTCCGTCTGAGTGAGCAGGTACTGCGTCATGAATCCTCCATAGCTGGCACCTATGCATCCAATCTTCTGTTTGTTGACGAACGCATGTTCGTCGCAGAAGCGCTTGGTACCCTCGATGATATCTTCGGCCACGCCCTGTCCCGCCGTGTTCACATGGCGTGACGAGAACTCCTGTCCGAATCCCGTAGCTCCGCTGGGGTTGATGATCAGCACCACATATCCCAGGGCAGCATAAGCATGCTGTGGGTATCGTCCCTCGAAGGTGCGTGAGGTAGGTGAGCATCCACCGTAGTAGTTCACAATCATCGGGTACTGTTTGTTGCTGTCGAATGTCGGTGGCAGGTAATAGCGGCAAGTGAGCTCTTCGCCTCGGCTGTTGGTGAATGTCCATGGCTGGCACTCTCCGAGCGTTACGTCGTGCAGTGTGCGTGCGCTCTGGTCATCGAGCAGCGATGAGCCCAGCCGTCGGCAATCGAGCATGTACAGACGGTCCGAGTTCGAGGCGCTGTTGCCATACCACACAGCCACGGGCGCATCAGCAGCAAAGTCGATGCGGTTCACCATCTCCTCCGGCAGCGCCACCTCCCGTATCTTTCCCGATGTAGGGTCAGCGACGAACAAGTTCACCGAGTCGCGGTCCTCGGCCGTGAACCATATCTGTCCATCTGCGCGGTTCCAGGTGAACGATGCCACGCTGGGGTTGAAGTCGCGTGTGAGCGCTGTCACCGACAGGTCGGCCAGGTTCATGATGTACAGTTGTCGGTCGGTGGAGCTTGGTATGCGTCCTTCCGGCACGTTCTTCCCCACTCCGCCCAGACATTCCGGTGAGCCCACCAGCAGCAGCTGTGTGCCGTCCGGCGAGAATCGTGCATCTTCGATGAATCCATCCCCCTCAACCAATGTGCGGCACTCAAGCGTCTTGCTGTCAAGCAGGTACAGGTTGTTTATTGTAGTAGGACGAGCCGTCAGTCTCGACTGTGATGTCATCACCAGCACCTGTTGTCCATCCTCCGAAATGTCGGTAGCATACGCATCGTGATGTCCATAGGTCAGCGGTTGTGTGATGCCCGTGGCGATGTCGTACCGTGCGATGTTCACCCGTGAGCGCCAACCTGCCTGTCGGTCCTCGGGTTGCAGCACCTCATACACCCCCTCGTTCTCTCGCGGTCCCTCGCTGCGTGTCATCATCAGCAGCCAGTCTCCGCTGGGCGCCAGCTGAGCCTCCCCTTCGGGCATATGCTCCACCAGCACCACCTCGTCCCCTGTGGCAGCATCCACAGCCACCATCTGTCGTCCGTCGGGAGTCTCGCGCTCGAATGTATAGCGGTCCTCGTGCGGCATCCACTGTGCATGCGCTGTCCCCAGCACGATGGAGCTGCCCATCGTGTGGTGACGTGTGTCAAGGGTCACCAGACGTGTCTCCTCCGTTGTGCGTCCTCCCCGCAGTGTCTGCGACGATGTCAGCAGCAGGTACTTGCCCGATGGCGATATGTCCGCATGCTTATAGCGTCGTGCGTGCAGCACATCGTCGATGGCATAGTAGTGCGTGTCGTTGTCCGGTGCGCACACCGTCACCCCCTTTGCTTCCGTGTCGAGCACCACCTTCAGAGCCTCGACATTCCCGCTGAAGGAGACCACTGTGTGATGGCGGTTCGGGGCCAGTGCCACCTTGCCGTTCACCTCCTGTCCGTCCACGGTGAGCTGTTTGAGCTGCACCCCCTTCACGTCGATCTTCACGTTGGCAAATGCCGTGTTCTCCACCACGAACGTCGCCTTGTAGAGCGTGTCCGGTGCAGTATAGCGTGTACCCTTCACATCCGTACTGTCCACCAGCAGCGGTATCTGGAGCACATGAGGTCCCTCCACCTTCAGTGTCGTCACCTCGATATTTTCGGCTACTGCCGTGCTGCAGAGGGCAGCAGCGAGCGCCCACATCAACGTATTTTTCGTCATTATAGTAGTGATTTATATATGGTTAAACAAATAGTATTAAAGTGTTTTCAAACGCCCACGTTCATGCCCTCTATGGCCGCCTGTCTGGCTGCTATCACGCGGTCGCACCACGCGTCGAACTCCGGGTCCTCGAGTTGCAGTTCAGGGTGAGCCAATATATGTTCCACCGTGCGTCGTATGCCCTCGTCGAAGCGCACCTCGGCGTGGAACCCCGGCACGGCGCGTCGCAGTTTGGCATTGTCGAACACCACCGACACTGCCTTGTCCCCCATCAGGTTTCCCTCCAGGTCATAGTTGCTGACGGCGGCGAGGAAGTCCGACGACACATGCACCGCCTTCAGCTCCACGCCGAGTGCGCGTGCCAGGCAGTCGTAGATCTGGTTCCACGCCAGCACCTCATCGCTGGTTATCTGGAAGGCGTTGCCCAGCGCGTGCACATTGCCCATCAGTCCCACGAAGCCCCGTGCGAAGTCGCTGTTGTGCGTCATCGTCCACAGCGATGTGCCATCGCCGTGAATGATGATCGGTTTCCCCTCGAGCAGACGTCGTGCCACCTGCCACGACCCCACCCTTCCGTGTACCCCCACGGGTATGCGTCGTTCGTCGTAGGTATGGCTGGGCCGTACGATGGTCAGCGGGAAATCCCTGTCGCGTGCAGCCTGCACGAACACCTCCTCGCAAGCGATCTTGTCGCGCGAGTACTGCCAGTAAGGGTTCACGAGTGGTGTACCCTCGTTGACGAAGGGGCTTGCGGCGGGCTTCTGGTAAGCCGATGCCGAGCTGATGAAGATGAACTGCCGTGTACGTCCCTCGAAGAGTCGCACATCCCGTTCCGCCTGTGCCGGCACAAAGCAGATGAAGTCGCACACGCAGTCGAATGTCCGGTCTTCCAGCACGCGTCGTGCTGCCTCCTCGTCGTTGATGTCGCACGTCAGCGTGTGCACCCCCTCCGGCACGCACTCCGGTCGGTTGCCCCGGTTCAGCAGCCACAGCTCCCATGCCGGATCCTCCGCCAGTCGGCGCGTGATGGCGGTGCTGATGGTTCCTGTACCTCCTATAAACAAAGCCTTTTTCATTACACGAAACGATTCTTGTCCTGTACCTATTTATCGGTGTGCAAAGATACGCAGAAAACTGCGAACATACAAAAAAGCCACCGGAAAAAACCGATGGCTTCATGTACTTTTTTTCGAATGCCAGAATTACTTGCCAAGAGAAACCTTGCGGAATTCCTTCATCAGCTTCTCCAGCTCGATGGAAGCAACGCGTGCACGAGTACCGGCAGCCTTGTTGCCCTTCTCAGCCTGAGCCTTAGCATCCTTTGCAAATTCTGCATAGAGAGCCTCGATTTTCTCAATAATTTCCATATAACGTTGAATTAAAAGGTAAATATTCACCGCAAAGGTAATGTGTTTTGCGGACTTGCAAAGAAAAAAACGCTTTTTTTTTGCAAAAATCGCCCAAAAAAACGCATTCTGCCCCTAAAAAGTGCTGAAAAGCAGTATTATTGTGAGTCACCTGCAAAACTGTGTTTGAAAGAAAAGAAAATAGTTCTAGGTTCTAGGTTAGAGTTCCGCTTGCGTCTGAGCAACCACTGTAGCGTAGAAAATCCACAAAATATCCAAAAAAAACAATTCAATCAAAAGATTTCACTTAATTTTGTTTTTTAATCTCGCAGATGTTATATAACTTTGCAACGCGGATGTATATAGGTGAAATCTACACCATTCTACGCAAAAAAATTGAAACTATGCAATGGACATTGAAACAATTGACATACAGATAAACGATATCCTCTATGGCAAACGAGACCTTCCTCAATTTAATCAGCCAGAGCATGCAGGAGTCTGCTCTGCTGGTCCGCTCCTCATTGGGGCGCTCATTGTATGTGATATCGCGCGAGAAGGCGTTAGAGCAAGTAGCCATGCTGCAGGCAGCCAAGGAGCAGAGCCAAGCAATTGGCAGATAGACGAGGCTCAGGAACAGGCCGTTCAGCAATGGGCAGAGGCAAAAGGCGTATGGATACCTGAAGCGGAGAAAATCCTTTCGCAGACTTATGGTCCCATGATGG
>R16__coassemble_1566_pt1 | contig 10750 bp, 5 predicted proteins | sample R16__metabat2_high_PE_017 | metagenome-assembled genome bin R16 | reverse complement strand
CTCTCTCCCCTCTCAGCTCTCAGCTCTCCTCAGGCTCCCTCCCCTTAAGGGAGGGCCGGGGAGGGTCTTCCACCTCTCTCGGAGGGCCAGGGAGGGTCTTTACAGGTTCTTGCCGAAGAAGTCGAGCATGGTGGCGCGGAGGTGTTCGCTGGTGCCCTTGCCCTCGCTGATGCCGTGTGTGCGCATGGGGTAGCTCACCTGGTAGAAGCGTTTGCCCAGTGTGATGAGTCGGTTGGCGAGCATCTCGCAGTTCTGGTAGTGCACATTGTCGTCGCCTGTGCCGTGTATCAGCAGCAAGTTGCCCTGCAGGCCCTCGGCGTAGTTGATGGGGCTGCCGCGGAAGTAGCCGTCGGGGTTGGCCTGCGGGGTGTTCATGTAACGTTCCTGATAGATGGTGTCGTAGAGTCGCTGGTCGGCCACGAAGGCGATGGCGATGCCGGTCTTGAACACCTGCGGGTAGCGGAACATGCAGTTCAGTGTCTGGCTGCCACCACCGCTCCATCCTGTGATGCCGATGCGTGTGCTGTCCATCCACGCATACTGTCGGCAGAGGTCGATGATGCCCTGTGCCTGGTCCTCGCTGGCTGCCACGCCCACCTCGCCGTAGATGCACTTGCGCCACTCTCTGCCGCGGGGAGCTGCAGCGCCGCGGTTGTCGATGCTCACCACGATGTATCCCTGGTTGGCCAGGTAGTGCCAGAAGAGGTAGCTCTCCCAGCGGTTCTGCACGGTCGACGAGGCGGGTTCGCCATACACCTGGTCGATGACGGGGTATTTCTTCGTGGGGTCGAAGTCGTAGGGTTTGATGATCCACGCGTCGAGGGTGAGGTCGCCGCTCTTGCACTTCACGAACTCCTTGGTGCCCACAGCCAGGTTCTCCCATGCCTGCTGAGCCTCGGCGTTCTCCTCCACCACCTTGTCCACGCTCCACCGTCCGCGCTTGTCCATGCGCAGCAGGGTGTAGCAGGGCACGCGGTCGGCGCTGGTGAAGGTCTCTATGGCGCTGTCGCACGAGGGTGAGAAGCGGCAGCTATACTGTCCGGCCTGCAGGTCGCCGGGGTGACAGAGGGCGGTGATGTCGTCCACATGCGCTTTACCGTTGACGTTGGCGCGCATCACGTGGCGTTCGGCGGCAGCACCGGGCAGGGCCGTGTCGAAGTAGATGTATCCGCGCTGTGCGTCGTAGGCCACCTCGCGATCCACGTCGTAGTCACCGGGGGTGAGGCATGTCCAGGTCTGCCCGTCGGCGCTCACCCGCCAGATGTGTCGCCAGCCGTCGCGCTCCGAGGTGAACGTGAACGCTTTGTTCCCCTTCAGCCAGTGTATGTTATCGTTCGTCTCCACCCATGCTGCATCGCTGTCGGTGCAGAGCACGCGCGGGGTGAGGGTGGCATCGTCGGCAGCCACCGTCCACACGGTGTTGGTGTTCTGTGCGCGGTTCATCTGCTGTATCATCAGCGTGGTGGTGCCGGGGATGAACTCCATACGCGGCAGGTAGTTCTCGCGGGGGTTGCCGGGCAGTGTGAGCCAGCGTGGCGAGGTGCCGGGGTGCTGCGTGTCGAGCACGCCGATGCGCACAGCGCTGTTCGTGGTGCCTGCCTTGGGATAGGGGAAGCGGTTCACCGTGGGGTACAGGCTGTCGACGTTGTCGATGATGTCGAACCATCCCGTGCCGCCGGTGTTGCTCTGCCAGAAGGCGATGTAGCGACTGTCGCTGCTCCAGCGAAAGCCATCGCGGCAGTCGAACTCCTCCTCGTAGACCCAGTCGAAGGTGCCGTTGACGATGGTGTCACAGCCGTCGGTGGTGAGGGGCACGATGTGGGTGTCACTCACCGTGGCACGCTCCATGTAGATGTTGTTCTTCGACACGTAAGCCACCTGCTGTCCGTCGGGCGAGAGCTTGGCGAACATCAGCGATGCCTCGGGCAGGCCCTGTCCCAGCATGCGGGTGTTGCCGGTGGCGGTCTCCTTCAGGCGGTAGTCGCCGCGTGTGGCATAGCGCCACACCCGCTGGCGGTTCGTGAACTCCAGCTCGTAGGCAGCGTCGTCGTTGCCTGCCGTCTCGTCCCACTGTCGGGCGGGGCCGTGCTGCGGTATCAGCTCCCGGCTGTTCATCGCTTCCTGCAGTGTCAGCACATGCTTGCCGTCGGCTGTGTCCTCAGCCTTCGCACCCGTTGTGCCGGCAGCCATCAGCACCGCACAACCCATCAGAATCTTGGTTAATCGCATCTTCATATTCTGTGTCAAATTTATATTGTGACTGCAAAGGTACAAATTTATTTTTTTGTACTTGCAAAACACTGTGTTTCTTTTTGATTTTCTTTTTGTTTTTTGGTGAATAAAAATCATCCTGAACCTTTGTACTTTTTAAACTTTTTGAACTTTCGTCCTTCTTTTTCGCTGTTTGAACGTGTTCGTTTCAGAGCGTGAGTTGTTCATTCTGGAGTCAAAAATTTTCGTTCGCTGGAAATCTTGTCCTTTTTTCAATTTGTTGTCCCTAATATAATAAAAATTTTTCAATTTTCCAAATTTTTCGGCAGATATCTGCCGAAACACCCCAATATTTAACTTTCGTTAAGGATTTAGCATCCCATTTTCGTGCATTGAATGAGGCGCTGAGTGTAAGCGCAGAATGAAACGGCATAATGGATGTACACAGTGACAACATGCGGACATTTTCACGTTTTTTACTTTATATATTTTATCGACAACGTATCACACCTGTTTTATGCAAAATGTGAAAATGTGAAAATGTGAATTTGTGAATTTGTGAATTTGTGAAATTCGTTTTTGCGACTTTTGTCCGTTTCTTGTATTTTAGCAAAAGTAGTACCAAACCAGCATTTTTAAAAAAAGAAAGAGAAAGAAATATATAAAGAAAGAGAAAGAAACAAATTGTGATTGCTCACTCCACATCGATTTTTTAAAATTCACAAATTCACAAATTCACATTTTCACAAATTCACATTTTCACAAATTCACATTTTCACAAATTCACATTTTCACGTTCCCCACCCGAGGCTCCTTCCTCTCCACCGCCCGAGTACCAAGGGTGTACGAACACGGATCATACGGATGGAACGGATGGTCCCCGGGTCTCCCTCCCTAAGGGGAAGGGCGATGGGGAGGCTCCCTTGGGGCGAAATCCGACAGTTGTGGGGCGAAATTCTATATTCAGGGGTGAACGTTTTCACCACGGGAAAGCGGGGCTCGTCCCTTCGATGGGGTATGCAACACAGAAACCGCCGGTGTATGGATTCGCACAGTATCTTTGCGGCAAAAATGGATCAATGAATGCCCTATGGAAAAACGTGTTTTTACCTTTGAGGAAGTGCGTGGCGTGAGCGACATCCGCCGTCTGCACGATATGCTGCCTGCCTTTGAGTATGACGGTTCGCAGGACAACGGTGTGAACGAGAACACCCGGTTTGACTATACCATCTATATGCCCCCGGAGGAGGCGGGGAGGCAACGGTACGACAGGGCGGTGCTGCTGCTGCACGGACTGAACGAGCGCTCGTGGCACAAGTACGAGTCGTGGGCCGCAGCGCTGGCAGCGCAGACCGGACGTCCCGTGATACTGTTTCCCCTGGCCTTCCACATGAACCGCACGCCCTCCTCGTGGTTCAACCCACGACAGTTGCTGCAGTGGCTGGTCGAGCTGCGTAAGTGCAGAGAGCTGGCCTCCAACGCCACGTTCGCCAACGTGGTGCTCAGCACACGCATTGTGGAGTGTCCCATGCGGTTCTACATCTCCGGCAAGGAGTCTGCCTACAACGTTTGGCAGCTGACCGAGCAGATGGCGAGCGGCCGCCACCCACTGTTCGACGAAGGTACACGGGTGGATGTGTTTGCCTACAGCATCGGTGCCTTCCTGGCCGAGGTACTGTTCATGGCCGACCCTGACGGACTGTTCGACCGCAGTCGGCTATTCCTCTTCATGGGTGGTGCCGCCATCGGCGAGATGCATGGCGCATCGAAGTACATCATGGACGACAATGCGTTCGCCAGCATGCGGCACTACTACACCGGCTCGTTCGGTCGTGATGCCTTCAGCGACCGTCTGTGCGATGATGCCTTCGACCGCGCCTTCCGCTTGCTACTCACTGCCGACGGTTGTCGCGCCGAGCGCGAGAGGGCGATAGAGGTGTTCGCCGACCGTCTGCGCATCGTCACACTAAAGAAGGACCGTGTGATACCCACAGCGGGGGTACAGGCCACACTGGGCACATGGGCGGACGCTGTGCTCACCGAGTTGGATTTCCCCTTCAACTACTCGCATCAGGACCCGTTCCCCATGCAGTGCCCGCTGGCGACCGGCGCTGTGCACGCAGCCCTGGACAGAGTGATGCGGATGGCGGCCGGGCACTTTGCAGAAGATACCCTACCGAACGAAGGCAGACCGACATGAAAACGTGTTTTTTTCCCCTTCCTGACGATTTTCCGGCAAAAACGCATCGAGGTTTGAAGTTTTTTGGCTTACTTTGCAACTGCAATTGCACATTGTAACGATGTGGAGTACAAAAGCAAATTTTATGAAAAGAGAAAACCTTATGACAGCCTTCTGCGCTGTCGCCATCACACTGGGGCTTACGGCCTGCAGCAATACCAACGATGCAGCCGAGTCAGAACACGCTACGACATTCCCTGCGGAGAGTCTCTACAAGATTGCACAAGTTGAGGATCAGCCGTTTATGGGCGAGACCTACATCAATGACTATGACTACGATGCCGGCAACCAGTTCTTGATAAAGAACTACGTGTCTGATGCCGCCGGAGCCTGCTCGTCGTTCCGCGCCGGTGGCTATGCCGCCCGCAATCTCGACTGGTACATCAGAGACTATGCCATGCTTGTCGTCCACCTGCCTGCCAATGCGGCTAAGGGACGTTATGCCTCTGTCGGCATCGTCTCTTCAATCCCCTTTGTAAACAAGGCGATGATAGCCGGCGGCGTGGTCAGCGATACGGTAATCTACAACGATGCCGCCGTGGGCAATTGGCGCAACATCATGCCCATCTTCACCACCGACGGCATCAACGAGAAGGGTGTCTGCGTCAACACCAACATCGTGATGCACGAGGAAGGCGTACGCGAGGGATACGTGCCATGCAACGGCAATGGCGAGCCCTACACCAGCTTCATCTCACTGCCACGCTACGTCCTCGACAACTGCGTCTCTGCCGATGATGCCGTTGCCAAATGCAGCAAGCTGAGCGTCCGTCAGGCCTGCAGGGGTCCTTTTGCATCCGAAGACTGCCACCTGATGGTATCTGACAAGGACAAGACCGTCGTCATCGAGTGGCTCAACAACAAGATGGTCTATACAGAGTATAAGAACAATGGCAACAACCTGTATGTGAGCGACAACAACATGCCTGCCATCATGACCAACTTCTACAACTGCATCGGCGACAAGCACTTGAACGCCGATGGCACCATTGACCTGGCCAGCATCCTCAGCGTACATCCCTACGCCATGGGGGTGGAGCGCTACAACACACTGCGCGACGGGCTTGAGAAGGTGAACAGCGTAGAGACGGCAGCAGCACAGATCGAGAAGGTGCTCTACACCCACTTCTATGACCTCTCAAAGGGCTGGTACACCGAGAACGGTGCTTCCTGCAAACGCATTGACGGCACGTGGTACTATCCCACAGACCCCTCCTTTGCTGCCAGCACCTACAAACCCGCCGCCAACATAGTGGAAGCTGTCAAGAACACCTATGCCGAAGGGTCGCTGCAGCCCAAGCTAATCGAGAGCTTCGGCTCTTTTGAAAAGCGAATGGAGGATCTTAACAACGGTATAGAGAGCAAGGATGAATGGTACACCGAACTCACCGATATCTTCGACATCAACAACAAGGTGCTCTACGTCATGCCACAGCAGGGCTATTTCAAGAATGAATTCACTCCGTTCACCGTCCACGGTAACTATAAGCCTTAAATTGCAATTTCCTCTCATAAACGTAACGCATTGATTTGCAGTGTACCTATTTTCCACACATAACAATTATTACAATTACAATTCATTTTTTGCGTACACACGGAGAATCAAAGATCACACACGTTTTTTTTGCAGGTGATTTAAAAATACCTCTTTTATTTTAGTATTCACTAAAAAAGCAGTACCTTTGCGCCCTCAAATGCTGAGGGTCGCACACGTGCGATGCCCTCAGAGGCGAAAAGAAACCGTAAATAAAACGATAACAACATGAAACAGTACATCCGTCCGTCCATGCAGGAGCACGCCGTGCAGTGCCAGCCGTTCATGGAGGGGATTCTTTCGGGCAGCGTCTCGTTCGGGGGCGCCCAGGACAACAGTGGTCAGACCAATCCCACCGCCGACGTGCGCAGCCACCGCGGCAGCTGGGGCAGCTTGTGGAATGCGGGGGAGGAATGAGCCATGAGACAGACAAGACAACTGCATAGCCCCATGGGCTTGATACTGACGACATTGCTGCTGTGTGCAGCTATCCTACCCACCAACGCCGAGACGGTGAACGTCAGCACCGCCACTGAGCTGAAGAACGCCATCAATGCGAACACCAGCGCCAGCATCCACCTCACCGCCGACATCGACATGAGCGGATGGAGCTGCATCAATGAGTTCAAAGGCACCATCGATGGCGAGGTGCTCACGGGCGAGACGACCACGTCCGTAGCCAAGGACTACAACGGCGATGAGCAGACGCTCGACATGCACAAAATCACGGGCGTCACGGGCTGCCTGTTCCAGAAGCTCACAGGTGCCACGCTGAAGTACCTGCTCATCGAAGGAGCAGCGTACGAGGCCACCGGCACCCTCTACAGCGGCAACGGCATGGTGGTGATGGAGGCTACCAATTGCACATTCGAGCATGTGTACTTCAACCAATGCACGATTACCGACGGCGTATGGCTGTCGTCCATCAGCGGCGGAGCCTGCAACGTGGGCCTGCTGGCCTACAAGGCCACGGGGTGCACGCTCACCGATGTGGGCGTGAGCAACTCGTCGGTCAAGGTGGAGGGTAACACCGTGGGCGGACTGGTAGCACAAGCCTATGGCACCACCTTCAACGGCTGCTGCATCGACGTCCTGAGCTCCGTCTTTGGCGACAGCAGCACCGACAGCCGCGTGGGCGGACTGGCAGGCCAGGCGCTCAAGAACGGCAGCACGCCCTGCACCTTCAACGGCTGCGTCAGCTACGCCCTGGTAGGCACCGGCGAGAAAGCCGACCAACTGGGCGGACTGGTAGGCTACAGCGAGGGCACGAAATTCAACTACTGCCGCAACTACGGCATGGTGGCACAGGTCACCGACGACAAGGAGTGGGACAACTGGACCGCCACGCTGGGCGCAGCACTCACCGGCACGGGAGCACTCATGGCCTACTCGAAGTCCTTCGCCCTGTCGATACACCTGGCCATACGCGCAGAGATGGACTACACCCTCTACGGCACAGGCGAAGCCCTGACGGCAGCTCTCACCAGCGAGTTCTACTCCATACTGGCCCCCACCTGCGTGCTGGCAGCACTGGAGGTGGCATGGCTGATCTATGAGCTGCAAGACCCCGACGAGGTGGGCGGCATCTGCGGATCGGCCGTCGGAGGCACGTTCAACGCCTGCAGCAACAGCGGCTACGTGCGCTGCCTCGACGCCTACTGCGGCGGCATCGTGGGACTGGCCGAGAACGGCGTGACCATCACCGACTGCCTCAACACCGCCAATATACTGGCCGACGAGCAGACGGGCGGCATCGTGGGCACACTCAAGGGCAGCGGCAGCACCATCACCGGCTGTCTGAACACGGGCGCTGTGTATGCCACAGCGGACACCCGCGGACCTATCTACGGCGAGCTGGCCGACGGCGCCACCTCCGGCGCTAACCACTACAGCATCAGCAACACAAGCAAGACCAGCGGAGGCATCACTTACGTCACCCGCGATGCACTGGCATCGGGCAGCGTGGCCCTCGACATGAATGGCACGACCAAGACCGTATGGCGGCAGAAGGTGGGCACAGACCTCGTGCCCATGCCACTGGCCAGCAACTCAGAGACACCGCTCGTGGGGGCTGAGGGCAATGCAAAGAACAACGATGTTGACTGCTGGGTGAAGGTGAGCACCGCCGATGAGCTGAAGAGCGCCCTCACCGACAGCTATGCGTGGATACGTCTGACAGCAGACATCGACCTCGGAGGCTACGCCAACCATAAGGAGGTGTACGGACTGTCGTCGGAGCAGTACCCCTTCCGCGGCAAGATCGACGGTCAGGGCCACTCCATCGAGGGACTCTTCCGCGAGCTGACCTGGGAGGACACCACACAGCACGACCACGGCCTGCTGAACTATGCCAACGGGGCACAGTTCAAGGACCTCAACCTCTGCAACCTGCTCTTCCGCGACTGCATCAACGTGGGTGCACTGGTGGGCAACTCCACAGAATGTACCTACGACAACGTCACGCTCGGACAGAATGACGACACAACCAAAGGTTGCAACGTGTGGGCCGAAGCCGACTATGTGGGCGGTCTGGTGGGACTGAGCCAGAGCGACACCTTCACCCACTGCGCCACCCTATACGGCAGCGCGAACTGCGGCATCAGAGGCGACGGACTGTCGTCCACAGGGAACGCCATCGCCGGTGGTCTGGCGGGCGGCGCCGTGGGCAGCACCTTCCAATACTGTACCAACGACATCTATGTGCGGGGCGACGACGACCGCGTGGGAGGCATCGTGGGAGAGGCCATCCGCTGCACCTTCACACAGTGCACCAACACGAGACTGATTGAGCATTGCAGCACCGGTGAACTGACATCGGTGGACGACGAACTGGCGGGCATCGCAGCCTATGCCGAGGGTTGCACCATCGACCAGTGCACCAACACGGCCCCATGCAAGGGAGGCGATGCGTACATCGGCGGCATCGTGGGCTATGCCTGCGGCGGCACCACCATCACCAACTGCCTCAACACAGGCACCATCTATGGCGACGAGCAGACAGGCGGCATCGTGGGATTCTTCAAGAACGCCTCCGTCAGGAACTGCCTCACCACGAGCGAGGTGCTGGTGGACGACGGTAAGGTCCCCGTCACCAGCGGCTGGAACCGCCTCTTCGGCGAGAACGGCAGCGACGCACAGTGGAGCAACAACTACATCCTGCACAGCAGCTACGATGCGGGCAGCGGCGGACGCGCACTGGTCACCGAGGAGCAGCTGGCATCGGGACAGGTGGCATGGTGGCTCAACCAGTCGAAGGCCAACGGCATATGGCGTCAAACACTCACAGGCGAGAGCAAGGATGCCCTCCCCACCCTCGACCAGACACACGATGCCGTGGACGGCACGAGCCTCACAGGCATCGTCGTCATCACCAACGAGGAGGAGCTGAAAGCCTTTGCTATCCGTGTGAACGGTGGCGAGACAGACCTCTGGGGCATGCTGGCAAGCGACATCACCCTCACTGGGGAGTGGACACCCATCGGCAATGCCACCGCCCTCACTGAGCTCAACAAAGCCTACAAGGGCACCTTCATGGGTGGCGGACACACCATCGACCTGGGCACCCTGACAGCCACCAGCAACCGCTACGGGCTCTTCGGCACCCTCACCACAGGGGCCACCATCAGCGACCTCATCGTGAAGGGCACGCTCAACGCAAACAGCCACAGTGCTGTAGGCGCCATCGCTGGCGCTGCCGAGGCAGCAACGGATGCTGCCGTGTGCGAGGTGAAGATCCTGCGCTGCGGCAACAAGGCCAACATCACCAACGGCGGCAACAACATCGGCGGACTGGTCGGCGCTACCTACACGTGCGAGAACCTGAAGCTCATCGTCACCGACTGCTTCAATACCGGAGCAGTGAGCGGCAACGAGAGCGCCGCCCTCTGCGGTAACATCAAGAAGCTGGCTACCTTCACCCACTGCTGGAACACAGGCAGCGTCACCGGCACAAGCAACAGCGCCTTCGCACGCCCATCGGGAGAGGGTGCCACGCTGACCTTTGTCAGCTGCTACCAGCTCAGCACGCTGGCAGCACAAGAGGGCGTGATATACGTCACTGCCGACGAGATGAAGAACAGCGTGCTCTGCTACCACCTCAACGACAACACCTCCGGCGGCGAGAACCTCGTATGGCAGCAAGACCTGGGCAACGACGACATGCCGGTGTTCGGCGACAAGGGCCTCTACCACACCCGCACGATGACCAACGCGTATGGCACCGCCTGCCTGCCCTTTGACGTGCAGAGCAACAACGACGTGCAGTTCTACACCCTGCAGTCGGCCACGGCAGGGGAGTCGGCAGAGTTGGTCTTCGCCCCGGCAGGAACGGTGGCAGCAGGCACACCCTGCCTGATGCGCCGCCTCGGCGACAACACCACCGTGGAGATTGACGCCGTGGGGAATAACCGTGCCACCAACCCGCTGACCCTTGCCGCCGTGAATGGGTTCACACCCACCGGCACCTACGAGAGTACCAGCCTGACGGACGTGTACTACATCGCCTCAGGCACATTCTGGTATGCCAAGCAGGCTGTCACCATCCCCGCCTACCGCGCATGGTTCGCAGCAGCAGAGGGTGCCAGCGCACTCGCCCTGCGCATCGGAGGCACCACGGAGGTGATCAGCATCGAAGCAACGGAGGAGGCCACGCAGCAGACCAGCGACGGGGCTATCTACGACCTGAGCGGACGACGCTACACCGACGGCGACGCACTGGCACCGGGCATCTACATCGTGAACGGCAAGAAACAGGTGATACGCTGACG
>R16__coassemble_1449_pt1 | contig 12535 bp, 7 predicted proteins | sample R16__metabat2_high_PE_017 | metagenome-assembled genome bin R16 | reverse complement strand
CAGCGGGGAGAAAAATGGATTTGCCATTTTTTACACTCGTTACTGTGTAGCCATAGTGGCCATCCTGCATGGTCCACGTTAGTGTACAGTTGTTTTTCAATTCTCTCCACTCTTCTTTGGTAGGCATGCGCCAACAATCGCCCCAATTCGCGGTGGCGGCATCATCGGAGGATTCAAGGGTGGACTTGTTGTCCACCGTGCCATATTTGCTATCGGTGACATATTTCGAGAAACTGACACCGTCGTAGCTATCCTCGCAGTACTTCAACGTACCCCAACTGTAGTCGCTCTTCGTGGTCGTCTCTCCCCAGGCATAGTAGTCGCCATACTCACCAGGCAAAGAAGCACCTACGTTGCACGTCGCCCACAGCAGACCGGAGGGCAGGCCGAGGTCCACGTAGTCGTGACCGTCCAGGCTGTCAAAGACAGTAGCCGTTCCCGCCACCGGGCGTACACAGCGGCCGCAGTAGCGGACGTTCTCGCCCATCGTGCGATTGGACTTGTTGAAGGTGAAGCGGCCGGCGTTCTTGGGGTAGTTGCTGCCCAGTGTGCGTGACCAGTAGTTACCTTCCGTGCCCTGGTTGCTGAAGGCGTACTGATCACTGTAGCCCGCGGCGGGAAGGAAGAGGAAGTGCTCGTTCTTGGCGGTCACCAGGTATCCCTGCACCTCGCCCCACGTGCACCAAGTCCAGGTGAGGTCGGGCGAGTTCACCAGCTCTGCCCACTGCGCATAGGTGGGCATGCGCCAGTTAGCACCCCACAGCGTGTAGGCAACATCGTCGGACGGCTCCAGCTCGGTGAGCTCGTCGGTGAAGTTGTTATAGCCGTAGTACTTGTTGTAGCAGTACTTGGTGAGGTTACCTTCGGAGCTGCCGCTGTTATAGGGGTAGCTGTTCCATGTGAACTCGGTGTAGCCGTCGTAGTAGCCCTTCGTCACGCCCCAGGCGTAGTAGTTGCCATAGGCGGTGAACGTGGAGGCGCCCACGTTGGCCGTGGCCCACCGCGTGCCCGAGGGCAGGCCGAGGTCCACATAGGCATGACCGTCGAGGCTGGCTGTCACCTGCACCGTGCAGGTAGCCTGCAAGGTGCCTACCGTCACCGTCAGGTGGGCGATGCCCTCGCCGATGGCCGTCACCAGACCCGCATCGCTCACGGTAGCCACCGCAGCGTTGTCGGAGGTGAATGCAGCTGTTTCGGTAGCATTCGCAGGAGCGATGCTGCAAGTCATCTGCCACTGGTCGCCGACGGCGAGCATGCCGTAGTTGTCCGTGGTCACCGTCTGCGCCTTCACCACATATTCCCCATAGACGGGACGGATGGAGCGGCCGCGGTAGCGGCTCGCGTAGTTGCTGGAGTAGTAGCCTTTGTAGATGACGGCATTGTACGCATTCATGCCGGACTCCAGCGTGCTGGTCCAGTAGTAGCCTTCGTAGCCGGCATCGGAGTACGATGAGCCATCGACATATCCTCCTGCCGGGAGGAAGAGCTGGTTGCCGGTGGTGCCCGTGACCTGATAGCCCTTCACCCCGTTCAGGGTGGTCCACGTCCAGGTGAATCCTTGGGCGTTCAGCAGCTCGGCCCACTCGGCATGGGTGGGCATGCGCCACTGCTCGCCCCACTTCGCATGCGCGGCATCGTCAGCGAGCTCGAGCGTGGTGAGGTCGTCAGTATAGTAGTTATAGCCGTAGCTCCGGTAGTCGTTGTACTTCGTGAGGTTGCCCGACGAGGTGCCCTCGTTGTAGGCATACGTGCCCCACGAGAAGGTCGTATGTCCGTCGGACGTGCCTGTCGTCATGCCCCAGGGGAAGTAGTCGCCATACTCCTCAGGTGCAGAGGCTCCGATATTGCAGGTAGCCCAGAGCAGACCCGAGGGGAGGCCGAGGTCCACGAACTCGTGGCCACCAAGCTTGTTCATATAGCCCTGTACGACGTTGACGGTGATGACGTTGCCGTTCGACTGGACGGACACCGTGCCGCGGCGCTGCGTCTTCAGGGGGTTCGCCTCCACGCTGACCGTCATCTCGCTATCGCCGGTGCCCGTGGTGGGGGTCACCGTGAACCAGGTGTCGGAAGCCTCGGCCGTCCACGCGCCGTCGGACTTGACGTACAGTGTCTGCTGCGCAGCGGTGTAATCGACGTTCACCGTACCCGCATAGTCATCCGTGCCGTCGGTGACGCTGAAGCGGTAGCCCGCCTGGGTCACCTGCAACGTGAACTCCTTGCCGCAGAACAGCACCGTGATGTAGCCCGTGCGGCTGTCGGTGGAGGTATTCTCCGTGACGGCCACCGTGAGCTCCGTGTCGCCCGAGCCGGACTGGGGCGTCACGGTGATCCACTTCGAGGTGCTGCTCAGTGTCCATGCGCCATCGGCCTGAAGGGCCACGGTGGTCTGTCCCGCCTGGTTGGAGAACGCCACGGTCTCCTCGGGGAAGCGGATGGAGCGCCCGTACTGTGTGACGGCGATGCGAACGCTGGTCTCCTCCGTCTCGAGGGTGATATACGCTGTGCGGTCGTTCATAGAGCTGTTCTCATCGGCAGTCACCGCCATGCTGTTCTCGCCCTTTGACACCTTCAGCCACAACTGCGAGGAGGTGGCCTTCCAGTTTGTCGTATTGGTGATGACCTTCACCTCCTGCTCGCCACCCGAGGCAGTGAACACCAGTTCAGACTTCTCGGCATTGGCATAACTGCTTCCGCGCGACTGCTCCACCTGTATGGGGAGGCTGAAGTTCCACAGCGTATCCCTCGAGCAGAGCCACAGCGTGGCCGAGCGGGAGGAGGTAGCAGAGGTGTTCTCGCTGCAGGTGATGGTCAGCGAGGCGTTGCCGCTGCCCGAGAGCGGCTGCACGGTGAGCCACTCCGGCACATCGCGGAAGTACCAGCCGGCACCCTGCGCATAGATATGCTGTTCCAGGGAGCCCGCATCGCAGCCGAAGGTAAGGGATATGTAGTCCACATTCAGATAGTTCGCCTGAAAGCTGATGTGTGCGGAGGAGGTGTTGAACGAGGACTCGTCCTCGGTGCAGGAGACAGTCAGCAGGGAGAGGAGAAACAGGGGGAAAAGGAAGTATCGTATCGCTTTCATAGCTATCAGTTGCCCAAATAAAGTGAAATACCAATCTTATAGGCGATGCCGGATGTCCATCCTGCCATCGTCTCCGACACATTGCATATAGGGGTATAGATGTCGCCTCGGAACACCGGGATGTTGTAGGCGCCCTCGGCGAACAGAGCGAAGGACTGGCTGAGTCCCACCTGCAGCTGCAGCGACAGCGGTACATACACGGGGTTGAACGTCTGCGTGAGGTCCTCGTCGGAGGACTGTCCCTGTATGCATACCTGCGTCACCCCCACCATGGGAGTCAGGCGCAGCCGGTGAGCGGCGAAGAGCAGCGAGATGCCGAGGTGTGCGTTGTACGACAATGTGGGCTTATACGTCAGTGCGGCGGGTGCGCTCAGCTCATAGTCTTCCCACTCCTGGTTCCAGTAGAGCGTCTCAGAGGAGCCTAGCGGGTAGAGCATCTCGGCACCCATCAGCAGGTGTCCGAAGCAGAGGTCGCATCCGATGCCTGCCCCCGGGAGGCTGCCCAGCTGTCCGTAGCCATAGTATGCCATGCCGTTCTCGGGCAGGCCGTTCTCAGCGGCGCGTGCCTTGCGCTCGGCTTTTGCCTGCGCCTTCGCCTCGGCTTTTGCTCGGGCCTCTTCCTCGGCCAGCGCCTGCGCCTTCGCTTCGGCCTTCGCCTCGGCGACGCCCTCACGCTTGGCCTGTTCCACGGCATCCTTGATCTCGCGCACGGCATCCTGCTTGGCAGTCTCCAGCTCGCGTTGCAGCGCCTCGGTATCGATCTGCGAGTCCGGTGCCTGGATCACAATCATATACACCGTCTTGCTCTCCACGGGGGACTCGAACTCCACCTCGCCGCTCACATACTTGGGGTGCTGGTAGGTGAGTTTCTTCATGCCGGCGGCCACCCAAAGGTAATAGACGCCAGCGTCGTAGTTCACCTCTTTGATATAGGAGCCGGTGAACTTGATGTCTTCGAGCTGGGGGGCGGATACCTTGATGAGGGCACAGGGCGTGCCGTTGTTGTCGGTATGGGTCGTGTCGCGGCGTGCCGTGAGGTCGCTCATCAGCGCCTTGAGGGGTGTCACCTTCAGCTCCTGGGCCTGCACGGCAAGGGTGCCGAGGGGCAGCAGCAGGAGCAGCAACACGCGGAGGGGGATGCGGTGTTTCATTGCGCAGAGTGGTTGTGTAGGGTTACAAAAGGTTTAGATATCAAAGTCGGAGAGTTGCAGTATCGATGCCGGGTCGATGGGTGTACCGTCGGAGTACTTGTCGGGTTGCCACGAGCGCACATGGATCTGCGGACGGCTCTCGTTCTGGAAGTCCCAGATCATAAACAGGTAGCCATCGTCGTGATAGTTGTCGGAGGTGTAGCCCTGGTGCAGGGTCACGCCATAGACGTCGTCCTTGATGGGGTGCATCTTCACCTGTATGTCGTCGAACGTCACATGGATGTACTTGTTGTTGTTGAACACGCGCTGCAGACGGGTGAGGTACTCGCGCTTGCTCTGCTTGGTGAGCTCTACCTTGTCGGGGAGGGGCATGTCGCCCGTCTTCCGCTTGGTGACACGGCCGGTGATGATGAGGGCATCGTCGGAGAAGATGGCATCGAGGAAGGCCATGTCCTTCTGGTTATAGGCGGTGCGGAACTTCTCCACATAGTCGGTGATGAGCTTGCGGCGATAGAGGTCGTTGAGGTCCTTGCCCTCGCGCAGGATCTGTCCGTAGAGGTGGCTGTCGATGGCGAGCGAGAAGGCCGTCATATTGCCCTTGGTGTCGAAGCTGAACACCGCCTCCTGGTAGTCCTCGTTATCTTCCACCGAGGCACGGAACTCGGGCAGGGGTTTGAGCAGCAGGCCGATGTTGCGCACCTGGTAGCCGCCCTTGATCTTCTCGCACTTCTCGATGATAGCATCGTCGATGGTCACGAAAGGCGAGTTCTCCCACAGCATCGACAGGGAGTTCTGCACATCGCTGGCGACGCCCAGCTTGGCATAGCTCATCTCCCGTCCCGCTGCCTCGGCGGTATTCGCCTCGGTGAGGATGCGGGCGATGGTCTTCTCCATCTTGGCTTTCACGCTCTCGTTGTCGAGGTAGAGCAACTGTACCGTCACGTCATCGGCTTTCAGCAACGCCGGCGACAGCGTCACGAACGTCATCGCTGCAAGCAGCAATCTCTTGATTTGTTTCATCTTGTAGTTATTTGTTTATTATTGGTTATCATTTCTTGAAAATAAACCAGAAGGCTCCGTTGCCCTTATAGGCATCCATGGTCTCTGTCTGTCCGGTAGCAAGGTTCACCATCGTGCCGTCCTTCTCCACACGGAAGCGGGCGGGTATGTTGCCATCGGGCGCATACACCACCATGTGATACGACCCGCTGGCGGGACGTTCCTTGTACTTGCCGAAGCGGGTGATGCTTCCGGCATTGTAGCCGTCGGTGATGAACGCGCGCAGCTGCTCGAAGGTCTCGATAGCCAGCAACGGACGTTCCTGTGCCGTGGGGACAAAGGCGGCAGGCGTGGGCTCTGGCGTGGGCTCAGTCTTGGGCGCGACGGCTGGCTCGGGGACAGACTCGGGGGCTGGCGCTACAACGGGGGCGGGGGTTGTTGCTGCAACCTCTGCGACCTCTGCAGGCTCTGTGGCCGGAAGAGCCGCCTCCACCTGTGCAGCGTCCTTGTCGGTACCTCCGAACTCCACGAGCAGCACCTGGTCGCTGTCGGTGTAGGAGAGGATGTCGCTCTTCTTCACATACGATAGGCAGCGGAACACCTTGCGGTTCTGTGTGGGTATGTCCGACATCTCCTCCTTCGCCTTCACCACGCAGCCAGCAATCCGGTCGCGGTCATCGATGCCCGTCTCGCGCAGCCACAGCTCCACCTGCTCGCCGATGAGCAGACGAGCACACTCCGCCGCATCCTCAGCCGAGGAGGTGGAGGTACCCATGGCCCACAGGTACGCAGGGTCCACCTTGATGGCGTTGATGCGCTGCTGGTCATCCGCGGGCGTCTGGGCCGACAGGCGCATAGCAACGGCAAGCAGCACGGCTACCGCATATATATACTTATTGATTATAGGTTTCATTTTCCTGTTCTTGATAGAGGGATTTCACGTTATGGGTAGGGATGAACGCATGCAGCCTTGCCTTGAGCACGGCATGAGGATCGGTGGTAAGGTCGTCGGGGACGACAACGGACATCATGTGGTCGAAGCCCAAGTCGTGCGACTGTGCCATCAGCAGCAGCCGCACGCCATCGGTGCGTTCCTCCTGCAGCCCCACATACACCGTGAGGTTCGTGGCACGGCAGTAGTTCACCCACTGCGACAGCTGCACGCGGTAGGCATGCGTCTCGAAGCCGTAGAGGCTCTGCTCGATGTAGAGCATGTGGTCGTCCATCTGCGGCAGCACACCTTGCAGCAGGTTGATGGCAGACGCGACGGCATGCTCCTTGTCGTACACCGGTTTCCACCGCTGCAGCGTATCTGTGCGCCGGTAGTAACACGAGGTGTTCAGCTCGGGCAGGTAGTAGTGTGCAGCAGGAGCCGTCTGCCAACAGCCATCGGGGGTGAGGGTGCACGAGTCGGGCAAGGCGACCACCTCGGCATGGAGGGGCTGACGGAGCAGCATCGCCTTCATCTCCTTCTCGATCTCCACCTGCGGCTTGCCCAAGAGCAGCTCGAAGGAGAGGGGGAACGAGAAGCGCAGACGGGGCATGCCGAGCGTGTCGGTCCAGCATACCTCGCAGAGCCTGTCGCCCACGCGCTGTAGGCTGAACGTGTCCTCAGGCCGCACCTGGGCAAACGTCTCGAAGGTGCCGACGGTGAACACCACGCCGTCGTCGCGGATGCGGTCGGGCACGAACGCACCCGCGCGGTCCAGACTGTCGAGTCGGCAGGCATAGCGCTCAATGAAACGGAAGATCAGCGAGTCCTCCGCGTGCATCAGCTCGTCGGGAAACAGACGGGGACACCCTGCCTGCAGGCTGGCAGTCAGCCCGCAGGAACAGAGTATCCACAGTGTAAGCCGACGCAGGTGCCGCATGGTTACTTATCGTCGTAGAGGTCGTCAGCGCCGTGACCGATGTTGATCGTGGCCTGCAGTTCGCCCTTGCTGTTGTAGTGCCGACCGTTGCAGAAGAAGCCGTTGATGAACTCACCCTGCACATAGTCGCCGGCACGTGCCACACGCGCCTTCGAGTCGTACTTATTAATCTGGCGGTCCTTGGTATAGACGAGCTTGCCCTGTCCGTGCGGATGGCCGTTCTTCACGCCACCGGTGTACTTGCCGTAGCTGAGTGTGAGGGTACGCTGGCCTGAGGCCGGAGCCTTCGCAGCCTCCGCTATGACCTTCTGCTCGGCAGCAGCTTTCTCGGCCTCCTCCTGTGCCCGGCGGGCAGCCTCCTCTTCCAGCGCTTTCTGTGCGGCAGCGATGCTGTCGGCCTGCGCCTTGGCCTGCGCCTCGATGCGCGCCTGCTCCTGCTCCTGTGCCTTCTTCTCCTTGGCATTCTTGGCGCCATTCACGCCGAGGTAGCCGCCACCGCCCAGCCCCAGCACAGCACCAGCGATAAGGGCCAGCAGTTTAGCCCTGCGCTTTACCTCTTCGGAGCTAGGGCCAGGCTTCGATTTTCCGCACTCATGCAAGGGTTTGTGACATTCTTCACAGATGAACTCATGCTCGTCCACCTCTTGAATCTCTTTGCTGTCTGCCAGGTCACACTCACCGAAGTTGTGGCACTGGCCTTTCTTCATTGCCATAATGTTCAGGTTTTTACAGTTCTTTCAGTTCATTGTTCAATATCTCCACCGCCAGTGCCTTGTAACGGGCGAAGTCGGGGTGGAACTCGTTGTTCTCGCACAGGGTGGTCTTCACCTGTCCCTGCAGCACGCCGCCCAGGGCCTTCTTCAGTGCGACCTTCTGGTCGTTGCTGCGTGCCTGCACAGCGAGCTCGGCCTGTACCTGCGCCATCAGCTGCATGGCCTTGGCATAGTCGTTGGAGAGGGCGTCCCAGATGGTGGCGAAGTTGCTGCCCAGCGGTGTCCAGGTGTCGCAGCCGAACTCATCCACCGACTTCATGCAGGTGAAGCGCTGGCCCGTGGTGGGATCCTGCTGCTCGGCAAGGATGTTCATGGCATAGGCCAGCATGAGGGGTTTGAAGAGCTGTTTCTTCAATTCGGCGCTGTCCAGTTCGAACAGCGAGGGCAGCTCCTCGCGGAAGCTCTCGGTATGGAGCACCATGCGGTTGAAGGCACCATCGGGAGCATTCACCAGACGGTCGTACTTCTCCTTCAACACGGTGAGGTTAGTCAGGTAGCGCAGCGGGAAGCCGGCATAGGCAGACACCACCACGATCTGATTGGCCTTGTAGTGAACGGACACATCCTGGCTGGCATCGAAGCCGGGTATCGTGCGTACGAAGGCGTCGATGAGATCCTGACGGAACTTCTGCGTCTTCTCGGAGGGCGCCGGCAGGCAGAGCTGCACCATGTTCATCACCGCTCCGGTATTGCCGGCAAAGACCTTGCTCTTCTCGGCAGGGTTGAACTGCACGTAGGCACTCGACGTGGCCACAACCTCTTTCACGAACGCCTCCAGCTTCTCGTCGGAGTTGAGTTCCTGCTTCAGCTTGTCGAGGATGTTGACGCCCACCATCTGGCTGAGGGGGTCGGACTTCGCTGTGTCCTCCATGGCCTGACGGGCATGGGTGCCGCAGATGTCGAGCGTGGCATCAATCGTCTGCTCGTAGTCGGCCTTATCGTAGAGGTTGGCGAACGTGTGCTCGCCCTCCTCGCCCAGATTGGCGATGAGGCGGGTACGGATGGCAGCAGCGGCAGCGGTCTGGCGTTCACGGTTGGCAACATACTGGCCGGCGATGGCATGCACCTTCGCGGGGTCGTACTTCTTGATGTTGGTATCCTCCGCCTCCTCGTGCACCTTGCACTTGGTGGCAGCTTTCTCCTTCACCTCTTCGCTGATGGCCAGCAGCTGGTCCTTGAAGGCGCGCACGCCCTCCAGCATGTTGGTCAACTCAAGGATAATCTCCTGCAGCAGCTCCTTGGCATAGTCGTAAGCCTCCACACGGGTGCTGAGGCTGTAGTAGCTGCACTGGGCAGTCTTGAAACTGCTGAACACCTTCGTCGACGCGTTGGTGATGGTATCCTTGAGCCAGCCTATGTTGTCCCAATCGACCTTGGCCTTGCTGATGTCGACCTTGCAGCCTTCCATCTCGTCGAGCAGCTTGGCCTTCTGCTGGGCGAACGCCTGGATGCGGTCGCTGCAGTCCTGGATGAGCAGCTGCGTATATTTCTCAATCTCCAGCACGCTCTTGCCGTTCTCGGCACCGGCGGCCCACTCGTCAAACAGTTTCTTCTCGATATGGCGGCGGATGAAGCGGGCATAGGCCTTCAGCTCCTTGCGCTGGATGCTGTAGAAATTCTTCACGCCATGGTTACGGAACTGCTCTTCATAGAACACCTTGCAGCGATGGTCGAACTCGCCCAGCCAGCTCTTCTTCTCGATGGTGGTCTGCACGTCGTCGGCATCGGCCTCGGTACGGTTCTGCCAGGTCATGTCCAAGTCCTTCCAGCGCCTGGTACTGTCGCTGGCGATGATGGGTGACGACAGTGTCAGGTAGGCATTCGACAGCAGGAGGCTCTCGCGGTTCCGCTTGTTCTTGATCTCGTCGAGGAAGCCGCTGCCGACCTCTTCGATGGACTTCTCGCCGAAGCCCTGCACACCCGTCCAGTAGTTATAGGTCAGCTGGGCAGCCGCCTGGCGGGCGAAGGTGTAGGTGACGAACTCGCTGACCTCGCTCTCGGGATACTCGATGCGGGTGATGCCGAAGCTGAGGAACTTACGACTGCGGTCAGGGTGGCCTGCCTGGTCCATTTCGGGCTCCGAGCCGTTGTTCTCGCAGTTGACCAGACGGACAAGCTGGCCACCGGCTCCCGACAGTGCACTGGCCACGATACTCTGAAAGAGGAAATCGCCCACTGCGCGGGGAAGGTCCTGACCCAGATCAAGGATCTTGCCGCGTTCGTTCACATTGGAATAGATGTAGGCGGCCTCGAAGGCATTCTGACTGGCCAGCAGCCGCTGCACCTTCTGGGTATAGATATCTTTTTCGCCCGTGACATCCACCGGATGATATTTCCTTGTGCTCAAGGCATTGAGTTCCTGCAGGGCGGCATAGCCGTTGGCCTGATAGAACCCGGCATCGTGCTTGGGTTTAGCCACGACACGCTCGGGGACATACAGCAGCAGACGAATCTTGAAGGACTTGGTATCGTCCTGATAAGGATACCATGTACGGATCTGGGAGATCACGTCCACGATGCTTCCCGACCCCGTGCCGCCGGCAAGGCCCGCACAGATGTGGAAGGTTACCTCCTGGTCGCCGGACACATGTTGCAGACGGTTCACTGCGCCATGCACCACCGTTTTGAAGTTTCGGGGATCACTGTTATCCGCAAGATTGTTGGCGATAAGCGTACGGCCGAGACGGCGACGCTGTCCACCGATACCATCGTTGATGAGGGTGCCCATCTTCGTCTGCATCATGTGCAGGTCGTCGGACGTGAGGAAAGCCTCCATTCCGGGATACATGGTGATGTTGCTCAGCATGGAGGTGCTGATACCATTGATGTTCACCTTCTGGCTCTCGCCGAGTGCCACACTCTTGCCCAGTACCTTCCAGTCGGAACGGTTGTTGAGGTCTTCGGTGGAGGAGTCCACATACACATAGTCGATGAATACGCCCTGTCCCGGATCAAGACTGCGGAACTCTTCGTAAATACGCTTGCGTAACGCGCAGATAACCTTTCCGCCGGTTCCGCCAAGTCCGATAATCAGATGATTTGCCATAATGTAAGATTTTTATATGAATAATTTATTGTTTTCTCTATCAGAAGTCATCGTAGGATGAACGGCTGCTGTACCCCCGGCTGCGCGAGGTTGTGGTGACATCATCGGACGTGTAGCTCGATGTCCGGTGACTGCGGCTGCCTCGGCTGCCGCCATGTCTGCCGCCCGTCTGCTCCATAGTGAGCACGATGAGCAACGTGCCCACAGCCACGAACAATACCAGCAGGAGGACACGCCGGAGGATATAGCTATCCAGATAGTCCTGTGCCGAAGAGGCCAGCTCGTTCACGGCCTCGCCGCTCAGCAAGTACTGCATGATGCGGTCGGCCTTGGGCGGTAGCAGGTCCAGACAGTCGATGGCTCCCAGTGCCATCGCGCCATAGGGATGGGTTTGTATGTTCTGCAGCAGCTGTTCAAGGCTCATCTGTCCATCGACGACATAGCTCTTGGCACGTACGGCACCCGTCAGTCCCATCATGGGGAAAGTGAGGGCGGCGGCCAGACAGCCAGCCAAGAGCAGGCTGATGAGGTTCAGCTTTCTGCGCTTGCAGAACAGTGCGATGAGCAGCAGTAGGAGTGCTGTCACCGCCACAGAGAGCCCGATGGCAGCCCACACCGATGAGAGGGACTTGATGATAAGATTCAGATTGCCCGAAACGGCGCGACTCAGATAATTGGCAAACATGGTTTAGAAAGGATTAATGAATAACAGCACTCTGCGCTTCGGGGAGAGAAGGACTCCGGAAAAGATACAAGCACAATAGCGGCATTCCGTACCTGCGGAATGTCGGACCTGCCTTTTTCGCGCAAGGCGAAAAAAATCCGTTTAAAGGGTTTTCTATAAGAGAGAGAGAGAGAGAGAGAGAGAGAGTAACCAAAAATATCAGAATTCCAAATAATTATGAAATTCTTAACATAGTTTAGTACTTGAAAAATCATTCCTCTCATTCTCCTTAAATAAAAAAAGAAAATCATTTTGTGGGCAAAGTTAATACAATCGTCATACACTGCCAAATATTTTGAAAAGTTTTTTTGGCTCACCTGCAAAAGCCTGTGTTTGGATAAAAAAAAGAAAATTAAATCTGTTTATATCATGCTGCGCATTTGGGTGCTGTGACTCTGGCTTGTCTGCCTGAAAGCAAGCTTCCAGTCATCCAATCCAGACTCCCATCACCCCCTCTGACGAGGTCATATAAACAGATTTAGAAAATATCCCCTTCGGGGATGAAAATGGAAAAAATGTGGTGGCTTTGCCGCCAGGGAGAGGTTAGAGGACGTGCGCTACAGGTTAGAGGTTAGAGTTCCGAGCTTTGCTCGCCTGAGCACCTACTGGAGCACAAGAAACTCTAACCTCTAACCTCTAACCTAGAACCTAGAACCCCAAAACATTTTCTCCATTTTCATCCCCCAAGGGGGATATTTTCTTCATTTGATTATTCAGGCTCTGAAAGGGTGCTGGTGGAGTAAGGCTGAATGAACAGAAACTTGTTTATGGTCATTCAGCCTTACTACAGCAGTAGATGCTCTGAAGGAGCATCCTGAAGAATCAAATGAAATTTTCTTTTCTTTTTTTACACACGATTCTACTGGTGAGCCGTTTTTTGCCAAGC
>R16__coassemble_1421_pt1 | contig 13052 bp, 9 predicted proteins | sample R16__metabat2_high_PE_017 | metagenome-assembled genome bin R16 | reverse complement strand
CCCTCTTGATTTTGTATTGCCTGAAGGGGTAGTTGGTAGTACGTCCTTCCGATACCGCGTAGTTGCAAACGATACGGATATTACGCATGTGGATACCGATGCCGTTCGTCTTTGTACCCTTTTCTATAAGGTGAGCTTCAAGTAAAGAAAGCCATTTTGGGGTAACATCGTCAATCTTGATCTTGTTGTCGAATTCAGCAACAAGTTTGCGTGTGTGTTCTAATGTTTGCCGAGTCTTGAGCTTTTTGGCCATTGCTGTCCGTTCATCGAACAGAACAAGGAAACTTTCTGCGGCCACCTTCTTTGCTTCAGCTTCCTCGGGGTGCAATATATCGTGGCAAATTTTACTGAATTCGCTTTCTTCAATTAGCCTGTCACCGATAGCTATTTCTACTTGTGACTTCAATAAACTGAGTCTCGCATTCTTATACTTGGCATTTGGATCACTTTGTTTGACCATTCCGGATTCATCAAAATCCGCAATTTTACAAGTGATGCCAGTGGCATTCATGGACCGGAGATAAGATAGGTATATAGAACCAAATTCTCCTTTACTACTTTTTTTCAGTTTTAGCATTACGTTTCTCTTTTTCATGTCAGCTATTATGAGGTTGAACATTAAATAAAGTATGCGCGCGCGAAGAGATGTGAAATGTGAGCATGAAGATACGTGACAAATAGTACCCCTACTGCACCATGTAGAACTCTCCTTTCCACCACGAAAACTAGTGCATAATTTGGCCTCAACCGGTAAAGGGTTTGCTATTCTCACCGCGAAGTTACATCTGTTTTTCAAACCGATAAACAGAAACGCAAAAAAACGTCTCTGCCAGAGTGTAGCAGGGACGTTTTGTTATCTTTTGCAGTACTAAAACAAAAACATTATGGGCGCAATCATTCAGCAAAAAAACACTCCTCTTAAAATACCCTTGACGGAAGGAGGACGGTGGACGGCTATGGACGGATTTTAAGGTTAGAGGACGCTGCGCCACAGGTTAGCGTTAGGTGCGGATGTTATGATGGGGAGGTTGTGGTTCCGATGGCAAAGGTATTTACATATGATGCAGAAGGCAGTGGATGCGGTTGAAGTGGTTTCGGATTGGGGACGTGGCCATGCTGCGCGATGACCGTGTCCCCTCAAGGTGGTTGGGCGGGTATGGTGATAAGTGTGGCTGACGGCGGCAGGGGATGAAGACCATCACTTGCAGTGCAGGGAGGCGTGCCGAGCGGATACAACATCGCTAGACAGACCTCTCTGCCCCGAGGTCCAGGTGAGGAGCGTACGGCGGACAGCCGGGAGCGGCAACGGCTGTCCCCGCAGACCGCCTCATGGGCGCAGGCGGCGGGAAAAGGGACCGATGTGGGTGGTAAGAAAGAGGAAGCCCGAAAGTCACACCCAATAAAGGATGAAGACAAAACTTTATTGGTCTTGGATGCCTAGAATATAAAAACGATTCTTTATCTTTGCCGAAAATTTCGGTTATGCGCAAATTATCCAAACTATCTCTGACGCTCATCATCACGCTCTTCTGTTCCTGTGACCCCGGGTTCTATCAGGAGTACTACATAGTCAACGACAGCTCGCACGCGGTGACGATAGAGACGCTGATCGACGTGGCGGACACTTACTGGCTGCCGACTTGGTCATCAGACTCCGTCACGAACTTTGAGAACCCCGATGGCATAGTGATACCCGCATATAGTCAGCAGTTGGTACACGCGGAAGGCGGACTGGGAGTAGCCTGTATGGAAAGCAGCGCCCCCACCCTGCAGCATTATATATTCGGGGACAGCGTCGTCTTCCGTTTTGACGATGGACACTACCTGAAGTACACATATTATGATATCTCTGACAACAGTCCATATACAGATAGCAGTTATACATTCACCATGACGTCCCAATCGTATGGTTCATCATCCGGTGTCTCAACGTATACCATCACAGAGGCCGATTACCTGCGTTCTCTGGAGTGACCCTTATTCATCATCCTCCATGTCGAGGAGGTTACGGGCGGTAGTCTCCAGACCAGCGGGCGCAGGAGGTCGGGAATCTTCGTGTAACAGGAGAAAAGGGCATGGGGTATGTTTTGTTCTATTCTTGTTTTCTCTAGTGCTTTTGGAAGGATGCACCTAAATTACTTGAGGATAGGACGAATTTTGGCAAACGACTAGTGGCGAAAGACTCGGGACCGCAGGTCAACGCAGTCGTATCACGTCGCCGACCTTAGGGGTATAGGTTTCCACGTCGCCCTTGTCGCGATTCATCTGGTAGAGTCGGTGCAACCGTATGCCATACATCTGCGATATCGTGTACATGCTCTCACCCTCCTTCACTACATGCTGTGTATAAGGTTTCTTGGCGCGTGCATTCTTACGGTGCAGATAGATGATGTCACCCTTCTCGGGCTGGTAGCCACGGTAGAGGTCGTTGTAGCGGATGAGCCGGCAGCGGTAGGTGTCGAACTCCTTGGCAAGGCCCTTCATGGTGTCGCCATCGCGTGCCACCACATACACCAGTCCGTTGGCAAGATGCGGTGTGTGTGCTGCATCGTCATCGTCCGATGCCCACACATAGGGTGCGCTGTCGGAATCAAAGCGGTCGAGGGCATACGACTCGATGAGGTTGATCAGACGGTCGGCATACGCGGGGTTCGTGGCATAGCCGGCGAGCTTCAGTCCGCGGGCCCACCCCACATAATCAGCAGGATCGAGACGGAACAGTGAGGCATAGCGGGCACCGGAGACGAGGAACAGCGAATGGTCCTCGTAGCTGTCACGTACCGACTTGTACACGCGGAAGCAGTCGTCGCGCTCGTCATCATCCTTATACGTCTTGCTGCCCGTCCAGTTGTGGCACTTGATACCAAAGTGGTTGTTCGACTCGAGCGCCAGCAAACTCTGTCCGGCATTGGACTCCAACAGGGCCTGCGCCAGCGTGATGCTGGCAGGGATGCCATAGCGTTCCATCTGTTCGACGGCCAAGTCCTTGTACTTATTAATATAAGCCACGTACTGGGCATTCTGCGCTGGCAACAGCACGGCGGCAAGCAACCCTGCAACGATGGCAATCATTCTCTTTACCATGGTTCACTGTTTTCTGGTTTTCCGTAGGAATAGACAAGTGCCGAGGGCATATCCATTCTTTTCAGTGCACAAAATTACGCTTTTTTTTGCAAAACCGCAATTCTCTGCGTATTTTTGCTGAAAATTTGCAATATGAAAGATTGTATCCACCAATGCCACTACCTTCTCTGCACCCTTGATGAACTGTCCGACAGCGACCGCGCGCTGATTGCCGATGCCTGCCGCGCAGCACGCCAGAGCTATGCCCCCTACTCGCATTTCCATGTCGGTGCGGCACTACGTCTGTCCGATGGTTCCGTTGTCTGCGGCAGCAATCAGGAGAACGCAGCCTATCCATCAGGGCTCTGTGCTGAACGCACGGCACTGTTCGCCGCAGGCGCCAGTCACCCAGGTACACCCGTTGAGGTGCTCGCCATCGCAGCATGCAACGACGAGGGGCTGTTCACCCCCCAGCCCACACCCCCCTGCGGTGCCTGCCGACAAGTAATGCTCGAGACGGAGACGCGCCAGGAGGGACGCCCCATGCGCATCCTGCTCCACGGCACTGAGGTGACATGTGTCATTGATGGCGGTGCCCACGAACTGTTACCGCTCATCTTCGACGGTAGCTTCCTGCGCTGACACACGGCGCAGCTGCCAAAGCACAGCATGCGACAGATTGGCAGATAATACTCGATAGAGACAACCCTCTTTCGGCTGTCAGCATGCAGTGGCACACTTTTTGTGCATGCGATGGCAGAAAACAGTGCGTATTATGGCAAAAAACAAAAAGAAAAAACATATGGAACAAACCGAGAAGAAGGCTGCAGTAGCCGATGAAACAGCAGAGATGGCGGCCAGCATCAACACAACCGACGAAGCGCAAGGCACGCCCACCGAGGAAGCACCTGCCACGGAGGATGCCACCACTGCTGAGGCACCCACCACGGAGGAGACTACCATCGACAGCACCGAGCAGCAACTGCGTGACGCCCTTGCCGACGCTGAGGAGAAAGTCGCTGCCGAGCATGACCGGTACCTGCGCCAGCTGGCTGAGTTCGAGAACTACCGCAAGCGCACCCTCAAGGAGAAGAGCGAGCTCATCCTCAATGGTTCTGCCAACCTCATGACGGCTGTGCTACCCGTGCTCGACGACATGGACCGCGCCCTCGACGCACTCACCAAAACCGATGATGCCGCCGCCTGCTGCGAGGGTTTCAAGCTCATCGCCAGCAAGTTCCGCACGACACTCGAGCAGAATGGACTGAAACAGATCGAGGCCATCGGACAGCCCTTCGACACCGACTTCCACGAGGCCATCGCCATGATGCCCGCTACCGACGACGCACAGAAGGGACACGTCATGGACTGCGTGCAGGCAGGGTATAAGCTCAACGACAAGGTACTCCGCCACGCCAAGGTGGTGGTGTGCGAGTAACATTCTTTTCCAAAGACCAACATGGCAAAACGCGATTACTACGAAGTGCTGGGCGTTGACAAGAACGCATCGGACGACGATATCAAAAAAGCATACAAACGACTGGCCATCAAGTACCACCCTGACCGTAACCCTGGCGACAAGGAAGCGGAGGATAAGTTCAAGGAGGCCGCCGAGGCATACAGTGTGCTCAGCGACAAAGACAAACGTGCCCGCTACGACCAGTTTGGTCCCGAAGGCCTTGATGGCGCTGGAGGCTTCGGAGGCAGCGGTGGCTTCAGCATGAATGACATCTTCTCCATGTTCGGCGACATCTTTGGCGGCGGGGGGGCCTTCAGCGGATTTGGCGGATTTGGCGGTGGGGGCGGCCGACAGTCCGAACCGGTATTCCGCGGTTCCGACCTACGCGTGAAGGTCAAGCTCACCCTGCAGGAGATTGCTGCAGGTGCCGAGAAGAAGCTGAAGGTAAAAAAGTACGTCTGCTGTCCCGACTGCCAAGGCACCGGTGCCGAGAAGGGCAGCGCCATCGATACCTGTCCCGACTGCAAGGGCAGCGGCTATGTCGTCCGCTCCCGTCAAAGCCTCTTCGGCATGATGCAGACACAGAGTGCCTGCTCACGCTGTAGCGGTGAGGGCAAGATCATCCGTAACAAATGCCGCAAGTGCGCTGGCGAAGGCATCGTCTATGGCGAAGAGATCATCAGCGCCAAGATTCCTGCCGGAGCTACCAGTGAGTACCAGCTCACCATGAGCGGCAAGGGCAATGCCGGCAAGCACAACGGTGTGCCCGGTGACCTCTATATACAGATCGTCGAAGAAGAGTCGCGTGAGCTTGTGCGTGACGGCAACGACCTCATCTACAACCTCATGCTATCCATACCACAAGCCGTACTCGGGGCACAGGTCGATGTACCCACCGTCTCTGGCAAGGTACGCATGACCATTGAGCCCGGCACACAGCCCGGCAAGGTGATGCGTCTGCGCGGCAAGGGACTGCCTGCCATCAACGGCTACGGCACCGGCGACCTCCTCGTACGCATCAGCGTCTATATCCCCGAGACACTCAGCCGCGACGAGAAGAGCCACTTCGAGGCACTGCGCGATGCCGACAGCTGCCGGCCCAGCGAAAGCACCAAGGAGAACTTCTTCCGCAAGTTCAAGAGCCTCTTCGAATAGCATTCAACAGCGTTTCCCATCCCCAATCTCACGACCCCTTCCCTGCCCTTCAGGGGTGTGCATAGGAGAGGTTCCCACTTTTGTAAATGACCTACCCCGAGACCATCCAGTATCTCTACGACCGCACGCCAGCGTTCCACAACGTTGGCCCAGGCGCATATAAGGAAGGATTGTCCAACACCCTTGCGTTCGATGCACACCTCGGGCACCCCCACCGCAAGTTCCGCACCATACATATAGCAGGCACCAACGGCAAGGGTTCCTGCTCGCACACCCTCGCCGCCATCCTGCAGGCAGCGGGCTACCGCACAGGGCTCTATACCTCGCCCCATCTGCTCGACTTCAGCGAACGCATACGCATCGACGGCCAACCTATTGAACCCGACTACGTGGTGCACTTCGTTGAGCAGCACAGGGCCTTCTTCGAGCCATTGCAGCCCTCGTTCTTTGAGGTCACCACGGCCCTCGCCTTTCAGTATTTCGCCGACCGCCAAGTCGATGTTGCTGTCATTGAGGTCGGTCTGGGTGGGCGCCTCGACTGCACCAACATCATCACCCCCGACCTCTCCATCATTACCAACATCAGTCTCGAGCATACGGCCCTCCTCGGCGACACACTGGCAAAGATTGCCAGCGAGAAGGCAGGCATCATCAAGGAAGGCGTGCCCGTCGTCGTCGGCGTCTCCGTTCCCGCCACCCGCCCCGTCTTCGTCAGTCGGGCAGCAGCACTCCATGCGCCACTGCGCTTTGCCGATGAAGAGCAACACGACCTCCCCACCGTCATGCAGCTGCAGGGAGCATTCCAGGAGCCCAATGCCCGCACCGTGCTCACCGCTGTCGACGTGCTGCAGCAACAGGGATACCCTCTCACCCCCCACGCCATCGCAGAAGGTTTCGCCCATGTATGCGACCTCACAGGCTTGCGCGGACGGTGGCAGACGCTGCGCCAGCACCCCACACTACTCTGCGACATCGGCCACAACCCTGGCTGCATGCCCTTCCTCACCCGTCAGCTCCGTGCGCTCCCTTGCCGCACGCTGCGCATCGTGCTGGGTTTCGTTGCTGACAAAGACACCCGTGCCGCCCTCGCCCTCATGCCCACCGACGCCGTGTACTACATCACCCAACCCTCGGTGAGCCGTGCTCTCCCCGCCGACCGCCTGCTTCCCATGGCACGCTGCTACGGACTCGACAGCACCCTCTACCCCACCGTGGCCGATGCCGTGCATGCAGCACTCGGTGATGCCACGCCCGACGATGCCATCTTCGTCGGAGGCAGCAACTTCGTTGTCGCCGACCTTCTCCGCATCCTCCCCAACGGCTGAAAAGCCATCCCCATTCGCCCTTTTTCGGTGTTGTTTCCCGTTTTTTTGCGAAAAACATAGGGGATTGCATTCTTTTTTCATATATTTGCACCCAATTATCAATCATATGCAAATTTTATGAAACGAATCGCTAAACATTTCATGTTCATGGCAACCACCGCTCTGGCCTGTGCAGGCATCTGTTCGTGCACCTCGTCACCCCGCGTTGGGGAGGAGGCCACGCCCTTCATCGGACGCAACGACATCACCATCGAAGGACGTCGTATGACCCCCGAAGCCCTCTGGGCCATGGGACGCATCGGCAGCACTTCCGTCAGCCCCGACGGGCAGACCATCGCCTACGGTGTCAGCTACTACAGCGTGCCTCTCAACAAGAGTCACCGTGTCATCTACACCATGCATGCCGACGGCTCTGGCCAGCAGCTTCTCACTACCACCGCCGCCTCCGAAGGCGACGTCTGCTGGATCAAGGGAGGCACAAAACTCGCCTTCCTCAGCACCGAGGGCGGCAGCAACCAGCTCTGGGAGATGAACCCCGACGGCACCGCACGGCACCAGCTCACCCATACCGACAAAGACATCGAGGGATTTCTCTTCTCGCCCGATGAGACAAAGGTGCTGCTCGTGATGACCGTCCAGAACGGACTCACCACCGCCGACCGCTACCCCGACCTCCCCAAGGCCAGCGGACGCATCATCACTGACCTGATGTATAAGCACTGGGACGAGTGGACCGACGAGATACCCCATCCCTTCATCGCCCACTTCGATGGCAACACTGTCACCGACCCCACCGACATACTCGCCCGCACCCGCTACGAGAGCCCCCTGCGGCCTTTCGGAGGCATTGAGCAGTTCGCATGGAGCCCCGACAGCCGCACCCTCGCCTACACCTGCCGCAAGAAGACCGGCATCAACTATGCCCGCAGCACCGACAGCGACATCTACCTCTACGACACCGAGACCCAAACCGAGAAGAATATCTGCAAGGAGTGTGGCGACGACCTCAACATGGGCTACGACACCAACCCTGCCTTCAGTCCCGACAGTACCCGCATCGCTTGGTGCAGCATGGCACGCGACGGCTACGAAAGCGACCAGAACCGGCTCTACGTCATGGACCTCCAGACCGGTGAAAAGACCTTCGTCAGCCGTGCCTTCGAGAGCAATGTCGATGAGTTCATCTGGGCGCCCGACGGCAAGCACCTCTACTTCACCGGCGTATGGCATGGCGAAACACATATCTACAAGGTAGGGCTCTGCGGCAAGGTCACTCAGCTCACCACCGGACAGTACGACTTCGGCGGCATCGCCCTCCTCGATGACGGCCATCTTCTCTGCAAGCGCCACTCCATGCTTGAGGGCGATGAGCTCTATGACCTCCCCATCGCCGAGCCCACAGAGATTATAAAGCTCACCGCCGAGAACAAACACATCTACGACCAGATCGACAGCCCCACCTGCGAAGAGCGCTGGGTGAAGACCACCGACGGACGCGACATGCTCGTGTGGGTAGTCTATCCCCCCCACTTCGACCCCACAAAGAAGTACCCCACCCTCCTCTTCTGCGAGGGCGGACCGCAAAGCCCCGTCAGTCAGTTCTGGAGCTACCGGTGGAACCTCTCTATCATGGCTGCTAACGACTATATCGTCGTTGCCCCCAACCGTCGCGGACTGCCTGGCTTCGGCAACGAGTGGAACGAGGCCATCAGCGGTGACTACGGTGGACAGTGCATGCGCGACCTCCTCGCTGCCATCGACGACGTCAGCCGCGAGCCCTATGTCGACAGCGACCACCTCGGCTGCGTTGGCGCCAGCTTCGGAGGCTTCAGCGTCTACTGGCTCGCCGGCAACCACGACCACCGTTTCAAGGCTTTCATAGCCCACGACGGCATCTTCAACGTCGAGATGCAGTACCTCGAGACCGAAGAGCTCTGGTTCACCGACTGGGACCTCGGCGGACCCTACTGGGAGCACAACGCAAAAACGGCTCACAGCTACGCCAACTCGCCCCACCTCTTCATAGAGAACTGGGATACCCCCATCCTCTGCATCCATGGTGAGCGCGACTACCGCATCCTTGCCGGACAGGCCATGAGCGCCTTCAATGCCGCCACCCTGCGCGGAGTGCCCGCCGAGCTCCTCATCTACCCCGACGAGAACCATTGGGTACTCAAACCCCAGAACGGCATCCTCTGGCAACGCACCTTCTTCGACTGGCTCGACAAGTACCTGAAGTAATTTGCGGAATATCGAATCAATGAAACTGCTATCCGACAACCGCGGAATCCGTTGGGGCGTACTGCTCATCGTCTCGCTGACGATGATGTTCGGCTATTTTCTCAACGATGCCATGGCACCGCTGATGACGGCGCTCCAGAGCGACATGGGCTGGACAGCCAGCGACTATGGTTTCTTCAACTCATCGTACAGCTGGCTCAATGTCTTCTGCCTGATGCTCATCTTCGGAGGCATCATCCTCGACAAGACGGGAGCCCGCTTCACCGGCACCTTCGCCTGCGCCCTCATGGTCGTGGGCGCCGCCATCAAGTACATCGCCGTCCAGTACGTCCCCGGTCCTCTTGCCGACCCTGGCCATATGGTCCTCTTCGGCCATCATAGGCAGGTCTTCATCGCCTGCATCGGCTTTGCAGTGTTTGCCATGGGCTACGAGATGTGCGGCATCACCGTCAGCAAGGTCATCGCCAAGTGGTTCACAGGCCATGAGATGGCACTGGCCATGGGCACGCAGGTAGCACTCGCCCGTGTGGGCTCATTTGCTGCCATGTTCTTCAGCCCCATGATTGCGCGTCGCTGGCAGATGTCCACACCTTTGCTTCTGGCAGGTGTGCTGCTTTGTGCAGCACTGCTCGCCTTCTTGGTGTTCAACATCATGGACAAGAAGCTCGATGCCCAGGTGGCTGAAGCCAAGACGCTGGCAAGAGCCAACGCTGACGACAGTCCCGCTGCATCGAAAGCCAATGCCGATGACGACAGCTTCCACCTCTCCGACCTCAAGGCCATCTTCACCTCTCGCAGCTTCTGGCTCATCGCCCTATTCTGTCTGCTGTTCTACAGTTCGGTGAAGCCCTTCAACAAGTTCTCCACCAGTCTGATGTCCAACAAGTACGGATTTACAGACGATTCTTGGTTCATCAACTTCGTTCCCTCCCTGCTTCACCTCTGCAGTCTCTGCCTGACACCTGTCTTCGGCTGGCTCTACGACCGCCGGGGCAAGGGCACCACGTTCCTCATCACCGGCAGTAGCATCCTGGTGTTCGCCCTCCTCTGCTTCGCCCTTCCCTTCTGCAGGCAGCAGTGGTATGCCGTGGCTGTGATGATTGTGCTCGGGCTCTCCTACTCCATGGTTCCCGCCGTCTTCTGGCCCATCATCCCCAAGGTGATACCTCATCGCAGGCTCGGATCGGCATACAGCCTGATATTCTTCATCCAGAATATCGGACTGAGTTTCGTGCCCCTGCTCATCGGACGCGTCCTCGACCGTTGGTGCATCACCGGCAATGCCGGAGGCGTCACCACCTACGACTACACCCTTCCCATGTGCATCTTCATGTTCCTCGCCCTTGGCTCCATTCTCATCGCAGTCCTCCTGCGCCGCGAGAACCGCCGCCACGACTACGGCCTCGAAAAACCGAATATCTGAAACATTTAATAGTATAACAAAATGAGTAAAACAAATCAAGCTATTCAGCAGAAGCTGAACGACAAAGCGTGGGCCCGCTGGACAGCCCTCATCCTCATCGCCCTGATGATGTTCTTCGGCTACATGTTTGTCGATGTCATGTCCCCTCTGCAATCCCTCGTTGAAGCCGAGAAGGGCTGGACACCCTCCATCTTCGGCACCTATGCCAGCGCCGAGTACATCCTCAACGTATGCGGTTTCCTCATCATCGCCGGCATCATCCTCGACAAGACTGGCATCCGCTTCACTGGAGTCCTTTCGGCGTCCATGATGCTCCTCGGCGCCTGCATCAAGTTCTATGCCGTCAGCGACTGGTTCGCCGGCAGCGCCTTCGAGACTTGGCTCGGCACCTGGTGGACTGCTATGCCTGGCAGTGCCAAGCTTGCTGCCCTCGGCTTCATGATTTTCGGTTGCGGTTGCGAGATGGCTGGCACCACCGTCAGCAAGGCCATCGCCAAGTGGTTCAAGGGCAAGGAGATGGCTCTCGCCATGGGCATCGAGATGGCCATCGCCCGTGTCGGCGTCTTCGCCATCTTCTCCATCAGTCCCCTCATCGCCACCAAGCTCGGTACTATCGCAGCACCCGTAGGCTTCTGCACCTGTCTCCTCCTCATCGGACTCATCAACTTCATCATCTTCACCTTCATGGACAAGAAGTTCGACTCCCAGCTCGTTGCTGCCGGTGAGGCCACCATGGAGAAAGATCCCGAGGACGAGTTCAAGGTCAAGGATCTCGGTAAGATCTTCTCATCTCTCAACTTCTGGGTCGTAGCCCTCCTCTGCGTTCTCTACTACAGCGCCATCTTCCCTTTCCAGCGCTACGGAGCCAACATGCTCCAGTGTAACCTCGGAGGCGACATCACCCCCACCGCTGCCGCCAACATCTTCCGTTGGTTCCCCATCGGTGCCGCTGCCATCACCCCCTTCCTCGGCTACTACCTCGACCACAAGGGCAAGGGAGCCTCCATGCTCATCTGGGGTGCCGTGCTCCTCATCGTCTGCCACCTCGTGTTCGCCTTCGTGCTCCCTGCCACCCACAGCAAGCTCATCGCCTATGCCACCATCGTTGTCCTCGGCATCAGCTTCTCTCTCGTGCCCGCAGCCCTCTGGCCCTCGGTGCCCAAGATCATCGACGAGAAGATTCTCGGCTCTGCCTACTGTCTCATCTTCTGGGTCCAGAATATAGGCCTCTGCCTCGTGCCCAGTCTCATCGGTAATGTCCTTGCCAGCAGCAATGCCGACAACGCCGCCGTCATCGCCGCCAAGGCCGCCGGTGCCGAGTTCATCCCCTACAACTACACCGTGCCCCTCATCATCTTCGCCGGTTTCGGTGTCGCTGCGTTCCTCATCGCTCTCTACCTCAAGGCCCTCGACCACAAGCGCCACCTCGGTCTTGAGGAGCCCAACATCAAGAGCTGATTCCCCTCATCTCATAATCGTAAAAGGCATCCACCCTCCTGGGCAGATGCCTTTTTTGATTCGGATCCTGTATCAGGACGCTATTCTACCTCGTGATAACAGTTGCTGAAGTCGTGAGAGCGAAGACAGCCATAATCAACCGGACGGAAGTATGCTGACATCGTCTGTGTAGTGAAACGTATGTCGCGGTCGCTATCGTCGGGAGTAAGGAGGTAGATTTTCATCACGTCGCCCTTGACAACCGATTTGAGCTTATAAGCTTTGCACTGAGGCGTTTCAGCCTTGAACCTCACTTGCGTCTTGCCATCCCTCTGTTTTGTGATGCTGACGAGCCACGACGCACCGTCAGCAGTGGAGAGGTTTGCCTTTACCGAGCCCGAAGGCGAAGCGTCCAAGATGTCGGCCACCTTGCACCACCCCTTTTCGGAATAGCGCAACGTGTAGTCCGGCAGATCATCGCTGATGCAGAGAACGTCAATGTTCTTTGAGCAGACAGAGCGGTCGGTGCGAATGAGCACATTATGAATGGACTGTCCGGGGGTGTAGAGTTTCTCCATCCAAAAGGGCGTATCATCGGTGCCACAAACGGCAAACACACCGCCATCAATGCGCAGATTGGGTGTAGCACCGGGCTCGGCATAGAACAGCCGGCCAGAGTGGTCCTTGCTGTTGTGCTCGGACTTATCGTCGTAGTAGAGGATCTCCGAAAGGAAAAATCCTCCGTGGTTCCCCGCTTTCTGTTCAAAGACGATATAATCGGTGTCAGGATAGATCTGTGAGCCAACAAAGCTGCCGCCATTGCTGAGCACGATGCCACGCGTGCCCATCCACCACGAGCCATCCCTGTCATTGCCATCAATCACTCCGGTCCAAAGGTGGAGATTGCATCCATAAGTATAGCCTCCCTTTACGACAAGTCCCTTCTGAA
>R16__coassemble_1378_pt1 | contig 14131 bp, 13 predicted proteins | sample R16__metabat2_high_PE_017 | metagenome-assembled genome bin R16 | reverse complement strand
AAATTATGGGGGATACAGTATTATTTCCATATAGAACTGGGACTGACAGTAAATCCTCCTTCTGTTTCATCAGTTACGGTGACTGAAGATTATTCGTCAACTACAATAGGATGTACTATTGTTGATTCTCAGGCATTTGTGTCAGGCACTGCTCCTGGTTCTTTAACTTTTTATTGCCAGATAAGGTTAAGTGGAACGTTCTATAATTGCTATTATTATTTGTCTGGCATGTACAATCTTTCTTCTGGTACTGGTTACATAGATGCTTCATTAAGACATGATTAATAAGATTTCTATATTGCTAATTCCTTCCCTGCTGTTCTGTCTGGCGGCACAGGCACGAGGACACAAGGACTATGTTGTACACTATGATGTATCAATCCTCGAGGTGGTATGTGAAGTAGAAGGCCTGCAACCACATTCGGTTGAGGTGCAGAAAATCGTGCCATCTGACGACGCTGCTCCTTCATTCTTTTTTTGCTACGACGATTCCCTGACGATGAACTGGACTGTGAAAGACAAATCACTAGAGTATGTGTTATTGAATAAGGCCACGGTACCGCAGACCATCAATATAAACGAAATGACCTACCGTGACGTTGAAGGGAAGAACAGCGCATTGGGTTACTCATTGACTAAGCCGAGAAACGTTGCATATGCAGTCGTTGAGCCAGATTCCGTGTTCATGGGCTTTCTGGTTCCTGTTCGGAACTATGCATCGTCAGGCTTTTTTTACGATGCGAAGCCGTTGGTGGCGAATGTCTTTCCAACAAGGAGAAAGGCGTGGAGGGCGGCATCAAAACATATGGGAGACGAGATGGTACTTCTTTTCCCAGTACACATTGGTGATGTATGTCGTAAATACAAGATTACCTTTGCAGTGACAGGCGTGCGGTCTATCAGCGAACGTTCAGCCGATGACTTGCAGAAGGAACAGGCCGATGAACTTGCGCTAAGGAAACGTGCAAGACAGCTCACAGGGCAGGATGATACGGAGAAAGAGGCACCAACTATCAAGAAACGTCGTGGTCATAAACTGACATTACCATCCATGCAGGAAATGTATCCTGACCTGCGGTTATGGCATGACTTTGGATCGATATATAACAGTCAGGATGCCGAGTGATTTATGAAAAAAATCCAATACCTTATGATGTCTCTGACATTCTTGGTTGGACTAAGCTTAGAATGCCTGGGACAAGAACCTACGGATGTCGGCAGCCGATTTTTCGATCGTATCAACTACTTTAATCGACTCTGTACGCAGGAGAAGGTGTACCTACACTTCGACAACACGGCATATTTCCGAGGTGAGACTATCTGGTTTGCGGCTACAGTAGCAGATGCTTCCAATCTGGGTGAGGCAGCAAGTAAGATTCTATATGTAGAACTACTCTCGCCTACAGGTGTTGTATTGAAACAACAGAAGTTAAAAATCGTTGATGGACGATGCTATGGCTCTTTTTCTCTGATAGATAACGATGTGGAAAGGGCAGTCGAGTTACGTGGTGCTGTCCCTTACCCCAGTGGCTACTATGAGGTGAGGGCATATACCCATGCTATGCTCAGCTATGATGGATCCCGTGTTTTCAGCCGCGTCTTCCCCGTCTATCAATCGCCCGAGGAGGAAGGAGACTACAGCCATCCGCTCGTCGCTGCATATCCTGGCAGGGAAGCGGACCGCCCAAGCCCTGAACTGCCCCTCCGACGGGACAAGCTGAACGTAGCTTTCTATCCCGAAGGTGGTCACATTGTAGCAGGAGAGACCTGCCGCATCGCTTTCAAGGCATCCGATGAGCATGGCATGGGAATCGCCGTGGATAGCATCTGCGACAGCCGCGGTCAGCTTCTGCACGTCGATAGCGGGCATGGAGGCATGGGAGCATTCATGTATCATCCTGACCGGACTCGCGATCAGCTCACAGTCTATGCCATGGGACAGAAAACGACATGGACGCTTCCCAAGGCCGAGTCCAGTGGATACATCTTGCAATACCGGAAGGAACAGGGAAAACTCCTGTTCACTGTTCGCAGCCGCAGCATGTCATCAGCAGATTCTATTAACTATATGCTGACATCTGGTGGTAATGTATATGAATACGGCACGTTGTATCAAAGGGGCAGCGACATCGACACCACACTCACATTCTCTGCATCTCTACTTCCTACGGGCGTGGCACAGCTTACGCTCCTTACGGGGGAAGGACAGACAATTGCAAACCGTTTGCTATACGTTGACAACGGAATGCAGTACCAGCCGTTAACCATATCCGCCATCCCTGATGCTTTGAAACCCTATGACTCCGTCAACCTTGATATTCGCTCGGCTGGACCGTCCACCTTCTCCCTCTCCGTACGCGATGCTGCCGACTATGGTACCGCTAGCCAGGACGACATTCGCACCTACCTCCTTCTCTCCAGCGAGTTGAAGGGCTACATAGAGAATCCCGGTTGGTATTTCGGCGATGCTCCTGAGGAAGAACGCACCAACGCTCTTGACCTGTTGATGATGGTACAGGGTTGGACTCGTTACGACTGGCAACAGGCTCCCAGCATGAGACTTGGTGGCAGGCACCATGAACCAGAGGAAGACCTCATGGTCGATGGATGGGCCTTCAATCGCATCACTGGGAAGCCAGTGATAGGAACCAGGGTTGGCATCAAACTGTTTTCCCCCGATCGTAAGTATAAGCAGCAGGCGTGGGCGAAAACCGACAGCACGGGTTATTGGCGCGTCCACCTCGTCGACTACCACGGCGACTGGGACCTCTACTTGTATACCCAGCAAAACTCAAAGAATCCCGAGAAGGAGATGACACGTCTGCGTCTGGGCCGCTCGTCCAGCCCGAGAGTAAGAGCCTATCAGCCCGAAGAGATGTTCATCCCCGGCTATGCCGGCGACGAGAGAGACCTTGCAATGTGGAAGGAAGAAATCCAGAAGCCGCTTGTCCAAGTTCTTCCCGACGTGGCCGACATCATCGGCGACAGCTATCTGCTTGAGGAGGTGGAGATTAAAGGCAAGCGACGCTATATCGACTACAATCGTTTCCATGCCTTTGATGGCGAGAGGGATAGTGAACAAGTCCTTGACGAAGGTGGATATACGGGTGACATCCTCGCATTTTTGGAACGGAAGGGGTATGGCTATACGATTGATTATCCTGATATGGGTGAAAACATGAAAGATGCCTATACGCTTCAGAGCGCCACCAAGGTCTCGATAGATGGTCATCTCACCTACTGGACGACTCCTGCGAACCATTCATCCATTCATCGCCATGATGATCAGCCCGATACGCCGGCCAACAGTCTTTGGGCGGCGGATATGGAAGATGTAAAGAATGTCATTGTCTATGATTACGAGCCTGGCCATCGGTATGTAGAAGTGGAAGTTACTTTTCTTGAAGAAAACGAAAGGAAAGCAAGGGCAAAAAATGTCCGTCAGACCACCTTTGCAGGCTACTCCCAGCCTGTGGAGTTCTACGCCCCCACCTATCCCGATGGTCCTATCCCAGGCGACAAGGACTATCGTCGCACCGTCTATTGGAACCCCGAGGTAACTACCGACAGCACCGGCTGTGCCACCATCTCCTTCTACAACAACGGCTATTCCCGCACCCTCACAGTCTCAGCAGAAGGTCTCACAAGGGATGGTAAGTTTATATTGAATGAAAAGTGAACTTACAATCTAAATGGCTGTTAGGGATGCTCAAGGGCATAGTATGTCAGGCTATACGGTCAGGCATTCCTCCCCTGCACAGGAAATTGTGGAACACGGAAAGAGCGGGTCAGATAGTTTCGGCGCTCACCACCTTCACCTTGAAGATGGCCTTGTGTATCTTTCCCGAACCGATGAGCGGGGCGTGAGCCTCTGAAGGCTCGAAGACAATCCATTCACCCGGGGCTGCGGACTTGAATTCAGTGATGGGGTCGTTGAAGAAGACAATGTCGTTTGACTCGTCGAACGGGCCGGCGGGCAGTGTGCATTCTTCGCGGGCTTTTACTCCGTACTGTTCAGGTCCGGAGAGCGGAACTTGGATGTCGATGTACTGGTTGTGTGCTTCGAGCTTTGCTTCCGCGGCCGAACGCAGGTCGGCATCTACGATGTTCACCCATAGGTTGTCGCCGTCGATGACGTGCTTGCCTGTAGCAAGGGAACGGAGGTCTTGGCTCTCAATGAATGCGATGGCCCGAAGGTAGTGAGGATTGGAATTCATATGCGCTGTCTTTCGTTAATGTCTCCGCAAAGATAAGTGTTTATTTTGGAATCGTCCTCATTTTTCGGCAGGAAAAAGCAAACGAGGGGAAAACGGCGTGAAATATCCATACCGTACATATACGTCAGGAAGCAAAAATGGATAAATTAAAAACATTTTTGCTGTTTATTTGCTTTTGTTTAAAAACAAGATGTATCTTTGCCAAATAAAAACGCAACGTGCGTGTATAGACAGTAAAGGCTATTTTATCAATTATGACATCACAGAAGTTTGACCCTATCCGCAATAAGTCGGCCGAGATTATTGAGTTCATCATGTCGTCACCCGAAATCCCTGATGATCCAGCGGCAGAGTTCAAGATACGTCTGTCCGTGGAGGAGGTAGTGGAAAATGTGGTCCGGTATGCCTATGAAGACGGCGCCGGCTGCCTGGAGGCTACTGTGGACAAGGTAGCTGCCACGGGCAACAGCGTGCTGCTCACCATCACCATCACCGACCAAGGCACTCCCTTCAACCCGCTTGAGAGGGAAGACCCCGACATCACGCTCTCTGCCGAGGAACGCAACATCGGCGGACTGGGTATCTTCCTCTGCAAGCAGATGATGGACGAGGTGCAGTATTGCTATGAGGATGGAAGCAATATCCTCACGATGAAGAAAATCATTGCCCAGTAAGCCGCCGTTTTTCTGAAACGATATCCCTTCATACGTTTGTCCATGAGTACAAATCGATCCTTTGCCGCGCGCCTCAGTGCTACCATTGTGGGGGTCATCAACCTGCTGTTCATTGTAGCGGCCTTCTTCTCGTTCGCCATGTCGTACAAGATGGTGGGCAGGGAAGCTGTCACCATTGCGCAGGCCGAGCTGGATAAGGCCATCCTGGAGACCGAGAATACCTTGGGCCAAGCCGAGGCGATGATGCAGACACTGGCTTTTGTCGTGGGCAGGAACCAGACCGACACGGCATACCTCTACAGCGTGGTGCGTGGTGTCACCGACAGCAGCCCTCTGGTCGTGGGCAGCAGCATCTCTTTTGCTCCCGATTACTTTGAGGGCCACCACTTCTTCGCTCCCTATGCCTACAAGGATATCCAGACGGGGCAGATTATGACCAAGCAGCTGGGCAACGACGACTACGACTACTTCACGATGGAGTGGTACCGTGTGCCTGCTGCTTCCGGCGAACCGATATGGAGCGAGCCTTACTTTGATGATGGCGGGGGCAATGTGATCATGTCCACCTATTCAGTGCCTGTCAAGGATGCCGAAGGGAATGTGTATGCTATCCTCACCGTGGATCTGTCGCTGGAGTGGCTGCAGCAGAAGCTGGAGGCCATCCGTCCCTACGAGCACTCGTTCACGTTGCTGGTAGGACGTACGGGCACCTACGTCTCCCACCGCGACAAGGAACGTATCATGAGCGAGACCATCTTCACCCGCGCTCAGGAAGAGGGTGACGAGGAAGCCCTGTCGTTCGGTCGGGCCATGGTGAACGGTGAAAGCGGCTATGTGAAGTTCCGCAAGGGACGTCAGTACACGTTCGCTGTCTATGGCCCGCTGAACAACGGTTGGTCGGCAGCTATCGTATGTCCAGTGAGCGATGTGCTCAAGGACCTGAACCGGCTGACGAACTTCTTCGTCCTGCTCTCCATCATCGGCGTGCTGTTGGTCTACTATATCGTCAAGCGCATCATCCGTCGTGAGTCGCAACCCATCACGGAGTTCACCTATTCGGCCCTGTCGATGGCGAAAGGCAACTTCCACACGCACATCCCCGAAGTGAAGACGAAGGACGAGCTGTTGCGCTTGCGCAACTCGTTGTCGTACATGCAGCAGTCGGTGGACAGCTACCTGTCGGAGCTGCGCACCACGACGGCTGCTAATGAACGTTTCGAGAGCGAGCTGAACGTAGCACGCGACATCCAGCTGGGCATGCTGCCCCGCAACTTCCCGCAGCGTGCCGATGTGTCGCTCTATGCCGACCTGCGTCCGGCCAAGGAGGTGGGCGGTGACCTGTACGATTTCGTAGTGAAGGAGGACGTGCTCTACTTCACCATCGGCGACGTGAGTGGCAAGGGCGTGCCCGCTGCGCTGTTCATGGCCATCTGCCGTTCGGCGGTACGCTTCGTGAGCGGTCTGGGTCTGACGATGGCCGAGTGTGTGGAGAAGGTGAACGCCATCATGTGCGACGGCAACGAGAACGGACTGTTCGTGACGCTGTTCGTGGCGCGCCTCGACCTGCGGACCGGCGAGATGCGCTACTGCAATGCCGGCCACAACCCCATCGTGGTGATACCTCCCACCGGCGAACCCTACTTCCTGCGTGCCAAGGCGAACCTTGCCGTAGGACTCATCACCCCCTTCAACTACCAGGGTGAGGAGCTGACGCTGGCGCCCGGCACTCGTCTCGTCCTCTACACCGATGGTGTCACGGAGGCTGAGAATGCCGGCAAAGCACTCTATGGCGACGACCGTTTGCTGGCCTTCGCTGCCAGTGTGGGCGATGACGACAGCGATTCGGCTGTAGTGGAGAACCTCTATGCCTCGGTGAAGACATTTGCCGGTGATAATGAGCAGAACGACGACATCACCCTGCTCTCCATCCAGTACAGGGGCCCTGAAAACAAATAAACGAAAGAGACACTGCTATGCGATATATATTCATCATCAACGGTCGTCCGGACAAGGCCGCCTTCCGCGAGGAGGTGGAGCGACAGCTGGCACAGTGCTCCTTGGAGGATTACACGATGTATGTGACCACGGGCGTGGGGGATGGCACACGGCATGTGCGCATCTGGTGCGACCTGCACCGCGATGAGCCTGCCTGCTTTGTGGCTTGCGGCGCCAGCGGCATGGCCAACGAGGTGGCTTCAGGCATCATCGGCTCCCCCAACAAGTGCATGGCCATCTGGGCCTTCGGAGGCACCTGCGATTTTACCAAGTATTACCCTGACCGCGACTTCACATCACTCGAGAAGTTGTTGGCAGGCGAGAAAAAGACCATTGATGTCATCCGTGCCAACGACAGCTATGCCATCAACATGGCATGTGTGGGCTTCTCGGCCAGCGTAGCTGCCGAGGCCAACCACTATATCGAGGAGGGCAAGAACGATCCCTACCGGCGTGGCTTGCTGGCAGCGCTGTTCACATCGCGTCGGAACAACATACGTGTGGCGGCCGACGGCAAACGGCTCAACCGGCGCCACATCTTCATGGCCGACATCGCCAACGGCCATTATTCGGGCGGACAGTACCTGACGACACCCTGGGCAAAGAACGACGATGGCTTGATGGACGTGGTACTGGTGCGTCCCATGACACTCATCGCTTTCGTGCTGGTGCTCCGACACTATAAGGTGGGTACGCACCTCACCAACCGGTTCTGCCAGCGGCGCGTCAAGTACCTGCAGGCTACCCATATCGACCTCACCTCGCCGGATCTCATCACCCTGAGCCTCGATGGCGAGATTGTGGCCAGCTCCTCGTTCTCCATCGACGTGCTGCCCGGCGCGCTGAACATCATCCTTCCCCGAACAGAAAAAGAATAAACATAATCCTACGAAACAATGGAAGTAACAATCAACCAAGAAGGTGAGAAGACCTTCGTGACACTTGACGGACGCATCGACACCACGAATGCGGCACAGTTCCAGGCCGATATCGCTCCCCTGCTGGAGGGCGACAAACCCGATATCGAAATTGACTGCACTCGTATGGACTACACCTCCAGCCAGGGCCTCCGTATCTTCCTCATGCTGCAGAAGAGCGTCAACCTCCGTCAGGGCACACTGGTGCTGAAGGACATGCAGCCCCAGGTCAAGGAAGTGTTTGACATCACGGGCTTCTCCAACATCATCCACATCTGCTGATACACCCTCCGACGGCTATGGATGCAACCAATAACTACGGTCTCGACCTGCACTGCACGATGATACTTGAGGAGTATCGCGAGCAGCAAGCTGTGTTCGAAAAGATGAGGGAGGTGATCCTCGGATGCCTCCGCAAGGCGCTGGACGACAACGGTATCCTTGTCACGGCTGTCGAAGGACGTGTGAAGACGGAGCGCAGCCTGGCCGGTAAGTTGGAGCTGAAGGGCGCCAAGTACGGCATGCTCAGCGACCTCACCGACATCGTCGGGGTGCGCGTGATCACGTTCTACACCGACGAGGTGGACAAGATAGCAGCGCTGGCAGGCAACATCTTTGACATCGACTGGGAGAACTCTGTGGACAAGCGCAAGATGTATGAGCTCAACAGCTTCGGCTATATGTCGCTGCACTACATCTGCCGCATCCCGAAGAGCGTGTACTGCGATCCTGCTTTCCCTGAGCTGAACGAGTACCGTTTCGAACTGCAGATGCGCACGGCGCTCCAGCACGTGTGGGCAAACATGTACCACGACACTGGTTACAAGAGCGGTGTGGAGGTGCCGGCCGAGCACCTGCGCAACCTCAACCGTCTGGCCGGCATGCTGGAGCTGGCCGATGAGCAGTTCAGCCGCATACGCACCGAGATCAACGACTACCGCCGTCGCGTACAGGCCCTGGTGGCCGATGGTAACTTCGACGAGGTGCCCCTCAACGGCGACACCTACCGCAGCTACCTGAGCCTGGAGCCCTTCCGCAAGCTCGCCCAGCAGATTGCTGCCATCAACCAGGCCGAGGTTTATCACGACAGCCTGGCACCCTACCTGGAGGTGTTCGTGCAGATGGGCTTCACCACGCTGGGCGATGTGGAGCGGATGAAGAACGAGTATGCTGGCAACGCCTACAAGCTTGCCGTGCACCAGATTGGTGGCACCGACCTCGACATCATCGCCTCGTCAGTATCCGTGCAGAACCTCTGCGTGGCGTATATCCTGGGGAAGGGTGGGGGAGTGACCGACCTGAAGAAACTCTACAACATCCTCGGCGGCACCGAACAGTACAATGCCCAGCGCGCCCAGCGCATCTGGGACCAGGCACACGACATCAATCTTGTATAAAATCATATAACCCTAAATAAAATACCTAAAAAACTGAATACCTATGGCTAATCATCCTCTTGACACTGCATTGCTCGACCGCGCCATCGTGTTTGCCGTACAGGCTCATGCCGGCACAGAGCGTCGCGGGAAAGGTTTCCCGTATATCGTTCATCCCATGGAGGCTGTCTCCATCGTCGCCACGATGACCTCCGACCAGGAGCTGCTGGCTGCTGCGGCGCTCCACGACACGGTGGAGGACACCGACGTCACCGTGGCACAGGTGCGCGAACTGTTTGGCGACCGCATCGCCGCCCTCGTGGACGCTGAGAGCGACAAGCCCGTGGCTGCGCTGAGCGAGACCGCCAGCTGGCGCGAGCGCAAGCAAGCCGCCATCGACCGTCTGGCTGCAGCCTCTCACGACGCGAAGATTGTCGCGCTGGGCGACAAGCTCAGCAACATGCGCGCCATCTGCCGCGACTATCAAGTAGTGGGCGACAAGCTGTGGAGCCGTTTTCATGCTCCCGGTGGCAAGGCCGACCACGAGTGGCACTACCGCGGACTGGCCGTATCGCTCAGCTCACTCTCGGGCAACTTCGCCTACACGGAGTTTGTGACCCTCATCGAGCAGGTCTTCGGCGACCCCAAGCCTGAGCGCATCGACATGAACGACTACACGCAGAGCGGCGACGGCTACACGGCCATCACCTATAACCACAAGGATGGCGAGAAGATGGTGAAGCTCTATGCCGACTTCATGCCCCTCTCTGAGCCGATGAAGGAGATCCACGTCACATGGAAGCTGCGCGACATGGGGCTGAACGTGCCCTGTGCCTACCGTCTGGTGTCCGACGGCCAGCGCGTGGGTGTGGAGTTTGAGCGCATAGCCCCCAAGAAGTCGTTTGCACGTGCCATCAGCAACGAGCCGGAGAGCCTGGAGACGTATGCCGTGACGTTCGCACACATGTGTCGTCAGCTGCATGCCACCCCCTGCGACACCACGCTCTTCGAGCCTGCAGCGGAGCATTTCAAGAAGATTGTGTTCACCTCCAACGATTTTACCGATGCGGAGAAGGCCACCATGGCTGCTTTCATCGACACGGTGCCGCCGGCAACGACCTGTCTGCATGGCGACATGCACATCGGCAATGTCATCACCAATGGCGAGGACAACTGGTGGATTGACCTCAGCGACTTCCGCTACGGCAACCCGCTCTTCGACCTGGGCATGTTCTACCTCGCCACCAACCTCAACGACGAGGAGCTGACGCAGCACCTCTACCATGTCTCCAATGCGCAGATGCGCGAGGTATGGCGGGTGTTCGTGCGCGAGTACTTCGGTGCTGAGGCATCGCTCGAGGAGGTGAATGCTCTTGTGGCACCCTATGCCGCCCTCTACATGGTCTACTTCGGCAGTCGCGACAAGCTCTACCCGCCCATGCGCGCTTTCGTGGAGCAGACATTGCTGAAGAAGTAAGGCCTTAAAACAGCAAAAAAAACAGTATAGATATGTACGATCTGGCAATCATTGGCGGTGGCCCCGGTGGATATGTGGCCGCTGAACGGGCAGGAGCGGCAGGGCTCTCCGTGGTGCTGTTCGAGAAGAGAGAACTGGGCGGCGTGTGCCTCAACGAGGGGTGCATACCTACCAAGACGTTGCTCTACAGCGCCAAGATGTATGACCATGCGGCGCATGGCAGCAAGTACGGCATCAGCGTGGAAGGTGCGACCTTCGACTACGGCAAGATCATCGACCGCAAGAACAAGGTGGTGAAGAAGCTTGTCGGCGGTGTACGGGTGGCCATGCGTAACCATCAGGTGGAGGTCGTGAAGGGTGAGGCTGTCATCGAGGGCCGCACCGACGAGGGCTTCGTTGTGCGTGCCTGCGATACCGGCTATACCGCCCACCATCTGCTCGTCTGCACGGGCAGCGAGGCTGCTGTGCCCCCCATCCCGGGGCTGCAGGAGGCCGGCGACCGCATCGTCACCAATCGTGAGCTCCTCGCCCTGCGCGAGCGCCCCGAGGAGCTCGTCATCATCGGCGGTGGCGTCATCGGCATGGAGTTTGCCTCGTTCTTCACCAGTCTGGGCACGAAGGTCACCGTAGTGGAGATGCTGCCCGAGATCCTCGGCGGACTCGATGGCGAGGTCAGCGCCCTGCTGCGCACCCTCTATGCCAAGAAGGGCGTCACCTTCTGCCTCCGCTGCAAGGTGGTGGGCGTGGAGGTATGTCCCGAGTGTGGCAAGGGCGTGGTGGTCTATGAGGACCCCGACGGCAACACCCAGCGTGTGAGCGGCGACAGGATACTCCTCAGCGTGGGCCGTCGCGCCAACCTGCAGGGCTTCGGCCTGGAGACGCTGGGCGCAGAGATGGTGCTGGGCCGCAGCGGACAGCCCGTGGGCATCAAGGTCGATGACCATATGCGCACCGGCATCCCCGGTCTGTGGGCCGCGGGCGATGTCACGGGCTTCAGCCTGCTCGCACACACCGCCAGCCGCGAGGGTGAGGTGGTGGTGAACAACATCCTTGGCCGCGACGACCGCATGCGCTACGATGGCATCCCCGGCATCGTATATACCAACCCCGAGGTGGCTGGCGTAGGTCTCACCGAGGAACAGGCGCAGGCAAAGGGTGTGGACTACACGGTGCTGAAGCTGCCCATGGCCTTCTCCGGACGGTTCGTGGCCGAGAACGAAGGTGGCGAAGGCCTCTGCAAGATACTGATAGGTAAGGAAAGCCACGAGGTGCTGGGTGTGCACATGCTGGGCAATCCTTGCAGCGAGATCATACACAGCATGTGCATCGCCATCGAGCAGCGGATGACTGTGGAGCAGCTCCGCACGGTGGTGTTCCCGCATCCCACCGTGAGCGAGATTATCAAGGAGACAGCTTTTGCGCTGACAGACTGACGAACCCCCCCCCTTCCGATGACCGATTCTATCACACACCATTATCGCTGGGCCACGCAGTCGGTGCCGCTGTCCAGCGTGATCAACGCCCGCGAGCTGGGTGGGTATGTGCTGCCCGATGGCAGTCGCATCCGCCGAGGCTTGCTGCTGCGCGGCGGCAGCCTGGCACAGCTGTCCGATGAGGACCGCGCACGCTTCGCCGACAGCTATTCGCTGCGTTACGTCTTCGACTTCCGCACCGAGGGCGAGACACGCCATGCTCCCGACCGTGATGTCCCCGGTGCCCGCTACGTGTGGCTGCCCGCCATAGACCCCGAGACGGAGAAGCTCGGCACTACGATCCTGCCGCGTGAGGCCTATGCCGACCTGCCGGGATTCCTCGTGCGGCATGCCTCCACACCCCTCGTGCAGGATGTGGCACGACGGCTGTACACCGACATGGTGACCAACGAATACACGCAACTGCAGTACTCGGCTTTCCTGCAGATGATTGCCGGGCTCGACGACGGCGCGGTGTTCTGGCACTGCAGCCAGGGCAAGGACCGCACAGGCCTCGGTGCCGCCTTCCTGCTGGCAGCGCTCGGCGCCGACAGGGACCTCATCATGGCCGACTTCGCGATCTCCAACGAGTACTACCGTGCCGAGGTGGAGATGTTGTCGGAGGTGCTGCTCCGTCAGGGTGCCGGCAAGGCCGAGCTGGATGTCGTGCGCACCTTCGTCGGTGTCAACACCGACTATTTCGCTGCAGCGCTCGACCTCATCGACAGCACCTATGGCTCCATGGACGATTTCCTGCGCAACCAGCTCCTCCTCTCCGACGAGGACCGCATCCGTATGCGCTACCGTCTCCTCGAACCCCCTCTCTAACCTCTCATCTCTAACCTCTAACCTGTAGCGCAGCGTTCTCTAACCTCTCATCTCTCATCTCTCATGCCTACCTCCTCTTCCCGTGTCGTCTTCCTTGACTGGATGCGCGCCATCGCCTGCTTCCTGGTGATGCTTGTGCATAGTATCGAACCGTTCTATCTCGGTGGCGAGGGCACCCTCGTCCAGTGTCGGGGTGATGCGCTGTGGGTCACGGGCATCAACTCCGCCCTCAGGGTGTGCATAGGGCTCTTCGTGATGGCCTCCAGCTACCTGCTCATGCCGCTGAAGTACGATGTGGGGACCTTCTTCCGCAAACGGTTCGTGCGGGTGCTCATCCCGTTCGTCATCTGGTCGCTGCTCTATGCCCTCCTCTTCCCCTATGGCAAGGACGGTGCTGCCATCGGCGCCTCGCTTCGTCAGCTCGTCTTCAACCTCGACATGAATGCCGGCCACCTGTGGTTCGTGTATATGCTGCTCGGTGTCTATCTCGCCATGCCCCTCCTCTCGCCGTGGCTCGAGCGGGCCACCCGGCGCGACGAGCAGTGGGTGCTCGCTGTGTGGGCGCTGACCACCTTCGTGCCGTTCCTGCGCAAGGCGGCTGCTGCCATCACCGGGTCGCCTGAGTTGTGGGGAGAAGCCAACTGGAACGAGTTCGGCACCCTCTACTACATGAGCGGTTTCCTCGGCTATGTGGTGCTGGGACATTACTTCAAGACCTATGTCGGTGAACTCTCGTGGCGCCGCACCCTCGTCCTGGCCCTGCCGCTCTGGCTGGTGGGCTACGGCATATCGTTCAGCTGGTTCTGGTCGCGCATCCCCGGCACCTACCCCGTGGAGGGACCTATCGACCTCGCTGTCGACTGGGAGCAGAGCTGGCGTTTCTGCTCCACCGGTGTGGTGATGCAGTGCGTGGCATGCTTCCTGCTGCTGCGTCGTATCACTGCCTCGGGCACCTTCTACCGCCACATCGTCCTCCCCCTGTCGAAGGCCAGCTACGGCATGTACCTCATGCATATGTTCTTCCTCGTGGCGGTGTTCCCCTGGTACAACGGTCTGTACACGCCGCTCCACATGGTGGCCTGTGCCCTCACCACCTATCTCCTTTCTGCCCTCACCGCCCTGCTGCTGCAGCGCATTCCCCGTGTAGGAAAGTACCTGGCAGGTTAGAGGAAGCC
>R16__coassemble_1208_pt1 | contig 20577 bp, 14 predicted proteins | sample R16__metabat2_high_PE_017 | metagenome-assembled genome bin R16 | reverse complement strand
AGAGTTTAACTCTACGTCCACAGTGTTCAAATTCCACATAAGGGAGTTTAACTTCCACGTACGGAGGTTGGGCAGAGGGGGTGTAGGTTGCGTTCGTAGCCCCCGAAAAGAGGATGAAGAGCCTACGGAAGAGTCGTGATATATGCGTCGGTGGTCTGGATTCTTTCTCTAAGTACACCTGCCAGTCGGTCCACGGCCTCATCAAACGTCAGGTTCTCATCCTTATTAAGGAAATTCTTTCCTTCGAGCGGATAGAGGCTATCGTTATAGGTTGCGGACAAGGCAAGTTCGGATTTGCGCTCATCGATGTAATCGAAAATACGATCTTCGAACCGCTGCTTCAGCACGGGCCACCGCTGCTTTACGCCTTCAGAGAACACCGGATCGGCGAAAAGGTACGGGTACCAAAGAGCCTTGTACACCTTCTGATTATCATCGGACACCAGTGATTGATGTTCAAAATCCCAAAGGGGGCCTGCATAAAGTTTGCCATTTCTCTTCTTGTAGCAATAGATGCTGCCAGAAGAACAAAATTCGTTACTTCCCATCACCTGCTCTACAATAAACATGTCAATGAATGAAGGGTAGTCCATCTGTGCACGCATCACATCAAAATCTCCAGAAACAAGTGCCGCCTCAAGTTGATTGCAGAATACTTGGATGTAGTCGAACTGCGCTTCATTCATGTCATCATCTTTAGGATACCGCATGTTTACAGGCCAAGAGCAGAGGTTTGTCTTGAACTTATAAGTACGTTTAAAATGGTCATCTACTTCGAAGATATACCCACCGGAGATGACATCCGAAAGTGTATCACTATACTCCAATGCTTCAACTGGCACTCTGTCCTCATTCTGACGTATTGCCTCAGTTACTTGGTATGTTCCACAATGATTCCCATTGAAATAGAGCTCTGCGAATACCGAATGTGGATTCCACTCCATCCCGTCAGCCATATGTCCCAGCTCAAGGGCGATATCGTTGCGAACACCAGAGCGATCTCTATAGTTTGCAAGGAAACACCATCTTTTCCCTTTTGCCATTCCGAGTAAGGGCGTTTTCTTTTCGAATTTGATGTTGAAAGGTGTTTTAGGCAGATTGGCCGTAGAATTTCCGCGCCTTTTAATCTTTATGCTGTCGGACTGCCGGTCAGCATATTTGCCCAAGCCATGAACAGTCATGGTAGCATCTTGCCAGAAGGATCTAATGGATGATTCACTGCAGATTTCCACAACAGGCAAACCCGTATAGTGAGCGAAACTGATGCTGTGATACTGTTTTTTTTCGTCCCCTTCGATTCTTATGAGAGCGCTCTGGTTATAGCTACAGTACATCTCGCTCTCACCGCTGACCATCTCGTCGCCATTGTATATAAGGGTTCCTCCTTTAAGTGCAAAACGAGGCTTCAGCATGCATGGAAGATGAAGCTCGCATGTCGGAATAAGCAAAAGATTCTGAGAAGATAGATTCGTACACACCATGTCGTCTGCCAGTTCAGGGTTGTCTTCTTTCAGAAAAGCAAAATAGGTAAACGACAGTGAATCCGTCACATCCTCTTGCTGATTTTCGTCGTCTTCTGTTCCTGGGTTATCAGACTGTTGCTTCTTCCAATCCTGCCATTCATCTTGCAAGGTTGGTTGCGTACAGGCCGTTAATAACAAACATGCAAATATGATTTTTCTTATTTTCATTGTTACCACGCCATTATTGCATTATCCATCATTATCCACCGAGCCAAGTACTTCTCTTTAAGCATGGCCACAGCCTCCTCCCAACTCAGTTGAGTATCTTTATTTGCGCTTGAAGCAGTACCCCATTGTTCCAGATTTGCCAAAGCAGATTCCTGAATATAATCAGCCTGTTTGTCAATAAAATCCAGAATATCATAAAGCGATTCCCTATATATGAGCCACCGGCTCTGGACTACCTCTACAAATTCCTTATCCCTAAACATCCGTGAATACCAAAGACTTCTTTCCCTTTCAGAAAAGTCTGTAGTCTCATAGTCATAAAGCAGGAACTCTTTTCGGCCGTTGAATGTATTTTGATCAAAATCCCATATTGGCCCTGCACACAATTTGCCACCAGCATCTTTATAACACCATACAGAACCAGGGATGGCGCTTTCTGCACACATTGTAAGCTCCATGGCAATCCAGTAATCTGCATATGAGCCTAAATCAACGAACTCCCGATAGGCCGTGTCTGGAACTTCTTTCATATAAAGTAATTGTTCAATCTTTTTGAAATAGTTCTGTACATATGAAAGCCGTTCATCATTCATGTCTTCAGGATACTGAACATTGACGGGTATCTCTCTCACAGCTGTTTCAAACCAATTTTGATCTTGATGAGTATCCATTTCAAAAAGGTAGCCAACAGATGCCGGATCTTCGTCTTCAAGAGCTTCCCCTTCCGTTTTTTTTAGGTTAACACGGTTCTTACTGACCTTTATCTGTTCAACAATAAGATACAGTCCGTTGTATTGATTGTTTACAAAAAGCTCACAATATCTTGTAGAGGGTGTCCAAGACAAAGAAAGTCTAGAACCTATTTCATAGGCTACTCTATTGCGAAGGAGCGTTCTGTCTGGCATATTGGCAACAAAACACCACTTCTTATGTTTTGCCATTCCCAGCACGACTTCTTTTTCATCCAGTTTAAGTGTATATGATTTTTTCTTGTACTTCAACGAGTTGTTTCCACGTAACTTGACAGATGATCCAATGTAAGTATCATTATATTCACTTTGCTGACTGGAAACTTTGAATACTGCCGGAACCCACTTTTCTTTACTAGAAATTGACGCATTTGTCGAGATTGAAGCGACTGGCAGTCCTGTGTATGCCCCTTGTTCAAGCGTAAACTCATATTCGACATATTGGCCATCTGAAGCATACAGCCGATACGTTACGGGAGAGCTGAAATCGTTGAGAGTACTGTCGGGCCACTGTTCTATGCCGTTCACCGTTACTTTAGCCGCCACACCATCCCACGAAGCGATGAGATTTCTGTCGTCAAGCAGGTAGTGCTCAATGATGCCAACAGCACACAATGTATCGTCGACGTCAAATGCTATGTCTGCAAGTATTTTTTCATTGACGCTAGCCTTGATTGCATACGAATTGAATTTCACTTCGTCTATTGTGCATTGAACAGGTTTCCATGCAGTAGATACCTCCTCCACAGTCTGCTCACTCTGTTGCTCATCATACCTGTGTTCATACTGATCGAAGAGGCTGTCCACACAGCCGCAAAACAGCAATGGTACAATCAGATAGAGTAAATTACAATGTGTACCTCTCATAACTTAATATCCGTCAGCATCAGGAACCAGCTTTCCTGCTAAAGAAAAGCCATTTGTAGAACCAAGAGTTGGAGTACTGGCAATATACCAGTCACCCGTCCCATCTGGCACACGAGCCATTGACCCTACGATAGGAGAACTTTGTTTGACCAATGTCCAGCCTTCACCTTTCTTGCCTCTTCTAAAATCATCCCACACATAGTTGTTGCCACAGAAGTCATTATGTGCACCATCTCTGAGACGGAGATGGAAATTTGTTGATGAGTACTCCGAGAGTGAGATTTCAGACTGCACAACAAGATACCCGTGAGCAGGTATGATTGTTTTTGTGAGAGCTTCCCATATCGTACGGTTGTCCCCCTCATCGTCTTTTATTCGACTCCAACGCAGTTGTAAACCAACGACATTCACTGGGTCATCGGAATTGTTGTAGAGCTCTATCGAACCAGAGGCAAAATCTATTTCGTTCATCACCACAGGCATCATTGTCTGATCAATATCGGCCACAGCGGGACCATTGGTTTCACCAGGGGTAGGCGCAGCGTACACCCAGTTGTTGCCAATACGCGAATATGAATATGCATCATCTTCATCCTTCTGACAACGCTGCATATGAATCTGGTTCCAACCGATACTTTTTTGTCCTCGGGTAAACTCCGAAATTACATTCTTGTTGGCATCCTGCAACCATATATGCGTATTTTTTCGGGAAGAGAAATCACGTTTCAGATTACCGGCCACATCCGCTTTCCCTTCTTCATACTTAAGACAAAGATATGCACCGGCTGCTATCGTCTCTGTTGTTCCCTCCCACAATGTCTGCTTATCATCAGTAGCATCATTAACACGATCCCTGCGAATCTTTGCTCCGCGGAGGCTGACAGTTTCTGAACCCGCATTATATAGTTCTATATAATCTTGTGCACCATCAATCTCACTGAGCGAAACGAGAGCAATATTGGGATCTGTTTTTTCCACCTCTTCTTCTGTTGCATTCTCATCATTGGTTTCCGTTTCATTACAAGACGAGATAAGTAATGCAGCCAAGAAGTATAAAAAAGCATAACTGAACTTTTCCATCATATATTTCTTCATTCTCCAATTTTTTGGTTGAGTGTTATTAACCTGAAAAGATACTATAATCTACACATCACAATCTGGCGCAAAGATACAACTTCTTTTTGTTATTGAGCTACAAAAAATTTCAAAAAGTTGTTTCTCAGTTTCCTTCATCCTCCCAAAAGCCTAAATTTCTATCTATTCATCGCGAATGGATTCTTTTCACCGATGTGATGTGCTCATGCGGAAGGAGAGGGTGCCGCCGGCGCGTATCTGCTGTTCGGTGAGGGTGAGGCCATCCAGAGTCTGGCCATCCAGCTGCACACTGCGGACGTAGATGGCCTTGTCGCTCTTGCGAGGGGCGATGATGGTGAAGTCTCCGTCGGTCAGGTGGATGACAGCACGGCTGAAGAGGGGGGTGCCGATGGTGAACGTGCCGTCGCCGGCATGGAAGGGATAGAAGCCGAGCGAGGAGAAGACATACCATGCCGACATCTGTCCGCAATCGTCGTTGCCGGCATAGCCGCAGGGGGTGGCATTGTAGAACGAGGTGCGCACCTGATCGACCAGCTCCTGCGTGCGCCAGGGCCGTCCGGCAAAGTTGTAGAGGTAGACGGTATGGTGGGCGGGCTCGTTGCCATGAGCGTACTGGCCTATGAAGCCGGAGGCGTTGCCATTGGAATCGCGCAAGTCAGACTCAAGACTGAAGCACTCGTCGAGCTTGGCAAGGAAAGCCTTACGCCCACCCAGCAACTGGATGAGCCCCTCGGGGTCGTGCGGCACGAACCACATGTACTGCCAGGCATTGCCCTCGATGAATGCGGGGGTATCGTAAGCCAGCGGATTGAAGGGCTCCACACGCTGTCCCTGCTCGTCCTTAGGTACGAAGAAGCCGAGCTCGGCATCCCATAGGTTGCGGTAGCCCAGCGAACGGGCCGTGAAGCGCGTCGCGTCGTAGTCGTGTCCCAGATAGCGGGCAGCAGCAGCCACGCAGGCATCGTCGAACGACTGTTCGAGGGTGATGCTCACGGAGTTGCCCAGCGAAGCAGGCATGTAGCCCAACTGCTCCCACTGGTCAAAAGGAGAGTTGCGGTGGGGGGTGGTGCAGCTCTCGACCATGGCACGATAGGCAGCTTCGGCATCTATGCCGGGGATGCCCGTGAGGATGGCTCGCGAGAGCACAGGCACGGCATGGTTGCCAATCATGCAATAGTTCTCCTGTCCCCAGAGGGTCCAGATGGGCAGGTAGCCGTAGGCTTGGTGATGGCGTACCATGGTGCGGACGAAGTCACCCGTGAGTTCAGGCTCGAGGAGGTTGTAGAGGGGGTGTGCAGCGCGAAAGGTATCCCACAGCGAGAAGGTGGAGTAGTAGCGCTCCCCCCGTGGCAGGGTGGCCACCTGCTGGTCGGGACCTACATAGCGCCCATCGACATCGCTGATGACATTGGGCTGGATGAAGGTGTGGTAGAGGGCGGTGTAGAAGATGGTCTTCTGCTCGTCGGTGCCCTCCACGTCGATGCGTGCGAGGTGCTCTTCCCAGGCCTCATCGGCAGCTTGCGCATAGGCATCGAAGTCCCACGATGCACACTCGGCGGCGTAGTTGGCCCGTGCGCCTGCCTCATCGACGGCCGACAGGGCTACCTTGGCGGTAATCACATCGCCGGCATCGCCCTCGAAGGTGAGGGCGGCACGCAGGTAACGGCCGTTGATGAGGGCGGCAGCACCCACACCGCGCTGCCCGTCAGCGAGCAGATGGCTGACGAAGGGACGGGAGAACTCGGCATGGAAGAACACACGGCGCAGTGGGGCCCAGCCGGTGATGTAACGGAAGCCCTCGATGGTATGGTCGTCGACGATGCGCAGCTGGGCATCGAGGATCTGATAGCTGCGCTTGCCGGCGTAGTAGGCATCGTCGCCACGGTAGGTGGAGTGGTCGAGATCGACGATGAGGGTATGGCTGCCCGCGTGGGGGAAGGTGTAGCGGTGGATGCCCGCGTGCGGCGTGGCGGTGAACGCAGCCTCAATGCCCGAGGGCTGCAGCAACACCTGGTAGTAGCCGGGACGCGCCTCCTCGTCGGCATGGGTGAAGGTCTGCGAGTAGTCACCCGCCGTGAGGTACGGCAGCGTGCACTCCTCGGCGGTGGGCATGAGCATGACGTCAAACAGGTCGGTGCAGCCCGTACCACTGAGATGGGTGTGCGAGAAGCCGTAGATGCGGCTGCGGTCGTAGTCGTAGCCCGAACAGGGGTCCCACGTGACGTAGGGCTCGGTGTCGGGGCTGAGCTGCACCATGCCGAAGGGGCAGCAGGCACCGGGGAACGTGCTGCCGGAGAGAGCTCCCGTGGCATCGGTCTGCGTGCCGATGAACGGATTCACATAACGCGTGTGATCACCAGCAGAGGCAGATGCGGATGTGAGAACGAGAACAAGTATGAGCAGCGGCATTAACTTCCGGCTGCGTACACGGGGGGACATGGAGGCTTTGGTGTAAAGGATAGACATGAGGGGAAAGGGTTCAAGAGGTTCAAGTAGTTCAAGGGGAGCAGAAGGGTTCAAAAAGTTCTTCGCGCCAAAGGCGCTCAGGCGCAGGCGGAGCAAGGGGTTCAAGGGTTTACAAAGGTTTGAACCGGGCATCACCCACAGCGCGCAGGGCGATGCACTCCATCTCGATGAGCCAGGTGGGGCGACATACGGGAGCGAGCACCAGCTGGTAGCTCAGGCCGGGCAGCTCGCGTGCCAGCAGCTGCCGCACGCACTGCGCATCGGCGGTGTCGCGCAGATAGACGATGGCCATGGCGATGTCCACGGGCGTGGCGCCGCCTTCGGCGAGCAGGGCACGTACATTCTCGAGCATACGCAGTGTCTGCCGCTCGATGTCGCCCTCGTAGAGCACGCGTCCGTGATTGTCGATGCTGGCGGTACCGCTGATGTAGAGCTGACGGCGGTCGCCGTAGGTGATGGCGGTGCCGCGCTCAAAGGTGACGCCATACTCGTAGGTGGGGTTGAGATGATCGCTGGCATAGAGATAGGTGATCTGTCCCGACTGCAGCCCTCTGACACCAGCGGCATCCATCTGCACCAGCACATGGGGGTCGGCATGGCGCCCCTCGATGCCGGTGCTGGCGATGTAGTGCGTACGGGGGGTGAGGCCGATGCGCCGGAAGTACTTGCGCCGGCCATCCACCACACCGCCGTAGTTCACATCCACATCATGCACGAAGAGCCATGTGCGCACGCAGTGGTCGCGGATGGTCATGTCCAGCGGACGGAGCTCGGCACGGAGCGTGTCGAAGAGGTCGCGCGTCTGATGCTCGCTGTCGCTCACGCGCGGGTGGGCGCCGAGGCTGCTGATGTGTGCGCGGCTGCTGGGGACCACGCCGCCCATCCAGTAGTGGAGGTAGCCGTTGTGGGTGAACACGCCACCGATGGCCTCCGGCAGCGAGGCGGAGTAGAGCCAGAGGGCGACCTTGGTGCCGTCGAGAGGGGGCTGTTGCACGATGGAGGTGGCGCAGAACGGCAGGTCGGAGAGGCGCTCCTCGAGCAGGGGCTGCTGGCCCGTGGCATCGCTGAGGAAGAACCGACGGAAGACGGGCTGCTGGTCGGGATTCGCAGAGAGAAACGCTGTATAGGCATCGACAAGGGCGCTGAGCTGTGCGGCAAAGGTGAGCGAGACATCACTCACATGGAAGAGGGTGTGACACTCGCTGACGGCAGTGGCGTCGCCGGCAGGCTGGAAGCGGTGGGTATGTATGTCAATCGTGTTCATAGCTTTGGATAAGGGCGCGTATGTCGCGCTCGATGAGGGCATAGGTGGGGGCGGACTGGAAGTTGTCGGCCTTGCGCAATATGTTCTCCACAGTCTCGCCGCTGTGGCGGTAGCCGGAGAGCTCGTTCTGGCACTGGGTGTCGTGCATGGCCAGGGCACGGATCTCCTCCTCGCGCTCGCGGCGCAGACGGCTGCACACGGGCACCAGCACCTTCAGCACGACCTGCTCCTTGAGGTGATGGCCCTGGATGAAGAGGTAGGTGTGATCGTCGTCCACACCCAACGTGTAGAGCTCGTCGGAGAGGCGCTGCACCTCGGCCACCATGTCGGGATAGCGCCGCTCCAGCCACGCCATCTTCTTGCTGACCTTAGTGCTGAGCTGCTCAAGGGCGGTGGTGGGGGTGCTGACGCTGACAGGACTGAGCCCCGTGACATTGTTGAAGTCGGCCAACGAGAAGGCCGACAGGTTGCCCTTGCGGTAGAATGCTATGTTCCACACGAAAAGGGGGCGTACGATGCGCGAATAGACCTTGAAGAAAGCGGGATAGTCAATGTACTGGTGGTCGTTGAGCGTGGCCTTCACCGTGACATCGTGGAGCGACTCGGCATAGCACTGGTAGTTCTCAATGGCATAGGCATAGGTATGCAACACATACGGACTCTCGATGAGGGTACGCGACGTCTCGGTGGCACCCTGCAGCAGGTAGTCGTAGTCGCTATCGACACAGGCAATCATATTCGCGCCAAGCCCACCGGATAGGGCACTCATCATGGCGGCTTTCTTGCCCTTGGCCAACGTGCCGTCGGCGGGGAGCATCACCTCGAAGTAGAGCTTGTCCGTAGCAAAAGAGTTGAGCACATAGCTCCAAAACGACACATCGTCATAACTCTCCACATAGGCCACCACCTTCTGACGGGCACCCTTCCCACGCAAGCTGTTGGAGGCCTGTATATAGAGCGAGGTGATATTGTCGGTGAGGCGGCGGGACATGGGGTCAAGGGTTCAAGGGGTTAAGGGTTCAAGTAGTTCAAAAAGTTCAAGGGGTTCAAGTAGTTCAAGGGATGGAGTCGAGGGAATTTGCATATCATTACTTGACGGTGATGTCGGTGACCTCTGTGACGGCGTTCATCCATCCGGACATGATGATGGCTGGGGAATGGGTGGAAAGGATGACCTGCGCATGAGGGTTCAGCCGACGGATGTTGGTGATGAGCTTCTCCTGCCACTCGAAGTGGAGTGATATCTCCGGCTCGTCCATGAACAGCACGTAGGGACGGCCCTCCTGCACCAACACCGAGAGCAGAATGACCAGCATCTGCCGCTCACCCGACGAGAGTTGCTCTACGGTGAGCACCTCGTCGTCCTGCCGGAACAGCAGTTCGTCCTCGCCCCGCACGATGGTCTTCTCGGTGACGGCAAACAGTTCGTCGGCCACACGGTAGAAGGGGGTCTTGTCGCACTGGATATAGGCATACTGGTTCAGCAGCCGTTGCAGCCGTCCACCCTCCCCCACACGGATAAGGTCGAAGGGGATGCCATCGGCATCGGAGGGCTCGAAGGTGAGGGTGACCGCAGGAAGGTCACCGTGCTCAAGCTGCTCGGCCATGCGGTTGATGATGGTACTCTTGCCGATACCGTTCACACCACTCAATATGTTCACGTCGGGACGCAGCGTCCACGCGATATGCTTCTTGCCCCATAGCGGATTGATATCGACACTGCGGATGTACTGCGCCGTTTTCTGCTGCTTGTCCATATATATATTTAAATAAGGATAGCAAAAGTACAGCTTTTTGCACAAGAAACAAAAAAAACACGTACTTTTGTACGCAAAAACCTATTTACTCCAGAAAATGAAACGTAAATTGCAAACACTTGCAGCACTGCTGCCAATCATCGCCATCCTGTCGCTGACAACCAGCTGCCAGAAGTCCATGGGACACTCGTTCGAGGTGGGCGAAGGCTCATTCCTCCTCGACGGCAAACCCTTCGTGGTGAAAGCCGGAGAGGTACACTTCCCACGCATCCCCCGCGAGTACTGGGAACACCGTATCGAGATGGTGAAGGCGCAGGGCATGAACACCGTGTGCGTCTATGTCTTCTGGAACTTCCACGAGCCCGAGCAGGACACGTTCTGCTTTGAGGGTCAGGCCGATGTGCGCGCCTTCGTCAAACTATGTCAGAAGCATGGCCTTTACGTCATCGTGCGCCCCGGACCCTACTGCTGCGCCGAGTGGGAGATGGGTGGACTGCCCTGGTGGCTGCTGAAGAAGAAGGATATCACCCTGCGCTCGCAGGACCCCTTCTTCATGGAGCGGGTGACACTCTTCGAACAGAAGTTGGCCGAACAGCTCGCCGACCTGCAGATAAGTCACGGAGGACCTATCATCATGGTGCAGGTAGAGAACGAGTTCGGCGGCTATGGCACAGACAAGCCGTACGTATCGGCAGTGCGCGACGTGCTGCGCGGAGCAGGATGGACCGACGTACCGCTGTTCCAGTGCGACTGGAGCAGCAACTTCGAACAGAATGCGCTCGACGACCTGCTGTGGACCATGAACTTCGGCACAGGAAGCAATATCGACAGCCAATTCCGGCGGCTGAAAGAGCTGCGTCCCAACACGCCGCTGATGTGCAGCGAGTTCTGGAGCGGATGGTTCGACAACTGGGGACGCGCCCACGAGACACGCGATGCCAAGGATATGGTGGGTGGACTGCGCGAGATGCTTGAGAAGAATATCTCCTTCAGCCTCTACATGGTACACGGCGGCAGCTCATTCGGACACTGGGCCGGTGCCAACAGTCCCGGCTACCAACCCGACTGCTCAAGCTACGACTACGATGCACCCATCAGCGAGGCCGGACATGCCACACCTAAGTTCACCGAACTGCGTAACATGCTGCAGGAGTTCACCGACCAGCCGCTACCTCCTGTACCGGCTGAGCTGCCCGTGACCACGATAGCACCTTTCACCTTCGCCGAGTGTGCCCCCCTCTTCGACCATTTACCTGAGCCTGCAGCCACCAATGGCGACATCAAGACCTTCGAGGAGTATGACATGGGATGGGGGTGCGCCCTCTACCGCACAAACCTGAAAGCCCGCACGATGCCCGTCACGCTCACCATCGAGGCACACGACTACGCACAGGTGTTCGTGGACGGAGTGCTCATCGGACGCCTCGACCGCCGGCTGCGGCAGAATAAGATTGTCATCCCAGCCACACCCGAAGGGGCACGTCTCGACATCCTCGTGGAGGCTACCGGACGCATCAACTACGGACGGGCCATCAAGGATTTCAAAGGTATCGTAGCACCTGTCACCATCGAGCACCCCACCCCTGGCGGGGGCGTGGAGCAGAAAGCACTGGGACATTGGGACACCTATCTCTTCCCCGATGACTACACCACCGTCAGCACGCAGACCTGGGAAACATGTGCTGATGCAAGCACCGACGATGCCCTTGCACCAGGCTATTACCATACCACCTTCGCATGCGACACCCCTGCCGACACCTGGCTCGACATGAGCACATGGGGCAAGGGTCAGGTATGGGTAAACGGCCATGCCATCGGACGATTCTGGGAGATTGGTCCGCAGCAGACACTCTACATGCCCGGATGCTGGCTGAAGAAAGGCAACAACGACATCGTCGTGCTCGATGTGATGGGTCCACACGTGCCTACCATTCAAGGACTTGACCACCCCATCCTCGACCAGCTACGCGAGCCCACACCCGTCATCATACCCGGGGAGGGAGAGACATGGCAAGGCGATGGCCCCGGTGCTGTATGGCAAGGCGATGGCCCCGGCGCAATGTAAGCAGGAGGCTCTGCGATAGGACGACCGTCTCAGAACAGGTCCAAAAGGAGAGTCCAGATTACAAACCGCCCTCCTTTGCCCACAAGCAACAGCAGGGAGGTGACGAACGGGCGTGTCTTGTAGAAGCCGAGGGCTATGGGTATGAGGTCACCCACCAAGGGCACCCAGCTGAGCAGAGCTATCCATACGCCGTACTTGTTGATATACCGTTTCTGCCCCTTCAATGTCTCAGGCTTCACCCGCAGCCAGCGCTCAGCCCACTCCCACTTGCCGTACCACCCTATGCCATACGACAGCATACTGCCAAGCCAGTTACCAGCGGTACCCACCAGCAGACAGCTGACAGGATGGTCCACCGCCTGCAGCACGGCAATGTACAAAGCATCGCTGCTGAAAGGGATGACAGTAGCTGCCAAAAAGGTTCCTACGAACAGACCAAAGAGGCCCCATGTGCTCAGATCCAACATACGCTACACTGACTAGGAATCAATGCGATGTAACGATGGGCAAGCCTTGCGAGGTGATGCCCTCGGCAGACACCACGACAGATTGGCGGCGTCCGCTGTTATAGAAGTCAAGTCGGGCATCGCCCTGCTCATCGGTCTTCACCTCAGGAGCCCAGAAGAGCGTGCGACGGTAGTCGGTGTCACCGGGGATGGGGCCGTCGGGATAGCTGGGAGAGTAGAAGTCGGTGAGCTCACTGTAACCCCGGAAGGTGGTCTGACGGATGCCCTTGACATGCGTCTTACGCTCGGTGACAGGATACATCATCACATCCACCACATAGAGTCCCGGAGAAAGGACAGCGGACTCGGTAGTATAGGTCTTGGACAGATCCTGCATGAACTGGGGGTCAATGGTCTCACGCACGATGGGCATTGACTCGTAGGACGTAGGACTGTCGTAAACGATGATACTCTTGATGTCCTGCATATCCATATCAAATCCCGGGATGAAACCCGATGTGGCAAGGTTGCGGTGCTCATCGTGGAGGTACCACAGCACACGTTTGTTGTTGATGGGGCACTGCGACAAGCTCCAATAGATAAAGGAGTCACGGTCGGTGATTTCATCAGGCACACGACCATCATAGACGGAGAGGTCGATATCGTACCCTTTCTCACGCAAGTAGTCGGACACTTTGTAGGTAAACTTTCCACAGTCGAGCTGATACTCCGTATCCTCTTCGGCATCAAAAGCCTTGAAGGTCATGTAGTCGATGTACTTGCGGCTGCCTTGTATCTCCACCTCGTCAAGATGAATGACGCTGTCGATGTCCACCTGAAGGGTACGGGGCGCAGGGATAAGGGATGCCTGTGCATCGTCAATGGATGTGGAATAGTCTGGCAACAGCAGCTCGGCACTGTCGTAGGCACGCAAGGCGGGACGGGCCGAACGGTCGAGGAGCATGTGGGCATCAATGGCTTCACCTTCACGACGGGCAGAGAGGAACATATCCCATTTGCCTTCAAACTCCTCTACGGAAAAGCCGAAACGGCCGTTGGCATCGGTGGTGACAGTGCTCTCCTGCTTGCTCTGCCGGTCGTCAGAATAAATCGTCATGGTGACCTGCGCATCGGGGATAGGCTTGCCGCGACGGCTGAGCAGCGTGCCATCGAGCACCAGTCCGTCTTCCACATAATGGCGAATGGTGAAAGGCTCCACCAGAGCCATCTGACTCCAGTTATATCGTGTCCATCCCTGGGTGAGCATCAGCAGATCAAGGGCTACGGCATGCGGTCGGTCTGCAGCCTCAAAGTACCACGCAGGATCCGCAATGAAACCGCGCAACTCAGAAGAAAGAAGCATATCAGTCAGCACATTATCGCGGCAGGCCGTGCCGAGGTCCTGACGGTCGCGCACTGCCACAGAGAATGTCGTAGCGAGCGGAGCGCCCTCTGCATCTGCTGCATGCAGTTGCACGGACACAGGCGCATAGGGCTCATAAATGACGGCATCAGGGGTGGCAGTGACATGTCCGGCAGGAAGGTCGTGCCCTACAAACAGCATACGCTGAGCCAGCACCTCACCTTGCGAAGTGAAGAGGGTGAGCTGATGAACACCCGTGGGCAACGATGACTTATCAAGCACAAAAGGATAGGCAGAGACCTTCTCCTCGGTAGACAACGCATCGGTGGATGACAGACGAAGGGTATCGAAAGCACACACACGTCCCCGGCACATCAGTGTGATGCCCAGCAACTTTCCTTCAAGGAGTTTCTGCTTGGCGGCATTCAACGAGAACTTACCCACGATGCGGTCGTCCTGCAGGTTATCTACCTGCACGGCACATCCTTCAGCAAGCGCATCGGGCAAACGGAACGTTGTACGCTTGCCATCGTAGGTGATGATGACTGAATTACGCTTTGCCATAGGAGTGAACACAAAGCTACCCATGCCATCGTGCGCTGTGGATAGTAGCGCCAGATCCTCCCCTTCCCCTTCTTCGCCTTTCACCACGCCTACCACAGGCACACCTTGACCCGTAGCATCCACAGCCTTGAAAGCGACACGGCATGGTACCCCTTGCACGAGGTTGCCACCCTCAGGATAAAAGGTGACGGAGAGTTCGTCGGACAGAGCCTTGGGGCGCTGTGTATCCACCCAAGGAGCAATGCTGCTGTTGAGGGTGGGATGCGTGTAGTCGCCCTCCCGTTCAGGAGCCTGATAGACAGGAATGACACGCGAGAACACCGCTTGGCTGTCGAAATTGAGCATATTCAGCGTGTAGGCCCTCACCTCGTAATATCCACTGGGATAGCTGAGCACGCCTCTCAATGCGCGGGCCTCCTCGGTAGAGCGATCCACCAAGGGGAAGGAGCCATGGCAGCGGCCATCCTCCACCTTCAGCTTGAGCTGCTGAAGCAACGCGCCCGAAGGGGATAGCAAATCCACATACAACACACGGCTTGCTGAGGGACAACCTGTTGCAGCATCCACCACATTGGCAGCAAACCACACCACGTCGCCCTGAAACCAAGCGGTGTTATCAAAATGAAGGTAGACCTTCTCCTGTGGACAAAGCCGTGCGAACTGGGATGTATTGAACACCAACTGGCGGAGAGCGGTCAGCTCGTCACCAGCAGTGTCAGCCAACGCCAACGGCACTGCCGAGAACTGCAAGACACCTGCCAGCAGGAATGCAGGCAGCAGACGTGCAGCAGAATTGCATATACATTTCATAGGGATGGGATTGTCTGTTTATCTACGTTTTCTGAAGAAGTCTTTCATCAACGCTACACACTCGTCGGCCAGCACGCCAGAGGTTGTCTCGGCCTTGGGATGCAACACATCAGGAGCATAGCGGCGGAAGCCGCGCTTCTCGTCATCGGCTCCCCATACTACACGGCTCACCTGTGCCCAGCCAAGCGCTCCGGCGCACATCGGACAGGGCTCTACAGTGACATAAAGCGTACAGTCAGCGAGATACTTGCCGCCCAACCATGATGCTGCCGATGTGAGGGCCAGCATCTCGGCATGCGCCGTGACATCGGTAAGCGTCTCCGTCTGGTTATGTGCATGCGCAATCACTCGGCCTCGGCACACCACCACGGCCCCGACGGGCACCTCGCCCTCGTCAAACGCCAGCTGCGCTTCATGCAATGCCTGACGCATGAACTGTTCATCAGCGGAAGCAAGGGCTGAAGGCGTATCAGCGGCGCATGTCATGTTCGTCAAACAGTGTGGGGTAGTCCTTCTCCAGATTCTGGAGCATGAATGCCATGAGCGTCTCGCGCATCCAGCGGCTTCGGTTCTCAATGTGGTATTTGCGCAGATAACTGTCCATGATGCGCTTCTCCTCAGTGCTGAGGAGACAGGTAATCCGTTCTTTGCGCAACACTGGCTGCGGGCGCACTTCGTGCGATTGGGTTTTCTTCCTTGCCATATCTGTGTGTATTTGTTTTTAGTATTCCATCATAGCCGCACTTTGAAGCGAGTGCCCTTAGACTCGTTGTGAAGGCGATCGAGGGCTGTAACGACAAACGTCTGCTTACCTGTTCCCTGCAGGTCGGACAAATTGAAGAACGGTTCGTCCGTGATTCCACATATATGGGTGGGGTCGTCAAGATTGACCGTCTCACCATTGGCAAAGCGATAGACGACATAGCGCACAGGGCGGTCTGCCTCATAGCGGAAGGTAGGAGCTGTCCAGCAGAGCACCGGCCCATCATCGGTGGTGATGACGGCAGGACGGCTCACAGCCCCCGGTGCCTTGTCGTCAATCCAGGGCATGGTGGGCTGCAGTGCCGGCGTATCAGGAGCTACAGCGCACACGTACGAACGCCCGGCAGGGGTGGCAAGGGCCGAACGTACAGCATCAGCATACCACCAGCAATACCCATCGACCGATGACCATCCGCGCTGCATACGGAACTTGTTGGCAAGTTGATTGGTATGGGTGTTACGTATGTCGGTGGCGCGTAGTGAACGTTCCAGATCTTGTCCGATATACAGATGCCGCCCATCGACATGCTGTGCCCACCAGCTCAAGAGCTGTACATAGTCGGCCGACTTATGACCAATCTCCCAATAGAGCTGCGGCACGACATAGTCCACCCACCCTTCGCGTATCCATAGCAGCACGTCGGCATACAAGTCATCGTAGTTCTGCAGTCCAGCGGTAGCACTGCCCGGCACCCCATTGACGAGAGAGGTGGTGCCATTGTGATAGATGCCGAAGGGGCTGACGCCGAACTTCACCCAAGGCTTCGTCTCACGGACGGTACGGTAGAGTTGTTCGATAAAGAGGTTCACATTGTCGCGTCGCCAGTCGGCTTTGTCGGTGAAGCCACGGCGATGGGATGCAAAAGTGTGGTCGTCAGCAAATTCCTGTCCTGCAGCAGGATAGGGATAGAAATAGTCATCAATGTGCAATCCATCTACATCATACCGACGCACAATGTCCGCTGCCACGCTGCAGATGTAGTCACGGTTCTCTTGCAGTCCAGGATCAAAAAGTAATAGTCCATCGTAGGCGACAAACCGCTCGGGATGGGACCAGTAGGGATGACGAGGACTGAGCTCGCCCATCGGCAACCCCTTGAGTTTGGCACGGAAGGGATTGATCCACGCATGGAGCTCCATACCACGGGCATGGCAGGCATCAATCATGAACTGCAGCGGATCCCATGCTACCGTGGGAGCAGCTCCCTGCCGGCCGGTGAGGTAACGACTCCATGGCTCTAACGATGACTTGTACAGAGCATCCGCCTCCGGACGGACCTGAAAAAATACTGTGTTCACACCCACTTCACCGAGCGCATCCAGCTGTGCCAGAAGTTTTGATTGCTGTTCCTGCGGCGTGAGTCCCTGGTACTGGCCGTTCACCACCTGCATCCACGCACCTCTGAATTCGCGTTTGGCTATCGTACCAGACTTTTGCATGTTACTTGTCACCGATGAAGAGGACTTGCATGACGAAAGCACCCACAAGGCAAATGCACAGAAGAGCAAGGTGGGGAAAGTATGGAGAGATATGATTCTTTTCATTCAGTCGGAATTTTGCTGCAAATATACATCATTTCTTTCAACAAAGCAATTTCTATGGCTTTTTTCGGGTGTATTTAATCCCTAACAAAAACGTATCCAAATGAAAACATCAGAAAGACATTGCATTTTCGTTCGGTTCACCCTACTTTAACACTGCGTGTTTTAGATAGGGATCACCTCAGAAAAACACAAATAAATTTGGTTTTTCGTTCGGTTCACCCTATCTTTGCCAATTGATAGAAAAAGAAGCATGGAGGAACAGTATATTTCAGTCAGAGGAGCATGCGTCAACAATCTGAAAAACATATCAGTTGACATTCCTCGCGGCAAGTTTGTCGTCATCACGGGTCTCAGCGGTTCGGGCAAATCCTCGTTAGCTTTCGACACGTTGTATGCCGAAGGGCAACGGCGCTATGTAGAGAGCCTTTCATCGTATGCCCGCCAGTTTCTGGGGCGCATGAAGAAGCCCGAATGTGACTTCATCAAAGGATTGCCTCCTGCCATCGCCATAGAGCAAAAAGTCAGCAGCCGCAACCCCCGCTCCACGGTAGGCACCTCCACCGAGATTTACGACTACCTGCGCCTGTTGTTCAGCCGCGTGGGCAAGACCATCAGTCCCATCAGCGGGGAACTTGTCAAGAAGCATACCGTCGAGGACCTTGTTGCCTGCATGCTATCCTATAGCCCCGGCACACGGTTCACCGTACTGGCACCTCTTCGTCTGCCCGAGGGGCGTTCACTGAAGGAGCACCTTGCCATCTGTCTGCAACAGGGATACACCCGACTGGAGCATGATGGCGAAATCATCTTAATCGAGGATTGGCTCATCAATGGCCAGCACACCTCCAGCGACAATCTCTTCCTGCTTATCGACAGGTTGTCCGTCAGCGACAGTCAGGAAACCATCAGCCGACTGTGCGACTCTGCCGAGACAGCCTTCTTCGAGGGTGGCGGCACCTGCATGCTGCGGTTCTATCCAGCACAGATCCTGCACACCTTCAGCACACGTTTCGAAGCCGACGGCATCACCTTTGAGGAGCCTTCCGACCAACTATTCTCTTTCAATTCGCCCATCGGTGCCTGTCCCACCTGCGAAGGGTTCGGACGCATCATCGGCATCGACGAGCAGCTTGTTATCCCCGACTCCTCGCTCAGCATCTACGAGGGTGCTGTCGTCTGCTGGAGGGGGGAGAAGATGAGCGAATGGAAGGATGCCTTCATACGCCAAGCCGAAGAGGGTGACTTTCCCATCTTCACGCCCTATTACCAGCTCACACAGGCACAGAAGGACTACCTCTGGCACGGTCCAAGGAACAAAGTGTGCATTGACTCGTTCTTTAAATTTGTAGAGGAGAATCAGTACAAGATACAATACCGCGTGATGTTGGCGCGCTATCGCGGCAAGACGCTCTGCCCCACTTGCCATGGTGCACGTCTCAAGAAAGAGGCCACCTACGTCAAGGTGGGTGGACGAGACCTCTGCGAGCTGGTAGAGATGCCCGTGAACAGTCTGAAACAGTTCTTTGATACCCTGCAGCTTGACGAGCACGACTCCCGCGTAGCTTCACGTCTGCTCACCGAGATTAAAAGCCGTCTGCAATGTCTGCTCGATGTAGGGCTCGGCTACCTCACCCTCAACCGTCTCAGCAACACCCTCTCCGGTGGCGAGAGCCAGCGCATCAACCTCGTCACCTCAATCGGCAGCCCTCTTGTAGGTTCGCTCTACATCCTCGATGAGCCCAGCATCGGTCTGCACAGCCGCGACACCGACCGTCTCATCGCGGTGCTGCGCCAGCTGCAGCAGACAGGTAACACCGTGGTAGTGGTGGAACATGATGAGGAAATCATCCGTGCTGCCGACTACATCATTGATGTGGGTCCTGATGCCGGAAGACTCGGCGGTGAAATCATCTACCAGGGAGATATGAGCGACCTGCAACCCGGCACGCACAGTCACACCGTGCGCTACCTGCTCGGTGAGGAGGCCATTGACGTCCCCCCCTCGCACCGTCCCTGGAACAACTACATCGAAGTGCGTGGTGCGCGTCACAACAATCTGAAAGGTATTGACGTACGTTTCCCCCTGAACGTGCTCACCGTGGTCACAGGTGTGAGTGGTTCGGGCAAGAGCTCGCTGGTGCGCGACATCCTCTACCGCGCCCTCAAGCGGCACTATGGCGAGTGCAGCGAACGTCCAGGCGAGCATGTCGGACTGGGAGGAGACTTGCGGATGTTGTGTGGTGTGGAATTTGTTGATCAGAACCCTATCGGCAAATCCAGTCGCAGCAATCCCGTCACCTACATCAAGGCCTACGATGAGATACGCAAGCTCTTTGCCCAGCAGCCGCTGGCAAAGCAGATGGGCTACACGGCAGGATACTTCTCGTTCAACAGCGAAGGCGGACGGTGCGAAGAGTGCAAAGGCGAAGGCACCATCACCGTGGAGATGCAGTTCATGAGCGACCTGGTGCTGGAGTGCGAAGCCTGCCATGGCAAAAGGTTCAAGAACGACACGTTATTGGTCAAGTACCACGACCGCAATATACACGATGTGCTTGAGATGACCGTCAACCAAGCCATCGAGTTCTTCACCGAACATGGTGACAAAGGCATTGTGCGCCGGCTGCGACCGCTGCAGGATGTAGGCCTGGGCTACATCAAACTCGGCCAGAGCAGTTCCACCCTCTCCGGTGGCGAGAACCAGCGGGTGAAGTTGGCCTATTACCTCGGCCAGGAGCACGTAGAGCCCACCCTATTCATCTTTGATGAGCCCACAACAGGACTACACTTCCACGATATCAAGAAGCTCTTCGAGTCATTCGATGCCCTCATCTCCCGAGGGCACACCATCGTCATCATCGAGCATAACATGGAAATCATCAAATGTGCCGACCATATCATCGATCTGGGCCCGGAAGGGGGAGACCAAGGGGGCAACCTTGTTGTCTGTGGTACGCCCGAAGAGGTCGCACGCTGCGAGACATCCTACACCGGACGATTCCTGCGGCAAAAGCTCGCCAACAACCAAGACTTGTAAGCATCCGCTCTTTTTGCACAAAGCAGGACACACCCTGCGAGACAACCTCCGCTGCCGGATAGCAGCAAGACAACAATCTCCGCTGCCGGATAGCAG
>R16__coassemble_1153_pt1 | contig 23607 bp, 16 predicted proteins | sample R16__metabat2_high_PE_017 | metagenome-assembled genome bin R16 | reverse complement strand
TTTGTGGGGGTGTTTCTTTTTTTTTTGTTTTGTGTTCTGTGTTTTTTTTTTTTATTATTATCCCCCCCGTGCGGGTGGGTTGGCCGCCCCCACTTCTTAGATAGGCTGCAGGTGCGTCAGGCGCCAGCAGCATGTGTCAGGCTATCAGTTGGCACCGTTGATGCTGTAGACGTAGGCTGCCTTGCTGGATGTCTCGGCCAGACCATTGTAGAGGGTGATCTTGCCCAGTACAACTACCTCATCACCCACGTTCACCTGTCCGTCGCCTTCAACCCAGGGCTGATTGCCGAACCAATAGGCGCTGTAAACCTCGAAGTCGTGTGCCTTGTCGTCGGAGCTCTTGCCGTTCTCGGCACCATTGAACTGACCGTCGTCGGAGAGCCAGAAGGTACCTGTGCCGTAGCTGGCGCTGAAGGTGTAGAGCACCTTCGAGCAGATACCCTTGACGAACACGTCAAAGCTGGAGGTGCCGCCGATGGCGTTGGCTACCTCAATGGCACCCTTGACGTTGAAGGGATAGTCCTTCGAACCCAGGCCGTTGGCCTCGCTGGTTGCACCGTTGATGCTGTAGACGTAGGCTGCCTTGCTGGAAGTCTCGGCCAGACCGTTGTAGAGGGTGACCTTGCCGCAGATGATAACCTCGTCGCCGACGCTCACCTGTCCGTTGCCTTCAACCCAAGGCTGATTGCCCAGCCAATAAACGCTGTAGCACTCGAAGTCGTGTGCCTTGTCGTCGGAGCTCTTGCCATTCTCGGCACCATTGAACAGACCGTCGTCGGAGATCCAGAAGGTACCTGTGCCGTAGCCGGCGCTGTAGGTGTAGAGCACCTTGGAGACCGTGCCCTTGATGTAGAATTCGGAAGCAGAGGTGCCGCCGAGCTTGTTGCAGTACTCGATGGCTTCAGCCACGGTGAAGGGGACATCGATGGTGCCCGACAGACCATCCTGGCTGACAGTGGTCTCAGCGGTGTAGGTCTTGCCATTCTTGGTGGTGGTGAAGACGAGCGTGGTGCTGCGCGGACCTGCCGTGTTGGCGGCTGCGTGGAACACAACGGTTGAACCATTGATGGACTTGATGGAAAGCCATTCCTGTGCCTCTTCGGGAACGCTTACGTTCACGCCGTCGCCCTTGCAGGTGAGGTAGATGGTGTAGTCGCCGCCATCGGAGGTAAGGTTGGCGCTCTCGGGCATGATGGAATCGACCTTGATGAGCGACTTGCTGACGCTGACGAAGCTGGCGTCGACAAGCTCAACGGTACCGTTATAGGTAGTCTTCGGGCCCTGTACGGTAACCTCGTCGCCTACCTCGATGTCGAAGCTGGACCAATCATAGTTGCCGCTGCCGTTGACGGTGCCATAGATATAGATCTCGCCCGTGCCGTCGTTGAGGTACCAGTTGCCATAGGAGGTGTTGGCAATAGCGGTGCAGACACCGGTAACCAGATAGGTCTTGCTGTCCGGTCCGGCGATGACCTCGGCGCAGGTAGCCTTGGCGATGGTGGAGACGCCCTGAATCACGTTGAAGTGCTGTACCTTACCGGCACAGGTCAGGATGACGCTTTCGGTAGAACGTCCGTCAATAGTACTTTCAGCAGAGAAGGTAATGGTATGCTCACCAGCCTCACCCTCCAGCGGAGAAATGGTAAGCCACTCAGGTGCACCTGTGATGGTGAAGTTGTCAGTGGTAGTTACCTGAATGCTGGTGGAACCGCCACCCAAAGGAATGGCTACGTATGAACAGGGGGCCTTTACCTCATCGAGCGTTGTAGGCTCAAAATCGGTAGTGCAGCTTGCGATACCCAATGCTGCAGCAAGAGCTGCAAAGAAATATTTAATTTTCATAGTTGTCTGTTTTATTTATTTTACGGTTACAATTGCTACACGTCCGGCAGGACCGCCCTTAGCGTCGGCGACCTTTACACCGCGAGCCTCCAGATAATCAGCGGCAGCCTTTGCGCGCTGTTCGGAGAGAACAGTGTTGCGCTTTACAGAGCCTTCGGGAGAGGTTGCACCTACGATGGATACCGTTGCTCCAGCGGGAACCTTGTCAAGAGAAGCCTTTGAGTCAGCGGTAAGCTCGGCAGAGTTCTTTGCAAAGTCAATAACCACCTCATCGTCGATGGTCACAATCTTCTCCTCTACCACCTTCTGGGCGGGACGGTTTCTGAGGTCAGCGTTCTCTGCAGCAAGTGTCTTGTTTCGACTCTGCAGATTGGCATTCTCGGCCATGAGTTTGTTCAGGGCATCGTTGTCGAATGTAGTCGTGGTGCAGTTGCAACCCTTTGTCTTCTGTCCATCGAAGAAGTACTTCAGTCCAACAGAGGCATACCAGCACTGACCGATGGCGTGATAGGGTTCAAAGGTCTCGGTCTCGCCGTTGATGGCGCTGGGAGTGGAGAAGGTGGCATAGCCATCGGCGTCCACACCTTCGTACTTCAGCACGCGCATGTCGTATGCCGAGCCGGTGAAGTCGGTATTGGCGACCTTCTGTACGCCCCAGCTGCTGTTGAAGAGGTTCAGCACGTTCTTCATATCGGCTGAGAGCTGCAGCTTATGGCTGGTATTGCCAAGGTTGACCTGGAAGTCGTGTTTGTAGGAGATGTCCACGCGGTGTACGAAGGGGTTGTGGTAAGCATAGGTCCCGGCATACTCTCCCTGATGTTTGGAGAGATACTTGTCGGCATGTACATAGTCCATGAAGCGTGCGGCATCGTCGTCGCTGACGAAGCGGAACTCGCCGTTGGCAACCTCCTCATCGGTAGGGATGTAGATGTTGTCGTAGTTGAAGCCGTCGCCGTTCATGTCGTTGACGGTCTCGAAGGTGTAGTTGTAGCTGCCGTTCCAGGTCTCGTAGATGATGCTGTAGTGGTTGCAGCAATTGTCATGGATGTTGAGCGAAGCAATGAATCGGTTGGGTGTCACGTTGATACCATCGTGGAGCTTGAGGTTGTTGGCATTCGGTCCTTCCACGGTGCCGATGTACTGCAGTACGGAGCTGGCGTTCGAGCCGGGCAGTGAGGTGAGCTCCTTGCTTACCTGGTGGGTGTAGCTGGCCATGAAGTCCATCCACTCGGTGGGCTTGGCGTTCAGGGTTAGGCTGGCGGCCCAGCCGTAGCCCTTGTTGGTGTTGGTAAGCACATAGAGGGAGGAACCATTCTGATAACCGGTGGCATAGATGGGGCGGTTGTCGGCGCCGTTGAAGCGGGCGAAGCCTGCTACGCTGGGCACGGACCAGTCGTCGATGGTGGCGGCGTTGATGGTCTTGTTGAAGATGAACTCACCCGTCAGCGAGAGGGGGAAGCTGGTCTTGAACTGGTAGTCGGCAGCCACGCTGGTCTTCCACACCTGCGGCATCTTGAACGACGGATCCACGCCGCACATGCCGGAGGATAATGCGCCGTCCTCGGGGTTGATGGTGGTGGGGTATCCCAGGCTGGTCAGCTTGTTGTAGAGGGCCTCGATGGTAGCCTTGCCGTTAGCGTCGGTCACCAGGCCGCCTGCGAACTCGTCCATGGTGAAGCCGTTCTTGGCGGCGTTCTTGGCATTGACCTGTGCGCTGTACTGCACCATGCCGGAGTTGCTGGGCATGTTGGTGAAGAATACGAGGGGCAGACGTCCGGTGAAGAGGCCGGTACCGCCACGCAGCTTGAGGCTCTTGTCGCCGAGCACATCCCAGGTGAAGCCTACGCGGGGTGAGAAGGAGGGCTTGGCGGTGGGCCACTTGCCGGTGTCCATGGTGCGTCCGTCGTAGTCCACGGCCAGGAGGGCGTTGTTGGTCATCAGGTCGTTGTTGTTGAACACGAACTCATCGATGCGCAGGCCGTAGGAGAGGTTGAAGGTGGGGCTGACGGCCCAGTCGTCCTGTGCATAGGCGCTGAACTTGTTGAAGCGTACGCGAGCAGCAGGCTCGGTCTCGCCGTCGTAGCCGTAGGTGAGGCATACTATCTCGGGAGCGGCACCCGTGAGGAAGTCATCGAGGCTGCTGTAGCGGTAGTAGCCGGCGCCGTTGCGCATGTACATGTTGTCGGCCATCTGGTACTCATAGCCCAGGCCGCCCACGATCTTGTGGTCGCCTACATAGTAGGTGACGTCGTCCTTCACGTTCCACGTGGTGGTGTGTACGGCGTTGTTCCAGGAGAAGAGCTCGTAGCCGAGCGACAGGTAGGCCTGGTTGTCCTTCAGGATGTCGATCATCGGGAATTCGTCGGATGTGGTGGAGCGCACGTCGTCCTTCTTCGAGAAGGTGGCGAGCAGCTGGTTGGAGAGGCTCTCGTTGATGCGGCTGTTCAGGTCGAGCGAGACGGAGTGCACGAGGTTGTCGATGGCATACATCGAGTTGGCGTACGACATCGACGACTTGGAGGTGCGGGCATCGCTCATGCGGGTACCGCCGTCCATGGAGCTGGCGTTGGGGGCGTTCCAGCCACGGTTCTGGGTGAAGTTGTAGCGCAGGGCGAGCTTGTTGGCATCGTTGATGTTCCAGTCGAGGCGGGCGAGGAACTTATAGTTGCTCTCGTCGGCGGGGAAGCTGGTGTAGCTGCCGGTGTCGTAGCCGTACTTGTTCTTCACGTAGTCGCTCACCGTCTGCAGGTCGCTCTTGGTGGTGCGGGAGATGTAGTTGTTGGCATCGGCCACGCCATCGTCGGAGCCCTGCCAGCGGTTGGCGATGGTGGGGGTCTGTGTCATCTCGCCGTTGACGAAGATGAACAGCTTGTTCTTCACGATGGGAGCGCCCAGGGTGAAGCCGTAGGTCGTGCTGCGGTCGGTGGCACGTGCGCCGCTGATCTGCTCGCCGCAGATGGCATCGCCGCGCATGTTCTCGTTCTTATGATAGACGTAGGCCGTACCCTTGACGGTGTTCGTACCGGACTTGGTGATGGCGTTGACGCCACCGCCGATGAATCCCGTCTGCCGCACGTCGAACGGGCTGATCACCACCTGCATCTCCTCGATGGCGTCGATGGAGATGGGGTTGCCGCCGCCGGGCAGTGCCGACGACAGTCCGAAGTCGTTGTTGAAGCTCGCGCCATCGACGGTGAAGTTAGCCGTACGTCCATCCGTGCCCATGAAGGTCATGCCGTTGCCGCCGTAGGGGCTGAGGCGTGTTACCTCGGTGAGGCTGCGGCTCACGGTGGGCAGGTTGGCAATCTGCATGCCGGTGATGTTGGTGGCAGCACCCGTCTTGGCGGTGGAGAACTTGGTGGCGGCGGCGCTGATCACGACCTCGTCGAGCTGCTCGGCGGCATCCTGCATCTGGTGGTTGAGCACGTACGTCTCGCCGAGGGCGAGCGTCACGTCGTCGTAGACGGCGGTCTTGTAGCCGACGTAGGAGATGGTGACCTTGTAGGGTCCGCCGGCGCGCATACCACCAATGGTGTAGCGGCCATCGATGTTGGTAATGGCACCATACTGGGTACCGGAGGGCGTGTGCACGGCGAGCACGGTGGCGCCGATGACATCCTCTTTTGCACTGTCAGTTACCTTACCGGACAGGGCCGATGTGGTAATCTGGGCACTTGCGGCTGCGCTGACAATCATCAGGGCAGCTGCCAAAACAAAACGCAGTTTTTTTACCATAAAGATTGAATTATGAAACGGTTAGAATGAATCGTCCTAAATCTTCGTAAATTACTGCGGCAAAGGTACTGCTTTCTGACGGCCTAAAAAAATTTTCTTTAAATTATTTTAAACAAGCACCCATATTCATTACCACTCTCGCCCCGTCAGTACGCCAGCCGCTGCCATGCGGTGATGGCACGATGGTACTGGGTCCGGTTTTCCGTCAGGGCGTCCTCAGCCTGCCGCAGCAAGGTCTGCACCTGCAGAAGGTCCGCGAGGGTCACCATCCCCGCCATGTACCGCGCCTGCTGCTCGCGATACACTTCAGAAGAAAGTGTGACGGATTCCTCAGCTGTCTGTACCTGGGCCCATGCCGTTTCCACGTCGCTCCACAACTTTTGTGCTTTCAACACCAGTTGAGCCCCGAGATACTCTCGCTCGCTGCGAGCTTTCTCGGTGTCGCCGGCAGCACGGCGCAACTGCCGCGATACTTTGCCCCAGTCAGAGATGGGAATGCTCACGATACCGTAGACGGCTCCATTGGTACGTCCTGTCCCCATATACTGACCATATCCGTACATGGCTCCCAAGCCCACTGTGGGTAATGCTTCACCCAGTATCATCCGCTGCTGCAGTTCACTGGCACGGACACGAAGGTCGAGCAAACGTGTTTCTTCCATGTGGGAAGCAATGGCGGTTGCAGGAACACGCTGAACTCTATGGGGTGGTGTTGCCTCCGGCATGTCGCCGAGGAGAAGACTGTCCGGACACTCCATGCCCATCAGGTTGCATAGGTCGGTTTTTGCCAGCTTGAGACCATTCGTGAGTTGTATGTCTGCAGATTTCAATTCGCTGATTTTCAGTCTTACTTGTAATACATCTGAAGCTGCGATCAATCCTGCCTCTTGGGCTGCAGTGGCATCTTTTAACAACGTGTCGAGGGTTTCTTTGGCTTGTTTGAGCGTCTTTGCCTTCTCTTGCAGAGAAACAACGGTCCAGTACTTCTCGTCCACGGCATCAATCGTCTCGTGATGTCTCACATCCCGTTGGAGGCTTGCAGCCTCCACGCCAAGGGTTGCAAGACGGTTGCCCGTCTTGATGCGTCCACCGGCATAGAGGGGTTGCGTGAGCGCCAACGTGGCACCATAGCCATGTTGCAGGGCTTGATAACGTGAGTGCAGCCCTTCGCTGGCAGCCAGATCCGTAAAGGTGTTGGTGATTTCCCAAGCTCTGTCAGAAGTGCCGAGGATATCTGTGAGCCCGATATCTATCAGCGGATTGAGGGCATGGAAGGCGGCGGCAGAAGCTGATACTTTGGGCAGATATTCAAGAAAGGCCTCTTCCTGCTGTGCTTTTGCTGAAATGATGTCAAGTTCTGCACCACGCATCGATGTACTGGCCGACAGCGCCATCTCGCGACACTCATCTAACGTGAGCACGCGGCACTGCGGGGTAGCTGTCCGGCAGGTCAGCAAGGCAAGCAGAATAAGGAGGAGTTTCTTCATGGCAGTAAGTCGTTAGGGGTGTCACATGCTGCCTGCACGGGTGCTTTACGGAAGAGTTGCCAATAGGCGATAGGCATCACTAGCACCACAAGGAAGATGGAGAGCATAGTGCCGAAACAGATTACGATGCCCATGGGCATCCACAGCAGGTCTCCGCTCAGTATCATGGGGAGCACACCGAGGGCAGTGGTGCATGAGGTGAGGAAGATGGGACGCATACGGCGCTTGCCTGCTTCCATAGCGGCCGTTTTCGTATCCTTGCCCATCTTGAAACGTTCATCCTCCGCATACTCGTACATCAGTATGCCGTTGCGCACGATGATGCCTACGAGGCTGACCAATCCCAATACTGCCGGCATGGTGAAGTCCATGTCGAACGCCCATAACCCGAAGAAAGCACCAAACAGACAGAGCAGGCTCATCGACAGGGTGAGGATGGCAAGCGATGCCTTCTTGAAATGGAAGAGCAGGAAGAGGAACAGCACCATCACAGCTGCTATGAATGACCATGCAATCTGTGGGAAGATTTCTTCGTTGGTAGAGGAGAGACCTCCATAGATGATTTCCACATCATCCTTCAGCAAAGGCTGCACATCAGTTTTGATGAACTGTTTCAGCTTCCGCATGGCTGCAGGCTGGCTCTGTCCGAACCGCATGTCGGCATAGATGCTCACGGCCTCTTGTCCGGCACGGCGATCCAGCCTTGTGAGTGCCCATCCGGGTTCAACGGTAGCTACTTGCCGCAAGGGTACGGCTACATTGGGAAGGGTGGTGGCAATCATTTGGTCGCCGACAGTTTCGTAAGGCATTGCTCCACCTATGGATGTGCTGTACAGGTTAACGGGAAGCGACTGCCCTTCCTCCCATAATGTGGCAAGGGTTTGGCCTTGGAAGGCTCCTGCCAACGACAGAGCCAATGATGCCTTGCTGATGCCCAGACGTGCAGCTTCGTCGGAGTCAAGGTGGATATCCACACTGGTCGCATAGTTGTCGCAACTGCTGTGTACCCATTTCAGCTCGTTGTCCATGGCATACATCTGTCGTTTCAGAACATCGGCAGCTTCCAACAGTTGCCCCCTGTCGTCACCCTTGAGGGTAATGACTATGGCAGCCTCGGCGCCATTGTAGTCCATCTGCTTATAACGTACTACAGCCTCAGGGAAGAGATGCTCATGGCAGCTTTCGTACTCGCGAAGCAGTTGCTCGGTGGCTTTGCTCGAAGAGGTATTGACCAGCAGCTGTGCCACACCGGAACCAGGTAGGGAAGGCGTATAGGTCGCTGCGAAACGTGGCGCACTGGATCCCATGAAGGCGGTTACCGACTGTACACGTGGGTCTGCAAGCAGCATCTGTTGCAGCGAGTCGGCATATTGCTTGGTGCGCTCCACACCATGGCTCCCTTCTACCTCCAGCTCTACGACGAAGAAGTCGCGGGCTGCCGATGGCATCATCTGAATGTTGATGTGGCTGAACATGAGCAGTCCAAGTATGACAGCCAATACGCCACCGCCAAGGGTCAACTGGGGATGTCGGAAGCACCATCCCTCGCATTTCTCATATACGCGTTGGATAAAGGCGAAGAAATGCTCCTGTATCCGGGTGATGGCAGACTTTTTATCCTCTGCGGTATTCCCTTTTATGTATTTCACCTCCAGCGAGGGCACCACCGTCACTGCATAGAGTAGCGACATCATGAGGGATGCGGTGATGACCCATGGGAACATCCGTACGAAGTCGCCCAGATAGCCATCGATGATTTTTGTCATGGGGAAAAACATCAGGCATATGGCGGCGGTGGCTATGAATGTGGGCAGGAATAGCTCCTTGGCGCTGGCCTGGGCGGCTTCCACCTTACCATATCCCCGTCCAATCTTGTCCATGTAGCCATCGAGGGTGATGATGGAATCATCCACAATCATGCCGAGACAGACAATCAGGGCGGCCAGCGTGACTGTATTGAGGCCAATGCCAGCGAGATACATAACGGCGATGGCGACCGTAGTGCATACGGGGACTCCCGAACTGGCAATGAGTGCCGAACGGATGGGAAAAAGCATGACCATGACGATGATGACAACGAGCATCGATATCAGCAGGTCGCGCAGAAACGAGTATACCGATTGTTTTACAACCTTTGCTTGGTCGGTTACGCGAGTCAGTGTCACACTGTCGGGCAGTGTGGTCGAGAAGGCCTTCAGCACCTCTTCCACCTCTCTTCCAAAGGCAACGATGTTGTTATCTGGCCGCATCTCCACAGAGATGATGAGACAGCTGTTGCCGTTGTATGACACAAGGCTCTCCGGTGCTTTCATGCGTCGTTCTATGGTAGCTACATCACCCAGCCTGATTACTCCTGCCTGTGGGTCGGATCCAATGATACGCTCCGCTACCTCCTGCTCGCTATTTATTCCACTGTGTATGTGTATGGGACTGTGGGTGTAATCGGTTTGGAATGCTCCCGAAGGTAAGGCAAGCGTCATCCCCTGATATTGGAGCATCAGTGATGCAGGACTGAGCCCGTAGGCAGCCAGCTTGTCACGATCAAGGGTGACAGCAATTTCTTCGCTTTGTGCTCCTACGATGGAGGCTTTAGCCAGGTCGGGAATGTGATGCAGTTCCCCGCAAAGTGCATCGGCATATTCTTGCAGTTCAGGATAGCCCTTGTCTGGTGACTCCATGGCAATGAGCATGGACGAGGTGCCGGCAAAGTCATCCAGCACGGCAACAGCCAGCACTCCTGTGGGAAGGGTCATCTTCAGTGTTTGGAGCCCCAACTTGATCTTTGACCATACTTCGTCCTTCTTCTGTTGTGTACAGTTCAAGTCTACATAGATATAGCACACGCCATCCTTGGTTACCGAATGGGTCGTGGTACGCACCACCTCCTTGTAAGAGAACAGAAATGACTCCAACGGCTTTGTGAGTTGCTCTTCTATCTCGCTGGCCGATGCTCCGGGATAGATACCGCAGACGAGTCCTTGCTTAATCTCAAATGTGGGGTACTCATCCTTATTCATGTAGAAAAGGCTTGCAATGCCTGCTGCTGCGGCTGCAAAGACAATCAGATAGATGATTTTCTTTTCAGCTATTGCCCACTGCACCCAGGCTGCTATGCCTTTCTCTCCTTCTCTTGCCATTGTCATTCAAGAACTTCCACCTTCATCCCCGATGATACCTTACGGCTGCCTTCAATGATGATGGCTGCCCCTTCCGGAAGTCCGTTTGTTACCACGACGCCACCGCCGGAATAGCCTTCAACGGTGATGTGATATTTCTCAACGAGTCCGTCTGTAACAGTCCATACATAACGTCCTTCGTTATCTGTGCGGACGCATGAAGCGGGGATAATGGTCCTTGGTGACTTGGTTGGGGCATCAATGTGTACCTTGCATACCATGCCTGGCAGCAAGCCATTCAAGACCTTCGGCACGGTAAGCATACAGTCATAGGTGTGTGAGAAACTCGATGCCACAACTCCCTTGCGACAGACTGTACACTGCACTTGCATGCCAAGTGCAGGAATCTCTACGGTAGCGGTATCGCCGACGGCAATCTTCCCTATCTCGCTTTCGGGAACAGGGAATCGTATTTCCAGCGTTGATGCATCTACCAGTCGCAGAATCATTTCTGCGGGAGCTGTCTCAAAACCCTCCTCTACAAATATTTTTTCTACGATGCCGTTCATGGGTGCTTTCACCATGCACTTATCCAACGCGCTCTGTGCGGCACTCATTGCTGCTTGGGCTTGTGCAAGAGCTGTCTCCATCTCCACCATCTTCACCTCAGGCACGCTGCCTGCTGCTGCGACCTTGCTGAGGCGTGCATAGCCGTCTTCTGCTTGGATGAGTTTGGAACGAGCCATATCATAGGCACTGGACACCGAAGGAGATGATATCTGAGCCAGCTCTTGTCCTTTCGTCACCTGTTGCCCGCATCGTACTGCAAGACGGGTGAGCGTGCCTGCTGCAGGCGATGATACCACCGCTGTGGACTGTGCCTCAATGGTACCTACATACCCCACACCGTACGATTGTTTCGAGGGCGATGGATACATCACCTTCACAGTCACGGAACCTGAGCCTTTGCTGATTCCTATTGTATCTCCAGCGGAGTTGCACGCAACCAGTAGGATGGCAGCGGTCAGCATGACGAGGTTTCGTTTCATGTCATTCATTGCGTTTTGCGCGGCAATCCACTTTGCTGTCAATGATATTGTAGGTATACCCGTTCCATTGGCATGAGCCGTTGTATACCAGGTTGAAGAGCACAATGTTGTCATAGCGTACTCCCGACCCGCTGACTATGATGTCGGTATCTATGTTTGATGTTGGCAGCACTTCCGTCAACTCTCCCGTCTGCAGTCCCACATTATGCACACGACGCGTAGGTTCCAATGTCAAACATTTGTCGGCAGCACAAGCATAATAGACCAATATGTCACCACCGGTGATGTTCATGGTTATCACCATCTCACCGCTTTGCGCATCGATTTCGGTGATGTCCATCTGTCCGCTTTCCGTTTCCAATGCCAGTGTGATAGTGTCTGGCTGTGCAGTAATTAGGGTGTCGGTATAGAATACCCAATCTGTTGTATAAGTGGTGTCTACACGGATAAGCATGCCTGTTGGGTCTCCCGATTCCCACACTGAGTCAATCTCTATCGCTAACGTGTCAATGCGGAGATATGTCTGCAGTGTGGTATCGTAGAGGCATGTGGCGTCACGCGCCATGGTGACATATCCGCTGGTCTTGAACGAGTAGTTTCCTCGGAAGAGTGAGGTGTCCATCTTCGTGCACGCGGTGATGAGCATGAGAGGGACAAGGAACATTACAATCTTTTCTTTCTTCATCTGTCTGAATGGAAGGGTGCTGGTGCTGTCGGCGTTACAGGTGCCAAAGCCCTTACGGGGTGCAAAGATAGTCTTTTCCGCTGACTTCTTCGCTCCTTTGTGCTTGATGTGTTCTCTTTTTTTATTTTTTTTGCATCATCCCCCCGTGTTTTTTTCCTTTTTTCCTTTTTTCCTTTATTCATACCTTATAGCCTCAATGGGGTCGAGGTTGGCGGCTTTGCGTGCGGGGTACCATCCGAAGAAGATGCCGGTGATGGTGCATACGGCAAAGGCGAGGACGATGGTCCAGGCCTGTATGCTGATGGGATAGGACATCACGGCCTTGATGGCCCAGGCGGCGAGGCAGCCGGTGGCGACGCCGATGAGCCCTCCGGCGATACTGATGAGGATGGCCTCGATGAGGAACTGGCTGAGGATGTCCACGCCGCGGGCGCCGACGCTCATGCGCAGGCCTATCTCGCGTGTGCGCTCGGTGACGCTGACGTACATGATGTTCATGATGCCTATGCCGCCCACGATGAGCGATATGCCGGCAATGAAGGCGAGCAGCACGGTCATGGTGTCGGCGGTGGAGGTCATGAACTCGCTCATCTCCTGCTGGCTGCGGATGGTGAAGTTATCGTCGTCGTCGGCCCCCAGGCGGTGGTTGGCGCGCAGCAGGGCGGTGATCTCGTCGATGGCCTGGTCGGTGACGTCCTCGGTGATGGCGCTGCAGCTGATGCCGCCGAGGTAGGTCTGCGCGAGCACGCGCTTCATCACCGTGCTGTAGGGGGCGAGGATGAGGTCGTCCTGGTCCATGCCCATGCTGTTGTAGCCCTTGGACTGCAGCACGCCGATGACCTTCAGGGGGATGGTGCCGTAGCGGATGGTACGCCCCACGGGGTCCTCGCCTCCGGTGAAGAGGTTGTCCACGACGGTCTGCCCCAGCACGCACACCTTGGCGCTGGTGAGGATGTCGGCATCGGTGAAGATGTCGCCGTCGGCGAGTGCGAGCTGCCGTATCTCCATATACTCCTGGCTCACACCGTAGAGGCTGGTGGAGGCGTTGTTGTTGCCATAGATGACCTGCCCCGATGCTTGCACGGTGGGGCTGGTGGCGGCGACGTACTGGCAGCCGTCGCGCAGGGCGTAGTAGTCGTCGAGCTTCAGCGTCTGCATCTCGCTGGCGTCCATGCGCACGCCACCGCGCCGTTCGCCTCCGGCATTGATCATGATCATGTTGGACCCCATCTCGCTCACCTGCTGGCGGATGCTCTGCTTGGAGCCCTGCCCGATGGCGAGCATGGCTATCACGGACCCCGTGCCGATGATGATGCCGAGCATGGTGAGCAGCGAACGGAGCTTGTTGGCGGCAATGGCCTTCAGGGCTATCTTGAATAGATTCTGGATGTTCATCGTTTTCTTCTTTAGGGTGTTCGGTAGGTCTTCCTCCCCCGCCGTGACCGGGCGTCAGCTCTCCACGGGCAAGGTGGCCAGTGTGTCGGCAGCCGACAGGGGCGAGGGGTTGAGGGTGTCGTCGGTGACACGCCCGTCGCGCAGGAAGATGTTGCGGCTGCTGTACTGGGCAATGTCGGGGTTGTGGGTCACGAAGATGATGGTGCGCCCCTGGGCATGCAGCTGCTGGAACAGTACGAGTATCTCAAACGAGGTGCGCGTGTCGAGGTTGCCCGTAGCCTCGTCGGCCAGCAGCACGGCGGGGTCGTTGACGAGCGCCCGCGCGATGGCCACGCGCTGCATCTGTCCGCCGGACATCTGGTTGCTCTTGTGCATGAGGCGCTCCTGCAGCCCCACGGCGGTGAGGGCCTCGATGGCGCGCCGGCGCCGCTCGGCGGCCGACACCGATGGGTTGTACATCAGCGGCAGCTCGACGTTCTCGACAGCGGTGGTCTTCGCCAGCAGGTTGTAGTTCTGGAATACGAACCCTATCTTGCGGTTGCGCAGTATGGCACGCTCGTTACGGTTCATGGTGCGCACACTCACACCGTCGAGGTAGTACTCTCCGGAGGTGGGGGTGTCGAGGCATCCCAGCTGGTTGAGCAGGGTGGACTTGCCCGAACCGGAGGTTCCCATGATCGTCACGAACTCACCCTCGTGGATCTTGAAGCTCACCCCCCGCAGGGCGTGCACGGTCTCGTCGCCTACGATGAAGTCGCGCCGCACATCGCGCAGCTCGATGATTACTTTTCTGTCGTCAGCCATGGCGTGTTACTTCTTCTTGCTTCCCGGCCCGGCGGGCATGAAGGGGTTGTTTGTCTCGCTGCCTGCAGCCGCCATGTCCTGCGCGCTGCCTGCAGAGGCATTCAGGATGACCTGCATGCCCTCGGTCACGCCGCTCAGCACCTCGGTGTACGACCCGTTGGTGACGCCCGTCTCTACGGCATAGGCCTTGAGCACACTGCCCTGGCGGCTCCACACCTTGGTGGCGGCGGTGCAGTCCTCGATGGTCTCGCCGTCGGCGGTGAGCAGCGTCTTGGGCGTGTAGCGCAGCGCCTTGGAGGGCACACTGAGTCGGCCGTAAGCCTCCATGGTGTAGACACTGACATTGGCCGTGAGACCGGGCTTGAGCTTGAGGTCCGGGTTGGGAGCGGAGATCACCACCTCGTAGGTGACCACGCTGCTGGTGGTTGTAGGCTCCAGACGTACCTGCGTGACGGTACCTTCGAAGGTGTCGTAGGGATAGGCATCGACGGTGAACGACACGCGCTGCCCCTCCTGCACGCCGCCGATGTCGGCCTCGTCGATGTCGGCAATCACGCGCATGTCCGTCAGGTCGGCAGCGATGGTGAAGAGCGTAGGGGTGTTGAACGATGAGGCTACCGTCTGCCCCTCCTCGATGCTCTTCGACAGCACCACACCGTCGATGGGGCTGTAGATGGTCGCATACCCCAGATTGGTCTGCGCCTTCACCACATTGTTCTTGTTCACCTCGTAGGTGTTCTTGGCGCGCAGGTAGGAGAGCTCGGCGCTCTCAAGGTCGTCGTCGCTCACGAGCTGCTTGTCGTGCAGCGTCTTCATGCGATTGTAGCTCTTGAGCTGATAGTCGTACTCGCTCTTGGCACTGGCCAGGTTGTTCTTGGCACTGGCCAGCTCGCTCTGCAGGTTGGTACGGTCGAGCTCGGCAATCACCTGACCCTTTGTCACCACACTGTTGTAATCGACATAAAGCTTGCTGACGATGCCGCTCACCTGTGTGCCGACCTCTACTTCAGTGACAGGCTCCACGGTACCTGTGGCCGTGATGCTGTTGGTGATGTCGCGCACGGCAACCACATCGGTTTCATATACCACATCGTACTTCCCGTTCTTGCCATTCTTCAGCCAGAGCACGAGAGCCACAGCCACCAAGGCTGCGGCCAGAAGGATGATCCACGTTTTCTTTTTCATAGTGTGTATGTTGTCTCTTTTTTATTACAGGTTTATCTTCTCACCACTGTAGAAACGCAGGAGCTGTGCGTCGAGAATGGCTGTGTATTTTGCCTGCAGCATATCTTGCTGGGCACTGAGCAGGTTGTTCTTCTCTGTCAGCAGTTCTATGGTGTTCTTCAACCCTACGCTGAACTGCTCGCCGACAAGGTGCAGACTCTCCTGCGCACTCTCTACCGAGCTGTGCGCGGCACGGAACTTCTCCTGTGCCGTGGTGGCATCCAGCCATAGACCTTCGATGGTGCTGTACAGCGTCTTCTCCTCTTCCTGCAGTGCCAGTTGACTGTTCTGCTGCTGCAGGCGTGCCTTCTGCACGGCACTCTTGTTCTGCCGCTGGTCGTAGATGGGCACCGACACCGAAAGCCCTGCTGTGGCGTTGAAATTGTTTATCAGCGCTGCGCCATAGTTCTCGTACCCGCCTGCACTGGTGCCTGCCCCTGCCGACACACTCACCGATGGGTAATAGCCTGCACGTGCGATATCTACGTTGAGGTCAGCACTCTCTACCTCAAGACGGCTGTTCTGTATCTCCGGACGCGATGAGCGGGCCGTCTCCCATGTCTCCAGCAATCCTGGCAACGGTGCCAGTGCCAGCTCGTCACTCAGCGCAGGCAGGGATATGTCAAAGGCCGCCGTGTCGCCAATCTCAAGCAACTGCTTGAGCTGCAGCTTATAGCTGCGCAATTGCGATTCGGCATTCACGAGCTGGTAGTTGTGGTTGCTCACCTGTGCTTCCAGCTGTGCCACATCGCTCTTGGCGAGCTTGCCCACCTCAAGCAACACTTGTGCACGGTCGCGCTGCTGCTCAGCCAACTCCAAGGTTGCTCGGTTCACTTGAATGGCTTCGGTGGCATAGAGAATCTGTACATAGAGCTGGGCTATCTGCTCCTGCAACGTGTTGGCCTGCTGCGCTATATCCAGTTCGGCCATGGCTACGTTCAGCTCTTGCAGACGGATGTTCTTCACATTACGCCCACCGTTGAATACGGTGACACCGGCATTCAACCCGTAACTGCCGCTGTAGGTGGTGCTGCCTGTGGACTGTATGATCTGTGTGCCATCGCTGGAGAGCTGCGATGAGCCTGACGCTCCCGGCATGTAGCGCAGACTGTGATTGGTACTGAACGACAGACTGGGAAACAGCGCCTCGCGCGATTGCGCCAGGCTGATGTCGGCCTGCTGCTGTGCGAGGATGTTCTGCTGCAGCCGGATGTTGTGATCCATTGCGTATTGGATACACGAATCAAGTGTCCACGCTGTCTGTGCTTCGGATACGAAGGTCGCCAGCAGCATCAGCAGGGCAGAAAGGAATCGCTTCGGGGGGAACGTTGGTCTTTTCATTCTTTTTACATCTTCTTGCATACTTGACAGCGTATAAGTACAAAGGATTAAAAGCGGAAAATGTATTTAACTTTTTTTGGGTATGTTCCTCCGCTTGATGTCGTTTGGTTGGCTTCGTTCAGCATCACGCGATGCCGATTATCCATACGGGGACTGACCGCCAACGCTTCAGCAGGGAGAATGCGGCACACTCCACCGCCACCACCACAGGGGCCGTGACGAAGGGGACGATGCCGGTATGAGGCAGCATACTGTAGAGCCCGCCGATGAGCAGGAAATGAGAGAGATAGATGGCATAGCTGCTGTCGCTGACGGCACGCACACTTCTCACCATCCACCCCTCCGACATCCGTTTGCTACGGGGAAGCGACAGCAGGGCAGCATAGGCACTCACTGTCTGCATAGCCTCCAGCAACAGGCTGGCATGCCCGCCCGCGGCGATCAGCGCACCTCCCACCCAGCATGCCACGGTGGCAAGGGCGCATAGGGGGGCGAGTCGGCGTCGTGCGCTATCAGACATCTCCTCCATCGCAGACCGTATGAACGCTCCGCACACATAGTAACCGAAGTACCTCATGCGTATGGGGAAGTACTTCAGCAATGCAAAGGAGGGTAGCACATCGGTGAGCAGAAGCACTGCTCCCCAGATGATAACACTCAAGCGAAGCAGTTGCCGTCCGTTCTGACTGCCGAATGCAGCCGACAGCATGGGCGTGAGCAGGAAGATGCCGCTGATGAGGTAGACATACCAGAACGCGCTGTTGATGCTTCCGTCCAACAGCGATGGGATGAATGCGGCGATGTGCTGCTCTCCCAAGATAATCAGCAACGCAAATGTGACGACTGCCCATAGCAGAAAGGGCGGCAGAATGCGCTTGAAACGCTTGGCATAGTAGGGCAGGGGAGCCTGCGGACGGATGAGGCTGATCTGCAGGCTGCCGGATACAAGGAGAAACAGGGGCACCCCAATCCATGTGCAGCTGACGAACCCCTCCACAAACGGCGAAACGGCTGTGAGGCGCATCATGGTCCAAGCGTGCTGGAATGCGACCAATAGGATGGCCAGCACCTTGGTCAGGTCGATAGCAAACGAGCGTGACTCCTGATGGTTCATCGTGAAGGGTATGTTATAGGTTTGCACTCTGCTTGGCGCCGACAAAAGTACCTCTATTTTGGCTTCCCTGCAAGCTTTTTTGCAGAAAAACTTGCATATCTGTGCTCCTTGACGTACCTTTGCAGGGATATGAAACCATTGATACTGATTTCCAACGACGATGGCTACCAGGCACGTGGCATTCACTGCTTGGTGGAGATGTTACGGCCACTGGCACGCCTGGTGGTGGTGGCTCCCGATGGGGCACGCTCCGGCATGGGTTGCGCCTGCACGTTCAGCCAGCCGTTGTACCGCACCCTCATTCATCAGGACGATGATGTGTCCGTGTGGAGCTGTACGGGTACCCCCGTGGACTGCATCAAGATGGCACTGCATGACATCTGCACCGAACGGCCGGCAATGGTTATCGGAGGCATCAACCACGGCGACAACTCGGCCATCAACGCCCACTATTCCGGCACCATGGGCATCGCCTTCGAGGGGTGCATGAAGGGCATCCCTTCGGTGGCGTTCTCCATCGACAGCCATGCCTCCGATGTGGACTTCGCCCCGCATGCCGATGCCGTGCGCCGTATCACGTCCTTTGTGCTCACGCATGGCCTGCCCTTGCACACGTGTCTCAACGTGAACTTCCCTTGTGCCGCTGCCAGCAAAGGCATACGCATCTGCCGCATGGCTTACGGTAACTGGGTGAACGAGTTCGACAAACACCGGCATCCCCGTACAGGTCAGGACTATTACTGGATTACGGGACATTTTGAACTTGACCCCGTCACCGATGCCAGCACCGATACCGACCGCCAGGCGCTCATCGAGGGCTACACCGCCATCACACCCGTCACCCTCGACCTCACCGATTATGCACTGAAACGGGAACTGGAGAAGGCATTGGGCGTGGATGAAGGCATATCTTGATTTTCTGCTTGTTGCGACATCTCCATGAAGTACTACCTTATCGTCGGTGAAGCCTCGGGCGATTTGCACGCTTCGAACCTCATGCATGCTCTGAAGGAAGTGGACCCGCAGGCAACATTTCGCTGCTTTGGCGGCGACCGCATGGCTGCCGAAGGTGCTACTGTGGTGCGTCACTACCGCGACATGGCCTACATGGGGTTCGTGCAGGTGGCGCTGCATGCCCGTACCCTTCTCGCTGGTATCCGCCAGTGCAGAGAGGATATCGTGCGGTGGAGCCCTGACGTGCTCGTGCTGGTGGACTATCCGGGATTCAATCTGAAAATCGCTCACTTCGTGCGCGCACACACGCGCATACCTATTTATTACTATATATCTCCCAAGATATGGGCATGGAAGACGTGGCGCATCAAGGCACTGCAACGCGATGTGGACGAGATGTTCTCCATACTGCCTTTCGAAGTCCCCTTTTACGATAGATACCGCTATCCGATTCATTACGTGGGTAACCCTTGTGCTGATGCGGTGGCTGCCTACCAATGCCAGCCTGTGTCACGCGAATCGTTCGTCGCTGATAACCACCTGCCCGATAAACCTATCATAGCCCTGCTTGCAGGGAGCCGTAAGGCAGAGATCAGTGACAACCTGCCACGTATGCTTGATGGGATGCGTGCCTTCCCCGGCTACATGCCGGTGATAGCAGGTGCGCCGGGCATCGATGAGGACTTCTACCGTCCCTTTATGGATCGGGCACGGGATCAAGGGGTGGATGTGGCGATTGTCTTCGGACAGACCTATGCCTTGCTCAATCATGCTCGGGCTGCCTTGGTTACTTCGGGCACGGCAACGCTGGAGACGGCGCTGCTGCGTGTGCCGCAGGTGGTATGCTACTATATACGGTGTGGACGGCTGGTGTCGGTTTTGCGACGATGGGTGCTGAAGGTTCCTTATATATCGCTTGTCAACCTTATTGCCGGACATGAGGCTGTGTCCGAACTGGTGGCACATCACATGAACAGCACCGAGATATGCCGTCAATTGGAACCGTTGTTGAGCGATACTCCGCAGCGTGCCGCTCAGCTGTCAGCGTATGATGCTATCATCGCCACCTTGGGCGGTGCTGGCTGTTCAGCACGCGCTGCTAAGCAGATGGTGGCATGCCTGCAGGCATCATGCCACCCCACAGATGGCCAGATAGACAATCACGGCGGGCACAGCCAGCAGCATGCTGTCGATACGGTCCAGGATACCGCCGTGTCCGGGGAGTAAGTGTCCGGAATCCTTCAGTCCAAGCTGCCGTTTGATGAGTGATTCGGTGAGGTCGCCACAAGTGCCGAAGAATACGACCACCAATGCCAAGCCTGCCCACCGCCATATGCCGAAGAAGGGAAACAGATGAGCCATAATCATGGCAGCGACCAGTGTCAGCAGCATTCCCCCCGCAGCACCCTCCCACGTCTTGCCCGGAGAGATGCGCGGAACCATCTTGTGCCGCCCAAGCAGTGAACCCACGATATAGGCACCCGAATCGTCCACCCACAGGAAGATATAGGTTGCAAGTGGGAAGAGCCAGAAGGGCTCACCGGCTATTTGTGCTGACACCGGTCCCAGTGCCAGTACGGGCAGCAATGCCAGCGGCAGCACGATATATATCTGGGTGAGGGCATATAGACCAAGCTCACCTATGGGGTCGGCATTTTTTTGTGCCAGTTCGTAGATGTAAGCGGACAAAAGCAGGACCAGCCAGGGCGCGAAGGCAACCAACGGGTTTATCTCGGGGTGCGTGCAGACGATATAGGTGGCTCCAGGAAGAAACATCGATGGCCCGGCTACTACATCTCGGCTTACTTTGAGGCTTTTCCCTGTGCTGATGATTTGTGTGAACTCCTCTACCGCTAATGCTGTGAGCAGGAATACCAGCACCAGCAATGTCCAGGGACGCAGCACAGTGCCTGCCACCATCACCGCCACATAAGCGATGCCTACCAGTGTGCGTGTGAGCAGCTTCTTCATGCGTTGGTCTCTTCTTTGTCTTCTTCTTTCTTGTCGAGGAGCTCCTCGCTGCGCGACGTCCAGGGGCGTTTGCCAAAGATGCGTTCGGCGTCCTCTGCAAAGATGACCTCTCGGTCCATCAGTAGCTGGGCCAGTTGATGGTGTCCTTCGCGGTGCTCCTCAAGCAGCCGTTTGGCACGGGAGTACTGTTCGGCAATCATAGCCATCACCTCCTTGTCGATTTGCTGGGCCGTGGTCTCGCTGTAAGGCTTGGTAAAGGAGTACTCATCATTGTTGTAATAGCAGATGTTGGGCAGTGCATCGCTCATGCCAGCATAGGCAATCATACCGTAGGCTTGCTTGGTGACGCGTTCGAGGTCGTTCATAGCTCCAGTGGAGATATGACCGGTGAACAGCTCTTCTGCTGCCCGTCCGCCGAGCAGTGCGCACATCTCGTCAAGCATCTGCTCGCGGGTGTTGATCTGTCGTTCCTCGGGTAGGTACCAGGCTGCACCCAGTGCATTGCCGCGGGGTACGATGGTGACCTTGATGAGCGGGTCGGCCCATTCCAGGAACCACGACAGGGTGGCATGTCCCGCCTCATGGAGGGCGATGGTGTGCTTCTCGTCCTGTGTGAGCACCTTGGTCTTCTTCTCCAGTCCACCGATGATGCGGTCCACGGCAGCCAGGAAGTCGTCCTTGTCGACGGCTTTCTTGCCATGCCGCGCAGCGATGAGGGCAGCCTCGTTGCACACGTTGGCAATGTCGGCACCGCTGAACCCCGGTGTCTGGCGGGCAAGCAGGTCCACATCGACGTTTGCATCCAGCTTGAGTGGACGCAGATGCACGCCAAAGACCTCCTTACGCTCGTTGAGGTCAGGCAGATCGACATGGATCTGGCGGTCGAAACGCCCAGCGCGGAGCAGTGCCTTGTCGAGGATGTCCACACGGTTTGTGGCTGCCAGTATAATCACGCCGCTGTTCGTGCCGAAGCCGTCCATCTCGGTGAGCAATTGATTGAGGGTGCTCTCGCGTTCGTCATTGCCCCCCATCGAGGGGTTCTTGCCGCGGGCACGTCCCACAGCGTCTATCTCATCGATGAAGATGATGCAGGGTGCCTTCTCCTTTGCTTGATGGAACAGGTCTCGCACCCGCGAGGCTCCCACACCCACAAACATCTCTACGAAGTCGGAACCGGAGAGTGAAAGGAAGGGTACATTGGCCTCTCCTGCCACAGCTTTGGCGAGTAACGTCTTGCCAGTGCCTGGAGGGCCTACGAGGAGGGCTCCTTTGGGTATCTTACCACCCAGCTCGGTGTATTTGCTGGGATTTTTGAGGAATTCCACAATCTCTTCCACCTCCTGCTTGGCCTCGGCCTGTCCGGCTACATCGCGGAAGGTGATGCGGTCGCCCTTACCCTTCTCGTACACCTGTGCTTTGGACTTGCCGACGCTGAATACACCACCGGCACCGGCATTCCCGCCACCGCCCATGCGACGCATGATGAGAATCCAGAACAGGATGATTAATACAAGCGGACCGATGTTCCACAACAGGTTGTTGAGAAACCGTTCGGTCTTCTTATATTCGAGCTGTCCTTGGAAGTGCCCTTCCTCCTGCTGTTCGGCGAGGAAGGTGTCGAGGGCCTCCATCGAGCCTACTTCACATGTCAGCACAGGACTCTGGTGATTCTTCTGCATTTCCTCGGCCACCGACTCGCCGAAGATGCATGCAAGGCTGTCGGAGAGGATACTCATCTGTACCTTGTTGTTGTCGTAGGCAATGATTGCCTCAGCATAACCCTTGGCGACGTAATCGCGGAACTCTGTATAGCTGATTTTTTTAGATATGTCGCTCCCTTTGCTGCTGGTGAAGTAGAGCACCAACAGCGCAATGAAGATGCACGCGTAGATCCAACTCATGTTGAATCCGGATTTCTTTCCTTTCTTATCGTTGTGATTGTCCATATTCCTTTATATTATATTGGGGAGCCGTGTCAGTGTAGCATCGGCCCATAGATTTTCAAGATTATAGTATGCCCGTTCTTCGGGTATGAAGATGTGCACCATTACATCCACATAGTCAATGGCCACCCAGTGGCAGGCGCGTAGTCCTGCGCATGCCACGGGCTTCTCGCCGGCATCGACACGCAGGCGTTCGCCTACCCATTCGGCGATGGCTTCTACCTGACGGGGCGTGCCGCCCTCGCAGATCACAAAGCAGGAGCATACCGCTTCCTCGATGTCCGAGAGGTCGGCCACGACAATGTCACGACCCTTTTTGTCTTGAATGGCCTCGACGATGCGTTTGGCGAGTTGTTCGGTTTCCTTATTCATACATTGTTTTTTCGGCAATAAGTGTTCCACTGATAGTAATCGCACTTTTTCCCGATGCGAAGGTAGTACAAAAGTGCCAAAAATGCAGCATGAAAACGGGAAAAACATGACAATGTCCTCAAAAAAGCACTTTTTTTTGAAAAAAAACGGAAAAACGTTTGCAGGTTTCCAAACTTGCCGTACCTTTGCAGCGCAATTGGGCATTGGTGTAATGGTAACACTACAGATTCTGGTCCTGTCATTCCTGGTTCGAGTCCGGGATGCCCAGCAAGGAGAGAGGCTGATGTCTCTCTCTTCTTTTTTTGTCAGGTTGCACCTGCATGTTGGAGTGTATGTAGCGCAGCTTGGATGGTGGATTGACTCGCTTTTGTGATTGCTGAACTGGCAGCGGTGATTCTTGTTGTGTCGTTGCGTTCATAAGCAACTCCATCCCTCATTTGAATTCCTTGGTCAACTTGCGTAAAAATGGAGTTTTGATTCGAAAACGGAGCGTAATAAATCTCAAATTACGCAAAAATGCATTTTTTTTGAAAAAAGTTCCAAAAACATTTGGTCGGTATGAAAAGTCGCCGTAC
>R16__coassemble_1139_pt1 | contig 24220 bp, 16 predicted proteins | sample R16__metabat2_high_PE_017 | metagenome-assembled genome bin R16 | reverse complement strand
CGCAAAGGGGGATGCTTGCATCCATCCTTTGCTGAGGCGAGTTAGACTTAAAAGGAACTTAAAAGTCTTCGAGGCGAACGCAAAGGGGGATGCTTGCATCCATCCTTTGCTGAGCCGAGTTAGACTTAAAAGGAACTTAAAAGTCTTCGAGCCGAATGCAAAGGGGGGATGCTTGTATCCATGCTTTGCTGAGGCGAGTTAGACTTAAAAGGTACTTAAAAGTCTTCGAGGCGAATGCAAAGGAGGAATGGCTACTTCGCTGCATCCCACAGCAGGGGAAGCCATGTACGGTAGCGGATGGTTTCGTCCCAGGTGTTGCATGCGGAGGCGAAGTCGCAGAGATGGATGGTCTGGTGGTCGGTGGGTTGGTCACCATAGGTGCCGCTCACAACTTCCAGACCATACGTCATCCACATCGCTTCGGGAGTGTTTTCTGTGGGTTGCAGGCAGACCACACCGTTGTCGTTAGGGATGGTAAGCACTCCGTCCACATCGCCGTCAGCGAAGCGGCTGTCGCGGGCGAAGACCACGGGACCACGCTGTATGGCCGCCATTCCGTTCAGGTGCACCAGCCGGGCCGGCATGTCGAGGTGCAGGCGGATAACGTCACCGGCTATCCAAGTCTTGGCAAGCGTGCAGTGCTCACCGGCAACCACATCCTGCACGGCCTCACCGTTCACCGTCACCTCGGTATGGGCACTCCAACCCGGGATGCGCAGCGCCAGGGTGGCATAGACGGGCTTGTCGGGAGTCACCTTGATGACTACCTCGTCGGTGCGTGGGTAGTCGGTCTCCTGTGTCAGTGTCAGGGTTCGTTTGCCACACTGAACCCGAGCTGTGGAGGGGATGTAGAGGTTCACGTCCACCCGTTCATCGCAGGGTACACGGTAGGCTACGCGGGGAATCATTGCGAAGGCACGCGGCGCATTGGCATTGCAGCAGTTGATGTGCACGCCACACTGGTCCTCGCCTTCGCGGCGGAACCCTTCGAGAGGGATGTACTTGGCAATCTGGCTGTTGTCGGCACGCATGGAGGCCATGAGGGCATTGTACATTGTGCGTTCCAGTTCGTCTACATAGCGTGGGTCATCGGTAATCTGCAGCAGCCGTTCGGAGTATTGCATCCATGTGAAAGTCACGCAGGTCTCCATGGTATGCTGGGCGGGACGGGTCTGCAGGTCATGACCGCCGTAGAAGCACTCCTTCGCGCAGGCACCGCCGGCGATGTTGATCTCTTCGGTGCGTATGTGGTCGTAGGCCGTGCGTGCAGCCTCCAGGTATTCCGTCTTGCCGGTAGCGCGGTAGAGCTCCAACAGTCCGATGTAGCACGACATCATCTCGTAGCCTTTCTGACCGTTCTCGAAGCTCCACCAGCTCTGTCCTTCCTGCAGGGGGAAGCGCTGGGCTACCGGTTCATCGCACTTTGCTACCAGACGGGGCCCGCCCTCGCCTTCGCAATCGAGAACGATGAACTGTGCGAACTGCAGGTAACGCGGCTCGTGGGTGTCGGCATAGAGCAGCATCACCGGCTCAAGGATGCTGGCTGGCGGCATGCCCCGGTAGAGTCCCGTCTGCCAGATATGCTTGGCGTCCGGGCCAATCTCCGTTATCGTATAGTCGAGCAGGCGACAAGCTGCCTTCAGCGCTTGCTTGTCACCGCTCAGACGGTAGTACTTGATGAGGCCGAGCAGCGTGTACTTGCGGCCCCACACGTCCCAGCTGGCGGGATGGGCACGCGTAGGCATGTCGTGGTCGCCCAGATAGCCATCGGGCTGCTGGGCTGCCATCATCTTCTCGGCAGAGTCCTTAATCTTCGCATAGAGTTCGGGATCTCTCGAGTATTGATAGTAGGCAATGGCGCCCTGCACCCACTTGCCCCAGAACTCTGATGCCCACTGGCCTTTCACGTCGCGTGGATGGAAGAATGTGGCTACCAGCTCATCGGTGTCCTGACCTTTCACCCGGTGTTCCAGACAGCCGTCAACGCGTTCACCTACATATCCCTGTAGGCTCACATCGCGCACCTCCCAGCGTGATGCTGCGCCGGTTTCCATCGTTCCTGCCAGGCACATCAGCCCTATGAGTATCCATCCTCTGTATAGCTTATTTCCCATGTGGTATAAGAATTTATGTTGTGACAAAGGTGGAGCGAATTGGGTGAAAAACCAAATTCTTCTGCTGATTTTTTCACCAATGCATAGAAAAATGCGCCTTCTCATCGCAAAGTCGTCCGAAAGATGTATCTTTGTGGCAATAAAAAGACAACGACAATGAAACGAACAATCAAACTGGTCATCTATTATCTCTTATATCAGCTGTTGTGTACCATGGTGGTGATGACGGTGGCATGGGTTGCGATGGCTATCGGCAGTGTGGACGTGCATGGCAATCCCGGTGCGTTGGTGCAAACTCTCCAGTCGGCCGACCTCTCCGGCAATACCACCGTGATTGCGCTGGGTGTGCTGCTGGCTGCCATCGTGATGGTGTGGCACCTTGTCCATTTCCGCTATATTCGTGTAGAGAATGACTTCCTGCACACAAAAGGGAGCATCGTGGTGCTGCTGGTGTGCATACCTTTCGTCTATACGGCGATGTTCCTGGTGGATACGCTTTGCGGCTGTCTGGACCTTCCCGACCTGATGGAGGAGAGTTTCCTTGACATGAGCCACAACGTGTGGGGCATCCTGTCGATGGCTGTCGCTGCTCCCGTCGTCGAGGAGTGCCTGTTCCGCGGCGCCATCGAGGGACACCTGCTGCGCACGTGGAAGCGCCCCTGGCTGGCCATTGCAGTGAGCGCCCTTGTGTTCGGACTCGTACACATGAACCCTGTGCAGATGGTGGCTGCGTTCCTGGCCGGACTGGTGCTTGGATGGCTATACTACCGTACGGGAAGTGTCTTGCCCAGCATAGTGGGACACATATTGAACAACTCCGTGGCTGTGGTGACCATGCGCGTGTGCTCGTCGGACACCCAGTCGTTGGAGGAGCTTGCCGGTGAGGGTGCCCTGCCATGGTTCATCGCCCTCTACAGCATCGTGTTCGTGATGTGTGCCGTGTTCCTGTCAAAAAAATTGCACCGCGGCTGCAACCTTTCGGAGGAGTGAATCGTCAAACGTACGTGAACGACTGAAAAGAATTCCTTTATGTGCCGTAAGATAACGAATAAGTACTTCCTGCTGACCCTATCACTGGCGTTGTTTGCCGTTACAGGCATGCACGCAGAGACGCCCCTCTCTGTGGAAAACACATCCACAGGCAGCAAGGAGGTGGAGGCATACATTGACCTCACCTCTTTCGACGAGATCTGTTCCGATGTGGTGGCTAACATATGCATCGTGCAGAGCGACCAGAGCCGTATCGTGGCGAAAGGGCCCGAACAGATCATCAGCCATATTGAGGCGAAGGTGAAAGAGGGTGTGCTTCGTATCACCGTCAACAAGAAACTGCGCATGCAGAATGGCGAAAGCCTGTCGCTGACGGTGTATACCCCTACACTCTGCCGGATACATCAGATAGGGGTAGGCAGCATCAAGTGCAGCGACCGTCTGGACACCCCGATGATGGAGATTGTCAACGATGGTGTAGGCAGCGTGCAGATAAAGGATCTCCACTGCGACACGTTGACCGTGGTGAGCAACGGCGTGGGAGGTATCGACCTCGACGGATGCACGAAGGCGGCCGTCTATAAGAGTGATGGCGTGGGCAGCATCAAAGCCTACGGCATGGAGTCGGAATATACCCAGGTGAAGTTGAATGGTGTGGGCAGCATCCAGTGCCATGCGTCAAAACAGCTTGATGCCCGCAACAATGGTGTGGGCAGCATACGCTACAGGGGCAATCCGGAGAGCACAAACATCCACACCGATGGTGTGGGCACCATACGGCACAAGTAGCAGAATTTAATCTCTTGCCGGCATACCGAGGACCTCGTGCCGGAACCGCGCCACTGAACGCGCCACTTGTGTGTGGTCCTCAAGCTCGTTGGCACTGAAGGTGCGCCGGGCAAGCGTATAGTAGGGTGCGCGTGTCTCAAGCATGCCGATGATGTATGTGCGCAGCTCATCGCCGGATTTGCCGGCCAGGAGCGGACGCTGGGTGCGACTGATGGTGAGACGTGTGTAGAGCACCTCGACCGATGCTTCCAGATGGACGGTGATGCCACAGCGGTTCATGTACTCCATATTGTCGAAATGGCAGGGCGTTCCCCCACCGGTGGCGATGACAACATCCTCGAACTCTGCCACCTCGTGCAGCATGTTACGTTCCAGCTCCCGGAAACCTGCCTCGCCCCGTTCGGCAAACAGGGTGCTCACCGTCTGCCGGAAACGGTTCTCGATGTAACTGTCCATGTCGATGAATTCCAGCTGCAGATCGCGCGCCAAAGCCCGTCCGAGCGTGGTCTTTCCCGACCCCATGAAACCGATGAGGAATATGCGCAGCATGGCAGCGTGTGTTTGCTCAGCGCCGGCAGAGCGGTTCAGGATTTCTTGCGTGATGTCCGTGCCGGGCGACGGGTCCTTTCGGTTGCATCGGCTGCTTTGGCGATAATCTCCTTGCAGGCCTCGTAGGTGAGCTCCTCGGGCTTGCAACTCTTCGGTATGCGGTAGTTGGTGCCACTGCAAGCGATGTAGGGTCCATAGCGTCCGTTGAGAATCTGCATGTCGGGGTCTTCGTCGAACGACTTGATATGACGGTTTGCCTGTTGCTGCTCGCGCTCGGCCATGAGAGCCATCGCCTCATCGTAGGTGACCGTCATGGGATCATACTGTGAAGGCAACGAAACATACGTCTTGTCGCAACGTATGTAAAGACCGAAACGTCCGGAACCTACGATGACTTCCTTGCCATCCTGCTCGCCCAGCGTGCGTGGCAGTGTACACAGGGAGAGTGCCTCCTCAAGCGTGATGGTGTCAATGGTCTGGCCCTTCTTGAGCTGTGCAAAGCGCGGCTTCTCTTCATCTTCGGCCGAACCAATCTGCACGATGGGACCGAAACGTCCGATCTTTGCCGATACCGGTCGTCCGGATACGGGATCCACGCCGAGCATCCTTTCGCCTACCTTATGTTCGGGCTTGTTGGCGAGAGCCTTGTCGACCAGCGGCTCAAAGTCGGCATCAAAGTCGGCGATGACACCTATCCATGCTTTCTCTCCTTCGGCTATCTCATCAAACTCTTTCTCAATGTCGGCAGTGAAATTATAGTCAAGAATCTGCGGGAAGTGCTCGGTGAGGAAGTCGTTGACCACGGTACCGATATCTGTGGGGATGAGTTTGGACTTCTCGCTGCCGTAGGTCTCGTTGACCATCGCGTCGCTGATGGTGCCTCCCACAAGGTGCATGACGTTGATGGTGCGCTCAGCGCCTGGACGGTCTTCCTTGACGACGTATTCGCGCTGCTGGATGGTGCTGATGGTAGGGGCATAGGTGGAGGGACGGCCGATGCCGAGCTCCTCGAGCTTATGTACCAGTCCGGCCTCGTTGTAGCGTTGGGGGGCCATCGTGAAGCGCTCGGTAGCACTGATGCCTACGGGCTTCAATATGTCACCTGCTGCAAGAGGTGGCAGCAGACCGCTGTTCTGCTCATTGTCATCGTCATCCACTGTCTCGCGGTACATACGGAGGAAGCCATCGAATGTGATGACCTCTCCGGTGGCGGTGAACATCTCCGGAGTGTTGGAGACGCGGATGGCCACGGTGGTCTTCTCCAGCTGTGCATCGGCCATCTGTGAGGCCAGCGTACGCTTGTATATGAGGTCGTAGAGGCGTTTCTCGGCGGTGTTGCCCCCATCAAGAGTGGGACGGTCCATATAGGTGGGACGTATCGCTTCGTGTGCCTCTTGTGCACCTTTTATCTTGGCATGGATGTTGCGCATCTTGTAGTATGCTTCGCCCATGTTCTTCAGTATCACATCGCGGCTGGCCATCAGACACAGGTTGGAGAGGTTGGTGGAGTCGGTACGCATGTAGGTGATCTGTCCCGACTCGTAGAGCCGTTGCGCCAATGCCATGGTCTGCGATACGCTGAAGCCGAGCTTGCGTGCTGCTTCCTGCTGCAGTGTGGAGGTGGTGAAGGGCAGGGCGGGGGATTTCTTCATGGGGCGTGTCTGCACATCATCGATGGTGAATGTGGCATCCTTGCACTTCTCCAGGAACTCCTTGGCGGCTTTCTTTGTCTTGAAACGTGTGCCCAGCTCAGCTTTCACCTCAGCGGTCTTGCCGTCAGCGGCAGGTACAGCGAAGGTGGCCGATACACGATAGGCAGGCACGCTGTTGAACGAGGTGATCTCGCGTTCACGTTCAACGATGAGCCGGACAGCTACCGACTGTACACGTCCTGCCGACAGGGCGGGCTTCACCTTGCGCCAGAGCACAGGCGAGAGCTTGAAACCGACGATGCGGTCCAGCACACGACGTGCCTGCTGGGCATAGACCAGGTTGGTGTCGATGGTGCGTGGATTCTTTATGGCTTCAAGGATAGCCGAAGGGGTTATCTCATGAAACACAATGCGCTTGGTATTCTTTTTACTCAAGCCGAGGACCTCATACAGGTGCCAGCTGATGGCTTCTCCTTCGCGGTCTTCATCGGATGCCAGCCAGATGGTGTCAACCTTCTGCACCTCGCGCTTCAGGTCTTCTACCACTTTTTTCTTCTCGGTGGGAATCTCATAGATAGGCTCGAAAGAGGATTTGTCAATGCTGTAGCTTTTCTTTTTCAGATCACGGATGTGTCCGTATGAAGACATCACCTTGTAGTCAGCTCCCAGGAATTTTTCGATTGTCTTTGCTTTGGCAGGAGACTCAACGATAACTAAATTTTTGTACATTTCTATTTCGGCTTCATGAAATTCGCGGCAAAAGTACAATTAAATACTGACATACCGCCAATGTCGGACGATAAATTAGTAAAACTTTTCTTTTTGGACCTTACGAATGATGCTGTCAGAACTTAGCTGTGAGACCCAGCATGATGCGTATTCCTTGCGATGGATAGACGGGACTGAGGCTATGATGCCGGTTGAGCAGGTTGTCGCCTTTTGCCCATGCGGTAAGGAAAGAGGTGATTTGGAAGTCAGCACCGGCACTGACATCAGCCACGAAGGGCTCGCGGGTGCCCTCGACAGCTGTATAGCGGACACATGTCAGGGCGGCATTGCCATGCAAGCGGTCAGCGAAACGGACCCGGCTGCTGAGGTTCAGGCGCATGTCGGGCTTCCATGCCAGCAGGGATGCATCATCGGTTTTCCATTGTTCTTTCTCCAACTCAGCCCCAAGACGGACGATGTCCTTCCAAGTGTACGCCATGCTGATGCCCATGAAGGTAGTGCGGGAGTCGGCGTTGCACAATCCTGCGGTAAGAAGGCTGTTCACGGTGTCCCTGCGCGCCATGAGGTCATCGGCCACAAAACGGCAGCCACCCCACACGCTGAGGTGCAGTCCTTCTGCCAAGCGGGCATCAGCCTGGGCCCGTGCATGCAGGCGAGTGTAGGACTGTGCCAGCTGCTCGCGTGCCGACCAGTAAGGAGTCAAGGTGTGGAGGTCGCCGAACGTGCGGAGGGTCCGCCCACCATCAGCGGTAAGGCTTAGCTGCATGAACTTAAATGGAGTAAATGTAAAATGACAGTCGGGGGATACCTGCACGGTGCGATGCAGGTTCGTGTGGGTGTCAAGGTTCAGTCCCAGCGATGCCGACCACAATCGCCCTTCGTTGTGCCAGGAGGGACAGATGGTGAGGAAATAACAGTTGCTGTAGTTCTCAAGACCCGTGTAACTGAGGAAGTCGTTGTTCACACCGACCTTGAAAGTGCCTTTTCCCTTGGTGTCGTAGCATGCGGCCACATTGGCTGTCAGGTGGTTTTCTGCATTGCGGCTCAGCATGCCAGGGATGCTGTTGTTCTGCCATTGACCGATGGCAATATCCACGACATACCCGATGTCGTGGGTGCGCTTGAAGGCGGTCCCGTTAATTGTGGCATAGGCACCGTAGTCGATGGCCTTCTGTACATCGGTGGCAGGCACTGCTGTGGAGTCGGCAAGGATGTAGTTGAAGGTGTGTCGTCCGAAATGTGCGCCTGCACGAAAGGCGGTGTTTCCTTCGTGGGCATAGTCGGCACGCAATGCCATGTCGTTGCGGTTACTCTTCCAGCCATTCCCGCCGTAGGGCAGCATGCCCTTCCATCCCTCTGAACGTGCGCCTATTCCCAGAGCATCGCTGTCGCTGATGTGGAAACGGTAGGAGGCTGCAGCATCGAGATTGAGTCGGTTGCCTGCGCCTATCCGGGCATAGCCACGACGTACGGGACTGTCATCAAATTGTATGCTGTTGAGTTGGATGGGCATTCTATCATAGCCTGAAGCAGATTGTGTGGTGAAGGCATATACGATAGGCTCCTTGTGTTCTACTGCAGGCTGTTCCACGGGGAGAAACGAGCGCTTCTCCGATGATGCCAGTACGGGGTTATAGATGCTCTCCACCAATACGTTACGGGTGATGGTGTCGTTGGCAGCCTTTTGAGCGGACAGACACATGGGCAGTCCTGCCAGAAGGAGTAAGGAGAGTATGGCTGAAATTCTTATTTTCATATTTGTCGTATTTTGCGGGTACGTGTGTTGACTATCGTCGTGACTCTCTTTTCGTCACTCAAGCTTGGCAAGTCGCGATGCAATCATGGACTCGATGTCATCGTTTGCCTGGTAGTTCTGGCGGAGGGAGAGGAGATACTGTTTAGCCTCGATGTCGCGGTCGCTACTCATGTAGACATCGGCCAGCAGGATGAAGCTGCGTGCCAGCCAATAACTGTGCGGGGTGCTGGCGCTGATGTAGCCGAGTACCTCTTTTTCGGCTTTTTCTAGCTGGCGGTTGTCGTAGTAGAGCTGTGCGAGCAGGTAACGGCTTTCTGCACCATAGACATTGCGCGTGTCTTTGGCAAGCACCTTGAGGTCTTCTTGTGCCTTTTTGGACTGACTGGTTGCGAGGTAGCATTTTGCACGGTAGTAGCGCATCTCGATGGCTGTCTCTGGGGGCAGCTTGGCATCATCGAGAATGGACTCTACTTCGCTTACAACAAGTTCATGGTCTTCCAAGGCCCATGCCGAACGTATGAGATGGGCTTGCGCATGCAGACGGGTCTCGCTGTGTGTGGTAATGGATTTCAGGTCTTTGTAAGAGGCAAGGGCAAGGTTGAAGTCTCGTCGTTCGTATGCCATGTCGGCTATGCGCAAGGTGGCATCTTCGCACCACGAGCAGCTCTTCACAGCGGCTACCTGCTGTAGGTGGGTGAGTGCTTCCTCATAGTTGTTCTGCGAGCAATAGGTACACCCCAGGTGGTAGTGTGCTCCGAGTGTATATGCTCCACCTGGGAACTGCTGCAGGTACTTGAGGAATCCATCGGTGGCGGTTATCGTCTCGCCTCGCATGTAGGCTTGTTCAGCGGCTGTATAGGCCAGCGAGTCATGTTCTGTCACGTCAATGACCCCATGTCCCTTGGCTTGTGTGGCAAACGTTACATAGTTCTCCACCATGTTTTCCTCTACATAGAGCGACTTGAGGTCGCGCATGGCGACGGTTGCCTGTTCGCTTCCCGGATAGTCAAGGATGACCTTCTTATATGCATCGATAGCCTCGCGTGTGCTGCCATTCTGGTAGTAGATGAGGGCAATCTCGTTGCCTGCAGCAGGAGCGTAGGCGCTCTTTGGATATTTGTTTAGCAATTCGCGGAACACCTCCAATGCCTGTGCACTGCGTTCGAGCTGTACATATGCACGGCCTTTCTCGTAAATGGCATCATCGGCATAGTCACTCATCGGGAAGTTTTCGGTGAGATAGCAGAGCGTGCCAATCTTGTCGTCGTAGTGTCCGAGCAGACCCTGCGAGAACGCTTTTTGATAGACAGCATAATCGCAGGAGGATGGGTCGGTATTGATGGCTCTCTCGTAGGATTTTTCGGCATTATTGAACTGTCGTGCTTGGAAATAGCAGTCGCCGATGCGGCTCCAGGCATCCGACAAGGTGGCGCGATCGGTGATGTTTGCGGCATCGGGTGCTGTCACCAGCTTGTCAAAAGAGTTGTAAGCACCATTGTAGTCTGCACGGCGGAACCGGCTGTATCCCTGACCGTAGAGTGCCAGCAGATATTCGCGGCTATTCTTGTCGGTGGTATTGGAAAGGTGCTGCTGGTAGTCGTTGGCGGCCTTGGCATACTCGCCCTTGCGGTAGTAGGCTTCTGCACGCCAGAAGAAAGCGTCAGCGGCCGTTGGAGCATCGTATCGGCTCAGTTGCAATGATTGCGTGAAGGCTTCTAAAGCCTCGTCGGTACGGCTGTTGACAAAAGCCTCCAGACCGGATTTGTAGAGTAACTTCTGCTTGGCAGCAAGGAGGGCGTTGCCGGGTCTTTGTATCTTCTCGATAGATGCCAGTGCAGCGGTGTAGTTCTTGGTGTTCAGGTATGTCTCGGCAAGGTACGCATTGGCCTGATCGGCATATTGCGATTCGGGAAACTCGTTGAGGAAACGTTCAAACATTGTGACCGATTCTCCGAATGCGGAATAGTCTGTTTCGTGAAGGCAGACGATGTAGTTATACATTGCCTGTTCGCGCAGAGCAGCATCGGCTGACATGGATGCTGCCCGTTCCAGCTCCATGCGTGCACGGGTCTTGTCGTCGGCTTTCAGGTAAGAAAGTCCGGCATAGAGGTGTGCACTTTGTGTGAAGGCATCTTCCTCTTCATCCACCAAGGCAAATACTTCGGGTGCGCGCAGATAGGCTCCGATGTTGTACTCCGACAGTCCCAGCTTGAGCAGTGCTTCGCGTGCGGGGCTCTCACTCTCGTTGAGGTAGAGCTCGAGCGTAGGAGCAGCCTTGTCGTAGTCGCCTTTCCCGTAGAGTGCTTCTCCCTTGATGCGGCAGGCTTCCAGCGCATGTTCACCGGTGGAGAACTGTCCCAGGTAGAGGCTGGCAAACTCCTCGGCGGCCTCGTTGTCGCCTTTCTCCATGGCGGCCTCTGCCGAGAAGTACAAGGCACGGCTGCGGAAACGCATGTCGTCCATGATGGTGTTGAATCCTTCTATGGCTTGTGCATGTTCTCCTTCGGTATAGTCGATGTATGCATTGGCAAAGGCGACCTCATTAGCACATTCATCGCTGATGGAGGCTACCGTTGTGAGCTGGAGGCGGGCCTCGTCGTTTTCACCCAATCCGACAAGTGCCATGGCATATGTGAGGATGAGCTGTTGCATGTCCTTGCTCCCCAGCTTGTCGGGGTCGATGTGATTCATTATGTTTACTACTGAGGTGCAGTCCTCATTGGCATAGTACGACTGGGCCAGAAGAGCACGCATGTAGTTCAGATCCTGCGCATCGGGCCATCGCTCAAGATATGCCTTCAATACAGGCAGTGCTGTCTTTGCATCGGTATGAAAGGCGATGCATGCTTCGAGTCGTTCCTTTTCAGATTGTTGTGCACGTGTTATGGGCTCACTATCCAGCGTTTCCAGTGTCTGCAAGGCCGCTATGTATGCCTCGCTGTCGTATTGTGTGCGTGCTGTGGCCAGCGTATGTTCCGCTGTGCCGATGGGTAGAGAATGGCTTTGTTCTGTGTATATATACTGCGCGGACATATTCCCGCAGAGAAGGCATCCGGCGAGGAGGCACAGCCAGCGGAAAGCATGGGCGGATGGGATTTGTTGGTTCATAGAAGCGTCGCTTTTTACTGTTTCGGCTGCGAAGTTAAGGCAATCTGCATTCACGGCCAAGGAAAATCAGCCTTTTTTGGAATTTTAAAGAAATAGAAAAGGTACGCGCACGCGTGATAGGTATCTCTGGCCATGCTTTTCTCCTTTATAGCGTGTGAGCTTCGGGGGGGACGAGAACAGGCAGACTGCCGTCTGCCTGCGTTGTCGGAAAGAGGCGACTCGAACGCCCGACCCCTACGTCCCGAACGTAGTGCGCTACCAACTGCGCTACTTTCCGAAAGCAAATACATTGTTTTTCGTATTTGCGGGGCAAAATTACGGCATTTTTTTGGAACAGCAACAAAAAAACTGGAAAAAACTTTTTTTTGACCCAAAAAACATCTACCTTTGCACCCGCATTCGCAAAATGGATGCGCCAAGAGGGTGCCATAGCTCAGTTGGTAGAGCATCGGACTGAAAATCCGTGTGTCCCTGGTTCAAATCCCGGTGGCACCACGTAAGAGAGGAAAGCATTTCCTCTCTTTTTTTGTTGTAATTGTTTAAAAAATTCTTTTTTGCATACGATATATGGGGGAAAAGCGTTACTTTAGCAGACGAAAACAAAAAAGAATCACCATGGATATCAACCACGACTATTGTGTCATCATGGCAGGAGGTATCGGCAGCCGTTTCTGGCCATACAGCCGCATCGCCAAGCCCAAGCAATTCATAGACTTTTTTGGTACGGGCCGGACGTTGCTACAGCAGACTTACGACCGTTTCTGCCAGATTGTCCCTCGGGATCATATCATCATCTCTACCCATAGAGACTACTCGCAGCTTGTGCAGGAGCAGTTGCCTGACCTCAACCCGGAACAGATCCTTCACGAGCCAGCATACAAGCGCACGGCGCCCAGTATGGCCCTTGCGGCTTACCATCTGCGTGATATGGATCCGCAGGCGAATATCGTGATGGCTCCTGCAGACCAGCTCATAGTGGGTGAAGATCGTTTCTTTGATGATATACGTCATGCACTCGCCTACACGGCTCAGCAACCTAACCTTGTTACCGTAGGCATACGTCCTACGTACCCTGAGACACGCTACGGATATATCCAGGTGGACAATAAGGGTCCGAAAAGAGGTTTTCAGGAGATAAGGGCATTCACCGAAAAGCCGCATCCAGATTTTGCGCGTGTCTTTTTCGAGAGCGGCGAGTTTTACTGGAATACGGGTCTCTTCATCTGGCGTGCCTCTGCCATTATTGATGCTATGCATACGCTTCTGCCTGAGATGTGCGCACATTTTGATGCTATCTTCACCGGACATCCCACCCGCGATGCCCGTCGGGCAGAACTCTACCGCCGCTACGAGTCTTTTCCCAGCCTGTCTGTTGACTATGCGGTCATTGAGAAGGCTGCGAACATGTACATGTTGGCAGGGACATTCGGATGGACCGATGTCGGGCGGTGGGAGGATGTCTATCACGAGATGAAGAAAGATGCGGATGGCAATGCTTCACGTCATGACAACGTGTTGTTCTACAACAGCCACAACGACCTTGTGGTAGCACCTGAGGGAAAGGCTGTGGTGGTGAAGGACCTTGACGGGTATCTTGTGAATGTCACCGATGACATGATTATCATCTGTCCGCGTGACGAAGACGACATACATCAGTTCCGTAACGATGTCATGGTGCGCCACGGAGACGAAAAGGTGTGATGCCAGCGTCTTGTCCCCTTCTTTAATCAGGATACTGGGTAAACATAATCTTGCATCCGTTACGGATGTAGAGTACGCCTGGCAGCATGTCGCTGGGTGAGGCTAGACGGCGTCCCGTGAGGTCGTAGATGGCATTATCATCATTGCAGACACGCAAGTCTGCATCCATCATCTGGCTTCTGACGGCTGTATCATCGTTGTACAGACGGCCGATGTAATGGAGCTGGAAGTTGTCGGCCTTGTACCAGGTATTGCCGGCGCGAATGCCGATGGTGAGCTCGCCCCCCTCCACGCGGATGCTGTCGATGACAGCTTCAGTGAGGTAGTACTTCCCGAGGTCGGACGCAGGCATCTCCATCTCTTGCTTTCCGGCAAAGAAGGTGACAACACCTCCTTCGGCTGTACCAAGCATGACGCTGGCACGATAGTATCCGTCAGGCAATTGGGTGGCGGTTTGACTGATAGCCGTAGAGGCATTTGCCTTGCTGTTGTAAAGCAGATACTTGCCATCGGCGTACGCACCAAATGTAGATATGTTGGTCAGCGGTTTTACCGTTGCGTATGCATCCGTTTTCCACCCCGTCTTGTTGTTGGTCTCAAAGGAGGGATTAGTGATGTATGTGCTGTAGTCAATCGGTTTAGTGATGTTCTTGAGCATCAGCGGATAGGTCGTGCAGATGGCGGTGAGTTCCTTGGCCATGGACGACACGTTGGCGGCAGTCTCTTCCACCATTTGGTAGAATATGTCATGTGCCTCAGCAAGCAGAGCCTCCATGGCCTGGTTGGCGCTGTCGGTGATTTGTGTGTGCTTGTCATCGTAGAGTGCTTGCGCCTCGTTGATGGCGGTGGCCAGTTTCTTGTAAGCTGTTTCCAGCGTGTTGTTGGCAGAGGAACGGATCTTCTTTGACGTGCTGCTCAGCACCGACTGGAAGGGTTGTAGGATGTGGGTTGTATCGGTCTTGGTGAAGTACTGCGTAGTACTCTCGGGGTCAGTATCGAGGCTGAGGATGTAGGAGTCGCCTTCATGCATCAAGGGATAGGTCTTGATGGAATGGAAGGTGCCGATGAAGGGTGTCATGAGCGTGGTGTCCACAGTAGCCATCACCTCCACATCGGAGGCTGTGAAAGGCAAAGCTGTACGGCTGTCAGCCATGACTATATAGGTGCGCGAGGCCTGCAGCGTGTCTGGCGTGACAGCCTCCTTGACATAGGATGCCGAGAATGCGGTGACTTTCCGGCAGAGCCATCCCTCGGGACGCTGGCATTCAAAGGGCAGCGTGAGGGTATTCCAGACAGCAGGCGCATAGTCGGCCGTAAAGGTCGCTTGGGCGGCATGGAACGGTGCCAGTGGCCGGAAGTCGTATCCTGTGGTCAGCACCAGAGAGGCGCACTGTCCTTCTTCATCAATGATGTTGCGCCCTTGCACCTGTCCTTTCACATAGTAGAGAGCGTTGGGATTGACGGCGTTGGCGCTGGCCACATTGGCGGTGATGCCAGTGACGTTTGTAAGATCGTAGGCACAGACGGAAGGGTCCTTGGCCAGTTGTGCAAAGCGGGCTTCGTCCCATCCACCGCTCAAGTAAGCTACTCCATCGGCAATAGTGTCAAGTGCCAGCGTGGCGCTCTTCACTACGAATCGCACGAGGGAGTCGGGGGTGTTGATGTCGATGGCATTGCATTGGATGCGACCGATATAATAGGTGTCCTCCTTCAGGTTCTTGAAGGTGCTGGTGAGCATCTGCCGTTCGCCTTTCTCAAACGAGATGGTGGACACCGTCTTGTGGAACGACAACGTATCCTTACTTGTGGCGGGGTCCCACTTGTATAGTTCGAACTGCACGGAGGGTTGCCCTGGCGTGCCGTTGGTGCTGTTGCTGATGTCTGCGGAAAGGGTGGCCGCACTGTTGTAGAGAACGCGGAAGTTCACACCGCCCTCGGTGATGATGTCGTCAGAGGTGTTAGCATCAAACGCATTAAGGGTGAATGCAGGTTCAGCATCGACAACGGTAACCTTCTTGTGATACAGCACATTGCGCTGCGAGTCGGTGAGGTAAGCATAGTAGTCGCGTGTGAGGGATGGGCGCACCTTGAAGGTGATCTCTGCCGTTTCGCCGGGCTCAATCCATGTGCTGCTTTCCGTGTCGATAGCAGTATTGCTGCTGCTTGGGTTCTTGTCGGCGGTCATGAGGTAGATGTTGAAGCCCTTTGCTCCTATTGTGGAGTTGTTGGTGATAGATGCCTTCAGGGTGTTGCTCACGCGGCGGTAGAGGATGTCGCTGCAGTCGAGTGAGCCGCTGAGCGACTGCTTGGTAGGAGTGATGTCGTGGACGATGGACTGCCAGATACAGAAGCCGTTGACGCCTGTCTCGAGGTCAAGGGTGTACCATCCGTCGCCACCACCTCCCCAGCCGAAGTTGAAGTGCCAAAGCCCGTTTGTGGCATTGTAGCCATCGATGTTGATGGCATGTCCGCTCTTGCCATCGGTGGTGAACCCAGAGTAGAGCAAGGGCTTCTTTTTCTCAAGACTCTTGTAGATGATATCCTCCCACTCGCTGAGTGCCATTTCGTTACGATCAAGAGCGGTGCCCCCGAGACCGAAGTGTGTGCGCATGGCTTTGTTTGCTTCAGAGATGTATCCGCCGGTGGAGTGCCAATAGCCAAGTTTGGCGGCAGCACCTATGCCATAGCAGAGGGTGGCAACAGCCATCTTGAACTCCTCGGGTTCGCTGTTGGTGTAGCTGTCGAACATCAGCTCATACTGTATCGGAGTGCCTTTCTTCAGCACCTCTGTCACGTCGCACTGCTCGTCGCCTCCTTTATAGGTAGGAGTGCTGGCCTGCAGGGTATTAGGAAGGTCTTTGCGGAAGTAGTAGATGACCTGTGAGGCCGCGGTGGCCACGCAGCCTACCACGGCATGCTCACCGTTGTCGGAGCAGATGGGACAGCGTAGGTTCCACGGGGCACCCTGGTTCCAGTGGCTTGTGAGGAGCGGGCTGATGGTCTTCCGCTCGGTAGCAGTGACCGGTTGGTGGCGCGTGTTGTTGCCCGCCTCCTGGGCAGAGGTCACGGCAGCTGTCACGCAGTTGAGCATGTCACGATAGGCGGGCGACATGTCGTTTGTATCGAAGTTGCCACTGTCGCAATAGCCGATGACGGCCGGCAGACAGTCGTCGCCGCTGACGATGACCCAACCTAGGTTGTCACCGCGGGAGATGATGTAGAGCGGTGCTGGCTCCTCATCGGCAGCCTTGGCTATGCCGCGCATACCCTGTGCATGTTGTGTGCTGAGGGATTCACTGAGGAAGTCCTCGGCAATGGCAAGGGCTTGCGATGGGGTGATGACATCGGCGAATATCGGCAGACAGAGTGCTGCAAGGAACAATGTGCAAACAATCGTTTTCTTCATTTTATTTTTTTATTTCTTTGGGGTACAAAGATAGTGTAAAAAAAGGAATTTTTGCATGCGTAATGTCATTTTTCACTTTTTATGCTTACTTTTGTGCTCCATTATATTAAGAAAAGGATGAAGAAAAGCACTGTTTATACCCGAGGAGGCGACAAAGGACACACCTCTCTGGCTGACGGTACGCGGGTGACGAAGGACGATGCACGTCTGGAGGCATATGGCACCATTGATGAGCTGAGTGCCCATTTGGGACTGCTTGCAGCCTTGAGCGAAAGCGAAGAAAACCGCCTTTTCATCGGTAAAATTCAGAATCTGCTGTTCAGCATAGCCGGCTATCTTGCCACTCCTGCTACGGAGGGCGAAGAGGTGAAATGCTGGATTACGGACGAACACGTGCAGTGGCTGGAAACGGCCATCGATGAGGCGGATGCCCAGTTGGGACCTCTGCATACATTCGTCCTCAACGGCGGCTGCCAGGAGGCTGCGCAGGCACACATCTGCCGCACGGTATGCCGACGGGCAGAACGCTGCATCGTGGCACTCTCCACAACGGTATTCGTAGCACCTGCACTGCTGCGTTTCGTGAATCGTCTGAGCGATTATCTGTTCGTCTATGCACGTCTGATGAATAAAAAAACGTTAACACCTGAAATTTTCTGGCAAAAAAGCGGTGAATAAAAAAATTAGCACTACTTTTGCGCCCTCAAAAACGGAAAACAAAATTTATCGACTATGTATTGGACACTTGAATTGGCCTCCAAACTGGAGGATGCGCCATGGCCCGCAACCAAGGACGAACTTATCGACTATGCCGTACGCTCCGGCTGTCCGCTGGAGGTCATTGAGAACCTGCAAGAGATTGAAGATGAGGGAGAGATATATGAGACTATTGAAGATATCTGGCCCGACTATCCCAGCAAGGATGATTTCTTCTTCAACGAAGACGAGTATTAATTAACGACATATATTCGTATCAATTATTAGAAACGTACAGAAAGCCAGGGATTGTTCCCCGGCTTTTTTTGTGTGGTACCATTCGCTCGCGCGTACGCATTTAAAATAAATACTACTGAGATATACTAAATATCCTTTTATTTCGTTTTTTAAATGATATGAAGAATGTGCTGCATATATTGTCACTGTGCCTGTTGTGTCTGTACCCTTTGGGAATGTGGGCGCAGTTTGACGTGCACTTCACCCACTACTGGGCGTTGCAGGGATACACCAATCCTGCGGTGGCAGGCAGCACCGAACAGATGAACATCATGGCTACCTACAGCATGCAGATGGCAGGTTTCACCAATGCCCCAGCCACCATGCTCATAGCGGTGGACAGCCCCTTCCCCACCCAGCGCAAGGAGCATGCCTTCGGTGTCGGTATGCTGAGCGACAAGGTCGGCCTCTACAACAACCAGCGTATCTACGGCAGCTATGCCTATCGCATGGACCTATGGGGAGGCAAGTTGGCCGTCGGTGCCAGCGCCGGTGTGCTGCAAGGTAAGTTCGACGGCACAAAGGTTGAAGCAGAAGAGCGCAACGACCCCGCCATCCCCTCGGCATCTGTGGAGGGCAACTCGCTGGATGTGGGTGCCGGATTGTACTATACCATCCGCAACTGCTACCTCGGTTTGGCCGCTATGCACCTCACGGCCCCGGACATGAAACTGGGCGAAACCAACGAAATCCACATTGATCGCTGCTATAATTTAAATGCCGGATGCAATATCCGGCTAAAAAATCCGTTATTATCTTTGCAGCCCTCCATGCAGCTGATGACTGACCTGCAGACGTGGCGTGCCGATGTGACGATGCGCGGTACATATACTTACGACGAGAAGAAGTACTATGTCGGCGCCACCTACAGTCCGCTCGTCTCGGTAGCCGTGCTGCTGGGAGCAGAGATCAACGGTGTGCGTTTCGGCTATGCCTATGAGCTCTTCACGCAGGGTGTCGGCCTTCTTTATGGCAGTCACGACATCTTCCTGGGGTATGTGACGGATATGGATATGTTTAAGAAAGGAAAGAACAAGCATAAAAGTGTACGAGTATTATAATATGAAGACAAAGTATTTGTTTATCGCTTCAGTCGTTGCATTGTTGATGGCCTCTTGTGCCGGCAGCAGTGCATCTATGGCAGGAGGCGAACTGACCGGTGCAGGATCGCAGCAGTTCAGCGAGCCGGCACCTTTTGGAATGGTGCTCATCCAGCGTGGCTCACTGAAGCTCGGCGAAGAGGAGACGGACAGCCTATGGGGCTCCAGCGCACCCTATCGTGAAATCTCCGTGGAGTCGTTCTGGATGGACGATACCGAGATTACCAATGCCGAGTACAAGCAGTTTATCTATTGGGTACGCGACTCCATCATCCGTGAGCGTCTTGCCGATCCGGCCTTCGGTGGCGACGAGACCTACAAGATTGAGGAGGACAAGGATGGTGAGCCTCTTGACCATCCCTACCTCAACTGGAAGAAAGCCATCCCCTGGCGCAAGCCTAACGAGGACCAGAAGATTGCCATTGAGAGCGTGTATCGTACCAATCCCATCACCGGCAAGAAGGAGCTCGACGTGGATCAGCTCAACTACCGCTATGAGGTGTACGACTATGCACAGGCTGCTTTGCGCAAGAACCAGCTCGACCCCACCAAGCGCGTCCGCAACACCGACGAGCAGGTAAGCCCTGACGAGGTCATCATGATCTCCAAGGACACGGCCTACATCAACGATGAGGGACATATCGTGCGCGAGACCATCAACCGTCCGCGCAGCGGCCCGTGGGACTTCCTCAACACCTACATCATCAACATCTTCCCCGACACTACCTGCTGGGTGAACGACTTCCCCAATGCGCAGAACGAGATGTACATGCAGCTCTATTTCAACCATCCCAACTACAACGACTATCCCGTGGTAGGTGTGACGTGGGAGCAGGCGAACGCGTTCTGTGTCTGGCGCACCGACTATCTGCTGCGCGGCTTGGGTCCGCAGGCCAAGTACATCCAGCGCTACCGTCTCCCGACGGAGGCTGAGTGGGAATTCGCAGCCCGTGGCAAGGACGGCGCCCTCTTCCCTTGGTTGAGTGACGGCACGCACAGCGATGAGGGCTGCTTCTATGCCAACTTCAAACCCGAGAAGGGCAACTACACCAAGGACGGCAGCCTCATCACCACCAAGGTGGGCTCCTATGAGGCCAACAGCAACGGCCTGTTCGACATGGCGGGCAATGTAGCCGAGTGGACTTCCACCGTCTATACCGATGCCGGTGTGCTCCAGATGAGCGACATCAACCCCGAGCTCTACTACAATGCAGCCCCCGAGGACCCCTACTCGATGAAGAAGAAGACCGTGCGCGGCGGCTCGTGGAAAGATCCTGAGCGGTTCATACAGGCGGTCAGCCGCGGCTACGAGTATCAGAATGAGAGCCGTTCGTACATCGGTTTCCGCTGTGTGCGTTCGTATGTAGGTACAAACAAGAAAACAAGATAATCTGAATATGGAAAAAGCGAAGAAAAACATCATCGTCCGGTTGCAGGATTTCCTGGAGACCAAGCAGGGTCAGACCGTGCTCAACTACCTCTACAGCTGGGGAGCAGCCATCGTCATCCTGGGCGCATTGTTCAAACTCACACATATCAAGGGTGCCGACCTCATGCTGTTTATCGGTATGGGCACAGAGGTGCTCGTATTCTTCATCTCCGGTTTCGACCGCCAGGCCTCCACGTTGGGAGGTGGCGAAGAGGGGAGCGCAGCCGGTCCTGTGGTCATCGGCGGAGGCATCCCTGCCTCGGGTGCGCCTATTGTGGGTGCACCTGCCGTGGGTGTGCCGTCGGCTGCTCTTTCGGAGGGTGTCGCTGCCGGTGAAGGGAGCACCGTTAATCCCGAGATGCTCACCGCCATGGCCAATCTGGCAGCTGCCAATGCTGCTGCCGCTGCTGTTGCCAATGGTCCCGTAGTAGTAGGTGGCTCCGTGGCTGCCGGTCCGGTGGTGGTAGGTGGTGGTGCTCCAGCAGCTGCTGAGGGTGTCACGCCCTGTGCCGCCGAAGGTGTTGTCGTATCGGGTGGCGCAGCCGTGGCAGGTCCCGCTGTCATCGGCGAGGCACCCACTATCATCGGCCATGGAGGTACGGTTGATATCCCTGAGGTGGAGAAGGTCACCAACGAGTATATCAACAACCTGCGTGAGCTGTCGGAAGAGATGAACCGCGTGGCCGAGAAGGCCAAGACGCTGGAGATGAGCGCTGAGGAGATGGAACGCTTGTCGCGTAACCTCACCAGCATCAACACCATCTACGAGCTTCACCTCAAGAGCTTGGGAAGCCAGATAGGCAATATCGACAATGTCAACGAGCAGACGCAGCGCATGGCCGACCAGATCGAGGAGCTCAATGCCGTCTACAAGCGCATGCTTGAGTCCATGACCGTCAATATGGGTCCCCGCTCGTCAGCCCCTGCTACCGACGGCGAGTAAGCCCTGAGCAACAAGAGTAATTACAGCCCCTTATAATAAAAAAGGAAATATGGCAAAAAACAGCAAACGTGTAACCCCTCGTCAGAAGATGATTAATCTGATGTATGTGGTGCTCATGGCAATGCTGGCCATGAATGTGTCGAGCGATGTGCTCAACGGCTTCACCGTGGTAGGTGATGGCCTCACGCGCAGTGCCGACAATGCCACACTGCAGAACGATGCCATCTACGACCAGTTTGCCCAGCAGATGGAGAAGAACCCCGGAAAGGTAGGACAGTGGTTCGAGAAAGCCAATCATGTCAAGGCCTTGTCCGACAGCCTCTACAACTATGCCGAGGAACTGAAGACACGCATCGTGCTCATGGCCGATGGCAAGGAGGGTGACGTACGCGACATCAAGAACAAGGAGAATCTGGAGGCATCCACCCAGGTGATGCTGGCACCGGGCATCGGCGAGGGACACACCCTCTACGAGCGCATCAACAGCTACCGCGACGAGATCCTCCAGATGGTCACCGACAGCATGCAGACGCGCATCATCTCCGATAACTTCAGCACCGAGGTGCCCCTGCGTGGCACTGTCCTCGGCAAGAACTGGGAAGAGTATAACTTCGAGAATATGCCTGCGGCAGCTGCCATCACCCAGCTCACCAAGCTGCAGAGCGACGTGCGCTATGCCGAGGGCGAGGTGCTCCACACACTCGTCACCAATATCGACGCTACCGATGTGCGTGTCAACGAGCTGGGAGCCTTCGTCATCCCCACCTCGCAGAACGTGGTACGCGGCGGACGCTTCTCGGCACGTATCGTCATGGCAGCTGTCGATTCCACCCAGCGTCCCGACATCTACATCGGAGGCAAGCTCGTGCAGACCGAGAACGGCTGGTACGAGGTACCCTGCAACACCACCGGTGACTTCAGCCTCAACGGATATATCGAGACTACCGATGGCTCTGGCGACCGTGTACGCCGCGACTTCTCGCAGAAGTATACCGTTGTGGATCCTATCGCCACGGTCAGCGCCAGCATGATGAACGTGCTCTATGCCGGCTACGACAACCCCATCGCCGTGTCGGTGCCCGGTGTGCCCAGCAACAAGGTCACAGCACGCATCTCCAACGGCAACGGCACCCTCAAGGCAGCTGCCGGTGGCTACATCGCCCGGCCCGACAAGCTGGGACAGGATGTGGTGATCTCCGTCAGTGCCGACATGGGCGGACATGTACAGAGCATGGGCGACTACAAGTTCCGTGTGCGCCAGCTGCCCGACCCCACACCCATGATCGAGTACGTCGATGCTGACGGCAACACCCAGCGCTATCGCGGCGGCGGTACCAAGATACCCAAGCAGAGCCTGCTGAAGAGCGATGGCATCATCGCTGCCATCGACGACGGACTGCTCAACATCGGGTTCAAGGTCATCAGCTTCGAGATGGTGACATTCGACAACATGGGCAACGCCATGCCCGAGATCTCCGACGGAGCCAACTTCTCCAGCCGCCAGAAGGCCACCATGAACAAGCTCCAGCGAGGCAAACGCTTCTACATCAGCAACGTCAAGGCGCAGGGTCCCGATGGTGTGCAACGCTCACTCTCTGCCACCCTTGAGGTGATACTCAACTAAATGTGTAAGTTCAGCGAATCCAACGATATGAAAAAGTCACTGTTTATAGCCGCTGTGGCCCTCTGCGTGGCCGTCAGCGTGCAGGCACAGCCCAAGTCACGTCCCGGCAAGACTGCCGACGACACCAAGAAGAGCGAGACCACCCTCAGCGAACGTGCCAAGGCACAATATACCGGACAGCTTTCTGCCCCTGACGATGTGGTGTGGAAACGCGACATCTACCGCACCCTGGACCTCACGAAGGAGAAGAATGCCGCCCTCTACTACCCCGTGGAACCCCTGGGCGACCGTGTGAACATGTTCACACTCCTCATCCGTCTGGTGGCCGACGGCAAGGTGCCCGCCTATGAGTACCGCTCCGACGGCAACGAGCTCTTTACTCCTGAGAACCGCTACAAGGTGAACGAGTTGCTCGATAAGTTCTACATCTACTTCGAGACGAGTGGAGGCAAGTACGTCATCGCCGATGCCGACATCCCTTCGGGCGACGTGCTCAGCTACTTCATCAAGGAGAGCACCTACTACGACCAGCACACCGCCACCACCGCCACCAAGGTCACCGCCATCTGCCCTGTGCTGCACCGCTCGGGCGACTTCGGTGACGAGGTCACCAAGTACCCCATGTTCTGGCTCAACTACGACGATGTGTCCACCTACTTCGGCATGACCCCCGTCATGACCAGCTCCTACAACAACGTCTCCAACATGAGCCTCGACGATTACTTTGCCACCCATCTCTACGATGGCGAGATCTACAAGACGGCCAACCTCCAGAACCGTCTGCTCTCTGACTATTGCAAGAACGACACCGCCCTCAGCGAGGAGCGTGCCCGCATCGAAGGAGAGCTCCGCGGCTTCGAGCACCACCTCTGGGGCACGGAAGAACCGGATACTACGGCTGTAGACGAAACGCAGGGTCGTGGTCACAAGGCACGTGCCAGCCGTACATCGTCGAAGAGCACGAAGGCAACGTCCGCCAAGAGCAGCACCTCGAAGAGCAGCACCCGCACTACGGCCAAGAAGGAGAAAGCCCCCAAGAGCACCGACAGTCGCTCGTCCGGCACCTACTCCGTCCGCCGCGAACGGCGCTGACGTCATCTTCATTCCCTCTTCTCCAGCCATCACAGCCTGCAAGTTTCCTGCACCCCCAAAGCAGGGAACTTTCAGGCTGTCTTGTGTTCTCCCATGACGGGAGACGGGCTCGTTTTTTTGCTTTTGTTCTTCGTTTTCATCGTTCCAGGACGTTCGTTTGCGAGTGGGAGTTGTTCATTGCAGGGAGGGAGTTTTTCGTTCGTCGGGGGTTGAGTGCTTTTCTGTCCATCGGCAGTGCAATCTGA
>R16__coassemble_1106_pt1 | contig 27059 bp, 22 predicted proteins | sample R16__metabat2_high_PE_017 | metagenome-assembled genome bin R16 | reverse complement strand
ACAAGATTTCCACCGAACGAAAATTTCAGACTTCAGAATGAACGACTTCGACCCTAAAACGAACATCTTCAAACAACGAAGAAGAGAGACGACAAACCAAAAATGAAGGACGAGAGACGAAAGACGAAAGACGATTTTCTTCACCGGCAATTGGTGACAAACCGAGCGCAGAACCAAGTCCAGCTTGGACGCTGCTGAGGTGCGAACTGATGGAGTAGCGAGAGCAGAAGGAATGCTTGCATACACCATACCGGGTCGCGACAGAAGAAAGGGAACTTAAGAGAAAAGACCGAAGGTCAATTACCGGTTTAAAATAAAAAAGTGGATCATACTGTGCTTAAAAAAGTGTGAAATGAAATTTGCGAATTCAGAAAATAAGCAGTACCTTTGCCGCCGAAAATCCGAGGCGTATAATAGGCGAATCGTAAAACTCAGTGTGATAGCAATATACTGCAGATTCGCCGAACATGCACATCTTTGTTTGTTCCAGCTGAAGAGGAGTATTAACAATTTAACGATGTGTATGAAAAAAGTACAGATCTTTGTTTTTCTTTTGGGGCTCGCGGTGAGCACCGCCACGGCACAGGTGCGGCCGATGACCATTGAACAGATTTTCCTGTTGGCCGACAGTGTAGGTGCCGAGGTGCAAGCAGCCCGATTGGGCGCCGAGGCCGCTGCTGAAGGCGTAAGGGCTGCGGAAGCTTCCCGCCTTCCCGATGTCACGACATCGCTCTCTGCCAGTTACTTGGGCGATGGTTATGTATGGGACCGTAACTGGACGAATGGCATGCGTGTCGATATTCCGTCGTTCGGTAACAATTTCGCACTTGAGGTCAGCCAGGTTATCTATGCCGGTGGTGCGATCACCAATGGCATTGCTCTTGCCCGCCAGGGACGTCGTATGGCTGAGGCTGAATACGAGAAGAGCCGCCAGCAAATGCACTATCGCCTGTTAGGTGATTATCTGAACCTCTACAAGGCCCAGAACCAGGTGCAGGTCTATGACCGCAACCTTGCGCTCATCGACCGTGTCATTGCCACCATGGAGACACGCCTCGAACAGGGCACTGTGTTGCAAAATGCGCTCACACGTTATGAGCTGCAACGCGAGAGCTTGCGCCTTCAGCGTACGCATCTGCAGAATACTGTCGATATCTTCAATCTCCATCTGGTGACGGCGCTGAAACTGGATGAGGGCACTGTGGTATGTCCCGACACCATGCTCCTCCAACGTACGTTCATTGCCGATGCAGAGAGCGAATGGCAGCAGCGCGCAACCGTCGCTGCACCGGATATGCAAATCCTTGATATGGTTGTAGAAAGCAATCAGCTGAAGGAGAATATAGAACGTTCGGAGAAACTGCCTAAGGTGGTGCTCTTCGCTGGGGAACACCTTGATGGCCCTATCACCATCGAGGTTCCCGTCTTGGATAAGAACTTTAACTACTGGGCTGTAGGTGTTGGCATTTCATACAACATCAGTTCGCTATACAAATCCAACAGCCGTATCCGTGCCGCCCGTCTGGCCTCTTTGCAGAGCCAGCAGCAGCAGGAGAGTGCACAGGAGCAGCTCAGCAATGCCATTTCCGAGGCTTGCACACGCATGAATGAGGCGGCTCACGCCGTGGAGGTGCAGACCAAGAGCCTGCAGCTGGCACGCGAGAACTATGCGGTCACTGAAAGCCGCTATGCCAATGACCTTGCTCTCATCACCGACATGCTCGATGCCTCCAACACCTTGCTGTCGGCCGACTTGGAGCTGCGCAATGCACAGATTAACCTGATTTACAGTTATTATACACTCTGCTTTCTGAGCGGAAATATTTAATCTTTCAAAATTTAGTACAACTATGTCAATCAATAAGAAAACGAAAAAAATTATTGCCAATACCCTTATTCTCGCTCTCATCGCCTGTGGTCTGGTGTGGGTTGGAAGTATGTTCATCGTATTGGGTAACAGCCGCTATACCAACAACGCCCAGGTGCGCCAGCATATCGTACCTGTCACGGGAAAGGTGCCTGGCTTTATCAAAGAGGTACGTTTTGATGAGTTTGAGTATGTGCACAAGGGTGACACGCTGCTCCTCATCGAGGATACGGAGTTCCGTCTGCATGTAGCACAGGCAGAGGCTGGCTTGCAGAGTGCCCGCGTGGGACGCGATGCGCAGGATACGGGTATACGTACCACGGAGAACAACCTCTCGGTGAGCGATGCCGCCATTGAAGAGGTGCAGGCAAACCTTGCGATGGCCGAGCGCAACTATGAACGTTACAAACGGCTGCTGGAGACAGGTGCTGTGACGCGGCAGGAGTACGATGCCGTGGAGACGCAGTACACCTCGTTGAAGGCACGCTATGAGACGATGAGCCGTCAGAAGCGCAGCACACGTCTGGCATTGGGCGAACAGAAGCAGCGGCTCGACCAGGGCGCTGCAGGCATTGATGTTGCAGAGGCAACCCTTGAGCTGGCGCAGCTCAACCTGTCTTACACTGTCATCACGGCTCCCTGCAATGGCTTCACCGCCCGCAAGGAAGTCCAGACGGGTGAACTGATGCAACCCGGCATGCCCCTGGTAAGCATCGTCAGCGACGAGGAGTACTGGGTGGTAGCCAACTACCGCGAGAAGCAGATGAAGAACATCACCGAAGGGGCCTTGGTGGACATCACCGTTGATGCCCTTCCCGGCAAGACCTTCGAGGGACGTGTGAGTGCCATCTCCAAGGCTACCGGGGCGCAGTACTCGCTGGTGCCGCAGGATAACTCTACGGGCAACTTTGTGAAGACCGAACAACGCATTCCCGTGAAGATTGCCTTCACCGCCTCCAACAGCGCCGATGACATCGCCCTGCTGCGCAGCGGCATGAATGTGGAGTGTCGCATCCGTAAGTAATCCTTCCTACAACGATTACTGCAATGTCTGATAATCAACAGGGATTCCAGCTCCCTATGTTCCGCGACTTTGTGCCCGAAGGAATACGGTTCTGGCTCATCCTTCTCTTTCCGCTCGTGTTTCAGGCCAGCGATGCCGTATTCATGGGTCTGAACACGGAGATTGCCTATGCCCTTTCCATGCGTCCGGAGGATATCCTCTACTGTGGCTATGCCGGTATGATCGGCGTCACGATGGCCTTTCCGTTGCTCTTCCGCCTGAAGTTCCATTTTACCACGCGTCAGATCCTGCTTATCGTCACGCTGAGCATGTCTGTCATCAGCGTTATCTGCACCACGGTGCACTTCCTGCCGCTGATGGTGGTGTTGAGCTTTGTCTTCGGCATGCTCAAGCTGTGGGGCTCTTTCGAGTGTTTCTCCAGTATCATGCTGAAGGTGTCGCCACACTATAACTTTGCGCCCTTCCTGGCGGTGGTGTTCGGTATCGTTTTCGGCGGCATCGAGCTCGGCGGCATCATCGGCACCCGTGTGGTGCACGTACTGCCCTGGCAGTGTATGAATGCGCTCTCTGTAGGCGCGCTGCTGGTGCTGGCACTTGTGGCGTTCACTTGCATGCGCGACTTCCGTCCCATGCCCCAGCAGGGATTGGAGAACATGGGGTGGATAGGCCTTATCCTCTATGGCATCATGCTGCTTGCTATCGCCTTCGTGTTTGTCTATGGCGATACCATCGATTGGTTCCACAGCCCTTGGACCTATATCGCGCTGGCCGTAGTTTGTCTCTGTCTGGCCATCAACTGCTGGCGTATGTTCAACTACAGTTATCCTTTCATCCCCTGGCCCGCTTTCCGTTACCGCAATCTGCTGCCGTTGCTGGTGCTCTTCCTTATCGGCTGTGTCATGCTGAGTACGGAGAGCGTCCTCCAGCATATCTTTACCGGTGAGGTACTCCATTTCGAGCCGATGGCAGCATCGCGTGCCCGTTGGTTCGTGTTGGGAGGAATCGTTGTAGGTGCGCTGTTCAGTACGGCTGCCATCGAAAAGTTGGGATGGGGATATAAGCGATTAACCTTCCTCACGTTCCTTCTGCTCACGATGTACGAACTGTCACTCTGCTACCGGATGTCGCCTGATACCACCCTCCAACAGCTCTATCTGCCATGTTTCTTCTACGGTGTGGCGCATGTGATGCTGTTCATCGTGCTCACGACATACGTGGAGGGTATCGTACCTTTCCAGCACCGTTTCCATGTGCTCACCATCCTGGGCTTTGTGCGCATCGGATGTGGCGCCGCCTGCGGTGCCGCGTTCTTCGGACACTTCTTCAAGGGCGAGATGAGCCACAATATGGCATTGCTGGGGTCGGCAGCCAACCGGTCGCTGCTTGCCACGACGTCCTATGCCGAGGCTGCCCAGCAGCTGGCCGAGCAGTCGATGCTGGTGAGCCTGCGCAACCTCTTTGCCGTGGCTGCTCTCATGGGTGTGGTCACCATGGTGCTGGTTGCTTGCGGTAATTTCCGTGAGGACGTCAAGAAAACTTATCCTACCTTCCGCCGTGTCTATCGCTGGCTGGTAAGATACCATTCATAGGGTAAGTTCCGGAGAGATCTTTCCGATCGTCGGCTCAGAAAACCAGCAGACGGGTGCCGTCGGGTTGCTCGGTGAGGGTGACCCGCACGGTGTCGTCGGGCAGGATGTCCTCCACCAGCTCGGGCCATTCCATGAAGCAGAGGCCATCGGAGTGGTAGAAATAATCTTCGTAGCCGATGTCGTACACCTCCGCGAGCCGTTTGATGCGGTAGAAGTCGAAGTGATAAACGGGCCGACCGGCGGCGGTGTCGTACTCATTGACGATGGCGAAGGTGGGCGAGGTGACCACATCGGTGGTACCGAGTGCTTCGCAGACGGCCTTGATGAAGGTGGTCTTGCCAGCTCCCATCTTGCCGTAGAAGGCAAAAAGTCGGTGCGAGCCGATGGCATCGATGAACGTGCGTGCTGCGCGGGGCAGATCGTCTATGCTGGAAATAGTAATGGTCATGATGGATGAATATGTAGCGTGTGAATTGAGTCGGCGATGTTGATTGTTTAAAGGAACTTGTGGGAAAGGAATGTGTCGTTTGGAGCGGACTATCGTTTTTTGCCCTTGAGCGTGATGAGGGGAATGACCATCTCCTCAAGAGAGATGCCTCCATGCTGGAAGGTATCGCGGTAGTAGGTAACGTAGTGATTGTAGTTGTTGGGGTAGGCGAAGAAGTTATTTCCCCAACAGAAAATGTAGGAGGTGCTGAGATTGGGTGAGGGAAGAAACGACTTGCGAGGATCCTTGATCTCGAACACTTCGCGTGCATTATAGACGAGCGCCTTGCCGAACTTGTAGCGCAGGTTGGTGTTGACGTTGCGGTCTCCGACTACCTTTATGGGATTTCCCACGCGTATGCTGCCGTGGTCGGTGGTGATGATGATGCGATAGTCGCTGTCGGCCAGACAACGCAGCAACTCACTGACGGGGCTGTGTCTGAACCACGACAGCGTAAGGCTGCGGTAGGCAGCTTCGTCGGCCGCCAGCTCGCGCAGCGTACGGGACTCGGTACGCGCATGGGAGAGCATGTCGATGAAGTTGAACACCACCACGTTGAGGTCGTAGCGCGCAAAGTCGCTGAAACGTGCCACCAGTCGTTCCGCAGTGATGGAGTCGTTCACCTTGTTGTAGGAGAATGTGTTGCGGCGCCGGAAACGTTCGAGCTGCGTGCGTATGAGGGGTTCTTCGTTGAGATTCTTGCCCTCCTCCTCGTCTTCATCGACCCACAGGTCGGGGAACATCTCGGCAATCTTGTTGGGCATGAGGCCCGAGAAGATGGCATTGCGCGCATACTGTGTAGCGGTGGGGAGGATGCTCAAGTACAGTTCTTCGTCAATGGTGAAGAGGGTAGCCAGCTCTTCAGCGATGACGCGCCATTGGTCGTAGCGGAAGTTGTCGAGCACGATGAGGAACACTTTCTCACCGGCATCAAGGAGAGGGAATACACGGCTCTTAAAGATGTCGGGGCTCATGAGCGGCCGCTCGGAGGGCTGTGCCATCCAGCGGTCGTAGTTGCGGCACACAAAGCGTGCGAAGGCAAGGTCGGCCTCTTTCTTCTGCATGCGCAGCATATCGCTCATGGCATCGCTCTCGGTATGTTCAAGCTCCAGTTCCCAATAGACGAGTTGTCGATAGACCTCCTTCCACTCTTCCACTGTGTCGGCATCACTGATCTGCATGGATATGCGGCTGAAGTTTTGTTGGTAGCTGCTGGTGGTGACCTCCGTGACAATCTCTTTCTTGTGTATGTTCTTCTTCAGCGTGAGGAGTATCTGGCTGGGGTTGACGGGCTTGATGAGATAGTCGGCAATCTTAGCACCAATGGCTTGATTCATGATGTCCTCCTCTTCGCTCTTGGTGACCATGACCACGGGCACGTTGGGCTGCACGTCCTTGATGCGCATGAGTGTCTCCAGCCCGCTCAGTCCCGGCATGTTCTCGTCGAGCAGGATGAGGTCGTAGCTGTTCTCGCGGCAACGGTCCACAGCATCGCTGCCGTTGCTGACGGTATCTACATCGTAGTCCTTGCCCTGCAGAAACAGTATATGAGGCCGCAGAAGCTCTATCTCGTCGTCAATCCAAAGAAGGGTACCATTCTTCATCATTGTTGCTTGTTAAAAATCGGGTTGGTCGGCATCCGCTTTCGTGTTGTCGGCTGCGGGCTCCTCTTCTTCGTTGTCGTCAAACAGTACATCGTCGAGTGTGGAACCATCGGAATCTTCCAGTCCGGGCAGTTGCCCGAAGTGCTCGTCGTAGAAGGTGGCATAGTCGTCGAAGCTATGGCTCTCAAGGAGCAGGGCGAGATTGGCCTCGCTGATGAGGAGTGAGCGGATGCCGGAGAGCTTGGTGGACATGTCGTTGTCGGCATAGAGCCGGCGGTGGTAATGCCATGCCTCGTCGTAGTTCATGAAGCCGCTGACGCGCAGCATGACGATGCCTCCCTTCCGGTCGGTGGTGATCTCGAAGTTGCGCACCATGAAATTGGTGAAGTTGTAGCGTGCCATCTCGAACAGCAGCTGGTTATCGTTGACGGTGCCCTCTTCGTAGGCGAGCATGAAGATATGCGGTGCGTAGCGGTCGTCGGTGAAGGGCTTGGCTTCGGCATCGGCGGTGGTGCCTCCTCCGGTGCCGGCACTGAGACGGCGCGACCAGATGGTGCCCAGTGAGCCGGAGGTGAGCAGACGTCCGTCCTGCATGCCTTGGGCGATGAGTCCGGCCAGTTCGCTGATCTCGTTCTGCGGGTACTTGGCCACGATATCCTTGAGCTGCTCAAGGAACTGCGACTGGTCGCCCTGCTGCAGGTTGCTCATGGCATCGAGAAACATGAACTTCGGACGGTGGGCTCCCATGGCGTACTTCTCTGCCGAACGTGTCGCTGCGGCATGCACCTCATCGAAGCGGCCTTGACTGTAGGCGGTGTAGGCAGCGGCATAGAGCGAGTCCTCGCGGTGTTTGCCGTAGAGTGCATTCTCCTTGAACTCGGGGTTGTTGACGGTGAGCGCGTACTCACTCTCGGGGAATTGCTCGGTGAGCAGCGCCTTGTAAGTGTCTGCCATGTCGGTGCGGTGCCAGCGCGAATACATGAGGTAGAGGTGGTAGTACACCTGTGCCATGCCGGCATAGCCTGGGAACTGCTGCATGAGACGTCCGAAGTCGCTCTCGGCGAGCGAGAAGTCTTCAAGCTTGTCTTTGTAGATGACACCTGCATTGTACAGTGCTTCCTGAAGGATTCCGTTCGAGGCTGCCAGCTGCTCGTCGGTGAAGGGTATCTGCTTGAGATAGTACGCGCGGTTGTGGATGTCGTTGGCCAGACTGTCGGCCTTGGCGGCTAGAGCGGCACTGTCGGGTACAGTATTTGTGGGTGTCTTCTCATCTTCTTCCTCCTCGCTGTAGTCGGTCTCCTCAAAGGTGGCATCGGCCAGCACACTCTTGTTTGAGCGCCGCCAGTTGTCCTCCAGCTTACGCCGTCCCCACTTCTCCTGGAAGTCCTTCTTGCCTTGCGTGACAAGCATTGTATTGTAGAAGTACCACGCATTGTCGCCTCCTGTCATCTGTGGGTTTTTCATGGTCCCTGTGCCTGCTTTGGCCTCGCTGAGCAACTGCTCGCGGCGCTGCTGTCGCTTCTCCTGTTCGGCTTTGGCTTTCTCTTCGGCCTCCTTGCGGTTCACCTCAGCGATGATGCCATCGATGACCTTGTATAGTTGTTCTTCGGGCATCTTTGCGAGTGCTTGCAGACTGTCCTGCAGATTGATGGCATTCGTCTGTTCCACCAGTCCGTCGAGGATGGACGACCGTTTGTTGAGCTGTGGAAACTCCTTGCTATCCTTGTCGATGAGTCCGACGGCCTCGGCATAGCAGCGCTGCGCGTCGCCATATTGTGTGCGCTCCCAGTAGATGTTGCCGAGATGGAGTAGCAGCACCCCCTTCTCGATGCCGTTGCGGGTGCTCTCTTTGGCGCCTCTTTCGTAATGGTGTATGGCGCCTATCGTATCGCTCTGTGCCATGTAGACATTGCCCATGGCATAGTAGACCTGGTCAAGGTAGTCCTTGTTGTTCGGGTCCTTGGCCATCTTCTTGAGCGATTTGATGAGCTTGGGCGCCGTCTTACCCTCCACGACCTCGGTCTGCTGTATGCGCGCATTGAACTCCAGCTGATAAGGAGGATTCTGGTTGATGGCCTTCTGAAAGGAGTGGTATGCCTTGGCGCTCTGCCCGTTGAGGGCGTAGATCTGTCCCAGCAAGTAGTACTCACGCGCCTTCTGCTTCTTCGAGCGTCCGGACCGTTTGACCGCCTTCTCCAGATGGGGAAGAGCCTCTTCGAAACGTTCATGTTCAAGCAGGTAGGAGGCATAAAGTGCCTCATACTCATCGGCAAGCTGGTAAGGGATACTGTCACGTTTGGCTTGGACAAAGAGGTTCTCCGCTTCGTACGTCCAGTCGAGTTCGGCATAGCACTGTGCCATGCGCATGCGGCACTCTGCCACGACCTTGGGCTTGTCGCTGAAGAGACGGGCCGTGTAGGCGAAGGTGGTGGCGGCCTCCAGGAACTCTCCTTTCTGGAACTGTGCCTTGGCCATCAGCAGCCACACGTTGTGCATGAAGGGGTTGAACTCCTTCTTGGCATAGAACGCTTTTTCCTTTGGACTGGGATTACTTTTGCGCTTGGGCTTGGTCTTGATGGAGTGCAGCTTGGAAGCTTTCTGTGCCTTCTCGATAGCTGTGTCGAAGTTGCCGGCAGCCGTCTTTTGTGTGGTGGGGCTGCTGATGCAGTAGAGGTGGATGGGATACATGTAGTTGTCCATGTGGCCTTTCTCCTGTGCTTGCATGCCCTCTTTGTATGCTTCGTTGCCATTGTGATAGACATTGAAGCGTGTGACGAAAGCCTGCCAGAAACGTGTCTTGGCGGTGTTCTCCTTCGTGCTTCCGCATCCTGCTACCAGCAGGCATAGGCTCCCTATGAAGACGAAGCGAAGGAGGGTGGGCAGGCTTTTCTTTTGCATCAGTTCAATGTGGTTGCTATTGGTCGTCAGACGTTCACTGTTATAAAACGAATAAAACTTTGTTTTATTGTGCTGCCCGCCGTCCCCGTTCATCGGCGATGAGCGTGCAGGCCTCCTCTTTCAGCACCATAGGCAGTGCCACCTCGCGCAGTTCAAGGCTTTTGAGCCAGTCCTCGATCTCCTTCGGCTGCATGGTGTAGAGCACCTCACGGAACTCCTCAATCTGCGCATCGGTATAGTCCTCGGCGGCGATGCCTCGGTAGGCATCCAGCTCTTCATCGTCGAAGTAGTCGATGCGCTGGCGCAGGGCACGTATCATCTGTTCCTTTTCGCAGACGGCATGTGTGCCGCAGCACTCTTGTGCCTCCACGGTGCGCAGCCGCTCCTCAAGTGTCTGTGCGCTCTCTCCAGCCTCGGGCTTGGGAAGGGCAGTTGCAGTATCGTGTTCCTTCTGTTGTCTCTTGCGTACCTTTTGGATGATATCAAATAGACAAAGTACTATTAATGCGATGCTACAGACAATGATGACTATATCCATATGCTTATTTTCAGATGGTTGATATCGGTGTGATATGAAAACCGATGTGTTGGAGGTCGTCCCAGAACGCAGGATAGGATTTCGCTACCACATCGGGGTCCTCGATGACGATGCTGTCGAATACAAGTGCGGCAGGGGCGAAGGCCATGGCCATGCGGTGGTCGCCATAGGTGTGGATGAGAGGTGCTCCGCAGACGGTATCAGTGACGGGTTCTCTGCGTTCACCATTCCAGATGAGTGTCACCTCTTCGTGCCCGCGCCACTCCGACACTTTCACTTCGATGGGATAGCCCAGCGTGCCCAGTTCGTTCACCAGTGCTTCCACACGGTCGCTCTCCTTCACGCGCAGGCTCTCTGCGCCGAAGATGCGAAAAGGACGGCCAGCCAAGCAGTATGCCACGGCGAGCGTGGGAATGATGTCGGGTGTGCCAGCGCAGTCGGGTGTCATCTCGCCGTGCATCATGCTCCATGGGTTGAGCAGGGTTGTGCAGATGCTGTCACCCTGTATGCTGTCGTGTGTGAGTCCTTCAAGTTGTATCTTGCTGTCGAGATGGCGAAAGAGAGCCACCGTCTGCAGCGCCAGCCAGTAGGAGGCTGCGCTCCAGTCGCCTTCGATGGTGAGGTCGCAGGGGTGGTAGGATCCTGCCGACACCCGGATGGTGACAGCATCTTCCCAAGCTGTCTCTATGCCAAACTGCTTCATCAGTGCCATTGTCATGTCGATGTAGGGACGGGAGGCTACATATCCTTGCAGATGCAGCGTGAAGTCTCCATCGCTGATGGTGGGAGCAATCATCATGAGGGCTGACACATACTGCGAACTGATGCTGCTATTGATGGTTGCTTCAGAGGCATGGAACCTGCGTCCACGGATGTGTAATGGCGGACAGCCTTCCGCTCCTTCGTAGGCGATGTCTGCACCGAGGCTTTGCAACGTCTCCACCAACGGTGCGATGGGCCGCTGCTGCATTCGCTCATTGCCTGTGAGGAGTACCTCGCAGCCGGGCTGGCAGGCGAAGTATGCTGTAAGGAAACGCATGGCTGTGCCCGCTCCATCGATGTCGATGGTGAGGAGTCCCTGGGAAGTGTCCTGCCTCAGTGCCTCTGCCAGCCGTTGCGTATCGTCGCAGTCGGCAAGGTTGTGCAGTGAGCATTCGGTTGGCGAAGGACACAATGCCTGCAGAAGTAACGCTCTGTTGCTGATGCTCTTGGAGGCAGGAAGAGTGATACTTCCTTCGCTATTTTTACTGGGCCTGGAGACTTTCCAATATTTCATGGCGACAAAGATAGGGTGAACCGAACGAAAATGCAAATTTATTTGCAATTTTCTGAGGTGATCCCTATCTAAAACACGTTAGTGTTAAAGTAGGGTGAACCGAACGAAAATGCAAATTTATTTGCAATTTTCTGAGGTGATCCCTATCTAAAACACGTTAGTGTTAAAGTAGGGTGAACCGAACGAAAATGCAAATTTATTGACCTATAGGTCTGATTTTTCGTATGTGGTGATTGAACATTCTGCCCTGAATCTTCTTTTCTTTCTCCAAATACAGGGCTTTGCAAGTGATCCAAAAATCGCCCTCTGAAGTAACAAAATGCAACTTCAGCAAGTGGATTGGTTACACATTGGCTTCAAGCGCTCCGTAAGCAATCGTAATTCATTAAGGAACAAGCATATTAGAGTTTAACTTTAAAATTTTAGAGTTAAACTCTGGCGCCGTAGAGTTAAACTTTAATTTCGTAGAGTTAAACTCTGTGTCCGTAGAGTAAGACACCTGCAATGACCAATGTTTATAGTATCAGGTAATCTTCCCAAAAGCCAAGCTAAAACAGCATGTCCCAGAAAAAACGATATGAAAGTAAAAAAAAGTTCGAAAAAATTTGTTGCGTAAGAAAAATGCCGTACCTTTGCACCCGCTTTGAGAAGCAATCCTCAAGTGTTCGGGGTGTAGCGCAGTTGGTTAGCGCACACGTCTGGGGGGCGCGAGGTCGCTGGTTCGAGTCCAGTCACCCCGACACAGCAAGAGAGGCAATCGATACAATGTCGGTTGCCTCTCTTGCTGTAGTATGTAGCCTTTGTAATCCAGTCTGTTGTTGTGCACCGCTAGTCGTTGGCATAAGCCAACGTGAACACCACGATACGCACACCAGGTATCTGCTTCTCGAGGGTGGTGGCACACGAACGGAGGGTGGCGCCGGTGGTGATGACATCATCAAGGAGAAGAAGTGTCTGCCCTTCAAGTCCTTCGGGGTGCCTGACGGAAAAGATGCCCTCCACGTTTGCCTGACGGGCCTCGCGACCACGGTGTGTCTGGGTGGGATTGTCGCGTGTGCGTACGAGATGGTCGTTCATCATGGGAATGCCGGTGATTTCTGCTATGCCCCGTGCGATGAATTCGCATTGGTTGTAGCCACGTTTCCGCTGCCGTCTCCGTGATAGCGGTACCGGGATGATGCCGTTGATGCCATCGAAGAATCCACTGCCCTTCAGCGATGTAGCAGCACACCGACCCAGGTAGTACCCTACGTCGGGATGACCGAAGTACTTCGCGTGATGGATGAGGCGTGCGTAGGCATGCTCCTTCTCGTAATAGAACCATGATGTGGCTCGCCTCACGACAGTGTCGCCCATGAATTTCTGCATCATCGGGTTGAACTCGTTTTCTTCGAAATGGGTGAGTGGAAGCATGCGCAGACAGTTGATGCACAGGTGCTTCTCTGTTGCTGAAAGCTTCGAACCGCACACTTTGCAGTAGCGGGGGAAGAGAAGGTCGCGGATGTCGTTGAGCAGCATACGTCAGTGTGTATCAGAACTCCTCGTCAGTGTCGAGGCATTGTCGTATGAGGTCGTACTCAAATCCTCTGCCCATGGCGAAGCGCATGAGCTTTGCATTGATCTCGTAGGGGGTGCGTCCGCGCACGGAGCGTTGCTTGGCGGTCAGTAGCGGTCGCAGCACCTCGAGGCACATCTCGTCGGTCACTTCCTCCAGCGCCTCGCTGATGAGCGGCGAGGGGAGATGCTTCTGGTGGAGCGCCTGTCGGATCTTTACCCTTCCCCAGCCGCTGAAGCGGACCTTGTCGTGAGCGAAGGCATGTGCATAACGCCCCTCATCGACGTATTTCTCTTGCAGCAGACGAGTGGTAATCTCGCTGCGCTGCTGGTCGGTGAGATCCAGACGTTCCAGACGTCTCTGTACATCGTCGAGGCAGAGCTCGGTGGTGGAACACTTGGCAGCCAGCTGGCTGAAGGCGGCATTGGTATCCATTTCGTTTATTGTTTCTTATGACAGACGACGAAGCGTTCGTGGTCGTACAGGTCGGGATATACTCGTACGTCCTCGTATCCGTACAGTTCGAAGAGCACGGCAGTCTCGAAACCGAAAACGCGGTTAACCTCCACGCACAGTTGTCCCCCTGCCCGCAGTAGCGGCGTCTGCCCTAACCGTGCCAACGCGCGGTAGAAGAGCATTGGGTCGTCGTCGGGTACGAACAGCGCCAATGCGGGTTCCCAGTCGAGCACCCGTCCCTCCATGAGGCATCGTTCGCACTGCCGTATGTAGGGCGGGTTGGAGACGATACAGCCAACCTCAATACCCTGCAGTTCATCGGGCAACTGCCCGTCGTTGAGGATAGACAGCACGTCGGCATGGATAAAATGTACCGCTGCTTCGCTCGCATGGGCATTGGCGCGGGCGGTGGCCAACGCGTTGTCCGACACATCACAGGCAACGACCATCCTCCCGGCAGCCTCCTTGGCCAGAGCGATGGCGATGCATCCCGACCCTGTGCCCACATCGAGGAACGCGCCTTCCGGTGCTCTCTGGCATGCCAGATGCACCAGCTGTGCGGTCTCCGGACGGGGAATAAGCACACTGCTGTCCACGTGCATGGTGAGTCCCGCAAAGGGAGCACTGCCGAGCACGTACTGCAGCGGCTCGCCCCGTTGCAGACGTTGCACAGCCTGTGCGAGCTGCTCGTGCTGGGCAGCGGTAAGTGCGACCTCTTCCTTTAAATAATAAGTGTATTCGTCCACCCCCAGCAGCTCGCAGCAGAGCGCTTTGATAACGACGGGCAACTCGTCGGTGTCAAAGCACCGACTGAGCATCGTACGGAGAGCAGGGATGAGCGTTTTCATTTCCTTTCGTGTACAAAAGTAGTGTAACTAACGCAGATTGATGCTTTTTTTTTGAATTATTTGTGAAACGGCAATTTTTTTTCTTACTTTTGCTGCGATTTTCGCTCTGGTAAGAACAACCCTAATCATAAAACGATAACGAATATGAAAGACATCAAACGTATGGCAACGCTGGCCATGACAGCGGTGGTCACTCTTGTGCTCGCATCGTGCGGCAAGACAGTGACATGTGAATCGGTACAGGTGGTACCTAAACCCCAGAGTGTCGAGATGGGTGACGGTTACTACCGCCTGGTGCTCGCCAAGAGCGACAAGGTCATCACGGAATCGATCGACGCCACGATGCACAGCGAGGGCTACTGTATGGAGATCACCCGTAAGGGCATCGCCATCACGGCTGCTGATGAAGCTGGCACGTTCTATGCTCACCAGACGTTGAACCAGATGATTCCCGCCAATGCCTGCGCTGAGGGCGTGAAGGCTGTCAAGCTGCCCTGCTGCACCATCACCGACTATCCTGCCTTCGGCTATCGTGGTGCTCACCTCGACTGCTGCCGTCACTTCTTCACCGTTGATGAGGTGAAAGAGTATATCGACGTGCTGGCCTTCCATAAAATCAACCGTTTCCACTGGCACCTCACCGAGGACCAGGGTTGGCGCATCGAGATCAAGGCCTATCCCCGTCTGACGTCCGTTGGCTCCGTGCGTGCCAAGACGATGATCAAGAAGGAATGGGATCACTATGATAACACCCCTTATGGCGGTTTCTACACGCAGGATGAGGCCCGCGACATCGTGGCCTATGCCGCTGAACGTCATATCACCGTGGTGCCCGAGATTGAGATCCCTGGTCATGCACTGGCTGCACTGGCTTCGTATCCCCAGCTGGGCTGTCGTGGCGAGGGCTACGAGGTGTCTCCCACATGGGGCGTCTTCCCCGAAGTGTTCTGCCCGGGTAAGGAGGAGACGTTCAAGTTCTGGGAGACCGTGCTCACCGAGATCATGGACATCTTCCCCTCGGAGTACATCCACATCGGTGGCGACGAGTGCCCCAAGGACGAGTGGATCAAGTGTCCGCTCTGCCAACAGCGCATCAAGGAAGAGGGCCTGGCCAACGAGTTTGAGCTGCAGAGCTACGTTACCCGCCGTGTAGAGGCGTTCCTCAACGCTCATGGCCGTCAGATCATCGGTTGGGATGAGATCCTCGAAGGTGGTGTGACCCCCTCGGCTACCGTCATGAGCTGGCGCGGTACCTCAGGTGGCATCGCGGCTGCCAAGGCCGGCAACAAGGTCATCATGACCCCCAACAGCTACTGCTATCTTGATTATTACCAGAGCAAGGACGTGGACAACGAACCGTTCGGCATTGGTGGCTTCCTTCCTGTGGAGAAGACCTACAGCTTCAATCCCTATGAAGGTCTCACCGAGGACCAGCAGCAATACATCCTCGGCGTACAGGGCAATGTGTGGACCGAGTATATCGCCACTTTTGATCACGTGCTGTACATGCTGCTTCCCCGCCTCAGTGCCATTGCCGAGACCGGCTGGACACTTGACGGACGCGACTTCGCAGACTTCACCTCCCGCATGGAGCATGCACGCACTTACTTCGATGCTAACGGCTGGAACTACTGCAAGCATATGTTTGGCGACGAGTAATAGACTGGACAGAAACATCAATTAAATACGCAATGAAGAAAATGCTTTTTGCCGTTGCTCTGGTAGCAACGATGATGGCTGGTTGCACCTCGCTCCCCAAGGGCGACAACTGGCATGTGGAGAACGGGGTTATCGTCACCGACGAGCCTGCACGGGCTGCCGGTCAGCAGTCGATGTTGGAGTTCCGTGCCGATCCCATACCTGTGGTACGTGTGGGCTTCGTGGGCCTGGGCATGCGTGGCCCGGGTGCCGTGAGCCGTTTCACCCATCTTGAGGGCGTGGAGATCAAAGCTCTCTGCGACAAATATCCTGAGCGCGCCACCGCTGCGCAGCGCATCCTCACCAATGCCGGTCTGCCCGAAGCTACGGAGTATAGTGGCGAGGAGGGGTACAAGGAACTGTGCGAACGGGAGGATATCGACCTCGTCTATATCGCCACCAACTGGCAGATGCATGTGGAGATTGCCCTCTATGCCATGGAGCATGGCAAGCATGTAGCCATCGAGGTGCCCGCCTCCACCAGTCTTGAGGACTGCTGGCGGCTCATCGACACCAGCGAGCGTACACGCAAGCATTGTATGATGCTTGAGAACTGCGTGTATGACTTCTTTGAGCTCACCTGTCTCAATATGGCCCAGCAGGGACTCTTCGGCGAGATCCTCCATACCGAGGGCGCTTATATCCACAACCTTGAACCCTATTGGAATGACTATGCCGATAACTGGCGTCTTGATTTCAACCAGAAGCATGGCGGCGATGTCTATCCCACCCATGGCTTCGGCCCCTGCTGTCAGGCACTCAACATCCACCGCGGCGATAAGATGGAGTATCTCGTCAGCCTCTCCACCAAGTCGGTCAATGGCTTGAAGCTCGCTAAAGAGAAGATGGGCGTGGATACGTTCGCCTGTGGCGACCATATCGTCACCCTCGTGAAGACACGCAGCAACAAGAGCATGGAGATTCAGCACAACGTATATACTCCGCGTCCCTACAACCGTCTGTACCAGCTCACCGGCACTGAGGGCTTCGCCAACAAGTACCCTGTGAGCGGCCTCACGCTGCGCAACAGTCAGATCGACCGTACGGCGCTGCCCACCATCCCCCGTGTCGATGAGCACGACTTCGTGCCTGACTCCGTCAAGAACATGCTCCTCCAGTACTACAAACATCCCATCCATCAGGAGATTGAGGAGACAGCCAAGCAGGTGGGCGGACATGGCGGCATGGACTTTGTCATGGACTACCGACTCGTCTATTGCCTCCACAACGGACTGCCCCTCGACCAAGATGTCTATGACCTGGCTGAGTGGTGCTGCATCGGCGAACTGTCGGACATCAGCAACCAGAACAACTCGATGCCTGTGCGCGTGCCCGACTTCACCCGCGGCGACTGGAACAAGGTGCAGGGCCTCCACTTCTATATGGCAGGCGAATAACCTCTTATCTATTTACAGAAGACAATGGATATCAACGATATTGCCAAACAGTTTGCCCTTCAGGGAACCATCTGCTCCATCAAGCCGTTAGGCGAAGGGTTTATCAACGACACGTTCATCGTGCGCACAGCCTCTGACGACACCCCCGACTATATCCTCCAGCGCAAGAATCATCAGGTGTTCCCCGACGTGCCGGGCATGATGGACAACATCGTCAAGGTGACGGCGCACATGAAGAGTAAGATTATTGCTGCCGGCGGTGACCCGCTGCGTGAGACGCTCACCGTGGTCTTCACGCACGACGGACTGCCCTATTATCACGATGCCGATACCGGTAACTACTGGGCCGTGTGCCTGTTCATCGCTGGCTCGGTGACCATCGACAATGCTACCTCTCTCGACCTCTGCTACAAGGGCGGACAGGGCATCGGCCGCTTCCAGAAGATGCTTGCCGACTATCCCAACCCCCTCAACGAGACCATCAAGGGCTTCCACAACATCCGCTACCGCTATGAGCAGTGGGACGATACGCTGCGCCGCGACCCGTTCGGACTCGTGAAGACCGTGCAGGAAGAGATTCGTTGGGTGGAGGACCGTCGCCAGCAGATGCTCGACTTCTGGGCACTCGTGGAGAACGGCTCGCTGCCCATGCGTGTCACTCACAACGATACCAAGCTCTCCAACATCCTCTTCACTCCCTCCGGTGAGGTGCTCTGCGCCATCGACCTCGACACCTGCATGAGCTCCACAGCACTCAACGACGTGGGCGACGCATTGCGCAGCTACACTAACACCGGTGCTGAAGACGACCGCGACCTCAACCGAGTATCGATGGACATCGACCGCTTCCGCGCCTATGTAGGGGGATACCTTAGCGAGATGAAGGGCTCCCTCAACGACTGCGAGAAGGAATGGCTGGCATTCAGCGCCATCTACATCACCTTTGAGCAGGTGTTGCGCTTCCTTATGGACTATATCGATGGCTCCACCTACTGGAAGATTCAGTATCCCACGCACACCCTTGTGCGTACGCAGGCACAGTACAAGCTGCTTCAGAGCATGGAAGCACAGTACCCTGCCATGCAAGCCATCGTGAAGGAACTCTGCTCTTAAGTCGAGCCCGCAGTACCCGGCAGTCTATTATACGCAGTACCAAAGTAGTACACCGTTTTTTTATTTGACTGCAGTTTTTCTAAGTCAGGCCCTGATTTATATAAATCGGGGCCTGACTTATATAAATCGCGCCCCGATTTAGAACCGTGTATGGGAGCCGTAACTTTCTCCCTCTCATATACGCCAAACCCTCTCTGAGGCGTCGTGCCTATCGATAACATCCTTTTCTTCGTGTTCTTCGCGCGTGTGCGCGCACGTTATGTGAGCGTTTTTTTTGTTCTATGCATACCATCTGCAGTGCTGAAGATCGGCAGCTGCCGGCTACAGTTCAAAAAAATGGTACTTTTTTGCAATATCTTAGTGAATGATACGTTTAAAAGAGTGATGAAGTCTGTTTGGAAACATATCTGTCGGTTGGGATGTTGCATGGCAATGCTATGCGGCCTCTGCACTCTGCTCCCTGCGCAGGAGCGTAAGGTACAGAACCGTCCCTACATCGACCATCGCGCTTGGCACTACGGCTTCCTTTTCGGCTTGCACACGCAGGACCTTGAATTCGTCAACAACGGTGCACTGAACGTGTTGGAGGATGGCACCGAGGAATCGTGGTACGCTGATGTGCCCTCCTATAGCCCGGGTTTCAGCGTGGGTGTGCTGGGCGAGGCACGGCTGAATACTTGGCTTGCGTTGCGCGTGGTGCCGACGATGCACTTCGGCGACAAGACGGTGGTGTTCCGCGATCAAGTCAGCTTTGAGAAAACACAGCAGACCATCAAGTCCACTTATCTCTCCGTGCCTGTCGATGTGAAGTATGGTGCACAGCGTTTCAACAACTATCGCCCTTATGTGATGGCGGGCATCAACCCCATGCTGGACCTTACGGTGAAGAAGCAGAAAGAGTTGCTCGTGCAGCGCGTGGAGTTCCTCTTCGAGGTGGGCATGGGTTGCGACTTCTACCTGCCTTACTTCAAGCTGATACCTGAGTTGAAGTTCTGCTTCGGTCTGCCCGATGTGCTGGTGAAGGACCGCAGCGACCTCATCGACAAAAATCTCCTAAAGTATACCCTTGCCGAGTCGTCGGCGCACTCGCGTATGATGGTGCTGACGCTATACTTTGAGTAATCGGATTATTTCCTTACCGTTATCTGCCAAAGACCTACGTAGAGACCGCTCTTGCCGTTGTGCATGAGGGTCACGGGGCGTCCGTCGGCATCGTTGTAGAGGGCAGGTTCGATGAACACGCTGTGGCTGTGCCCGCCCAGCACAACGTCGATACCGTGTGTCTGGGGGATGAACCGCTCGTCGTCGATGTCGGCAGAGGGTATCTGCCATCCGAGGTGCGAGAGGCACACCACGAGGTCGCAGTGCTCGCGGTCGCGCAGCAGTGCTGCCGTCTCGTTGGCCTTCGCCACGGGGTCGTGGTAGGTGATGCCCGCGTAGTTCTTCTTGAATACCAGTCCGTCCATGGCAGGTGTGACGCCGAACACGCCGATGCGTACTCCCTTGCGTGTGATGATGGTGTAGGGCAGCACACACCCCTCGAGCGGTGTGCCGCTGACGTCGTAGTTGCACGATAGGGTGGGGAACTGTGCCACCGTGAACAGCCGTTGCATGTTCTCTTCGCCGAAGTCGAACTCGTGGTTGCCGATAGTGGCGGCGTCGTAGCCCATGGCATTCATCAGTCGTACCTCGGTCTCGCCCTGGAACAGCGTGTAATAGAGTGACCCTTGGCTGTAGTCGCCGCAGTCGAAGAGCAACAGGTCGGGATCGACATGCGTGCGCAGGCTGTCGATGAGCGTGGCACGCCGTGCATATCCGCCCATGCCCGTCTTGGCATCGGGCTCTATGCAGCTGTGCGTGTCGCTGGTCTGCACAATGGTAATCGTCATCTCGTGCGTGCACGAAAGGAATACGATGGATGTTGTGAAGCAGAGGAAAAGGATATGCGTCAGGTTTTTATGTGTGCACATGATGTTTCACTTTTTTTACCAGTACTGCTGGCTCGATATATCGTCTTTTTATGTCAGACAGCCATGGTACTTGGATGGTGGCATTTCTATTTTTCAATTTTCATTCTTCATTTTAATCCTTCCTTCCACCGGTGCCGAGATGGGCTCTCCCCGCTGGGTGAAGGTGGCGATGTAGTCGGTGACTACCTGTCGCATCACTTGGTCCTCGCAGAGCCTCCGGTCGGTGCCCTCGGCCAACGCATTCAGACCATCGTTGCCCTCGGCGAGGTAGTTGATGGTGGCTATGCGGTACGTTGCCGCGGGGTCGATGGTCTTGCCTCCGATGGTGGCGCTGACGAGCGCCCCATCGGGCCTGATGACGAGCTGTGCGCCGCTGATGCACTGTCCTCTCGCTGCTGCCACCTCCTCGAAGAGCGTGGTGAGTTGGCTACCGTTGAGGGTGAGCAGGTAGAGAAAGTTCTCGAAGGGAAACATGTTGTACACATCGCCCACCGTGATGTCGCCGGGGGTGAAGATGTTACGCAGTCCCCCTTTGTTGGTGATGGCGAGATCCACGGGCGCTCCGTTGACCTTGTCGCCGGCATAGCGGATGGCATCGGCGGCGAAGTTCGCCAGTTCGCATTCGGGGTCATGCTTCTCCATGAGCACGGCGCAGGTGCCCAGCACGGGCGATTGCTTCTCGATGACGCGGTCGCGGTACTCGGCTACGATGGCCATGCACACATTGTCGGGGTGTGCGTCGAGCGCGGCAGTGACTCCCAGTGGACGGACGGTGGTATGTGTCACCTCAGCGTGATGGGTACAGCCTGTCAGCAGCAGAATGGAAAGTAGTGAAACAGATGCAACCTTTCTTATCATGACATATTTTTCATTTCATGCTGCAAAGATAGGGTGAGCCGAGCGAAAAACCAAATTTATTTGTGTTTTTCCGAGACGACCCCTATCTAAAACACGTCAGTGTTAAAGATAGGGTGAGCCGAGCGAAAAACCAAATTTTGTGCAAGATGAAGGCTATGAAAACGAAAAAATGCGAAAAAGTTGACGAGAAATTTGGCCGTAACGAAAAAAAGCAGTTATTTTGCACCGCTTTTCGCGCAATCGCTGTCAGAGGAAGAGTGACCTGATATGTTGCGTAGGGACGATAAACAATTAATAATTAACAAGAAATGGACTTAATTAAAGTTGCAGAAGAAGCATTTGCTACCGGTAAGGAAGGCACCGCTCCGAAGTTCAAATCGGGCGATACCGTCACCGTAGCTTATCGTATCATCGAGGGTAACAAGGAACGTGTACAGCTCTATCGTGGCGTTGTCATCAAGATCTCCGGCCAGGGCTACAACAAGCGTTTCACTGTTCGCAAGATGTCAGGAACCGTTGGCGTAGAGCGTATATTCCCCATCAGCTCTCCCGCCATCGAGAGCATTACCGTCAACAAGGTCGGTAAGGTGCGTCGTGCTAAGCTGTATTACCTCCGTGCTCTCACAGGCAAGAAGGCTCGTATCAAAGAGAAGAGAGTCATCGTTGCCAAGTAACGGGCAGAAAGCAAAGCATAAAAAGGCTTGTCTCACACGGTGGGGCAAGCTTTTTTATTAAAACGAACAATCCTTACACTTGTTTGCTCAATGCCGCAACTCATAGTGCAAAAAAGTGTGGAAATATTTGTTTTCTTCCCATCGGCGTGCTACTTTTGCAGTGTCAACTTAAATCAAAGTAAGCGTATGAAGAAATTTTTCATGATGGCTGTCATGCTGGTATCGGTATTGGCAGTGAATGCCCAGGATTACAATTGGGCAGTCGGTTTGCGTGGCGGAATGGACAAGAATGCTGGTATCACCGTAAAGAAAGGTATGGACGGAAGTGCATGGGATTTCACCGGTAACTGGTATCTTGGCAGCGAGCAGACGAAGCTTAACGTGCAGGGTCTCTATGAACTGCAGTACGCACTGGTTGGTTCCCTTGACTGGTATTGGGGCGTTGGTGGGCATGTAGGTATGTGGACAACCAGCAACACCGGCAAGCTGTGGCTGGGACTGGATGCAGTCATTGGCTTGGAATTCAAGTTCCCCACACTGCCTATTGCCATCTCTCTGGACTATCGCCCAGGCTTTAACTTCATTCCCGAGACATCACCTGCCTACGGCGATGCTGCTTTCGGCCTGAAGTTCTGCTTCTGAGCAAAATGATGTAGCTTCTTAAGGGGAAGGAGTGCCACATTCCCTCCTACTTTTAGTAACCTGCTACCGCCTGCAAGGCGGTGTAGAGTGGCGGAATATGGTGCATCGTGAGCGGCTTGGCTGTGTTGTTTAAGTGTTAAAAAAACGCAAAATGTCCACATTCGTTTGCAAAGAAATAAATAACTTATTATATTTGCCGCGAATTCTACAACAATTAATATAATGCAAAAAATCTTTATTTTTATACTATCGGTGTTTCTTCCGATGCTGTCTTTTGCTCAGTTGAGTGTTGACAGTTTGGGGTGTGTCCTAATGGCCGACCAAGTTACGACTATAGCCAAGAATGTTACTGTAGGAGGGCAAAATAGTCTATCCATAAACAACGTTGGATTACAATCTGTCCTCAATCATTTTGGTTCTTCTGGAAATGTGGCATTGTTAGGCGAGTCAACAGAACAAAGTAGTGGCGCTTCTATCGGAGTCATTGGCGTAGCAGGAAAAGGTTTTGCCGGCTATAATTTTGGAACTATTGGAGGGCTGAAAAATGCAAACAACGGAGCAGGAATTCTAGGCCTAGATTCATACAGTTTGCCAATAATAACAGACAAATATGCAGGATATTTCAACGGTAAAGTTTATATCGCTGGCTCAGTTTTCATAAATGGTGTTCAAGCATCTGTTTCTGATATGCGGCTAAAAGAGAATGTGGTATCTTTGAGCAGTGCTTTTCCTAATTCGGGGGTTTTGGACAAAGTCATGCAGATTAAATCATACAAATATAATTTCAAGAAAGAAATTGATACAGATTCAGGTATCCCCAGTTACGGAGATGAATCCGAAGCCGGTTCAAAGGTGCACTATGGCGTGATAGCTCAGGAGTTAGAAGAAGTATTTCCGGAACTTGTGACAACAAATTCAGAGGGTCTAAAGGCCGTTAATTATACGGAATTAATTCCGTTACTTTTAGAATCAATTAAGGAACTGCGGCAAGACGTGCTAGAACTCCATGAGTTATTGAAAAACCAATAAATATAAAAAATGTTATGAAGAAAACAACCTTTATTATTATTTGTTTGTTGCTTTCTGCATCTTACAGCCATGCTTTTATGCAGAAGCCATTATATACAGTTGTGGAGTCTACTGGTAATGGCATAGTTTATATGACAGATGACGAGTTCTATCTGTCCGGTGAGCATAACAACACAATGACGAGTGAGGCCAAAGATTATTCTGAACTCCGTAAGAGATTTCAGGGTGAGAAAGAAGAGGGTGCGGACTATCCCACCACGGAATGTAGCCTCTATCTTTATTCTAAAGCTGATTCAGGTTATGGCTTACTGGGCTTCACAGAATCCAAGAATGACAATGGCGTTTACGCAGACTCAGACTTTGTTTTGGACGCTAACGGAAAAAGAGCCGTCAGCGGAAGTTGTGTGAATGTTGATGATCCTAACCAGCCTTGGATAGAAATCGGTTCGGATGAACCGTTTGTTGTCGGAGACCTCAGTCTCTACAGCGAGACTCCAAACAAACATTATTATGCGGTCTTCACCAACGTGCCTGACTTCGGTATTGAGGACGGCGTTGATATGGGACAAGCGACGGAGTCTCCCACAAATACATATACAGTGACATATACCCGTCACCTGAACGCAGGATGGAATGCCGTTTATCTACCTTGTGCATTTGACGTAGAAGAATTCAAGACAACTGTTGAAGGTGGTGAGGTCTACATGATTATGGCCTACATAAAGAGCAACAACCAGTTGTTATATGGAACAGGAATGAAACAGGTGGAAGCCTGTGCACCATTGCTGATTTACAGCCCTGTGGACTATGATCTTGAGTTTGCCATGTCTGATCAGGCTATTACTTTTGATTCTTCTGTCAACACTTCCATCCTTGAAGAAAGTGCTGCCCAATCTATCTCAGGAACTTTCACTAACAAGACAGTAGCCGGAAAATGCTACAATCTTGATTTCGATGGAACAGAATTTGTTTTCAAGGAGTCGGATAATATTTTGACAGCTTTCCGCTTTGCATTCGTCTTTGACGATGACTCTCGGGCTCCTGCTTCAAAGCGCATACCGCTGAATTTGAAATTAGGTGACGCAACAGAAATCCAGGTAATGGACAATATTGCATCGCAGTCAAACCAAATATACACTCTTGATGGGCGACCTTTGAATGCAGAGCCCGTTAGCGGGATATATATAAGAAACGGGAAAAAGATTATTCGTTAAGTCCGTGACCATGCCCTTGCTGTATTGCCAAAAACAACAAGGGCATGTTTTTTCAATAGTAAAACAGTGCCTCAGTTTATGCAAAAGCGCATTTCCATATTCTACGTGTTAATATTGTCGGCCCTTTCTGTTGCTTCCCACAATGCAATACGAAGAAATGATGTCAATATGTTGATCCTTACCAGTCCTGAACTTATGACCATTGCTGACGGTTATGCAGATTGGAAGCGGACAATGGGATTCCATGTTGATATTATCGCAGACAACTGGAGTGATGCCGTCATGGTTAAAAATGCTCTTGATGACATTTATAACGTAAAGGATATTGATTATTTGCTTATTGTCGGGAATTCAACTCTTGTACCAGCGTATAGGAGCACTATTTATTTGAATTCGGGAGCATATAATGGGCGTTTCACATATCGTTCAAAAAATTATACGCATAGTACCGATTACTTCTATTCAATCTGCCCAAACGACACGAACAAGAGAGTCAAATGTGGAAGGATTGCTGTGGCGGATAGTTCTGCAGCAATCACCGTTTTTAATAAGATAAAGACTTTTGAGGAGAATCTCCCTGCTCCCCCTGATAGTTCTTTTTACAATACTGCACTTCATATGGCTTACTATGAAGATGATGCCGGCCCGGAAAAATCTTTAGATGATGCGATTTATTATGAGGACTACCGTTTTGTTCTTACAACAGAAGAAATAATTGACACGCTAACCATGGATACTGTTAATGCAATTTCCAATTTCATCAGAGTCTATACTGGGGCTGAAACTGCTAGTAGCGGGAATGCTCATTGGAATAATACTCTATATGCGCAAGGGGGTGATGTGCCCGCTTCATTAAATTTTCATGGCACAAAACAGGATGTAGTTGATGCCATAAATCAAGGGGTGCTGTATGCAATGTATTATGACCATGGAAATGCCGACTGCTGGGCAAGTGCAAATATAACCAAAGATGACATCAATAACCTTAGTAATAGATGTAAGTTGCCTATTGTGTTCTGCTGTTGTTGTAATAATTTCTGTGGGCTAAGTGATAACACTTTTGCAGAGAAATTTCTTGAAAATCCTGACGGAGGCGCTGCTGGCGTTGTGGCTTCGTCAGATTATATAATGACTGGCTTAATGGATGTGTTTATTGAGCGTGCTTTTAATGCCATGTGGCCCCATGAAGATTTCTATCCCATTTTAGGTGTGGAATTGCAAAATCGAGTAGAAACCGACTCAATGATTTGTCGGCCTGCGGAGGACAGGCTCGGGGACGTAGTCATGAGGGGATTGAGTGATATGGAATCATATTTCAAAAATACTGTTCTAAATACCAATAGTCCTCAAAGTAATACGCAAAGAACACCGCAGGATTTCCTGAAATTCATCCAACACATGAAAGAAATAATGCATGTGGTTGGAGACCCATCAATGAAGTTATATACTGGAGTCCCGCATGAGATTGCTGAACCGATAGTAACATACGGTAATGACAGTATTTATATTTCTCTATCGGATGGTGAAGCTATTGTAACGCTCTTCAATAACGATACCAAAGAGGTATTTTCTATCATAGGCAATCATGCTGTATTCCCTTCTTCGCAAGATGTTTTAACTCTGAGCATCCACCGTAAAAGCAGCAACGTATGGACATCACAAGTTGAAGACTTGTATCTCCAAGATGAATTGTTCACTGATAGTAACACCTTTTCTGCTAGGTCAATCTATATGGGAAGACATGTGACAGACGAAACGCCAACAGGAAATGTCGTGTTTGTGGAAGGGAGTCAAACACAGCTATTCACAAATAAGCTGGTTCTGGCTCCTGGAACAATAATAGAAAAAGGAGCAACATTCACTAATAGATAAAGGTATGAAAAGAATTGTCTTTTTTGCACTCCTGACATTGATGTCGATTGGCGCATTCTCTCAATGCTATACGCGAGTCTGGATTAGGATGTTGCCTTATCCGCAAGATGGAGGTAAAGTGAAAATATCAGTAGAAAGCTCAGCGTCAATACTTGCTGATGATGTCCACTTTCAGACCATGGTCAGTGTTAATTATATACCTGAAAACTTCAATATTATTGATATTAGCGATTATAACAATGTAACAACCATTTCGCTGTTCGAAACGGGATGGGGAAATTCTGCAGAATTTGATATAGAAGTCTTTCCTAGTTTCCACTATGACAAGTTTATAGAACAAGTATCATATTCGGGGGATCTTTCCTATAATTATTTTAGTGTTGTGTATATAGCAAATGCAGAAGCGAATGAGGGTTTTTATTTCTTAGGTTTCTCACGCAGTATATATAA
>R16__coassemble_1072_pt1 | contig 31292 bp, 19 predicted proteins | sample R16__metabat2_high_PE_017 | metagenome-assembled genome bin R16 | reverse complement strand
GGAAGGCGATAACATGAAGCGCGCGCTCCAAGCACGTCAGCAGAAGCAGTAACCCCCCCCTCTGCAACAACACTTTTGGAACAGAACCCTGCAGAGCAAAACCTCGGTCAGAACCCCGAGCTGGACCTGGCGTGGCAGTTGGTCGAGAACACGGGCGTGAACGTGTTCCTTACCGGCAAGGCCGGAACAGGGAAGACCACCTTCCTGCGTCAGCTCACCACCCGTCTGCCCAAGCGCATGGTGGTGGTGGCACCGACAGGTGTGGCGGCCATCAATGCCGGCGGCATGACCATTCACTCCTTCTTTCAGCTCCCCTTGTCGCCCTTCGTGCCGGGTGGCACCATCCGTGAGTCTCGCTACCAGTTTAGCAAGCAGAAAAAGAGCATCCTGCGCACCCTCGACCTGCTCGTCATCGACGAGATATCCATGGTGCGTGCCGACCTGCTCGATGCCATCGACGATGTGCTGCGTCGGTACCGCAACTCACAGGCACCCTTCGGCGGCGTGCAGCTGCTGATGATCGGCGACCTGCAGCAGCTCGCACCGGTGGCCAAGGAGGACGAGTGGCGGCTACTACGCGACTACTACAACACGCCCTACTTCTTCGGCAGCCGGGCCCTGCAGCAGACGCGACATGTGACCATCGAGCTGCAGAAGGTCTATCGCCAGACCGACCAGACGTTTGTGGACCTGCTCAACAAGGTACGCAACAACTGTCTGTCAACGACAGACATTGCACTACTGAACGAACGCGTGGGACAGGAGAAGCATATGGGCGATGGCGTGATACGCCTTACCACACACAACCGCATCGCCGATGCTTACAACGAACGGCAGCTGGCATTGCTGAATGCCCCGCTCTATACCTACAAGGCACAGATCACAGGCACATTCCCCGAGACATCCTACCCGGCCGATTCGCTGCTGACACTCAAACGGGGTGCTCAGGTCATGTTCCTTAAGAACGACAGTTCAGCGGCACATCTCTTCTACAATGGGCTCATCGGACAAGTGGTGGAGATTGACGATAAGCACATCGTGGTGCGCAGCCTCGATGATGGCCATACGATAGAGGTATCGCCCATGGAATGGACAAACTCGCGCTATGTCATCGACAAGACGACACGTGAGATCACCGAGGAGGTGGAGGGTACCTTCAGCCAGTATCCCTTGCGGCTAGCCTGGGCCATCACCATTCACAAGAGCCAGGGCTTGACATTTGAACGCGCCATCCTGGATGTGAATGCCGCCTTTGCTGCTGGCCAGACCTATGTGGCACTGTCGCGCTGCCGCTCACTGCAGGGACTGGCTCTCACCGAGCCTCTCGCCTTGAGCAGCGTCATCACCGATCGGACTGTCGCACAATATATGGATGCTGAGCTGCAGGAAGCGCAGCATCTCCCCGACCAGATGGATGGACTGAAGAAAGAGTACTATCTCAACCTGCTGTGCGAACTGTTTGACCTGCACCCCTTGCAGTGGGAGTTCCAAAAATTGCTCCGCATGGTGGACGAACATCTCTACAAGGTCTATCCCAAGTTACTGACACGTATGAAGGAGGCACAGCCGCAGATACAGAGCGAACTGTTCGACGTAGCACCCCGCTTCTGCCACCAGTTGGAACAGCTCACAGCGGCGGGCGACGGTGAACGGCTGACTGCACGCATCAAGGATGCATGCAAGTATTTCGAGGACAAGCTGGTGCATCTTATCTATCCCTTTGCTAACGACTGCAAGACAATCTCCAGCGACAACCAGCGCGTGCAGGAACGGCTGGATGAAGCGAAGGACACCTTCTGGCGTGCCTATCGTCAGAAGCACGATCTCCTCATCTGGGTACTGAACAACGGATTCACCGTTCCTGCTTACCTGAAACAGAAGGCCCGTTTCGTGCTCGACATGGAATTGGGTAAGGAGAGCAAGGCGGCATCCTCCTTGTCACGCGAGAAAAAGAACGCCGGCCGTGAGCCCTCCGTCGGCAGCAAGCGTACCTCGAAAGTCCGTAATACGCTAGCCCTCAAAGCGCTCAGCGACGACGACATCGCCTACCCTGAGCTCTATAATGCCCTCCGCCAGTGGAGGGGTGAACAAGCTTATCAGCAGCACAAACCTGCCTACGTCATCGTGTCCAATGCAGCCATAGCCGCTATCACCAATGCCCTCCCCACCAACATGCGCGAGTTAGCGAAGTGCAAGGGCATGGGGACTGTCACCGTCAACCGCTACGGGAAAGAGATTATTGAAATCGTCCGCGACTTCGTTGCCGAGAATGTCTGAACGATACTCCAGCCAACCCCACACAAACGGGAGCGTATCCCCCATCACCCCACAAAGGCAAAGTATGCAAGACGTGTAAGAAATTTCACGGAAAGCAGCGCAGAAACGAAGCCCTTCGGGTCCAAAACAACTTTTGTACTTTTTAAGTCTAACCCGGCCCAGCAAAGAATGGATGCAAGCAACCTCCTATGCGTTCGCCTCGAAGACTTTTGTCCCGAGGTTGTCAATTGTCATAAAATGGGCCAAAAAGGGGTTCTGAAGGGGGTAGATGATGGCCGGCAGGAAGGGGGATGGCATTCCCGGGGTTGTCATCTACCTCCTTGCCGGCGGGATCACTCTGCGAGCTGAGGAAACAGTTCGCTGTCGGCATCTACCGGACGGGAGGTACTGCGCAGACAGAGGCAGTACGCCGAAAAAGCCATTGTCAATATGCCCACTTTTGGGCGGTAAAAAGCATTGTTGATGCGGGAAAAGTACAATCTCTACCGCGGTAATCAGATCGTGCAAACGTGTTGGGTAAGGTTACCCAACGTGTTGGGCATGGTTGCTCAACGCGTTGAGCAACCTTACCCAACACGTTATGCACGACTCAGGATGCCCGTCATTGGAACAGCAAACGGCTAACAAACAGCTCAAAGAGCCGCAACTATGGAAACTCGTCAGAAAGTTCTTCAGAACAGCGGTATTCTCTACCGCACGGTACAGCGTGCGAAGTTGCAGGGTGAGCTGGAGCTCACCGACACCCCATCCGTGTCATCCCCTGCGACCAGCGCACGGTGACACGCGCCCGGATGCTACGTCATCAGCTCGTCCAGGGAGGAGTGAAGAGGGCTATCGGTACCCCATTCAGAACCCCTTTTCAATCCATTTTATGACAATTGACAACCTCGGGACAAAAGTATTCGAGGCGAACGCAGAATCAGACGGGTTGATGAGCCTGCCGAATCAGCATCACCGAAGCAGAGCCGGTTCTGGCTTCAGTCGGGGGAATCACTCTGTACTGAATTCGTAAACCTCGGAGGGGGTAGTACGTCTGAGTGCGGCAAGATAGAAGTCCTTACCTGCAATGATACCAACCTCACGCAATTTCCATTCCACGGTTTTATAGGCAAGGTCAGGGTGGTTGTTCTCACGGCTGAGATGGCACAGCCAAACGTGGGTAGTGCAAGGGGAGAGATGAGTAGCCAGATAAGCTGCGGTATCATCGTTACACATGTGTCCATTCGGACCGAGAATACGTTCCTTAAGATGCTTTGGATAGGGGCCGCGAATCAGCATATCACGATCGTAGTTCGCTTCCAGAATCAAGCAGTTGGCACGATCGATGTATGGATATGCCGTTGAGGGTATATGTCCACTGTCCGTAACAAAAGTGAACGTATGCCCACCCACCTCGATGCAATAGCCCACTGTATCGTTGGCGTCATGAGGCACCTCAAAGGGAGTGATGACAAAGTCGCGGAAGATCAGCGGAGTATCCTTCTCGACATAGCGCATGCAGGAAACAAGTTTCTGGGTAGTGCAGTAGTTACGGTTGATGCCTACATGTGTCTCACGTGTGGCATAGATGGGGAGACCGCAACGCTCTCCGAGTGTGCCCAACGACTTGATGTGGTCGGCATGGTCGTGAGTGACAAACACGGCTGCCACCTTTTCAAACGACAATCCGGCATCGCGCAGGTTTTGACGGATGGTACGTACGGGAATGCCTGCATCGATGAGTATGGCAGAGGTATCCGTACCGAGGTAGAAACAGTTCCCCGAACTTCCGCTTGCCAGACAAATGAATTGTATTTTCATTTTGTTTCTTGTTTACGTTTTATCAGAAGGGATATCCCACAGCAAAATGCCAAGCGAAATCACGTCTGAAGTTGGGATGAAGCAGTGGATAACGTTGCTCACCACTGTCGAAAGCAGGGTTAATAGCCTTCATGCCCCCATCGAAGCGTACGACAATGAAGCCAAGGTCCATGCGGAGACCTGCACCATAGGCGACAGCTATCTGCCGCAGGAAGGTGTCAGTTTGGAACTGTCCACCAGGTTGGTCATCATAATCGTAGATGGTCCATATATTACCCGCATCAACAAACAAAGCACCATCCATCTTCCAGAAAAGATGGGGACGATACTCCATGCTGGCAAACAGTTTGGCATCGCCCGACTGGTTGATGTAATCAATGGTACCATTGCGCGTGACATAACTGCCAGGACCGAGCGAACGCAGTGACCAGCCACGCACACTGTTGGCGCCGCCGGCATAGTACCGTTTTTCAAAGGGAAGCATGCGTGCATTGCCGTAGGGATAAGCAACACCGGCAGACAGATGGAACACCAACGCATTGTGTTGGTTGAAGTTGATGTTCGACGTCCAGGAGAAGTCTCCCTTCACATACTGTGCATAAGCGATACCACCCACTCGGTAGTAACCCAGAGAGTCCTTGCTGGCGCCGAGGAGATTTGAGACGGCCGACAGCAGGTTGCCCGCCGTCTCAATGCCAGCACGCACCGAGTAGGAAGTATAGAACCTCTTTCGGTCCACAAAGTTGGGCTGAGAGTTGTAATAGAACGAATAACCAGTGCGAGCTATGAAGAGGTCCTCGTAGTTGAACTTCATGATGGAGTTGCGACTATTATACTGGTTGAGGTAGTTGTCGATGAAATATTGATCCTTCTTGGGTACAGACACGAAATTGACACCGAACAAGTCATAACGATGCTGTATGCGGTTGTTCACATTCCACAGATAACTCCATGCCCCCGAAATGACACTACGTGTAAACTCCGGACGATCCTGGGTATTCCACTGCAAGTCAAGTTGCGTGGTAGCCTTGTAGCGTGCCTGGTACGTTTCACTGACAAAGGGAAGAATGAGTTTCGGGAAGTTCAGTCCGAAGTCAGCACCATATTCAATATAATGATCTCCGTCATAGTCGGTAAGGCGGGTAATGGACTCATAAGCTCCACGAAGTTTGAGCGTAAGCAGCTCGGAACCGCGGAACAGGTTACGGTTGGCAAACGAAACTGCTGCAGAGATGCCTAAATCGCCTGCGGTGTTGGTACCATCAAGTTCAACATCGGTGGACATCTTCTTCGCAGGAGCAATAACGATGTGGCAGTCGAGCATACTGTCGGGTTTCTCTACGAAGCTGACATTGGTGTACTTCACTGCTCCAAAGCGGTTGAACGACGTATAGGTATCCTTGACCCGCCGCGCATTGTAGAGCTGGCCTGGACGGATAAACGAATGATCTGCAAAAAGACGCTCACGCATGAAGGGCTCGCCCTCCATCTCATAATAGACGCTATCAACAGTGTATCGGCCCACATCGTGAGCTATACGCAGGACGACATCCACATCTCTGGAGAGAGAAGCCGTATCAACATAGAAAAAAATGTTTTCCTTCTGAAAAGTATAATAGCCTTGACAATGCAGCTTATCAACAATACGTTCGCGCTCCTCATTCAACAGCGTGGGACTATAGCGGGCACCTGTACGAAGAAGCGAGTGAATGGTATCAGCAAGCACATCATCCGCCAAACGCTGCCCCGGCACTTGATAACTGACCTGGCGTATCACATAAGGTTCCTTGGGATCCACAAAATACTTTACGCGAGCTTTCTCACCCCTGAATACCGTTTCAGAAGTCACCTCAGCGTTCAAATAGCCTTTATTGACTAAACTGCTGCGTATGTTTGCACAGCTCTGGCTGGTGGCCGCTGCATCATACACTTGGGGAGCCTCTCCGAGATTACGTAGCCAACGATTGACATATGTATCCGATTTGCCTGACAGACAGTAAAGATTCATTGGCCAGCGGAACATCCCCATCACGCGCGTGTTCGGCTTCTGCAACAAGCAGGATTTGGCGTCACTCTGGGAACAGCCATCGCTGACGGAAACGATTTGCACATTGTCCAGCAGATAAGTATCGTCCGGCAGATATCGCGACACACTGCAGGATGACAGCGACACCATAAGCATCACCATCCATAAGCCCCGATATTTACCTCTGCTGCACATTGACCCAACATAAATATTTTGCAAAGATAGCAAGAACTTGTCTAAAAACGCTTGGATATCAAAAAAACTTTGTAGTTTTGTGGCGATTTAACGAAGTTTGCACTCATGCTCAGCAAAGCAAAGATAAAATATATCCGTTCACTTGAATTGAAGAAATTCCGCCATGAAGAGAATGCCTTCGTGGCCGAAGGACCAAAAATTGTAGGAGAATTCCTGCCCTGCATGCACTGCCGTCTGCTGATAGCAAGACCGGAATGGCTGAAGGCGCATTGCCACGCACACGCAGATGAAGTGTACGAAGTGACTGCCGATGAATTGCAACGTGCCAGCTTCCTTCGTGCACCACAAGACGTGTTGGCAGTTTTTGAACTGCCCCCCATACCCAGCAATGTGCCCTCCTGCGGATTGCACTTAGCACTTGATGACATACAAGACCCAGGTAATCTCGGCACCATCATCCGACTTGCCGACTGGTTTGGAATCCATCACCTGTTCTGCTCGGCAGGTACCGCTGATGCTTTCAGTCCGAAGGTGGTACAAGCCTCCATGGGTGCTCTTGCACGCGTGGCTATCCACTCTGTTGATTTGCCAACATTCTTACAAGCACAATCTGCCTGCGTTCCCATCTATGGAACCTTTCTGGAGGGTGAAAACATCTACCAAGCTAATCTAGAAAGCAATGGCTTGATTGTGATGGGCAACGAAGGAAACGGCATATCGCCTTCCGTAGCCAAAACTGTGACCCACAAACTCTTTATTCCGCCCTACCCCATGCATGCAGAGACGAGTGAGTCACTGAATGTTGCCGTGGCCACAGCCATCACCTGCGCCGAGTTTCGACGTCGGCAACCAAACAATGAATCCCGGTTATCAGTGGCGGGGACGCGCTGAATCAACATCGGCGTGTAAGTTGGATTGCAGTGTATCCACTGACAATGAATCCAAAGAAGCATGGGCAGTTGCTTCTGTAAGCAGAGAATCCTGCGACAAAACCACAGAGGGCTTCTTGTAGCGATAGCGTATAAGCGCGTTATCGTATAGCACCGCGTAATCTGTCTTTTCAGGAGATTTGAAATACAGGCTCATGTACACATGGCTCAGACGCACGCTGTCGGTATTCTGCAACGTTATACAGACACGATTCTCCTTATCAAGCACCCGATCCACAGCTACCGTAGAATCGTTATTATAGTGCAACAACAGTGAGGCAATTACCTTAGGTTGCTGGGGCATCCCTTGTGCAACAGGTAAAAAAGTAGGAAGCGAGTCTCCCAAAGAGGTATCCCGCGCCAGAGAACTAGAATCAAGCACAGCTGCAGCCAACGAATCATTGCATAACGAGACTTGCCGCAAAGAATCAACCAGCAAAGAATCCGCTACCGCCGTTTCAGTCGACAGGGTATCCACAACAGCATCCGAAAGTTGAGCCATCACCTCGTGCCACGACGTTTTACGCGGGAAATAGCGCACATTGAACGTCCACTCGAAAATGTCGCACAAATGGAAGTTGGTATCCACAGGAATCGTATAGGATACTCGGTTTGTGAGCGGCAAGGGCATGAGCACCACGGTACGATTGTCATACCACAGGTCGGCAGAGTCGCCCTCAACAGCCTTTGGTCCTCGATGTTCTGTCTCCTCTTGCATGCGCTTGATACGCTCCATCTCCACATCAGCTCTGTGCTCTAGATGTTCGTAAATGGAAGATAGGTTCTTCGGGTAGCGTGCATACCACACCAGCGACGAGTCCAACTGCTCACGCGTGATATGGTGCTTGCTATATACATACTCCATGTACAACGAACGTTTATAAGCATTCTCGCCAGTCAGGTCTGCACCCATAATTTGTGCCAGGTGGTAGTCATAGAGCACATCTTCCAACTGCGCCGGACTGATGATCTCCTTTGGTCTCTCCACACGGCAACCCGCTAAAAGCAGTAACAATGAAACAGACAATGCAATGGAAGGGATACGGGAGACCCGAGTGCCATTCATATGCATTCTTCTCTCAATAAAGGGAGGCCGTGCAAATCTCATGAGATCAGCTATCTTTCTAGACTATCTTTTCTTCTTCGAACTCTTTGCGGCACCATCGTCAGCAGGCCTTTCAAATCCCCAGTTGATGCATCGGCTATAAAAAAGAATGACCATAAACAAGCCCACCGTGATGCATGAATCAGCGAAATTGAATATCGGGCTGAAGAATATGAAGTGTTTTCCATGCAGCAAGGGCACCCATGATGGCCAGTCCCACTCCACCAAAGGGAAATAGAACATGTCCACCACCTTACCATAAAACAAACTGCTGTAGCCCTCTCCCCAAGGCATAAAAGTGGCCACATTGTAAGGAGTGCTGGCTGAGAACACTTCACCGTAGAACAAGCAATCTATAAGATTGCCTGCAGCACCAGCGATGATGAGAGCGAGTGCGACCAGATAGCCCTTTGGAAAGCGCTTACCGGCAATCTTACAGACATACCACGCAAGGGCAACAATGGCCACAAGGCGGAAGAGTGTCAGGAAAAGTTTCCCAAAGATCTCCATGCCGAATGCCATGCCGTTGTTCTCAGTAAAGTAGAGATAGAACCAATCCGTAATGCGGATGCTCTCATGCAGGCGCATACCCGTCTTGACCCAAACCTTGACGATTTGATCAATGAGCAACATCAGCATGGTGAGCACACTCACCAATACAAAGTCTTTCTTCTTCATCAACGCCTTTTCTTCGATGCTTCCTTAGCGGCAATGGTCATCGTAGCACAAGGAACAGCGCGCAGACGTTCTGCGGGTATGAGTTCTCCCGTAGCCTTGCAGATGCCATACGTTTTGTTTTCAATGCGCACGAGAGCTGCCTGCAGATCATTGATGAACTTCATCTGCCGCGCAGCTAAACGCTGGGTTTCTTCTTTGGCCAGCATATTAGCCCCTTCCTCCAACACTTTGTATGTAGGAGCGGTATCCTGGTCATCGTTGTCCTTGTTCATAAGGCTAGCCTTCAGGTTCTCATAGTCCCTCTTTGCCAACTCCAGTTTTTCAAGAATGATTGCGCGGAACTCTTCCAGTTCTGCATCGGAATAACGTGTCTTATCTGCCATAATTGTATGGATGTTGTTAAACAATTTCAAATTCAACGCACTTCAATCCACCTTTTTTATCTCTGCTTTTATAGTAAACCCGTCAAATTCCAACTCCTGTGCATCAGAGGCAACCCTATCGGATACGATGATACTCTCAGCCAACACCTGTGCAGAGATATACTCGCCATGAGCCTCTACGGCGGCACGCAATTGATCCTGCGGTGTCAGAAGCACTGTAATATGATCGCTGATCTCAAAGCCATTGGTTTTACGGATGTTCTGAATCTTACTTACCAATTCACGCGCCAGGCCTTCCAAACGCAATTCATCCGTGACGGTGATATCAAGCGCAACGGTAAGCACACCTTCATTAGCCACTACCCAGCCAGGAATATCTTCAGAGTAAATCTCCACTTCGCCCGACTCAATCTCAGCCATGTGTCCGTCAGGCAGCGAAAGAGCCAGATGGCCATCCGACTCAAGAGCAGCAATCTGCTGTTGGCTCATACAGGCCACAGCTGCTGCTACCTGTTTCATGAGTGGACCGAATTTTTTACCCAGAATCTTGAAGTTGCATTTCACCTTTTTCACAAGGATACCCTCTGACCCTTCTACAAATTCGATATCCTTGACATTCACCTCATTCTTAATGAGCGTCTCCACGGATTTGAGCCGCGTTCTCATCTCATTATTGACAGGGATCATCAGCTTCTGCAGCGGCTGCTTGACTATGATGTTGGATTTTTTCCGAAGAGCGAGTCCCATCGATGATATCTTTTGTGCCAGTTCCATGCGGGTCTCCAGTTCCTTGTCGATAGCTTGTTCATTTACCTTAGGGAAGCAAGCCAGATGGACACTGCATACACTGTCACGACCAGTGACAGCTATAAGGTCCGTATAGAGCTTATCAGCATAGAACGGAGCGATGGGTGCCATTAAGCGAGCTACGGTCTCAAGACATTCATAAAGGGTCTGATAAGCCGCAAGCTTATCCTGCGTATAATCAGCGCCCCAGAAACGTTTGCGGCAAAGACGCACATACCAGTTACTGAGGTTATCGTTGACAAAATCGCTAATGAAGCGTCCTGCACGAGTAGGCTCATAATCAGCATAACTGCCATCAACGTTCTTGATGAGTGTATTAAGCTCAGACAGTATCCATCGGTCTATCTCTGGACGATCGCAGAGAGGTACATCCGGCTCAGCATAACTGAACCCATCAAGATTGGCATAAGGAGCAAAGAACTTGTAGGTATTGTGCAGAGTGCCAAAGAATTTACGGGTGACATCCATCACGCCCTCTTCGTCAAACTTCAGGTTATCCCAAGGACTGCTGTTGGTAATCATATACCAGCGCACGGCATCACTACCGTACTTGTCAAGCGCACCAAAAGGATCTACAGCATTGCCCAATCGCTTGGACATTTTATTACCATTCTTATCAAGAACCAGTCCATTCGAAATGACGGCCTTATATGCCACGCCATGTTTTACCATAGTGGAAATGGCATGAAGTGTAAAGAACCATCCACGGGTCTGATCAACACCCTCGGCGATAAAGTCGGCTGGATAGACAGAATGACTATCCACCAGTTCTTTGTTTTCAAAAGGATAGTGCATTTGTGCAAAGGGCATGGCTCCGCTGTCAAACCACACATCAATGAGATCTGTTTCACGCTTCATAGGTTTGCCCGTCGGAGAGACAAGGATGATCTCATCAACATAGGGACGATGCAAGTCAATCTTGTCATAGTTCTCCTTGGTATAGATACCGGGAACAAACCCCCTGGTCTTGTAGGGATTCTCTTTCATGATACCGGCAGCCACGCTCTTCTCCACCTCATTGTAGAGTTCTTCTACGCTACCTATACAGCATTCCTCCCCTTGTTCACTACGCCAAATAGGCAATGGCGTGCCCCAGTAACGGCTGCGGCTGAGGTTCCAATCATTGAGGTTTTCAAGCCACTTCCCGAAACGCCCTGTGCCCGTGCTCTCAGGTTTCCAAAGGATGGTTTTATTGAGTTCCATCATTTCCTGCTTGCGAGCTGTGCTGCGAATAAACCAACTATCCAACGGATAGTAAAGCACAGGTTTGTCTGTACGCCAACAATGAGGATAGTTATGCACATGCTTCTCTATCTTAAACGCCTTGCCTGTTTGCTTCATCTCCATGCAGAGGCGTATATTGAGATCCTCAGCCTTCTGTGCAGCGGTCTCATCATAACGTCCGCCCTCATTAAAACGGGGATCGTAGGCATTCTTGACATACTGCCCAGCATACTGGCTGTAAAGACTCACATTGACATACTTCTTCACAAATTTCTGATCCATGTCGGACAACAGGAAAAACTTCCCCGTGAAATCCACCATGGGCCGTTTTTCGCCTTTTTTGTTGAGCACGGTGAGCGAAGGAACGCCAGCTGCCTTGGCAACGAAGTTGTCATCGGCACCAAAAGTAGGAGCAATGTGGACGATACCCGTGCCATCCTCTGTGGTTACATAGTCACCGGAAATCACACGGAATGCGCCTTTGCCGGGATCCACCCAAGGAAAGAGTTGCTCGTATTCCATACCCACAAGATCGAAGCCTCTGTACTCCCCCACGACCTTATATTCCTCATTGCTTTTGAAATAGGCAGACAAACGAGCCTCTGCCATGATGACAGTGAGTGGTTGATCGTTATAAGGGTTCTTGCACTGCACGGCCACGTACTGTATATTGGGCCCTACGCAGAGTGCTGTATTCGATGGTAGTGTCCAAGGGGTGGTCGTCCATGCCACGAAGCATGCATCGCCATGTTCTGTGAGCTCAGGCTGCGGGGACTTGATTTTGAAGAGCGCCGTCACCGTAGTATCCTTCACATCGCGGTAACAACCCGGCTGGTTCAGCTCATGGCTCGAGAGCCCCGTACCTGCTGCAGGGCTATAGGGTTGTATGGTATAACCCTTGTAAAGAAGATCCTGATCATAGAGTTGGCGCAACAACCACCATAACGTCTCGATATAACGGTTGTCATACGTAATATAGGGATTCTCTAAATCAACCCAATAGCCCATTCTGTGTGTCAGGTCAGTCCACTCGCGTGTGTACTTCATCACCTCTTCACGGCATTCACGGTTGTAATCGTCCACAGAAATCTTCTTTCCTATGTCCTCTTTGGTGATACCGAGTTTCTTTTCCACGCCAAGTTCCACAGGCAATCCATGTGTATCCCAACCCGCTTTGCGCTTCACCTGAAAGCCTTTCATGGTTTTGTAGCGACAGAAAGTATCCTTGATGCTACGTGCCATGACATGGTGTATGCCCGGCATGCCATTAGCCGATGGAGGACCTTCAAAGAAGACAAACGAAGGACATCCCTCACGCTCTGTCATACTCCTTGCAAACACGTCCTCGGCATCCCATTTATCAAGTACCTCTCTGTTGACCTCTGAGAGATTCAGCTGACCATATTCCGCAAATTTCTTGTCCATACTATATATATAAGGTAAATTTAGGGCGCAAAATTACAAAAAGAATAGCACTCAAGCAAAAACACACAAAAAAAGATGACAATTTTAACCTTTGCCATCTTTTTCAACCAATGGAGCCAAATACAACTCACTCGTCTATTAATACCAATTCATACTGATCATATACGACAGCACGAGCGCCGAAACCCTCCTTTTGAAAAACCAATCCTTCGTTGAGATAAGCACCTCCCTGCTCAGTAGAAATGCCAAAATCAAACCAGGGTTTGTCGTCATAGCGTTCATCCACGAGCCATGCAAACAAACCATCCAAGGCCCCGACTTCGCGGCCTTCAGGAGAAGCTGCAATATACTGTGCATGAGCCACATGGCCCGTCTCAAAGATTACGGTACCTGCTACTATCCGTCCATCAATGGTCCTTGCCACAAACAAACGTATTTGCTCGGGGAACCGTTCATGCAACAACCTTATTTCATCAAGAGAATGAACAGGGCGACATCCATGCCGAGACGACAACACATCATCAAGGATTTCCCAAAAGGCTTCCCAATCCGTACTTTCTTCATACTTGATGCCTGCCTTATAAGCTCGGCGCTGTCCACGGCGCCGCAAATCGCGCATAGGCAGACGACAGGAGGATTCAATGACCGATGAAACACCGCGGGCTTTCAATGTCGCATTGCAACGAAACAGGGCATACAAATCCTCATCAGCCGGCAGACTGTGGTATATGTAAGGCACCGGTTTATAAATCCAACGTATTGCACCCAGTTCCTTTTTAAAATAGTCAATAGCGCAGCTGAAAACCTCTAATGCCTCCACAGCTGTCAGCCTGGGATGAAGGAGCAAGCCTCCATAGGTCAACCCACCATGCGAGCAAACCAAGCGTTCGTCTGCCACATAGTTGGCAGGAAGTGCCGCGACAAGATTTCCTTTCTTGCGGAAGAGCAGGGAGCAGTCAGCAAATCGGTCGGCATGATAGTCCATATACCTACGGTCAAGAAGAAAGGTTCCATTTTTTGCTGTACGTACCAATTCGTTCCACTCCTCCGCATGAGAAGAATCATAACGTTCAATGCGAATTACCGACTCACGGTACTCCTGGTAGTCGTTAGTATAACCGGATGCATTATAAGGATGAGAGGCAAACACTACGCATACAGTATCAGGAGCAAAGTTCTGCAAGCAACACCATACTCCGGGTGGTATCAATATCCCCTGGTGAGGCGACGACATGTGAATGACGGAAGAGCAAATGCCATCATCCACCATCATATCAAAACTACCATGTACCGGGACCACCACCTCCGCACACTCGTTATGGCTGTGAGAGCCACGCTGAGCATTCACGGGCACATCATATATCCAGAACACGCGCTCAATGGGGAATGGAATCTCATGTCGTCCTTCGGCTACCGAAAGACAACCACGCTCATCTACGCACTGTTGAAAGTCGATGAGCCTACACCCACGGGGAAGTATCGCTGTTGTCATACCGATGGCAAAAGTAACACAAATCCTATAAAGAACCAAATTTTCAGCCTCAATTCCATCTACAGCAACACCGTTTTTTCTTTTTTTGGAACTTTTTTAGACAAAAAATCAAAAAAAATTGGCAAAAATGTTGTGGGGATAAAAAAAGCGCCTTACCTTTGCACCCGCAAAAAGGTTGCAGGCACGGTCTTCCGTATTGGAAGTTTGGGTGAGTGGCTGAAACCAGCAGTTTGCTAAACTGCCGTACGGGTAACTGTACCGGGGGTTCGAATCCCCCAGCTTCCGCAACCACTTTTGCAACGAGGTCTCAGCAAACCTCATCCTATGGCGCTTTCATCTAGGGGTCTAGGATACCGGCCTCTCACGCCGGGTACACGGGTTCGAATCCCGTAGGCGCTACCAACCAAAAAGATACGCTGTCAGCAATGACAGCGTATTTCATTATTAAAAACATCACCACCCATGAAGAAAAATATTCTTCTCTTCTTCGTTGTCGCAGTTTGCATCAACATGCAAGGCCAGATTGTTCGTTCACGCATCAACAGAAGTCCCTACACTGGTACCACCGTAATGATGGAAGCCACTAACGACTCTGTAAAGTATTACGAATTTGGGAAAGAAGGGAACATCATCATCAGCGGCAACTATGACTACGTCTATGATCTTCTGTCGCAGATGCGTAGTTTTACCCGAGATAGCCGTTGGGGCGATAAGTCACACCTTACTGAGCACCTATCCATTGAGCGACGCGGCCTGACTGGCCCGCGTGCATACCGTATCACTAATGACAGCATTGGTACCCGCATCAGCACAGGATTCAACAGCATCTCCGAGTGTTTCCATGCCGTATGGGTCAACCGTCCATCCAATGCCGATGCCATAGCTGCTGCACGCCGTGCAGCACGCGCCGCCTCTGAGAACGAGGGCGGAGAGTTCCGGCCAACCTTTGACGGCCCCATGGGCGACTGGGGAGGAGGCTTTGGGGGTGGCTTTGGCCCTGGAGGATTCTGATTCCGTAAAAAAAATGCAAAAAAAGCATTTCGTTGCGTGTGCGTTTGCAAAAAAAGCAGTACCTTCGCGAACTGAAACAAGGTAATATTATCTTTTATATATACAAACATGGTTAATTACAAAGAAATCGGTCTTGTGAACACCCGTGAAATGTTCGCCAAGGCAGTAGCTGGGGGCTATGCTATCCCCGCATTCAACTTCAACAACATGGAACAGCTGCAAGCCATCGTTATGGCAGCCGCCGAGACCAAGTCTCCCGTCATTCTTCAGGTATCAAAAGGTGCCCGCAACTACGCCAACCAGACGCTCCTCCGCTACATGGCCGAAGGTGCCGTAGCTTATGCCAAGGAGCTGGGCTGGGAGAAGCCTGAAATCGTCCTTCATCTTGACCATGGTGACAGTTTCGAACTGTGCAAGAGTTGCGTAGACATGGGTTTCTCAAGCGTGATGATTGATGCCTCCTCGCTCCCCTTTGAAGAAAACATCGCTCTTACCAAGAAGGTCGTTGAATATGCACACCAATATGATGTTACCGTTGAGGCTGAGCTTGGCGTTCTCGCCGGTGTAGAAGATGAGGTATCCTCTGAGGAATCGCACTACACCAAGCCCGAAGAGGTAATTGAGTTTGCCACTCGCAGTGGCTGCGACAGCCTTGCCATCTCCATCGGTACCAGCCACGGCGCCTATAAGTTCAAACCGGAACAGTGCACCGTTGACCCTCAGACCGGACGCCTCGTTCCTCCTCCTCTTGCTTTTGATGTACTCCATGAGGTAGAGAAGAAACTCCCCGGTTTCCCCATCGTGCTCCATGGTTCCAGCAGTGTTCCTCAGGATGAGGTAGACACCATCAATGCCAATGGTGGAGCACTAAAGGCTGCCGTCGGTATTCCCGAGGAGCAACTCCGCGAAGCTGCCAAGAGCGCTGTATGCAAGATTAACATTGACAGCGACAGCCGTCTGGCTATGACCGCCGCCATCCGCAAGACCTTCGCCGAGAAACCCGCAGAATTCGACCCGCGCAAGTATCTAGGCCCCGCTCGCGACAACATGAAGAAGCTCTACATTCACAAGATTGTAAACGTACTTGGCTCTGACGGAAAAGCTTGCTAAACAGGCAAACGCCATCTAATAAAAACGAGAGGCAAACGCATAGATAAAGCGTTTGCCTCTTGTTTTGTCCGCTTTGCCAAACAGCGCCCCTACCACTGAATGATTGGGGTAAGGTTTCAATCGCACCCGCGCGAATAGGAAATGGCGCGGTTGATATATCGAGTAAATGGTAGCGTAGTACGGAAGAGTTCTATGGATTGCTCAACCACATCGGAAGCACTCATGAAAGCATCATCGGGAGTGTAGCCAAGACAGAACGTCTTGAGCCGTAGATATTCGGCCCACGGAGTATCGGCTGGGAAACCTTTAGGGATACGTTTGAGTTCGCCCTCACGGTCAAGCCGAAACAGCGGCGAACACTGCTGGCGAACGATACAATCAAAGTCGCCATCACCGTTAACTATATCTTCACGAATGATCTGTAATGCCTTAGGGTCGTAGCAGTAATCTCCCACAGCCAGCATATGCCCATAAGGATAGCCCTCTTCTTTTCCACCGGCACCAATATGGAAATAGTAACCCGCATAGCCGGATTTTTTGCCTCCAGGGCATACATAACATCCCATGTGGCACTTATAGGGACGTTTGTCGGGTGAGAACCTTGTATCACGATATATACGATAGGTACAATCCTTTAAGGTCACACCTTTCACACTATCATCAAAACTTTCTACTCCAGCGATGAGACGAGTGGCAATGTCTTCAAAAAGTTGTACACAACGCAAGTATTGGAACTTATGTTCTTGAAACCAGGGACGGTTGTTGTTGTCTCGCAGGGTGCGCAGAAATGCAATAATCTCTTCCATTGCCAATGTATTTTATATTGCAAAAGTACAAAAAAAAGAGAAATAGGATGGTTTCATCAAAAGTTTTTTGTACTTTAGCACCCTCATTAAAATAAATAAGTTGAGTATAAGTATGAAAAGACAATTTTACCTGAGTGTGCTGATGATGTCTGCCACACTGACCATCACTGCACAGTCATCCATAGATATCAGTGGCACATGGCAGTTCCAGATTGACCGCAACGATGTGGGCGAGGAACAGAAATGGTACGACCGTACACTTGACGATACCATGCCTCTACCGGGCTCCATGCCTGAGATGCTCAAAGGGGATGACATCAGTGTGAACACCGAATGGACAGGCTCCCTGTATGATAGTTCGTTTTTCTACAACCCCGCTTATGAGAAGTACCGCCAAGAAGGTCAAATGAAACTGACCTTCTTCCTCACGCCCGACAAGCACTACGTGGGTCCGGCATGGTACCGCCGCGAGGTCTCCATTTCCAAAGACTGGATAGGGCAACGTGTAGTACTCTTTCTCGAACGCCCGCATTGGGAGACCACAGTATGGGTAAACGGTAAGAAGGCGGGCATGCAAAACAGTCTTTGCGTAGCACATGAATTCGACATCACCCAACTGGTAAAACGCGGCAAAAATGTCATTGCTATCCGCGTGGACAACCGCGTGAAGGATATCAATCCAGGTCCTGACAGTCACAGCATCACCGACCAGACGCAAGGCAACTGGAATGGTATCGTGGGCCGCATGGAGCTACAGATGACGGAGAAGTTGTATATCGGCGACTTACAAGTATATCCCGATGTAAAGAGCTACACTGCCGTGGTGAAAACCATGGTGGTGAACAATACGGGTAAAAACGTAAAGGGAGCCCTAGACTACGTGGCAAAATGCCAGAGCACATCACGCGGCACCCACTCAGTAAACGAGACAAAATATCATACCTTTGTCAAGGGCACCCAGACCATCACCGACACGCTGTACATCAGCGAGCGTGCACTCCTTTGGGACGAGTTCCATCCCGATGTTTATCATCTGCAGACACAGCTCTGCGAGAACTACCTCGGTGTACTTACCAAGACCGATCGCCAATACACGACCTTTGGCATGCGCGAGTTTACCCTTGATGACCACTACTTCGTTGTGAACGGTCGACGCACCCTGCTGCGTGGTACTGTAGAAAATTGCGACTTCCCTCTCACAGGCTATGCACCCATGGACGTGGAGTCATGGGAGAGAGTATTCCGCATCTGCAAAAGTTATGGCCTGAACCACATGCGTTTCCACTCGTTCTGTCCACCCGAAGCCGCCTTCACGGCCGCCGACAAGGTGGGGTTCTACCTGCAGCCCGAGGGGCCGTCGTGGCCCAATCACGGCAGCAGCTTAGGTAACGGTGAACCCATCGATGACTACTTATGGTCTGAGGCTGAACGTATGGTAAAGGCCTACGGGAATCATCCATCGTTCTGCATGATGGCAATAGGCAATGAGCCTCGTGGCAAATGGGTGGAGTGGGTAACGAAGTTTGTTGATTATTGGAAAGGTGCTGACTCGCGCCGCGTTTATACGGGTGCCTCGGTGGGAGGGGGCTGGCAATGGCAACCCGGCAATCAGTATCATGTAAAGGCGGGCGCACGCGGCCTGACATGGGATAGGATGCAACCCAATTCATCCGACGACTTCACCGGGAATAAATTCCTCACACAGGCTCAAGAGGCCAACCAACCCTATGTATCGCACGAGACCGGACAATGGTGCGTATTTCCAGACTTCGGCGAAATTCGAAAGTACACCGGTGTAAACAAAGCTCGTAATTTCGAAGTGTTCCGCGACATCCTTACCGAAAACGACATGGCAGAGCTGGGACACGACTTCATGATGGCCAGCGGCAAGCTGCAGGCGCTTTGCTATAAGAATGAGATCGAAAAAACACTGCGTACACCTGATTACGCAGGATTCGAGTTGCTTGCACTGAATGACTATAGCGGTCAAGGCTCAGCATTGGTAGGTGTAACGGACGTATTCTTCAACGCCAAAGAATACATCAACGCTGACGAATGGCATCGTTTCTGCTGCGAGACCGTGCCTCTGGCTCGTTTGCCGCGGTTCGTTTACCAAGCAGGTGACACCATCAGCGCCAAGGTGGAGATATCGCACTTCGGCGAAGCCGACATGAAAGGTGCAGACATTATCGTTTATCTCTGTACCGAGCTGGAGGAGAAGATGATGGTGGGCTACTTCCACAAGGATGTTCCCACAGGAACAATCACTACAGTGGGTGACCTCGCTATCCCCGTCGAAGAAGTAACCCGTCCAACCAAGTATCGTCTGGAAGTGCTTGTGAAAGGTACCAACTTTGTCAACGACTGGGACTTATGGTTTTATCCCTCTGATCCCATCATGGAGGAAGGCAATGTGTACGTTACACCCGAATTGGACCAGAAGGCTCTTGACGTGCTGGCCGAAGGGGGCGATGTACTGCTGACAGCTGCAGGAAAGGTAACCTATGGTAAGGACGTTCAACAACAATTCGTACCGGTATTTTGGAACACCAGCTGGTTCAAGATGCGTCCTCCGCACACCACCGGACTGTTCATCAACGATGCCCACCCTCTCTTCAGGGAGTTCCCCACCAGCTACTACAGTGACGCCCAGTGGTGGGAACTGGTGAACCGCGCACAGGTGATGCTGTTCAGCGACTTCCCATCGGGTTTCCAACCCATAGTGCAGAGCATCGACACCTGGTTCCTCTCACGCAAGATTGGCATGCTATTCGAAGCCCGTGTGGGAAGGGGACGACTGATGATGACCACCATGGACATTGACAATGGCCTCGACACCCGCATCGTAGCACGACAGATGCGGAAGGCCATTCTCGACTACATGAACTCACCCTACTTCCGTCCACAGTATGACGTAGAGATAGAGCGCATACAAGATCTCTTCACCAAAGAAGCTCCGGCAGTGGACATGTTTACCAAAGGTTCGCCCGATGAACTGAAACCAAAAATCAACTGATAAGTAGACATTATACCGCAGATGAAGGGAATGGTGAAGAAGGTACAGATTCTGATTGTCGTCCTGACTGTTGCACTGGCAGCAGACGCACAGACTTTTGATTTCACGGGCTGTCGGAAAATTGAGAAGGGAGTGATAGCTGTTGATCCCGACATGCGTTACTCAGCAGAGAAAGGGTATGGCTACGACTTTGTGGAATCACCCACAAAGGGAGTAAGCGCTCCGTTCTACTTCTCAGTCGCAGTGCCTGATGGAAACTACCGCATAACGGTGACCGTAGGCTCAAAGCGAGGTGCCAGCATTACCACCATTCGCGGAGAGTCGCGCCGGCTATTCTTTGAGAACGTGGTAACAAAAAAAGGAGAGCAGAAGATGCTGACATTCTGCATCAACAAGCGCACGCCTTACATCAACGAGAATGAACGTGTACGCATTAAGCAACGCGAGACAGGAAAGCTCAACTGGGACGATCGCTTGACACTTGAAATCAATGGATCAGCGCCACAACTCTCCCGTATTGTTATAGAACCTGCCGATGAACAGGTTACAACTGTATATCTTTGTGGTAACAGTACTGTAGTAGATCAGGATTATGAACCTTGGGCATCATGGGGCCAGATGATTCCCCGCTGGTTTGACGATCGCGTCAGCATAGCCAACTATGCCGAGAGCGGTGAGAGCTGCAGTTCATTCATTGCAGCGGGCAGGTTGAAGAAGATTCTTACCCATCTGAAGTCTGATGACTATGTTTTCGTAGAATTTGGACATAATGACCAGAAGCAGCACGGTCCTGGAAAAGGAGCATACTATAATTTTTCCACTGAATTGAAAACATTCGCCGACGAGGTGAGGGCGCGAGGTGCACACATCATCTTTGTCTCCCCTACCCAACGACGTTCCTTTGATGCAGATGGGAAGATTGTAGAAACACACGGTGACTATCCAGATGCCATGCGCTGGGTGGCAGAACGAGAACAGATTCCTATCATTGAACTGCACGAAATGACGCGCACCTTCTTCGAGGCGCTCGGTGTGGAAGGCTCCAAGAAAGCACTTGTGCATTATCCAGCGAACACCTATCCCAATCAGCCAGCAGCATTGGCTGACAACACCCACTTCAATGCTTACGGCGCTTACGAGGTGGCCAAGATGGCGGTGGAGGGCATCCGTGCCCTACAGCTGCCGCTTGCCGATTATCTCCGCGATGACTGCACTACTTATGACCCCGCTCTACCCGATAATCCCGATGCATTCCATTGGGACGAGAGCCCTTTCATCGAAGTACAGAAACCCGATGGAAATTGAAAGAATAACATAAAACACAATCAGCCCAAAGCGTAAACATACATTTCAAAATCCATCGCCAGTCATGTCCGGATTTCTTATACTCATAGCTGTCATCATTTTCACATGTGTATTCCTCAACAACGTGTCCAACCGTTTGGGTGTACCCGTATTGCTTTGCTTTATCTTGTTGGGCATTGTGTTTGGATGGAATAAGACAGTGTTTGATGTCAACCAGTACCATATAGTAGAAGACATCTGTTCGATTGCGCTCATCTTCATCATGTTCTACGGCGGTTTCGGCACGGGTTGGAAGTCTGCCCGCCCTGTGATGAGGGAGTCAGTGTTGCTTGCTACCATGGGTGTAGCAGCCACAGCAGGACTGACAGGACTGTTCTGCCATCTTGCCCTCGGCTGGTCGTGGTTGGAAGCATTGCTTATGGGCAGCGTTGTCAGTTCTACTGATGCCGCATCAGTGTTCAGCATCCTACGCTCAAAACGATTAGGGCTCAAGAACAACACTGCTCCTATGCTGGAGATTGAGAGCGGCAGTAATGACCCTATGTCATACATGCTCACTGCCATTATGCTCAGCATTATGCGAGGCACAGCCTCTGGGGCGCATGTCCTCTGGATGGTGGTAGCACAAATTCTTTTCGGTGTACTTGGAGGCATCATCATTGCCAAAGCAGCAGCTCTCGTGCTCAAACGTTTTCGCTTTGCAACAGCAGGATTCGACTCGCTCTTCATCTTTGCCACAGCCATTCTAGCCTATGCTCTTCCACAACTGGTGGGCGGCAACGGATACCTCAGCACGTATATCGTAGGTATCATTTTGGGCAATACGAACTTTCGAGGACGAAAGGTACAAGTACACTTCTTTGATGGAGTGACCAGCCTCATGCAGGTGCTGATATTCTTTCTCCTTGGCTTGATGGCTGACCCCATGTCGCTCCATAAGGCTGTGCTACCTGCCCTTGCCATATTCCTATTCATGATGTTGGTATCCAGGCCCGTCAGTGTGATCTCCATTCTTTCACCATTCGGCAAGTACTCGCTTCGGCAACAACTGCTCGTTTCGTTTGTCGGTCTCCGTGGAGCAGCATCCATCGTCTTCGCCATCATGGCTATATCAGGAGGTGTAGCAATGCAGCACGATTTGTTTAATATTGTATTCTGCATTGTACTCATATCCATCGCTCTACAAGGGTCGCTCATTCCAAAAGTGTCCACAGCATTGGATATGATAGACTCTGATGAGAACGTACTGAAGACCTTCAATGACTATAGCGACGACATGGATATGGCATTCAGCAGCATTACGGTGACAGCCGAAAGCAGTTGGAATGGCCGCCTCGTACGCGACCTTGGGCTGCCACACAATGTGCTGCTTGTCCTCATACTCCACAAAGGGGAACGAGTGGTACCTCATGGCGATACTGTCATCCAACAAAACGACACTGTCATCACCTGTACGCAAGCTTATGACTCCGTTTCCGAAGCAACCCTCTACGAACATCCGCTTTCAAAAAATAGCCGCTGGGCAGGACATCGAGTCAATGAATATCCGTACCAAGAAGAGAAACTCATCGTACTCATTCGCAGGGGTGACCAGAGCATCATTCCACGCGGTGACACCGTGTTTGAAAATGGCGATGTGCTGGTAATTATGAACCGTATACAAACTGCAAATCAAGAAGACAATACAGCCAAACAGCATCATGCAGATCGGATAGCGAGCCTTGTCGTACACTCACTAAGAGAGTATAGAAACGATTTTCGCCATTGGCTTCAACAACTTAAAAAGGAAAGGAATGAATAATATATTCATAAGGACCATCAAACGCCATTATCTGCTCTTTGCAGCTATGCCACTGTGGATGATAGTTACAGGAGCCCAAATCGAAGGTGAAGTTTCCACCGATGGCCTATGGCCTGTAGTGGCCCAGACGGCCAAGCCTGCTGCACGATGGTGGTGGTTGGGAAGTGCTGTGGATAAAGAGAACCTGCAGTGGAACATCCGCACTTATGCCGAAGCGGGTCTCGGTGAGCTGGAAATCACACCCATCTATGGAGTACAGGGTAACGAGGCAAATGAGATTTCATTTCTCTCACCGGAATGGATGGAGATGTTCCGCTTCTGTTGTGAAGTGGGCGAACAGTCTGGTATTAAGATTGACATGAGCACTGGAACGGGATGGCCCTTTGGGGGTCCATGGGTAAACGAGGAGGATGCCGCTTGCAAAGCCGTGTTCGGGCGAGACGAAGAGGGACAGATTACCTTTGAGATAGGCAAAACACAGCAGAAGGTGAAACGTGCCGCTCCCGGAGGTGAGGGGTGGGTGATTGACCATTACAACCGCGATGCCGTCAGCCATTATCTCACACACATTGAGCAAGCATTCAAGGAGAGTTCCACACCCGTTCCCAACAATTTCTTCAACGACTCGTATGAGGTGTATGGCGCAGACTGGACACCACACTTTTTGGAAGAATTCGCTCATCGTCGCGGTTATCGACTCGAAGAGCACTGGGAAGAATTCCTTGGTACCAGTGCGTCATCCTCTAAGACAGGCGCTGCTAATCCGCCCTCAACGGTTGCAGGCCCGGAAGCTAACGTTCGCAGCGATGCTGAGTGCCGCATCGTCAGCGACTATCGGCAGACGCTTGCCGAACTGCTCAACGAGAACTTCGCCAGTCAATGGACAGCATGGGCTCACCGCCAAGGAACCATCACTCGTGGCCAGGCACATGGAAGCCCTTCGAATCTCATCGATACCTATGCCTGCTATGACATTCCCGAGTGCGAAGGATTCGGACTCAGTTCATTCGGGATCAAAGGTCTGCGTGTGGATAGCATCCGCAAGAAGAATGATGCCGACTACACTACACTGAAGTATGCTTCCAGTGCCGCTCACATCAGCGGTAAACCGCTCACAAGCAGCGAAACATTTACCTGGCTCACCGAGCATTTCCGCACCAGCCTCAGCCAGTGCAAGCCCGATTTGGACTTGATGTTTGTGGCAGGGGTTAACCATACCTTCTTCCATGGCACGTGCTACAGTCCCAAGGACGACCCATGGCCTGGGTGGCAGTTCTACGCCTCTATGGACATGTCACCCACCAATCCGCAATGGTGCGATGCTCCTGCATTCTTTCAATATATCACTCGTTGCCAGAGTTTTCTACAGATGGGTAAGCCCGATAACGACTTCCTTGTCTACCTGCCCATCTGGGACATATGGCACGAGCAGCCAGGGCGCTATTTGATGTTCGACATCCACAAGATGCGCGACAAGGCACCACGTTTCATTGAAGCTGTAAATGCTATCTGTGATGCAGGCTACGATGTGGATTACATCAGTGATGCCTTTCTCCTGAAGACCAAGGTGAAGGACGGCCAACTTATCACCCCAGGCTTGGCTTCCTACAAGGCCATCATCGTTCCAGGCGCTCATCTGATGCCCACAGAGACACTTGCTCAACTGGAAAAGTTCGCTCGTCAAGGTGCCAAGGTGGTCTTCATTGATGGCTTGCCTGAGGACGTGCCAGGCTTTGGCTCATATGCCAAGCGGCACAAAGTATTCAAGAAGATACTGGCACAACTGCAAAAGGAAAATATCATCGTAGGCACCGACTACAACTCCACATTGGAACAATGTGAAGCCCGCTATGAGAGTATGCGTCTGCCGTGGTGTGGACTGCGGGCCATACGTCGTGTCAACGATAAGGGACATCACTACTTCATTAGCAATCTTCAGGACCACGACAAGGAAGTCGTCGTCACACTCGGCGTAGACATGGCAGACGCACTTTTCTTTGACCCTATGACCGGGAAGGTCGGACGTCCGGTGCAGACAGGCTCCAAGGTGTTCATTCAGCTAAAGTCCGGTGAGAGCATCATCCTGCAGACCTTCGACAAGCCGCTCACCATCGAGGTTCCCGACTGGGAGTATGTACATCCCACGGGTATAAGTCTCTCCATTGACCATGGTTGGTCGCTGATGTTCGACAAGAGCACACCTGACATCAAACGGGAATTCCACATCGATGTGCCATGCCCGTGGACAGAAGTGGAGGGATGTCCCGAATTGCTGACAAACATGGGCACGGGTATCTATTCCGTCACCTTCACCCTACCCGAGATGACAGCTGATGAATGGATTCTTGATCTTGGCGATGTGCGCGAGAGCGCGCGCGCGTATATAAATAATGTATATGTAGGCACCGCATGGTGCGTGCCCTTCCAGTTGCGTGTAGGTCAATACTTGAGGCCCGGCGAGAACACCTTACGCGTAGAGGTGACGAATCTCCCGGCTAATCGCATTGCCCAGATGGACCGCGAGGGCGTCCCCTGGCGCAAGTTCAAAGACATCAATATAGCTGACCTTCACTACAAGAACACTCGCTACGACACGTGGAGTCCCGTTCCCTCAGGTATCAACAGCGAAGTGAAACTCATCCCATGCGAGGTATATACGCAAACAAAAATGACTACGGAGCAGTTTGAAGAAGAAAAAGAAAAGGGTATTCTTCGCCTACAATAAACATAAAACAGTAAATAACACTTTCAAGTTACAACAATGACTATAGGAAAAATGTTCAAAAACATCATGCCGTTTGTAAAACCTTACAAATGGTTGGTAGTAGGCACATTGGCAATGACTTTCATCGGGTCCTTGGCAGCACAGGTCAACGCAGTCGTCCTCGACTGGACTGTCGATAAAATCAACGCCCTCATTCCGCTTGGCGAGGGACAGTGGGGCGAGGCCATCCACATCCTCACCCTTATCTCGGGTATTCTCCTTGGCAAGGAGGTGCTCTCGGCGCTCATCACCTTCGCCCAACGCTACTACGGCGAGCGTATGCGGATTCTTGTGTCACGCGACATGGCACAGGCAGTGATTGAAAAGATGCTTACCTTCCGTGTGGCTTTCTTCGCTGCTGATGACAACGAACCCGGCAAACTCCAAACACGTATCGACCGCGGTGTGGAGAGCCTCTCCAACACAGTGAAGAATTTCTTTATCGATATCCTTCCCCAGTTCACCAGTGCCATTCTCGCCCTTGTGCTGATGTATATCGCCAACGTCTATGTGGGCATTGTTGCCACCTGCATCGTACCCATTTACTTCTGGATCACATGGCGTCAAGCAAAGAAACTCAAGGGTTGGCGGCGCAACATGCGCACCTACCGGGAAGCCAAGAGCCACGGTATCATGAACATCATCGAGAGTATCACCGTCATCAAATCGTTTAACCGCGAACGCATCGAAGGCGACAAACAACTCGACCTCCAGAACGCACTCACCGACAACCAGATGCAGACGCGTAAGCTCTCCTACATCTTCGATGGGGCCAAGTCATTCGTTGAGCAGATAGGCACCGTGCTCATCATCATCCTCACCGCCTATCTGGTGCTGTCGGACTTCCCGGGCATGAGCATTGGAAAGATTATGTACCATGTAATGTTGTTCAATAACGTCTCCGCTCCCATCCGCCAACTCCACCGCATCTACGACGACATGAACGATGCGCTCATCTACGCCGAGGGGTACTTCGATATCCTCGAGGGTGACATCCACATGGAGGCGTCTGGCACCTACCGGCCCGAAGTGGTAAAAGGGGAGTTTGAAATCAAAGACGTTGATTTCACCTACCCCAATGGTACCAAGGCGCTCCACAATATCAACATGCGGATAGCACCTGGAAAGATAACCGCCTTCGTAGGACTGTCCGGTGCCGGCAAAAGCACCATCGTCAACCTCCTTGACAAGTTCTACGATCCAGACTGCGGCACCATCACCCTTGATGGTGTGGACCTCCGCGAGTGGGACACCCAGTACCTGCGCGAACACATTGGCCTTGTACTGCAGAAGAACCATATCTTTGATGGCACTATCGAGGAAAACATCCGCTATGGAAACCCCAATGCCACCCACGACGATGTAATCGAGGCCGCTAAGAAGGCATACCTCTATGACCAAGTGCAGGCGCTTCCTGCTGGCTTCGATACCAAGGCCACAATGCTCAGCGGAGGCCAGCAGCAGCGCGTGGCCATCGCACGCATGTTCATCAAAAACCCACCCATCATCTTCCTCGATGAGCCCACCGCCAGCCTCGATGCCATTGCCACCGAACAAATCAAAAGTAGCATTGATGCCATCAAACGTGACCGCACAGTCATCATCATCTCGCACAATATCAGCCAGATTATCGACAGCGAAATGACGTATGCCCTCCAGAATGGGCGTGTAGAGCAGAGCGGTGACACCGAAGAGGTCTACCGACGGGGAGGCATCTATAAGGAGATCATTGATGCCAGCGCCCGAAGCCTCAACATCGAGAAGATAGCCGACCTCATCGATGACGGCACCATCAATGGAAGCGTAAAAATGGAAAATAATAATTAAAAAGATGAAAAAGATATTATTCGCTGCGGTGTTACTTGCCGCATCCCTCACAAACTCTGCCACTACCCCTCTGTGGCTGCGCGACGCACAGATTTCTCCCGATGGTACGGAAATCGTCTTTTGTTATATGGGCGACATCTACACTGTGCCTGCCACTGGCGGTGATGCTGTGCGACTGACCACCCTCAGTAGCTATGAGTGCAACCCCGTGTGGAGTCCCGACGGTAAGCAGTTGGCCTTCGCCAGCGACCGCTATGGAAATTTTGATGTCTTTGTGATGCCTGCATTCGGAGGAAGTGCTACCCGCTTGACCTTCAACTCCGCATCTGAAATTCCAACCACCTTCACCCCCGACGGACAGAACGTGTTATTCACAGCCGCCATCCAAGACCCCGCCTCCAGCGCAGGATTCCCCACCAGCAGCCTTCCCGAACTCTATGCAGTGCCCGTTACAGGCGGCAAGAGCGTACAGGTGCTCAGCACCCCTGCAGAAGCCGTATGTTATAGTTCGAAGGGTGACTTTTTTCTCTATCAAAATCGCAAAGGATACGAAGACGAGTGGCGCAAGCACCATATATCCTCCATCACACGCGACATCTGGCGTTACGATGTAAAGAATGGTCGCCACACCAATCTGACCGCACGCGCTGGTGAGGATCGCAACCCTGTGCTCAGTGCCGATGGCAAAACAGTCTATATGCTCAGCGAGCCCCCCGCCACCACCGATGGCCATCCCCTCCCTGGAGGATGGCAGACCAGCATCAACGTTTACTCCTTTCCTCTGGACAACCCCTCGGAGCTCACCCCTGTAACCTCATTCTCCACCCATCCCGTGCGATTCCTCAGCCGAGGTAGGGATTGCCTCTGCTACACTTGGAATGGTGAAATCTACACCCAGCCTATTAACGGTGGGAAACCCACAAAAGTAGCTATTTCCCTCGCCCGCGATGACGAGAATCGTCCCGAGCGCATAGTCGCCACCTCAGGTGCCAGCTCACCCTGCGTGAGCCCCGATGGAAAACAGGTGGCCTTCACCGTGCGCGGCGACGTATTCGTAACATCAGTGGACTACAATACTACCAAACAGATTACTTCCACACCCGCTGCAGAGCGTGGCGTCACCTTCGGGAACGACAACCGCACCATCGTCTATACCTCCGAACGCGATGGCATCGCACAACTCTATATGGCCAAGATTACCCGTGACGATGATCCCAACTTCCCCAATGCTACCCTCATCACTGAAGAACCTCTCATCCCCGATCTTTCCGTCGACCGCTCCCATCCCGCCTTCTCTCCCGATGGTAAGGAACTCGCCTTCATTGAGGACCGCTGCCGCCTGATGGTAGTCAACATGGAAACCAAGGCCATCCGCCAAATCACCGACGGCACCACATGGTTCTCGCGCAGCGGCGGCTTTGAGTATAAATGGAGCCCGGATGGTAAATGGTTCACCCTTGACTACACGCCTAATGGTCACGATCCGTACTACTCTATCGGCGTGGTCTCTGCCGAAGGCAAAAGCGATATCATTGACCTCACAGGCAGCGGATACATGTGCAGTAATCCCCGTTTCGTGCTTGATGGCAATGCTGTTCTCTTCCAAAGTGACCGTTACGGCATGCGATCGCATGCTTCGTGGGGTTCGCTCGAAGATGTCTTTATCTGTTTCCTCAACCAAGACAGCTATGATCGTTTTCGTCTCTCCAAGGAAGACTACGAACTCCTTAAGGAGGTAGAGAAAAAAGCCAAAGAAAAGGAGACCAAGAATGATGAGAAAGCTGACAAAAAGGCTAAAGATTCTAACAAAAAAACCTCGGATGACGCGTCAGATGCCAAGAAGGACGAGAAAAAAGATGTCAAGAAAAACATCATCATCGAGCCCGAAGGTATTCAGGACCGCATCGTCCGTCTCACGCCCCATAGCGGCAGCCTCGGTGATGCCATTCTTTCCAAAGACGGCGAAACGCTCTACTACATAGCCTCATATGAGGGGAGTTCTGACCTTTACAAGATGGAACTGCGTAAACGCGAAACAAAGGTCATCAGCAAAGGGGCTGGCAGCGGTAGCTTCCAAATGGATGCCGAACAGAAGACCCTCTTTCTTCTCGGCAGCAGTCTGCGCAAACTGGATGGCGATAATCTCAAGTCTATCTCCTTCAATGCAGAATACCATGTTGATCACGCTGCCGAGCGCGAGGCAATGTTCAACTATGTGTGCCGTGAGGAGCAGGAGCGTTTCTACTGCACGGACATGCACGGCATGGACTGGAAAGCACTGACCGAGAACTACCGTGCTTTCCTGCCCCATATTGCCAACAACTACGACTTTGCCGAACTGCTGAGTGAACTGTTGGGTGAGCTCAACGTCTCCCACACTGGCGGGCGCTATCGTCCAGCACTAGCCACCGAGGGAACAGCTTCACTCGGTTTACTCTACGACCTCACCTACACGGGGAAGGGCCTGAGTGTGGAGGAGGTAGTAAAGGGCGGTCCCTTCGACCACGCCAACATGAAGCTTGAAAAGGGCGACGTCATTACCGCCATCGATGGACAGGCCATCACCCCAGAGCAGGACCTCAGCCAGCTTCTCATGGGCAAGGCTGGCAAGAAGACACTCATCAGCATCAAGGACAAAGAAGACATTGTCGTTCTCCCCATCTCTTCTTCTGAATTCAGTTCCCTCCTCTACAAGCGTTGGGTCAAAGCGCGTGCTGCCGATGTAGAACGATGGTCTGATGGTCGCCTCGGCTATGTACACATTCAAAGTATGAACGATGCCTCTTTCCGCACCATCTACAGCGATGTATTGGGCAAATACAACCGCTGCGAAGGCATCGTCATTGACATCCGGCACAATGGGGGTGGACGTCTGCATGAAGATGTCGAGATACTTTTCTCTGGACAAAAATACCTCACGCAGGTGATTCGTGGACACGAAGCGTGCGACATGCCGAGCCGTCGTTCCAACCTTCCTACCATTATGGTGCAATGCGAAGATGACTACAGCAATGCCCATGGCACGCCATGGGTATACAGCCATCAACACCTCGGCAAATTGGTAGGCATGCCCGTTCCCGGCACCATGACCAGTGTCAACTGGGTGACCCTGCAAGATCCCACACTTGTTTTCGGCATTCCCGTCATCGGCTACCGCACTGCTGATGGATACTACCTTGAGGATACCCAACTCGAGCCTGATATCCTTGTCGAAAACACTCCCGAAGACATTGCCCGTGGTGAAGATGCTCAACTCCGCACAGCCGTCAATGAACTGCTCCGCGAGATTGATGCAAAATAGCACTTTTCGG
>R16__coassemble_991_pt1 | contig 47778 bp, 38 predicted proteins | sample R16__metabat2_high_PE_017 | metagenome-assembled genome bin R16 | reverse complement strand
TCACCTCGGAAAAATGCAAATAAATTTGCATTTTCGCTCGGTTCACCCTACCTTTAATGCTTTGCCTTTTAGGTAGGGATCACCTCGGAAAAATGCAAATAAATTTGCATTTTCGCTCGGTTCACCCTACCTTTGCAGGCGAAAAGAGGAACATAGGTTGAACAGATGAAAAAGCTTGACAAATTTGTCTTGAAGAGTTTCGGTATCATGTTTATCGGAACGTTCTTTATTTGTCTGTTTATCTTTGTGATGCAGTTTCTGTGGCTCTATGTCGATGAGATGGTCGGAAAAGGTCTCGGTTTGGACACACTGGGCAAATTTTTCTACTATGCTACACTTACCCTCGTGCCCAAATCATTGCCACTGGCTCTCCTGCTGGCGGCGTTGATGACGTTCGGTAATTTCGGTGAGCGTGTGGAGCTCACCGCCATGAAGGCAGCAGGCATACCACTCATCCGTGTCATGCGTCCGCTCATCGTGTTCAGTGTATTGGTGTGTGTCGCATCGTTCTACTTCCAGAACGTCACCATCCCCCATGCCCAGCTGAAATTGCAGACGCTGCTTATCTCGATGAAGCAGAAGTCTCCCGAACTGGAGATACCCGAAGGTGCATTCTACGATGGAATAACGGGACATAACCTCTACGTAAAGACCAAAGACCCCGATACAGGCATGCTCTATGGCGTGATAATCTACGACATGAGTGATGGATTTGAAGATGCGCATATCATCAAGGCTGACTCGGGCCTCCTGCAGGCTACCGCAGACAAAAACTACTTGATGATGACGCTCTATGACGGCGAGCAGTTCGAGAACTTCAAGACTGATCAGGTCAGCAAAAAGAACATCCCCTACCGACGCGAGGTGTTTGGCAAGAAAACGTTGCTCATTGAGTTCAATGATGATTTCAGCATGATGGATGGCAGCCTGTTCAGTGCCAATGCCGCCAACAAGAACATGATTCAGCTTGCTCATGATGTGGATTCGTTGCAAGTGGAACAGGACAGTGTGGGACGTGCATACTTCAATTCCTTGCAGGAAAATGCCTATAGCAGGTTCAAGGTGTCGGCTTCAGACAGCACCCGCATCCAGCAGGAACACCTGACCGTAGTCAATATGGACAGTGTTTATTATGCTGCCACCCGCGACCAGCAGCTGCGTTGGCGTACGAGCGAGAAGAACAAAATGTCAAATCTCGGCACTGAGACCACGTTGAAGAGCAAGACCGTGTATGTGGCCGACAAGAACATCCGTAAGCACCGTATCGAGTGGTGGAACAAGATTGTGCTCTCCCTGTCCTGCCTGGTGTTCTTCTTCATCGGTGCCCCGCTTGGCGCCATCATACGCAAGGGCGGTTTGGGTGTGTCCATACTTGTGTCGGTGATCATCTTCATCATCTACTACGTCCTCGACACCTCCGGCGCCAAGCAAGCACGTGAAGGTGTGATGACCATATGGTTCGGACGCTGGCTCAGCACCATCGTTTTGGCTCCCTTGGGCATCTTCTTCACTTGGAAGAGCAACAATGATTCTACCGTATTCAACAAGGATCTCTATCTCTCTGCTCTGCGCTGGCTTATAGCCAAACCTGACAAGCGGCATGTCTTCGTGAAAGAGGTTGTCATCGAAGATACCGACTATGCCGAAGCACAGTCTACGCTGGATGCCCTTGACGGCATGTGCAGCACATGGCTGCAGCAGCATGAGACGTCCCGCATGCCTTCGTACAAGGCGCTGTTCTTCTCCGTAGAGAACCGTGATGCCCTTCTTGAGGACATCGTTGCACGTCTTGAGACGATGGCGGAAGACCTCGGCAACAGCCGTGATGCGTGGGTGCTCGACCGTCTGTCTCACTATCCTATTGTGTCCGTGTACAACCATCTTTGTCCTCTTCCTGCAGGACGGCTCTCGAGAACAGCGGGCTATGTGGTGCCTGTCGGGGCGTTGCTGTGGCTGCGGGCGGCATTCTTCACCCACCGAAGGAAGAAGGATTTACACAATATCCTCACTGCCAACGACGAGATGCGTGCAGCCTTCGTGGAACGGAAACTGATCAAGCAGGTGTAAGTAAAAACCGAAAACAGTATAACATAATAAGTTCAAGAACATGAGTCTTTCAGAGAGAGTAAACCGTTTGCATCCGAGTGCAACGTTGGCCATGTCCGCCCGCAGTGCAGAGCTGAGGGCGCAGGGTGTGGATGTCATCAACATGAGTGTGGGTGAGCCCGATTTCGACACCCCCGACCATATCAAGGCAGCTGCTGCGCAAGCGATAGCCGATAACTGGAGCCGTTACAGCCCTGTTCCCGGTTATCCTGCCCTGCGTGAAGCCATATGCCGCAAGCTGAAGAACGAGAATGGACTGGATTTTGCTCCCGCTCAGATTGTAGTGTCCAATGGCGCCAAGCAAAGTGTGGCAGGCACTGTCATGGCACTGGTGAATGCCGGCGACGAGGTCATCGTGCCTGCTCCCTACTGGGTGAGCTATCCCGAAATGGTGCTCATGGCAGATGGTACACCCGTCATCGTCACTGCCGGCATTGAGCAGGACTTCAAGATTACTCCTGCCCAGCTTGAGGCAGCCATCACACCGAAGACGAAAGCCATCATCCTCTGCTCTCCCTCCAACCCTACGGGTTCGGTATATACGAAGGCCGAGCTGGCTGGCTTGGCTGATGTGCTGGCACGTCATCCGCAAGTGTATGTCATCTCCGATGAGATATACGAGCATATCAGTTATGTGGGCAAGCATGAGAGCATCGCTCAGTTCCCTGCCCTTGCAGGACGTGTATTCATCATCAACGGTGTCTCCAAAGCTTATGCCATGACAGGCTGGCGCATTGGTTTCGTGGCAGGCCCCGAGTCTCTTGTCAAAGGTATCAGCAAGCTACAGGGCCAATACACGAGCGGTCCCTGTTCGGTGTCGCAGAAGGCTGCTGAGGCGGCCTACAACGGTACGCAGGAACCCGTGGAGGTGATGCGCAAAGCTTTTGAACGCCGTCGCGACCTCATCGTGCGGCTTGCCCGCGAGATCCCCGGCTTTGAGGTCAACGAGCCTCAGGGCGCTTTCTACCTCTTCCCCCGTTGCAGCTCTTACTTCGGCAAGAGTGATGGCATGCACACGATTGCTACAGCTACAGATCTGGCTATGTACCTGCTTGATGAGGCTCATGTGGCCTGTGTGGGCGGTGACAGCTTCGGCGCACCCGACTGCATACGTATGAGCTATGCCACCTCTGATGCCAACATTGAGGAGGCTATGCGCCGGCTTGCTGCGGCGTTGGCAAAGTTGCATTAAAATGCCGAAGGCACTTCATCACGTCTCTGACATGCGACGCACCGCTTTCCTGTTGATGGCGTGCCTCTTTTCGCTGGTCCTTCCAGCCCAGATCTGCGAAGGCCTTCATGTCGTGACGCTGCGTGGCGGAGATGCCCTTACCTTGGGGCTTCGTACCACGTTGCGCGCACCCTTGAGCATTGCTGCCGAGCATTGTCTGGTTGAGGAGCCTTCTGGCATCGATGGACTGGCGCTTGGCATGGGCCTTACGGTTGGCAGCGCGCGCACCGGATATGGCTACGATGCTGTGCGTACGGCAGAAGGGCTGTTTGAGTATGTGCAGACCTCGGGGGCTCCCTATTTTGTGGAGGATACACGCCGTCACCTCAGCTTGGGCCTTCAGGGTTATCTGCATTATGACGTGCTTGGACAGCTGTTCGGCGCTCACAACCATCGGATAGATACCTATGCCGTACTGACGGCAGGGCTGCACAGCATACGGCAGACGCGTGAAGTCACGCAGACCACTTCCGTTGGGTCGTCCGATACTCCTGAAGTCATCGTCAGCCATCCCAACCGTCTTCTGCTTGGATTGCAGGCGGGATGCCGTTACTGGGCTCTTCCCAACTTCGGGCTTACCTTCGAAGCCGGCTACGATGGTCTATCTATACTCAACATGGGTATAAATGTTTGTTTCTGATATGCATTTGTATGAATCCGCTACTCCTTCCTGTGTTGTGCTTTTTGGCTGGGTTCTTGATTGCCTGGCTCATCACTCTTTTCGTATCCAACCGACATGCTGCGCGCCGGATCCAGGAGCATGACCGTTTGTGGGAAGAACGCCTGAACGCGCAGCAGCGTCTGGCTGAACAGGCACAGCATCATGCAGAGGAGAAGGTGTCGGAACTGAAAGATAGCTACGACCAGCGGATGCTGGAGTTACGTGAACAGCAGGAACAGACACTGCGCGAACAAATCGGCCGCTTGAAAGCGGAAATGAAAACCGAAACGGAGACACTGCTGAAGGCGCGTGAGGATGAGCTGGTGCAGGGGAACAGCACGCACATGCATGCCATCCTCACACCGCTCAAGGAGAGCATCGACAGGATGCAGCAGGCAATGGACAGCAATGCCCGTGAACACCTCAAGAGCAATACCGAACTGCGATCGCAGTTGGAACAGGCTGTCAGGGATATGCAGGAACGTACTTCTGATATCGGGTCCAAAGCTGACTCATTGTCGCTTGCGCTCACCGGAAAGGCCAAGATGCAGGGGTGCTGGGGGGAGAACCTGTTGGATGGCATCCTGCAGCGGGAAGGGCTGATAAAGGGCATGCACTATACCCGTGAGGAAGCCAATGATGACCGCACACGACCAGACTTCCTGTTCCACTTCCGTGAGGAGGGATGTGAGAAGGTGCTCATCGTGGATTCAAAGGTGTCATTGACAGCTTATACGGCCTATATGAATGCTTCCGAGCCCAAGGAGAAGGAACAGTGCCTGAACGAGCATGTACGCAGCATACGCAAGCATATTGCTGAGCTGGCTGGCAAAGACTATGTGCGGCGTGTGGCGCCTGAACAACGCTTTGCTGACTATGTGCTGATGTTTATGCCTATCGACATGGCCTTTCGCACCGCTCTCGACAAAGAACCTACATTGTGGCAGGAAGCATATGAGAAAAATGTGGTCATTGTTACCGAACAGACGGTTACACCTTTCCTGAAGATTATTGCGCTGACGTGGAACCGTGCTCTGCAGGAAGACAACAACCGCGAGCTGATGAAGGCCGCCGAGGAGATGATTGAGCGAGTAGGACAATTCTACGACTCGTACCGCAGTCTAGGCGACAAGCTACGCATCGTGTGCAACGAGTACAACGAAGGAGTGAAGAAGTTGCGCGAGAATGGACACAGCATCACCACATCGGCCAATAAAGTTGTCCGCATGGGCATACGGCGCGAGAAGAATAAGAAACTTGGTCCTCCCGCTCAGGTGCTGGACTACAGCGGTGAGAAGACAACGCTGCAGGACGTAGCGCCAGAAGAAGATGACGTGCAGCCAGGCTTACTCCAGACGGAAGGCGATGCTGATGGGGTAGTGGTCGGAAACGTAGGGCACGCCATAGTCGTCGCGGATGACATGGAACGTGCTGACAGCGAGTGAACGGACAAAGAAGTGGTCAATCTGATCGCTTGCTTTCCCCCAACCATTGTATGTGCCTCCATCATCGCTCAGTGGGGCGAGATCGCGTGCCGATAGTAGTCCATCTTCGGCCAGTGGGGTGAAGATGGGACTGTCAAGTGTACTGTTCATGTCGCCTCCCAGAATAACGGGAATGCCCTTAGGAGCCATCTCGTCGATCAGACGGCAGAGAAGCCGTATGGACTCACGTCGTGCCACCTTGCCGACATGGTCGAGATGCGTGTTGAAATAGCAGAGTTCCTGTCCCGTCTTCTTGTCTTGCAGCCGTACGTAGGTGACCGTGCGCCGGCAGGCTGCATCCCACCCGAACGAAACCTCGTCGGGCGTCTCGCTGAGCCAACGCGTGCCGCTATCCAATAAACGGAAACGGCGCTTGTTGTAGTAGATGGCCATGCTCTCACCCTCAGCCTTGCCATCATCGCGTCCTACACCGACATGGCCGTATCGGCGCATCTTCTTGTTCAGATACTGGTATTGGTCGGGCAATGCCTCCTGCACGCCGAAGAAGTCTGGCGCTTCGGCCTTCAGCAATGCCACGGCAGCTTCGCGGCGATTGGCCCAACAGTTGTCGCCATCTGCTGCAGCACTGGCGCTCATGCGGATGTTGAATGAGATGGCCTTGTAGTCTTGCGCCTGAATGAGCAGCGATGCCATGAAAGCCAATGAGAGTGTCAGCACATGCTGACGAAGAGTACTTGCAAACATAGTTTTTCCTGTATTTATTTCGTGCAAAGATACGACATAGATTTGACTCTTGCAAGTTTGTCGCGAAAAAATGCATTCATTTGTACATCTTCCACAATGATTGACGTCGTCGATGTCTCCATTGACGGCAGACAGTTGCCGCACCGACGGCGGTCAATGAAACGTAGTTGCAAAGAATAGAGTTGTTCAATAGGTTATACTGATTGCGCAGATTGACATTCTGCCAGTCGATGACGTATGCCGGATGTTTGTTCATGAAGCTCGCTCGTGAACCCCGAAATATGTCCTCAAAACGAAAACATCGCGGGTATTTTGCGTTTTTTTGGAAAAACATGATGTTGTTTGAAAATTTTATGCTACTTTTGCACGCTAAAAAGTTTGCACCTTTGCAGACATGTCAATGAAACAGGATAAAAATAAATAAATAACGAAATGGCAACATTAGGAAAAATCAGAAAGCACGGGTGGCTGCTGCTCATCTTCATCGGCATCGCCCTTCTGGCCTTCATCGTTGGAGACGGCATCAAAGCCATCCAACCCAGTAAAAACATCCGTAACGCCGGAGAAATCAATGGCGAGAGTGTATCGGCACAAGAGTATCAGCAACTTGTGGACGAGTATTCCAACGTAGTAAAATTTGCACGTGGTAGCAACTCGTTGACAGAGAGTGATCTGGCTCAGATCAAGGACGAGGTATGGAGTCAGCTGGTAAGTCAGAAACTCATTGAGGACGAAGTGAGCCGTCTGGGCCTGACCGTCACTCCCGCAGAACTTGAAGCCGCCCTCGACGAGGGTACCGATCCCATGCTCGCACAGTCAATGTTCGTCAATCAGCAGACCGGAAAGTTCGACAAGGACCTCCTCTACAATTTCCTCGCTGAGTACAACGACATGGATGCAGCCAACATGCCTGCACAGTATGCCGAGTACTATCAGAACGTGTATAATTACTGGCAGTTCATTGAGAAGAACCTCAAGCAGCAGCTGCTCGTGAATAAGTACGAGGCTCTCGTCAGCAATGCCCAGCTCAGCAACCCTGTGGCTGCTCAGCAGGCCTTTGATGGACGCAATGGCTATTGCAAGCTCGCTTATGCTGTCGTTCCCTTCTCCTCTGTCGCCGACTCTGCTGTCAGCGTCACTGACGCCGACCTCAAGGCAGTCTACACCAGCCACAAGGAGAACTATCGCCAATTGAGTGAAACGCGTGACGTGAAGTACATTGACGTGGCTGTTGTCCCCAGCGATGCCGACCGTACAGAGCTTAAGAGTGAGGTGGAGGAGGTTGCCGCCCAGTTGGCCGAGACCCCCGACGATGATCTGGCAAATGCCATCCGCATGGCTGAGAGCACCGTATCCTTCAGCGAGGTTCCCCGTACGAAGGAAGGCCTGCCTGCTGATGTGGCCGAGAAAATCGAGGCTGCTGTCATCGGTGCTGTTGAGCCCGTATATTATAATGAGGAAGATGATACTTACAACACCTTCAAGCTCATTGCCAAGACTACTGCTCCCGACTCCATCCAGTATCGCCAAATCCAGGTTGTGGATGAGGATGCAGCTAAGATGAAATCGCTGGCCGACAGCATCTACACTGCACTGCAAGCAAAGGGTGATTTTGCTGAGATTGCTGAGCGCTACGGACAGAGTGGTGAAGGTACATGGGTAGGCTCTGCATCGTATGAGGCAGGTGCTATCAGCGGCGACAATGCTGTATATATCAACACGCTCAATGGCATGAAGAAGGGCGAGATTAAGCAACTCTCTTTCGAGGGTGTCGAACTCATTGTCGAGGTTCTGGATACCAAGAACCCTGTGGAGAAATATCAGGTGGCTGTGGTGAAGCGTCCCAACTACTTCGGCAAGGAAACCTACAACAAGGCCTACAATGAGTTGAGCCAGTTCGTAGCTTCCAACCAGACTATAGAGGATTTCAATGCTAATGCTGAAGAAGCTGGCTTCCAGCTTCTTGACCTCCATAACCTACAGAACGCTGCTCACACGATTGGTGGCGTGTCTGGCACCCGTGAGGCTCTCCGTTGGGCCTTCGGCGCCAAGAAGGGCGAAGTGTCGCAGATCTTCGAGGCAGGCGACAATGATCATCTGATGGTACTTGCCGTGGAGGATATCCATGAGACCGGCTATACTGCCTTCGAGGATGCCAAGGACCTGCTCAAGTATGAGGCCACCAACAACAAGAAAGCAGAGAAGATCATTGCTGGTCTGAAGAATGCCAAGTCCTTGAGCGATGTGATGGCTGTGGCCGGTGCCAAGAGCGACACGCTGGCTCGTGTTACCTTCAATGCTCCTGCTTTCGTGAGCCTCGTACCTGCCAGTGAGCCTGTACTCAGCGGTAAGGCTGCTACCATGGAAGCTGGCGAGATTGCGGGCCCCATCAAGGGTAACGGTGGCGTCTATTTCATCCAGGTTATCGAACGTAATCAGGGTGCGCAGACCTTCAACGCCGAGCAGGAACAGAAGACCGCTGCTTCTACTGCAGCGCGCGGAACATCATCCAACCGCCTTATTAACGAACTTTTCGCCAAGGGTAAGGTTGTTGACAATCGCTATCTATTCTTCTGATTTTTAGTTTGAAATATAGATAAGATGAAGGGGACGTACATAGGTGCGTCCCCTTTATCATATCTTCTCCTAGCCTGATGCAGGCTATTCTGCCTGTTGATGCGCCTGCGAGGGATGGAGAAAGGTCTGTAGCAGTTCATTGTCGGTATGTGGCACATCGTCCTTTGTGCCATGCCATATCGCTTGCCCTTCATGCATGAACAAAATATTCTCACCGATGCTGAGTACGGAATGCATGTCATGGGTGTTGATGATCGTGGTCATGCCTGTATCTTTCGTTATGGAGTGGATGAGCTCGTCAATCATCGCCGCCGATAAGGGGTCGAGGCCCGAGTTTGGCTCATCACAGAAGAGATAGCGTGGGCTTAATACAATGGCACGGGCAATGGCAACACGTTTCTGCATGCCGCCGCTGAGCTCGGAGATCTTCTTTCCGGCACTGTCGAGTATCCCCACACGTTCCAGACAATCGCAGGCCCTGTGACGGCGTGCCGGGGCAGAGAGAGATGAAAACATTTCGAGTGGGAAGCACACATTGCCGAGGACGTCCAGCGAGTCAAACAGTGCAGCTCCCTGAAACAGCATGCCCATCTCCTGACGGAGCGAAAGCATATCTTTGCGGCTCAGAGCGAAGAAGTCGCGTCCATCGTAATTTACACTCCCGGCATCGGGTCTAAGCAGGCCGACGAGACATTTCATCAGTACTGTCTTGCCTGAGCCGCTACGGCCGATGATGAGGTTGGTCTTCCCCTCCTCAAAGTGTGCGCTGATGTCGGAGAGCACCGCACGATGCTCTCCCTCAAAGGTCTTGTATAGGTGTTTGACGTCAATCATCCGAGTAGAAGGGCTGTGAGGAGAATGTCTGCAAAAAGTATGTAGATGCTGCTGTATACTACTGCGCTTGTGCTAGCACGTCCCACCTCAACGGATCCTCCGCTCACCGTATAGCCGAAATAGGAGGATACACTGCTGATGATGAAGGCAAATACGATGGCTTTGATGAATCCCGACCATACATACCACTCAACAAACTCGTATTGGAACCCCACAAGTAGCGTGTCGGCAGGAAGGATATGTGTGACCCAGCATATGCCGAACGCTCCGGCGATGGATGCTGCTATGCTGAGGATTACCACCACGGGGATGAACAGAACAAAACCGGCAATCTTGGGTAGAATGATGTGGTTGGCTGAGTTCACCCCCATTACGTCGAGCGCATCAATCTGCTGTGTAACGCGCATGGTACCAATCTCGGAAGCAATGTTTGAACCAACCTTACCAGCAAGTACGATGCTCACAATGGTAGTGGAGAACTCCAGCAGGATGACCTCGCGGGAAGCATAGCCAATGGCGAAACGAGGCAGCCACGGACTGTCGATGTTCAGCCGTATCTGTAGGACAAGCAACGCTCCGATGAAAACCGAGATAATCAGTACCAGCGGAATGCTGTTGACTCCCAGCGAATAGATACTTTGCAGCGTGTCGCGCCAGAAGAGCCGCCACCGCTGAGGTAAGGCAAACGTACGCTGCATAAGAAGCACATAGTTGCCGAGTGACCGGATGGGATGCGAAGTCATACCCGACAAAGGTACTGAAAACTTTTTATGCGGGATAATTTTCTTCTGAAAAACAGATTCCCTCCCATGAAAAAGCTGTTGTTGAGTGAAAAGAATGAAAAAATTTTGGTTTTAGCGGGACAAGTAGTACTTTTGCATCAAAATGAGAAATATGGCAAATTACGAGGACAGTGACAAAATGGTGCTCCGTACCGAAAGCCTGGTCAAGCGCTATGGAAAGCGCACTGTGGTGAATAATGTATCCATCAATGTACGGCAAGGTGAGATTGTGGGCCTGCTAGGTCCGAACGGAGCTGGCAAAACGACTACTTTCTACATGACCACTGGTCTGATTGTTGCCAATGGAGGGCGGATCTACCTCAATGACGATGACATCACGGGCTTCCCTGTGTATAAGCGTGCACAGGCTGGCATCGGTTACCTTCCCCAGGAAGCCAGCGTCTTCCGCAAGATGAGTGTTGAAGACAATATCGGCTCAGTACTTGAGATGCGGAAGGATATCACGCGCGAACAGCAGAAAGACAAGTTGGAAAACTTGATTGCTGAATTCCGCCTGCAGAAGGTGCGTAAAAACAAAGGCGACCAGCTCTCCGGAGGAGAACGCCGTCGTACGGAGATTGCGCGCTGTCTGGCTATTGATCCTAAGTTCATTATGCTTGATGAACCATTCGCTGGGGTGGATCCTATCGCCGTAGAAGATATTCAGCGTATCGTCTGGAGCCTGAAATACAAGAATATAGGAATCCTTATCACCGACCATAATGTGCAGGAGACTCTTTCCATTACCGACCGGGCCTACCTGCTGTTCGAGGGACGTATTCTTTTCCAGGGCAGTCCGGAAGAACTGGCCAATAACGATGTCGTGCGGGCCAAGTATCTTAGCAACAGTTTTGTACTTCGAAAGAAGGATTTTATGGTTGACCCGGAAGGATGGAAACAGGAGGAATCCCATATGACGGACGACGTGCAAGGTCCGGAAGAACAATAAAGGAACGATGACATGAGGAAAACCATCGCCCTTTTCTTGCTATTGCTTTGTGCGCTGCCACAGTTTCTGACTGCTGGTCCAGCACGACGGAACAGTGTGTGGCATACGCAACCGGATGGTACACGCGTCCAACTGCGGTTGGTAGGGGACGAGTTCGGACATACCTTCGTCACGATGGATGGTATTCCGGTTATCATCGAAGAGGATGGAAGTGTGCGATTACGTACAGTATTGGAGATGGATGCTTTGGAGTCTGAACGACGTGAGGCATTGGCGGAAAGTCATGCTCTTTTGGCTCGTGGCTCATGCCATCCATCGCATGTGAGCGATAACACGCTTGACTATCGTATGAATGACTTCCCTTCCCAAGGGGAGATACACGGTGTGGTATTGCTGGTAGAGTATGCAGATGTACACTTTTCGCAGGACTCTGCTGCCATCCACGACTTGCTGGCGGCACGGTACGATGCCGATAACTACAGCGAGCCCATCGAGTATTGTGGTTGGAGTCCTCATTTCAGTGATTCCATAAAGGTGAGTACTACCATCATCGGCAGTGCACGCGATTACTTCCGCGACCAGTCGTTCGGGCAGTTTGTGCCCCGGTTTGATGTCATTGGACCTCTGCGTCTCAGTCATAACCGTTCCTATTATGGTGCCAATAACCGTTCGGGGGGTGATAGCAATGCCCGTTCAATGGTCAAGGAAGCTTGTCAGCAAGCGTATGCATCGGGACATGTTGATTTCTCGCCCTATGACAATGACGGAGACGGTTTTGTGGACTTTGTGTATGTCGTCTATGCCGGCAGCGATGAAGCTCAGTTTGGTCCTGCTGAAAGCATCTGGGCGCACGCATCGTCGCTGACGGAATCCTTGCAACTGGGTGATGTTAAGGTCAGCCGCTATGCCTGTTCGGGTGAACTGTGCTACGATACCGATAATATCGTGGCCGGCATTGGTACCTTTGTCCATGAGTTCAGCCATGTAATCGGTATGCCGGATTTCTACAATACAAATACCAGCGCTTATGGCGAGGAGGCGTTTGCTATGGATGTGTGGAGTGTGTTGGACTACGGCATGTACAACAGCGAAGGGTACGTGCCCGCAGGCTATACCTCCTTTGAACGCTACTCTATGGGATGGATTCCTATGGAAGAACTGAATGAGCCAGTCGATATGTCGTTGCTTCCAACCGATGAATGTCGCAGAGGATATCGATGCTTTGTCAGCGATGAGGATACGACATCGTTTATCGTACTTGAAAATATACAGAAGAGCCGTTGGAACAGTCAAGCCCCCACATACGGGCTCATGATCAGCGGCGTGAACTACAATGCTGCTGCGTGGCGGAGCAATAGGGTCAATGCAACCAAAGGAATGCACCGCTATCATATTTTCCCAGCGAATGATATCTGGCGAGCAGTGGATGAATCTTATTATGAGTATGCTGATTACAAGCCTACGGATCATCTCTTTGGAAAGAATAACTATTCTTTTGGCCCTGATACCCATCCGGCCAGCATCACACAACTTGGTGATACCCTCAGCAAACCTCTTACGGACATCACACGTAAGCAGAACGCACCTTGTACATTCCGGTTTATGGGTGGTAGCAATACCATTGCGTCCATTAAGGATGAAACGGTAACGGAGATATACTCCCTTGATGGCAGGCAAACTCGGCCTACCCATCCCCAAGAGACCATTTCAGAGGGTTCGATGTCAAAGGGCATATATTTGGTGAAGAAGAACGGAAAGGTGCAGAAAGTATACATAAAGTAGCGGCCCAATGGCTTAAGGTAAGAAAAATAGCTCAAAATTTGTGGTTTTTCCCGTTTTTGTACTACCTTTGCACCTCAAAACGAAAAAAGAATAAGACAAAAAATAAAATGGAGATTACATTGCAGAATGTGAGCGACGTACAGGGTCGCCTCACCGTTACGTTGGCACTTGCCGACTATGAAGAGAATGTCAACAAGTCGTTGAAGGCTTTCCGCCAGAAGGCAAACATCCCGGGATTCCGTCCGGGCATGGTTCCCATGAACCTTATAAAGAGACAGTACGGAACTGCTATCAAGGTTGATGAAATCAACAAACTCCTGCAGAAAGCCATCTATGATTATATCAAGGAAAACAATATTGCTGTTCTCGGTGAACCGTTGCCCGATGAAGAACAGCAGAAGAGTATTCATATCGATACGGATGAGGAGATGACATTCGAATATGACCTTGCCATTGCTCCCCAGTTTGACGCGACGTTGAGCTCTGCTGACACTATTCCTTATTATAATATAGAGGTAACTGATGAGATGGTGGACAGTCAGGTGAAAATGTACACCCAGCGCAACGGCAAGTACGAAAGCGTTGAGAGCTATCAGAAAAATGATATGGTAAAGGGTATCCTGACCGAACTTGATGCTGAAGGCAATGTGAAGGAAAACGGCATTGCTGTTGACAATGGCACCATGCTACCCGAATATATGCAGGATGAGGAGAGCCAAGCTCTCTTTGAAGGAGCCAAGAAAGACGATGTAATCACCTTCAACCCGCATAAGGCCTATGCAGGCAATGAGGCTGAGCTTACCTCGCTGTTAAAGATAACGAAGGAGGAGGCTGCTGATATGCAGAGTGACTTCCAGTTCCAGATTACCGACATCACTCGCTATACCGATGGCGAACTCAATCAAGAACTGTTTGACCAAGTCTGTGGCGAGGGCGTAGTGACAACGGAAGAAGAATTCAAGGAAAAGATTAAGGGTGACATCCAAACTCAGTTCACACCCGAGAGTGATTTCCGTTTCCTTATCGATGTGCGCGAGTATATGATGAACCGTTTGGGCAAACTACCTTTTGCTGATGATATCCTGAAGAGAATCCTTTTGGACAGCACTGATGATAAGGACGAAGCCAAGATGGAAGAGGAATACCCCAAGACTATCGAAGCACTGCAGTGGAACCTTGTCAAGGAACAGCTCATCAAGAATTCCGGAATCAAAATCGAACAGGGTGATATCGTGGCTATGGCACGCGAGAATGTGCGCGCGCAGTTTGCGCAGTATGGTATGATGAACGTGCCCGATGATCTTCTTGATAACTATGCTAAGGATATGCTGCAGAAAAAGGAGAGCGTGCAGAATCTGGCAGACCGTGCCCTTGATGCAAAGCTTACTGCAGCCCTGAAGACGGTTGTCAGTTTGGACGAGAAGACGGTTAGCGCTGAAGAATTCAACAAACTTTTTGAGGAAAAGTAACTGTATCCATAAATCCGGGGAACCTGTGCGTTCATTGCTGACATGCAGGTTCTCCGGATTTCTTATAGAAGCCAAAAGTCTTTCATTACTAACTCTAATATTTGCAACCATGCAAGACGATTTCAGAAAATTTGCGACTAAGCATATTGGCATCAACAGTATGGTGCTTGACGACGTTATCAAGTCACAGAATCAGTACCTGAACCCTTATATCTTGGAGGAACGTCAACTCAATGTGACACAGATGGATGTGTTTTCGCGCTTGATGATGGACCGTATCATCTTTCTCGGTACGCAAATTGATGACTATACTGCCAACACCCTACAGGCTCAGCTTTTGTATCTTGATTCCGTGGATAACGGAAAGGATATCAGTATTTATGTCAACAGCCCTGGCGGAAGCGTGTATGCGGGTCTTGGCATCTACGACACCATGCAGTTCATCACTTCCGATGTTGCAACTATCTGCACCGGTATGGCGGCTTCTATGGCTGCTGTTTTGCTTGTTGCCGGTCAGGAGGGTAAACGGTCAGCGCTCACCCACAGCCGCGTGATGATCCATCAACCGATGGGTGGGGCACAGGGTCAGGCCAGCGATATTGAAATCACTGCACGTGAGATTCAGAAACTGAAGAATGAACTTTATACTATCATAGCAAACCACTCGCATACCGATTTTGACAAGGTATGGGCAGACAGTGATCGTGATTATTGGATGACTGCGCAGGAAGCTAAAGAGTACGGCATGATAGATGAGGTGCTTGCACGCAAAAAGTAATTCGATTCTATCCGATCTAGACAATGGCAAAAAAGAAACAGCATTGTAGCTTCTGTGGTCGTGATGAAGATGAGGGCTTGTGTCTGATAGCTGGGCTTGAAGGGTTTATCTGCAACGAATGCGCAGAACAAGCATATCAGATTGTCCAGGAGATGAAGGATAGCCTCCTTGAGAAACAGAAGGAGGAACTGCGCTCAGAAAAACTGCCCAAGCCCAAGGAAATAAAGGATTTTCTCGATCAATATGTCATTGGGCAGGACGAAGCCAAGCGGCATCTGGCGGTTGCGGTGTATAATCACTATAAGCGACTTACACAATCCGTTGAAGGTGCAGATGATGTAGAAATAGAGAAGAGTAACATCATCATGGTCGGTGCTACCGGCACAGGCAAGACTTTGCTTGCACGTACTATTGCAAAGATGTTGAATGTGCCTTTTACTATCGTTGATGCTACTGTGCTGACCGAAGCCGGCTATGTAGGTGAAGATATCGAAAGCATCCTTACCCGTCTGTTGCAGGCATCGGACTACGATGTAAAGGCCGCCGAAAGAGGAATTGTTTTCATTGACGAAATAGACAAGATCGCACGGAAGGGTGATAATCCATCTATTACCAGGGACGTGAGTGGCGAGGGCGTGCAGCAAGGCCTGCTGAAGCTGCTGGAGGGAAGTGTGGTGCTTGTACCTCCCCAGGGCGGCCGTAAACATCCCGATCAGAAGATGATACCTGTGAATACGAGGAATATTCTTTTCGTCTGTGGCGGGGCTTTCGATGGTATTGAGCGTAAGATAGCCCAACGGCTCAATACACATGTGGTAGGATATGGAAACGTGGAGAATGCCATGCGTATCGATAAGGAAAATATCCTTCAGTATATTGCTCCACAGGATTTGAAGTCGTATGGACTCATCCCCGAAATTATCGGGCGCCTGCCTGTGCTTACATGCCTTGAGCCTCTCTCTCGAGAGGCTTTGCGCAGCATCCTTACGGAACCTAAGAATGCCATTGTAAAACAATATATCAAATTGCTTGAGATGGATGGCATTCGGCTTACTATTGAGCCCGACGTGTATGACTATATCGTTGATAAGGCTATTGAGTTCCGTCTCGGTGCCCGCGGACTGCGTTCCATCGTGGAGGCCATCATGACGGATGTGATGTTTGAAATGCCCTCAACCAGAAAGCGTACATTCTGCCTCACCCTTGAGTATGCCAAAGAGCAAATGGCCAAGACAAACATCAATCGGATGAAAACTGAATAAAACGGCCACAAGGGCGCCGAAACATGCCCTTAAATAGGAAAAATGCACCTTTGGGTGCATTTTTCTTTAAAAACATTTGCATGTTATTTCAAGATATGACTAATTTTGTTTGTCCTCTGAAAAAAAGTCTCACTGTCTCCTTTTATTTCAGAGGAACAAGAAAACGTTATGGATGAATTAACAGATAAGAAAAAAACAAGAAAAACGGCTTCGAAGGAGCCTAAAGTTGATAATGCCTCAAAGGCTGTGTGTGATGATGCAAAATCGATAGATATTAAAGCGCCGGAAGAAAATAATACGCCAGGAAAAGCCATTGTTGCGAAGGAAAAGGCGGAGATTGTGCCTGCGAAGGCCGCTAAAGCATCTGCAAAGGCGGTGAAGACGGCATCCGCAAAAAAGCCTGCACCCAGAACTGCAAAAAAGGCGGAGTCTCTCGTGTCGCAGTCTGCTGTACCGGAACTTAACTCTGCATTAACGCCTGAAGAGCCATTGACTTACGCCGAAGAAGGCTCATCTGCACATGCAGAGCATGGAAAAAGTACGCTGGCCAGCAGAGAAGTGAATCGAGCTTCGCTGACAAAGATGCTGAAGACCTATTTTGGTTTTGATACCTTCAAGGGCGATCAGGAAGCTATTATCATGAATGTCATGAATGGGAACGACACCTTTGTGCTCATGCCTACCGGTGGAGGTAAAAGTCTGTGCTACCAGCTTCCTTCGTTGCTCATGGATGGTGTTGCAATTGTGATCAGTCCTCTTATTGCTCTGATGAAAAATCAAGTGGACGCCATACGTAACTATTCCGAAGAGGATGGCGTGGCGCACTTCATCAATTCGTCGCTCAACAAGACGGCTATTGAGCAGGTCAAGGAGGATATCCTTTCTGGAAAGACAAAATTGTTGTATGTGGCTCCTGAAAGTTTGAATAAGGAGGAGAATATAGAGTTCCTGCGTGGGGTGAAGATATCGTTCTATGCCATTGATGAGGCACACTGCATCAGTGAGTGGGGACACGACTTCCGTCCTGAATACCGGAGAATTCGTCCGATTGTAGACCAAATAGGCCGGGCTCCCATTATAGCGCTTACGGCTACCGCAACCAATAAAGTACGCGATGATATCAAAAAGAACCTTGGTATCGTAGATGCCCGTGACTTCAAATCTTCGTTCAACCGCCCGAATCTCTATTATGAGGTTCGTCCCAAAACAAAGAACGTAGACCGTGATGTCATTCGCTTCATCCGTGCCAATGCTGGCAAAAGTGGTATTATATACTGTCTTTCGCGTAAGAAGGTGGAAGAGCTGGCAGAGGTGCTGAAAGCCAATGATATACTTGCTGCTGCATACCATGCAGGTATGGATAGCACCGTCCGCTCACAGACGCAGGATGATTTCCTTATGGAAAAAATTGATGTCATTGTAGCCACCATTGCTTTCGGCATGGGCATAGATAAACCGGATGTACGCTATGTTATCCATTACGACATTCCCAAAAGTCTTGAGGGATATTACCAGGAGACAGGCCGTGCGGGACGTGATGGCGGCGAGGGTCAGTGTATAGCATTCTATAGTAACAAAGATCTACAGAAGTTGGAAAAATTCCTTGAGGGAAAGCCTATTGCCGAACAAGATATCGGTCGCCAGCTTTTGCAGGAAACCACCGCCTATTGTGAATCGAGTGTTTGCCGTAGGAAAATGTTGTTACATTATTTTGGGGAGGATTATCCGCAAGACAACTGCTGTAGTTGTGACAATTGCACTAACCCTAAGAAACGCGTGGAGGCAAAAGAGGAACTTGCATCGGTGCTTGAGACCATTGTAGCAGTCAAGGAAAATTTCAAGTCCGACTATATCGTGGATATTCTCATTGGAAAAGAAACCAGCGAAATCGTTGACCATAAACACGATGAGCTGGAGACATTCGGAGTTGGCACACCCGATGAGATACGTACATGGAACGCTGTTATACGCCAGGCACTCATAGCTGGGTATCTCGAGAGAGATGTGGAGAATTATGGCACATTAAAGGTGACAGATGCCGGAAAAGCCTTTATTGAGAACCCTGTCTCTTTCCTTATCGTTGAGGATAAGGATTTTGAGGAAGAGGAGGAGGAATCTCCAGTGCATGGGGGGGCGGCTGCCGTTGACCCGGCACTTTACAGCATGCTCAAAGATCTTCGCAAGAAAATATCTAAAAACATGGGTCTGCCTCCCTACGTTATATTTCAGGATCCGTCGCTTGAGGCTATGGCCACGACATACCCTGTTACACTGGAGGAACTAAAGAATATTCCCGGCGTCGGTGAAGGCAAGGCGAAAAGATACGGACAGGATTTCGTGGATCTCATTCATCGGCATGTTGAGGAGAACGAAATTGAACGCCCGGAAGACCTCCGCGTCCGTACAGTAGCCAACAAGTCGAAGCTCAAGGTAAGTATTATTCAGAGCATCGACCGCAAGGTGGCACTTGATGACTTGGCAATGTCAAAGGGCATAGAATTCGATGAGTTGCTTGATGAAGTAGAATCGATTGTCTATAGTGGCACGCATATTAACATTGACTATTTCCTCAATGATGTGATGGATGAGGAGCGTATGTTTGATATATATGACTATTTCCATGATGAATCGGAAACGGATTCTTTGGAAGAAGCTCTGGAGGAATTGGGCGATGATTACAGTGAGGAGGAGATACGGCTTGTACGTATAAAGTTCCTCTCTGATATGGCAAACTGATGATATAAGATAGGTATAAAGTATAAGGATGAATACACCAAGCATACCCAAGGGGACACGCGACTTTTCCCCTGCTGAGATGGCGAAGCGCAATTATATTTTCGATACTATCCGCCGTGCATTTTATTTGTTCGGTTTCCAACCTATTGAGACGCCCTCCATGGAGAATCTTTCCACGCTTATGGGCAAGTATGGAGAGGAGGGAGATAAACTGCTTTTCAAAGTGCTCAATTCTGGTAACTATCTGCAGGGTGTTGACTCTGGGGCGGTTGTAGGTGCACCATCTGATGTGAGTGAGACTGTACGCCTCAATCGATTGGCGTCGCAATTGTGTGAGAAGGGACTTCGCTACGATCTTACCGTGCCTTTTGCCCGCTATGTTGTCATGCACCGTGGTGAACTCATCTTCCCATTCAAACGGTTCCAGATGCAGCCTGTGTGGCGTGCTGACCGCCCGCAGAAGGGACGTTATCGTGAGTTCTACCAATGCGATGCTGACATCGTCGGGACTAATTCCTTGCTTTGCGAAGTGGACCTTGTGCAACTACTTGATACGGTGTTCTCGCAATTTGGCATACGCGTTTGCATAAAAATCAACAACCGTAAAATTCTCAGTGGCATAGCCGAGATTATCGGACAGGCTGATAAGATTGTGGATATCACTGTGGCTATCGATAAATTGGATAAAATAGGTATAGATGGCGTCAATGCTGAACTTGCGGAGAAAGGCCTGCCCGCAGCAGCAGTCGATAAGTTGCAACCGATCATTCGCATGACAGGTACCAATGCGGAGAAACTAGCCACTATACGTGCCGTCCTTGCTGATAGTGAGACGGGACAAAAAGGCGTGGCTGAGATTGAGTATATCCTGCATGCTATGGAACCCTTAAAATTGAGAAATCGGGTAGAACTTGACCTTACGTTGGCTCGTGGTCTTAATTACTACACAGGCGCTATCTTCGAGGTAAAGGCACAGGATGTTGAAATAGGCAGTATCTCCGGTGGAGGACGATATGACAATCTCACTGGAATATTTGGACTTCCTGATGTGAGCGGTGTAGGTATATCGTTTGGCGCTGATCGTATTTACGACGTACTGGAGAAATTGAATCTCTTCCCCAATGACGCCATTCGTGGTACCGAGGTGCTGTTTGTCAATTTTGGCGCTGCCGAATCCTGCTATTGCCTTCCATTGATAGCACGTCTGCGCAGTGAAGGCATTGCTACGGAATTGTACCCCGATACGGCCAAGATGAAGAAACAGATGTCCTTTGCCAATGATCATGCGATTCCTTATGTGGTTATTGTCGGAGAAACAGAAATGCAGACGGGAGCGTTGACTCTTAAGAATATGGCAACCGGAAAACAAGAGCTGTTATCCATTGATGACATTGTGCGTAGGCTCAGGGCATGATGTCTGTGCACATTTCCTTTCCTAAAATCAATGGCTCTTGGACAGAAAAATAGAAACAATGATTTTTAACCAAATATTCATGTAAATAACGAACATTATAATGAGAAGAGTAATCCTATCGCAGATGGCTCCTGCAGCCATTGGTCCTTATGCTCAAGCCGTTGAGCTAAATGGTACCTTGTACGTGTCTGGTCAGTTGCCAGTAGATCCTGTCAATGGGTCCATGCCCGAATCTATAGAGGATCAAACACGGCGAGTCCTCGCTAACCTCGGCGCTATACTGGAAGAGGCCGGCATGTCTTACAATGATGTTGTGAAAGCTACTGTGTTGCTGACCGATATGGCAGACTTTGCAGTTATGAATTCCGTGTATGCTGAATACTTTACAGGAGATAAGCCTGCACGTGTATGCTATCAAGTAGCAGCTTTGCCTAAGGGGGCTAAAGTTGAAATCGATGCCATAGCTGGGCGATGATCAGGCATCGGGATGGATACGCATTTTCTTGCTTATGATAGGAAAATGCGTATCTATCACCCGTAGTGGCATAATATCGGAATAGCGGTGTACCTCACTGAAATGAGAGTGTACATCGGCCTTTCGTATTGGTGTAGAGAACAGCCCTCTGCACAAAGCTTTTTATCACTGTATGTGCAAGTTGGGAATGAGGCGCCAGGACGGTCTCCATATATCTATGTAAAACTTTTGTTATTTTTTTTGAAAAAAAAACAGAACGGCTTTGATTTGTGCGTAGAATGATATACTTTTGTACCCCAAAATACTGGAAACATGTCAGACAACAAAAGAATTAAAACAGCATTAGTATCTGTCTTCTATAAGGATGGATTGGACAATATCGTAAAGCGATTGCATGCGGAGGGTGTGGACTTACTCTCCACAGGTGGCACGCAACAGTTTATAGAGTCCCTCGGCATTCCTTGTCAGAAAGTTGAGGACCTTACAGGTTATCCTTCTATTTTAGGCGGACGTGTGAAGACTCTTCATCCGAAAATCTTCGGTGGTATCTTGGGCCGTCGTGACAATGAGGCAGATCAGACACAGATGGTGAATTATCGTATTCCGGAAATTGACCTTGTCGTTGTTGATCTTTATCCTTTTGAGCAGACAGTAGCGGGTGGTGCAACCGATGAGGACATCATTGAAAAGATTGATATAGGTGGAATTTCGCTTATCCGTGCTGCTGCCAAGAATTATAACGATGTGGTCATCGTGGCCAGCAAGGATCAGTATCAACCGCTTGCCGATATATTAGAAACTCGTGGTGCTGAGACTACATTGGAGGAACGTCGTTGGTTTGCCAAGGAAGCCTTTGCTGTGTCATCGTACTATGATTCCATTATTTTCAACTGGTTTGATGGCAATGACCACTCCCATTTCCGCGCAGCCATTGATGCCTCCAAACACCTTCGCTATGGCGAAAACCCTCACCAGAATGCGCAGTTCTTTGGTGACTTCGAAGAGATGTTCGACCAGCTCCATGGAAAGGAGATCAGTTACAACAATCTTCTTGATATTCATGCTGCCGTTGATCTTATCGATGAATTTGATGACACTACCTTTGCCATTCTCAAACACAATAATCCTTGTGGACTTGCTACGCGCCCCTTGCTCATAGATGCTTGGAAGGATGCGTTGGCTGGTGATCCTGTCAGCGCTTTTGGGGGTATCCTTATCGCCAACCGTGCCATTGACAAAGCTACTGCCGAGGAAATTAACCAAATCTTTTTTGAAGTAATTATCGCCCCAGATTATGACGTGGATGCGTTGGAGATACTCGGGCAAAAGAAGAATCGGATTATCCTCGTGCGCAAGGAGACAGAGAAACCCCGTTGGCAGTATCGTGCTGCGTTGAACGGCGTGCTCGTACAGGAAAAGGACCTCGCTGTGGAGACTTCAGATAATTGTGAACCTATGACCATTGTAGAGCCAACGGATGCACAAATTTCCGATTTGTTGTTTGCTAACAAAATTGTCAAGAATAGCAAGAGCAATGCCATCGTGCTTGCCAAAAACGGTCAACTTCTAGCCAGTGGCATTGGTCAGACATCGCGCGTGGATGCGCTCAAACAGGCCATTGTTAAGGCACAATCCTTTGGCCTCAGCCTTGAGGGCGCTGTAATGGCCAGTGATGCCTTTTTCCCCTTTGGCGATTGTGTGCAAATCGCTCATGAGGCAGGTATTATTGCTGTTATACAGCCTGGAGGCTCTGTGCGTGATCAAGAATCCATCGATTACTGTAACGAACATGGCGTGGCCATGGTCAAGACGGGCATACGTCATTTCCGCCATTGATTTTTTGATTTCCATTTAACCGCTTTTAAATTCTTATACTATAAAACAATGGGTTTATTCTCATTCACACAGGAAATTGCGATGGATCTTGGTACTGCCAACACCATCATCTTGCATAATAACAATGTCGTTGTCGATGAACCCTCGGTGGTCGCCATTGATGTAAAGACAGATAAGATGATGGCTGTGGGCGAGAAGGCCAAACTCATGCACGAAAAAACGAATCCTAATATCCGCACCGTTCGTCCTTTGCGAGATGGCGTTATTGCAGACTTCTTTGCTTGCGAAGAAATGATGCGAGGACTTATCAAGATGGTCAATCCAAAAAATAAGCTATTCTCGCCTTCTTTGCGTATGGTTATCGGCGTACCATCTGGTTCTACCGAAGTGGAATTGCGTGCTGTACGAGATTCGGCTGAACATGCTGGTGGACGTGACATATATTTGATTTTTGAACCGATGGCCGCTGCTATAGGCATCGGTTTGGATGTAGAGGCACCAGAGGGAAATATGGTTGTTGATATAGGTGGAGGTTCTACTGAGATTGCTGTCATCTCGCTCGGTGGCATTGTAAGCAATAATTCTATCCGTGTGGCAGGTGATGACTTTACGGCAGATATCCAAGAGTATATGAGCCGTCAACACAACGTAAAGGTGAGCGAACGAATGGCGGAGCGAATCAAAATACATGTAGGTTCAGCTCTAACTGACTTGGAGGAGAATGCTCCGGATGAATATATCGTATGTGGACCGAATCGCATGACGGCTCTTCCCATGGAGGTCCCTGTATGCTATCAGGAGATTGCCCATTGTCTTGACAAGTCGGTGGCTAAAATTGAAACGGCTGTGCTGAGCGCGCTTGAAAATACCCCACCAGAGATTTATGCAGACATCATACATAATGGCATCTATCTTGCTGGCGGTGGCGCATTGCTCCGGGGACTGGACAAGCGTCTTTCAAACAAAATCAATATTCCCTTCCATATAGCCGATGACCCACTCCACTGTGTGGCGCGAGGTACTGGCATCGCTTTGAAAAATGCTGATAAATTCTCGTTCCTCATGCGTTAAACTCAGGGACTGAGAATGAAAGGCCTGTTGAATTTTCTTTACAAGCATAATCATTGGCTGATGTTTCTCCTGCTGGAGGGCATCAGCCTGATGTTGTTATTTTCTTTCAACGGCTATCAGGGCGGTATATGGCTTTCATCTGCCAATGCCGTGTCGGGATTTATGCTTGAAACAAAGCAAAGGGTGGTATCATATTTCGGATTGCGGAAAGAGAATAACCTCCTCGCTCAGCAGAACGCACGTCTTGAAGAAGAAATATTTGCTTTAAGACATGGAGTGGACAGCTTGCAACTGGATGAACTTACAAAAAAAATTCAGATGAATCGTCCTGTAGATGTTGTTGCTGCCTCTGTTGTTGAAAACAGCATTACTAAACGGGACAATTATATTACCATCAATAGAGGAACCTGCGATGGTGTGGAGCCTAATATGGGCGTCATAGGCAGCAATGGCATCGTCGGCATCACTTGTAAGTGCTCGGCTCATTATTCGCTTGTTATTCCTGTATTGAACAGCAAGTGCAGCATCAGTTGCAAGGTGCTTCCTGATGAATCATTCGGCTATCTCAGATGGAATGGAGAGAATGCCCGTACGGCTGAGTTATGTGACGTGCAGCGCTATGCTAATATACACAAGGGAGACACCGTCATAACTAGTGGGCACTCTACATATTTCCCCGAGGGCATGATGGTAGGTATCATTGAAGAAATTAGACCTACCGATGACAACCTGTTCTATCATGCTACTGTCGTTCTGAATACGGAGTTCGGCAACCTTCGTCACGTTTTTGTCATCCAAAATCACGATGCAGCGGAGCGTCAGGAATTGACGTCTATGTGACCATCTCTAAAAATGATTGCGAATGGGAAGGATACTAAATAGGCTTTTGTGGTTCATAGGATTGGCATTTCTGCAAGTGCTTCTCCTGAATAAAATATGGTGGTTCGGTGTAGCAACGCCATTTTTGTATATATATTTTATCTTGACGATGGATCAGAGCGTTTCGCGCAGTAAGCTTATGCTATGGTCATTTGCTCTTGGTCTTGTTGTTGATATCTTCAGTAATACTTTCGGCATACATGCCGCGTCTGCTACACTCATTGCTTTTCTACGCCCGATGTTTCTACGCTTTTTTTTCTTACGTGATGAGAACGATATATTTGAACCTCACATGGTGACATTAGGCACGGGAAAATTCGTGGGTTATGCTTTGATATGTACCCTGGTTCATCATATGGCAGTCTGTCTGCTGGAGTTCTTTACTTTATCACATCCTCTCCTTATCATTTTCCGCATTGTGGCCTGTACAGCCATCACGATGGTGTTTGTACTGGCTGTTGAACTCATCAGGTTCCGCAAGTCATGAACGATGATTATAAATATGACCGGCGGAAATTCGTCATATGCGGCATTGTTATTGTAATCGTTGCCGTGTATATTTGTCGCTTATTCTCGATGCAGATCCTCAGTGACGAATATGTGGAGAGTGCGGCTAATAATGCGTTTTACAATAAAACTATTTATCCATCACGTGGTGTTATATACGATCGTCAAGGCCGGTTGCTTGTATACAATCAGCCTGCCTACGATGTCATAGTGCGAATGTGCGATGTGGGTATTCGTATGAAGGATGTACACAGGAAAGACTCTGTCGTCTTTGATACGCTTGGTTTTTGCAGCGCGCTCAACATCACGCGTGAACAATTTGACCGCCGGATGAGTGACATCAAAAATAAGGCACTCAATCCGGGCTACTCTAATTATACCGATCAGGTGTTCCTTTCACAACTTACTGCTGAGGATTGCTCCCGTCTGGCAGAACAGCTCTATCGGTTCCCGGGATTTTCAACTCGAAAACGTACCATTCGTCAGTATAGTTATCCTAATGCAGGCCATGTGCTTGGTGATTTGGGCGAGGTGTCGAAGAAGGAAATGGCAGCTGACGACTATTATAGCCGCGGCGATTACATCGGAAAGCAGGGCATAGAGAGCTTCTATGAGAAGGAATTGCGTGGTGAGAAAGGGGTAGAGGTACTGCTGCGTGATACACATGGACAAATCAAGGGACACTATATGGACGGGGTTAACGATGTCCCGGCTGTACCAGGCAAAAACCTTCATCTTGGCCTCGATATGGAGTTGCAGGCATTAGGCGAGCGTCTTATGAAGAATAAGCTGGGCAGTATCGTGGCCATAGAGCCTTCAACGGGTGAGATTCTGTGCATGGTGTCATCTCCAGGCTTTGACCCACATGAGCTCGTTGGACGTCAGCGTGGATCTAGCCATCAGAGACTATCCGCAGATTCCCGAAAGCCACTCCTCAATCGTGCTATTCAGGGCACCTATCCTCCTGGCTCAACGTTCAAGACTTCGCAAGCGCTTACCTATTTGCAAGAAGGTATTATTACCAATGAGACATCGCTGCCTTGTACCCATGGCTTTGTACTGGGTGGTCTTCATGTCGGCTGCCATGATGGCAATACCAGCTGGACGGTAGTTCCTGCAATAGCTACATCGTGTAATGGATTCTTTTGTTGGGGACTTTATCGCATGATGGGGTCTCGCAAATTCCCATCTGTGCAGGATGCTATGACGTGCTGGAAGGATCATATGGTGGACATGGGCTTCGGCTACCGTCTGGGTGTGGATCTTCCTGGTGAGGCGCGTGGTTTCATTCCCAATGCTGCCTATTACGATAAGATTTATAAGGGTTCTTGGAAAGGCCCTACCATTATCAGTATCGCTATAGGCCAGGGCGAGGTCACTCTTACTCCTTTGCAGATAGCCAATCTCTGCAGTACTATTGCCAATCGTGGCTACTATATTGTTCCTCATGTGGTCAGCGAAATTGAGGGTGGTGAGATTGACAGTATATATACCGCACGCCATTATACTACAGTGGAACGCAAGCACTATGAGACTGTAGTAGAAGGCATGCGAGGGGCTGTGCTGATGGGAACATGCCGCAAAGCCAACAGCCCTGATTACGAGGTGTGTGGTAAGACTGGAACGGCTCAGAACCGTGGCAAGGACCACTCGGTGTTTATGGGCTTTGCACCCAAGGATGATCCTCAGATTGCCATTGCGGTATTTGTGGAGAACGGGGGATTTGGCGCTGTATATGGCGTACCTATCGGTGCGCTTATGATGGAGCAATATATCAATGGGCACCTGTCAGAGAATAGCGAATTGGTGGCAAAGGATTTCGAAAGCAGAACAATCAATTATGGCAACTCGAAGCGGTAACATCTGGAAATCGGTAGATTGGATTACAATTGCTCTTTATATTGTATTCATCGTATGCGGGTGGCTCAGCATTTGTGGTGCTTGTTACGACTTCAATGAGACCAATTTCTTCAGTTTGAGTACGCGGCCTGGAAAACAAATGGTGTTCATTGGGGCGGCATTAGTGCTTGCATTTCTGTTGATGAATATCAAAAAGAAGTACTTCGAGATGGCTGCTTATCCTTTGTATGCTGCTTTTCTCCTGCTGCTTATAGTGACTCCTTTCGTTGCGAAAGATCATAAAGGAAGTTCATCTTGGATTGATATCGGTCCCTTGATGGTACAGCCTGCAGAATTTGCAAAATTTGCTACGACTCTTGCCTTGAGTAAGCTGATAAGTTCCTATGGATTCAATCTTGAAAACTTTAAGGATCTTATAAAGGCCGTTCTCGTTGTTCTTCTCCCCATGGCCGCCATCATAATGCAAAAGGAAACGGGCTCCGCTCTTGTCTATCTTGCGCTTTTCCTTGTACTCTATCGTGAGGGCATGACGGGTTCCATCTTGCTCTTTGCTGTGGTGGCAGTAGTATTCTTTATTCTCAACATCAGTCTGAGTGGCCACATGCTGACTAGGGTTCCGTCGGACGTGGGACAGTTTTCGGCACTTATTATAGTGCCTATGGTCTCGGCACTTATGTTGCGCATCTATGCGCGGGATCGTAATCGTTCGTCTATCGTATTCTTCTCTTCGTTGGGTCTCATCGTGATTGCATTGCTTCTTGCATGCTATTTTGTTCCGTTCAATGTTTGTGTGGTACAGATAGGAATATGTGTGCTCTTATTCCTTTATTTGTTGTTTGTATACTTGCTTGAGCACCGTTCTATCTATCTTTTAATTGCCGTCTTTGTCGTTGGTTCGGTAGGTTATTACTTTTCATGTGGATATGTGTATAATGATGTGTTTGAAAAACATCAGCAGGAGCGCATAAAGGTGGCATTCGGAATGGTGGAAGATAATTCGGGAAGTGGCTACAATGTGAACCAATCAAAGATTGCCATCGGCTCGGGCCGCCTATCTGGAAAGGGCTTTCTGCAAGGTACACAGACGAAACTTAATTATGTGCCTGAACAGGCCACTGATTTTATTTTCTGTACGATTGGTGAAGAAAGAGGTTTTCTCGGTTCCGTGGGAGTACTCGTCTTGTATGCAGTATTTATACTCCGTCTGCAGGTCTTGGCTGAGCGTCAGGAGAAAAATCGTTTCGCGCGAGCCTATGGCTATTCACTTGTGTCTATCTTCACGTTGCACATTTTTATAAATATAGGCATGGTCATTGGTATGGTTCCAGTCATTGGCATCCCGCTGCCTTTCTTTAGCTATGGCGGAAGTTCGTTGTTAGCTTTTACAATCCTTCTTTTCGTTTTTCTTCGTATGGATGCAGAACGTGCCATGCGCTGAAATGCCAAGAGAAGATATGGGTAGGAAAATAATTTTGTTTAGGATAAATATATAGAGAATCGTACTTTATGACCAAAATTGACAACCAGATTGAGTCTGCAGCACAAAGAGTATTCGACATCATGCAACCCCGTGTCAGCGCGGAGGAACTGCAACGCATCAAGGATGCATACCTCTTGGCCGAGGAGGCGCACCGTCCGCAGACACGCAAGACGGGTGAACCTTATATCATTCATCCCATTGCTGTAGCCACCATTGCGGCAGAAGAACTCGAGCTGGATGCCAATACGGTGTGCGCGGCTTTTTTGCACGATGTGGTAGAGGATACGACGCATAGTCTTGAAGAAATACGCAATCGGTTTGGTGATGACGTCGCCTTCCTTGTGGGAGCGGTGACAAAAAACAAAGATCTTAAGAAATCTCGTGATGGACAGATCTATAACTTCAAACAGATAGTAGAGTCTGTGAATTACGATGTCCGTGCATTGCTGCTGAAACTTAGCGACCGGCTGCACAATATGCGTACTCTTGACAGCATGCGTACCGATAAGCAACTTAAGATTGCCAGCGAGACGGACTTCTTTTATGCTCCACTCGCCGGCCGGTTGGGACTTTTCTTCGTAAAATCTGAACTGGAAAACTTGTCTTTCCGTTTCCGGTGTCTGGGCGATTATAAAATGTTGGAGGCTAAGGTTGAGGAGGATAAAGCACGCACTGCTCCTGCTCTGAAAGAGTTTACTGACATGGTGCAAAAAATCCTGAATGATAATGGTGTGAAGTGCCGCGTGGAGGTTCGCTATCGCAAGCCATACAGCATCTGGCGAAATATGAAAGAGAAAGGGTGTGACTTCTCTCATGTGGAGTTCAAACATTTCGTACGGGTTATTTATGAACCTATGGATAATTGGACGAACCGGAACACCACGGAGAAGGATACTGCCCTGTTTATTTACTCATTGCTGTCATGTCATTTCTCAGAGCGTGCGCGAAGTGTGGTGAACTACATTGATCATCCCAAGGACAATGGATATCAGAGTTTCCATGTCCGTCTTCTCAATCCCATTGGTGTGTGGGAAGAGCTGCATATTGCCTCTGAACGCATGCACCGTAATTCAAAATTGGGTTGTGTCGTGGAGCGTGACGAAGGCTGGCTTGAACGATTCCGCTTCGTGCTGCGTGACACCGCGGAGAATGGTGATGGCTATATCTTCATGGATGACCTTAGCTCTACCCTTTATAATGAGGATATTATCGCTTTTACACCGAAAGGGAAGGGAATCGTACTTCCTAAGGGGGCAACCGCTTTGGACTTCGCTTTTGAGGTGCACGCTGACATAGGCATGCATGCCAAGTATGCTCGTATCAATGGCATCTTAAGCCCCATAAGTACTGAATTGGAACGGGGAGACTGTGTGCAGATAGGAACAGATGCCAACATCGTACCTACACCGGAATGGCTTGATTTTACCCATGCTTACCGTTCGCGCAAATTATTGCGCAACTTCCTGAAAAAGATGCCTGATAGCCAGTTTGTGCGTTGTCGTATTTGTCATCCTATCCCCGGCGATGAGGTGTTTGGTTTTATGAATGATAATGGTACTGTGACCTTGCACACACGGCATTGTCCGGAAGCAATCAAGCGGGCCTCCGAAAACGGTGATGCCATTGTGGATGTGTCATTCCTTCCTGATGAGCAGGTCGTATATCCGGTACGCATAAAAATATTGGCTGTGGATCGCTATCACCTCCTTCGTGATATTATTGACTGTCTGGTAGAGGAACGGCACCTTTCTATTGGACGCCTCAATACGGAATCTACACAGCAGATTGTCAGTTGTGTCATCGACTTCTCCATCCATTCGGCTAATGAACTGCAGGGAGCAATTGAAAGCATCGCAGCTATATCGGGTGTGGAGGAAGTGAATAGAGAGGCCTTTGAGTGAAAGGCTTCTGACTGTCGGCGCCATCCACAAACGCTTGATTGAATCAGCAGTGTGTGTGAGTCATCGGAATAGATGGTCAATAAGGTCGGAGCGTCCCATTCGCCGCAATAGGGCTGTGATGGTGTGGCGTTCCTCAGGCTTGTACCAGAAAAAGAAACGGCGCTGGTCGAGCTTCTCTTTTGGTGTATGTGCGCTGAACACGGGCTTAAGCGTATAAGGATGCAGCCCTGTATACCAGGCTTCGGTACTGATAGTCATGGGGGTGGGCGTGAAGTCCTGGACCTGTTCCAAGTGGAAGTTCAGCCGTTTGGTGATTACGGCCAATTCGGCCATGTCTTCGGCAGTACATCCGGGGTGGCTGCTGATGAAGTAGGGGATGAGCTGATAGGGAAGGTGCTGCTCACGGCAGAGTCGGTCAAAGAGCCGTTTGAATTCTTCAAACTGCTGGAATGACGGCTTGCGCATCATCTGCAGCACCTTGTCGGATGTGTGCTCGGGAGCTACTTTTAGCCTTCCGCTCACATGGTGGGTGATGAGCTCGCGCAGATAGGGGGACGCGTAGTCGTTGCCATGGGGGGCACTGTCTGCCAAAGCTAAGTCGTAACGAATGCCGCTGCCAATGTATGAGTGCTTGACTCCCGGTATGCGGTCCACGGCACGATAGAGCTCAAGCAATGGCGTATGGTCTGTGCAAAGGTTCTTACAAACGCTGGGATGTATGCAACTGGCGCGATAGCACTGTTCGCACAATGTCCGGTCGCGCCCACCCATACCGTACATATTTGCTGATGGCCCGCCGAGGTCGGTGATGGTGCCATGGAAATCTGGCATCTCACTTACTGCCTTCACCTCACGGAGGACGCTCTCGACGCTGCGGCTGGCAATGAACTTCCCTTGATGGGCAGAGATAGTGCAGAAGGCGCAGCCACCGAAACAGCCTCGGTGCAGACAAATCGAGTGCTTGATCATTTCGTAGGCGGGGATGCGTTTCCCTTTGTAACGGGGATGCGGAAGACGGGTGTAAGGCAGGTCGTAGGAATGGTCTATCTGCTCTGTTGTCATGGGAGGGTAGGGGGCATTGACTATCACGTATGCCTTATCCATAGCTCCTTTGGAGATGGTCTGTTGGACAATGCGCCTTGCATGGAGACTGTTCGACTCTTCCTCTATTACATGGTAATTCGCGGCTTGTGCACGGCGATCATGCAGACAGGTGTCATGGGATGCCAGTAGAGCATCATCGTCTAACGGAACGTAGCAGTCTGTAAGATATGCCGTTTGTGGTACATCTTTCAATGCTTGTACCCTTAGGCATAATGCCTCTTGCGTTGCCTTGCCTCCACTGCTGCAGGTGTCGTTTGCTGTATTTTGTAGCCGTCTTGCGATTTCTAATATCGGAAGTTCACCCATACCATAGACAAGCAGATCGGCATGGCTGTCGACGAGTATTGACGGGAGCAGCTTGTCTTGCCAGTAGTCGTAGTGTGTGAGTCTGCGCATGGAGGCTTCGATGCCTCCCAGTATTACGGGTACTTCGGGATAAAGCTGTTTGAGTATGTGCGAATAGACTATCGAAGGATACGCTGGCCGCATGTCGTGTCTTCCGTCGGGGGTGTATGCATCTTCTGACCGTAGCCGGCGATTGGCGGTGTACTTATTCACCATGGAGTCCATGGCTCCGGCAGTGACTCCGAAGAACAACTTGGGCCGTCCGAGCTTGCGGAAATCACGCAGGTCATCGCGCCAGTTCGGCTGTGGGACAATAGCCACCTTATATCCTGCAGCTTCAAGTGTGCGGCCTATGACGGCTGCGCCGAACGAAGGATGATCCACGTAGGCATCACCGCTGAAAAGGATGACGTCAAGGTCATCCACTGTCCAACCACGCTGCTCAAGCTCCTTGACAGAGGTCGGAAGAAACTGCCGCGCATCCATTGGGAAAAGAAGGACTATTCAGGCTGGCTCCACGTGCTGTAGAGACGGATGAGCTCGTTGAGGCCAAAAGCTTTCATGTTGGGATGGCAGAGCACATCAGCGAAGAGATCAAGCAGCTCGCGTGTGTCGTTGTCATCGCTTTGCGAAACGATAAGCGAACGCACGGTGTAGCGGAGCTTGTCAAGATCCGACTCGTCCACCACGCCATGGCTGCCCGGAAGACCGAGAAAGAGATTGTAGCGGAAGATAGTGAGCAGTTGGCTGTCGGTAATCTGCATGCTGCGCGTGCCGGATTTATTGGTTTGGATAGTGTACATGACTGAAGAGATTCTTTCCGCTGCAAATGTACGTGATTTGTTTGAATTCACCAATGAAAAAAGAGAAAAAGTTTTGCTTTTGGTGGGTGGACAAAGTATATGGACCACCTGTGCCAATTTTTTTGAAAAAAAAGTGCATTTTTTTGGGATTGGATAAAAAACTTACTATCTTTGCGGAAACATTTGTGTATAAGGAAAAATCCGAACAACTATGATAGAGGCATTTGAATCTTTGGATATGACGCAGAAGATATTCTGGTGTGTGGCTTTGGCGTCCAGCATCGTATTTGTCATTCAGACGATAATGACTTTTGTGGGTCTTGATAGTGATACAGATATCGACAGCGGTGGCTTTGACGGCGTGGATGCCGATGGCATATCGGGCTTCTTCAGTCTCAAGAATCTAGTGAACTTCCTCCTTGGCTATGGCTGGGGTGGTATTGCGTTCAAGAACCTGATAGACTCGGCAGTGGGATTACAGTTAGTGGCAGTAGCCGTCGGCTTGGTGTTTGTGCTGGTGTGGGTGGTCATCATACGACAGGTGATGAAACTTGGCGTGGATAAGACGTTCCGTATCGACGATGCTGTGGGCCAGGTGGCAGATGTCTATCTGCGTATTCCTGCCGCACGTGGAGCTGCCGGCAAGGTGATGGTTAGCGTGAATGGATCAGTGCATGAACTGGAAGCATTCACCGAAGGCAATGAGATTCCTACAGGTGCGAAGGCGAAGATTGTGGCTGCCATCAGTGCCGACTCAGTGCTCGTGGATGCACTTTAGGAGTGAAATCACTTGCCAAAAATAGAAGTATAATATATTAAACAAACAATCGTATGACTCCCGTTTATTTGATCCTACTGCTTATTGTCGTTATTTTTGTGATGGTGGCAGCTGTTGTTAGAAGATATCGCAGATGCCCATCTGACAAAATCCTTGTTGTCTATGGAAAAACAGGTGGCGGCAGCGCCAAGTGCATTCATGGCGGCGGCAAGTTCGTGTGGCCCGTTATTCAAGACTATCAGTACCTAAGCCTGACCCCCATCTCTATTGATGCCAACCTCACCAATGCACTTTCGAAGCAGAATATCCGTGTGGATGTGCCTTGCCGATTCACTGTGGGCATCTCCACTGAGTCTGATTCGATGAACAATGCTGCTGAACGCTTGCTTGGTCTCTCGGCTAACGAGATACAAGAATTGGCGCGCGACATATTGTTCGGCCAGTTGCGTCTTGTCATTGCAACCATGAGCATTGAGGAAATCAACAGCGACCGTGATAAGTTCCTTGAAGCTATTTCCAAGAATGTGGAGGTTGAGCTCAAGAAAATAGGTCTTCGGCTGATTAACGTCAACGTGACCGATATCAAGGATGAAAGTGGTTATATTGAGGCTCTAGGAAAGGAAGCTGCGGCAAAGGCAATCAATGAGGCAAAGGTGAGCGTGGCTGAACAGGATAAATATGGCGAGATTGGTAAGGCTGAGGCCGTACGTGATACGCGTATCCGCACCAGCGAGGCCAATGCCATTGCAGTACAAGGTGAAAACAGTGCGCAGATTGAGATTGCTAATTCTAACGCATCCCGTCGCCAGAAGGAAGCTGAGGCTCTGCGCTTGGCAGTCGCCGCCGAGAAGGTGCAGCAGGCACATGCCTTGCAGGAGGCCTATGCTGCTGAGCGCGAAGCCGAGTTGGCACGTGCCGAGCGCGAACGCAGCACGCAGCAGGCAAATGTCATCGTGCCTCAGGAAGTAGAGAAACAGCGTATAGTTATTGAGGCAGAAGCCGAGGCCGAGCGTGCTCGTGTGAAGGCAAAAGGTGAGGCTGATGCCCTTTATGCCAAGATGGAAGCGCAGGGTAAGGGATCGTACGAGATTCTTACCAAGCAAGCACAAGGTTACGACAAGATGGTGCAAGCTGCAGGTGGCGATGCAAACAAGGCATATATGCTCTTGCTTCTTGATAAACTGCCCGATTTGGTTAAAACTCAGGTTGAGGCTGTCAAGGGTATCAGTATTGATCATGTCACCGTGTGGGACAATGGCGGCAGTGGTGATGATGGCAAGACTTCTACGGCCAACTTCGTCAGTGGACTGATGAAGTCTGTTCCTCCTCTCAGCGATCTCTTCGATCTTGCCGGTATGAACCTCCCTGAGTATCTCGGAACGAAGAAGAATGCTTCTGACGTGCAGAATGCCGAGGAGGTGAACGGATGATTTTCTCTGTTTATCAATAATAGTTTACGGCCGTGTGTAATTCCACGCACGGCCATTTATATTCCACTGGATATGCTGATACGAATTTTTGCTGCCTTGGCACCTGTGGCGCTGTTGCTGATGTATATTTATCATCAGGATAAAAAGTCTCCCGAGCCCACCGATATGCTGTTTAAGGCTTTCCGCTATGGTATCATCAGTGCCATTGTGGTTATGCTTGTGCTTTCGCCTTTTGGCAGCAATGCGTTGCCAAGCAATTTCTTTGAGTCGTTGAAAGTGAGCTTCTTTGAGGCCGGTATTCCTGAGGAATTTTTCAAATGGCTCTTCTTGTATATACTGGTGTGGCGCTCTCCGCAGTTTGATGAATACATTGATGGACTGGTCTATGCCGTGTTCGTGTCCATGGGCTTCGCCTGTCTTGAGAATGTGATGTATGTTGTGCCTTCGGGAATGGAAGTGGCTGTGAGCCGCGCTCTGCTCTCTGTACCGGCTCACTTCCTGTTTGCCGTCATCATGGGATATTACTTCTCTTTAGCCAAATTCCGTCCCGAGTCCCGAACGCGCTATATGGCGCTCAGCATCATACTCCCTATGCTGGCGCATGGGCTCTTCGACACGTTTGCTTTCTGGATGGACACGATGGAAGCCCGCTCGGCCTATGTGGTGACTTTTGTATGCTTTCTTATTGCCGATATCTGGTTGTGGCGGCTGGGCATACGTAAGATACGCAGCAGCGTGGCTATGTCCGAACAACTACGTGCTGAAGCTTCCAATCTCGCCTTTATGCAAGCGCAGGAAGCAGCTGAATCCTTTCCAGCGGCACTGCCTGTGGATGGACATTGGGAGGATACACCCATTGCGGTCTATCATGTCGGTCAGAGCGCAGAAGATGTAAACCCTATAGATGCCGTTACTACGTTCAAACTGCTCATCGAGTGCAAGGCGGATGCGAAAATCTATATTGATGAAACGGATGCCTTTTTCGCCCGCGCAGGTGTCAACTACCGTCTCACACTTCCGGCTGGCAATCATGAGGTGCGTGCCGTCAATCTCAATCGTTACGAACAGATGGTGACACAGACGGTGCACCTCACGGCGAACCGCCGTATCACGATTGCCTTCACCGGATGGGAACGTATGCCAGCATGGGCACGTACGATCATCATCGTTGCCGTTGCCGTTGCCGTCAGTTTGTCCATTCACTGATGCCGTGCTTCTGCATCAGCTCGCGGGTACGCATGGGCTCGTTGGTTGTTAACTGGTCTGGAGACAGCGATAGCATACGGAGCAGGTCCTCTTCTTTGTCCACAGTCCATATATTCACCGACATCCCTTTGGAATGAGCCTCTTGGACCCATTCGGGATGACTGTCAAACATCCCGAAGTGATAGTCGATCCCGGGCACCTTGTTCGTAAGCACGTCAGTGGGGGATAGATTACCGCCAAGATATTGTACATCAATGCCGGGTGCTGATTCGGCCAGACGTTGGCAGGCATGCAGGCTGAACGAAATGAACATCACACGTTGTGGCTTCAGCAGTTTGGCCTTGCGCAGTTTTTGCAGCGCCAATTCTATGGCTCTGTCTTCTAACTCAGGTGTCGAGTGTGCTTTCAGCTCAAACACCAACTTGGTGGTCCGGCACTTCTGAGCTTGCTGAAGGTAATCGTCGAGTGTGGGGATGGGTTCGCCGTTTTTCAATCGTACATCGGCAAAGTCAGCGTAGGTATGTTCTTCAAATTTCATACCCGCGGTATGATTGTCGTGGAATACCACCAGTACCTCATCCTTTGTCATGTTGACATCGAACTCACTGCCCCAGAGGCCTGCCTCCTGTGCACATTTCAGTGCTGCAACCGAGTTCTGGGCATAGCCGGCCTCAGCGCAGTTCCAATATCCTCGGTGTGCGACCACGGCGATTGCACCGTCATGCTTTCCGTTAGCCACTGAACTTGACCGTGTAGAGGTGCATGCAGCTAAAAACAATGCTGTAATTGTCAGGTAAAACCATCTTTTTTCCATAATTTAAGTTCTTGAGTTTTTGAAATACCAAATATTTTGGGCTAAAAGGAATCGCATGCAAAGATAGGTTTTTTTTGATTATAAACCATTCGGGAATGAAAAAATGTAGTCATTGTGGGAGCTTATGTTCAAGTCCAGACAGTAACTATCCCTTTGCTACTACGCATCGTAATTGTTGTTCTATGTGCAAAAAATGGTTTCATTATTTGTCCAGCCGGTGGAAATGCTGTACTTTTGCAGAGTGATGAAATCAAAACGCCTTCTGTGTATGATGGTAAGTCTGTTGGCTCTGCATCTTGTGGCAGTGCATGCGCAGACTTATGTGCAACTTACCGATAGCGCATATGCGGCTGTGGAGTCCGACAGCCTGTCGCTGGCGGCAGAGTGCCTGAAGAAGGCCGTTGCTCTTGAACCGGGCAACCCTGCCAATGTGTTGCTCCTGATTGATCTCGGTTCTATCCAACACCAGCAGGGCCAAAACCTGCAATCTGTGGAGAGCTACACCTTAGCCCTCAATTACAAGCCGATGGCTATGCCCGTGCTGCTGGCTCGTGCAGCCGTTTATCTCGAACTTGGTAATGAGGAGAAGGCCTATGTGGATTACTGCAATGTGCTCGATCAGAATCCCGACAACGAGGAGGCACTCTTTTTCCGTGCCTATATTGCTGTTCATCAGCGTGCCTATGATATTGCCCGTGCCGATTACACTCATCTGCTGGCAGTCAACCCGCAGCATGAAAACGGCCGACTGGGACTGGCATTGTTGAACCAGAAGCAGAACCGTCTGCAGGAAGCAACCGAGCAAGTCGGTATGCTTGTAAAGGAGTATCCCGACAATCCGTCGTACCTGCTTGCGCGTGCCGACATATTGGCGCAACAGAACCTATGTGAGCTGGCGTTGCTTGACTTTGAATCCGCACAGAAACTTGATCCGTCCGACCCATACATATACATCGCGCGTGCAGAAGTGTATCTGCAGATGAATCGTCGGAGAAACGCCCGCAGGGATTTGGATACTGCGGTGGCGATGGGCACACCCAGAGGGAACCTGGCGGAACTGTATAGGCGATGTGAAAAATGAGTACAATATATATTATGAAAAGGAAAACTGTATTGATAGCCATGTCTATGTTAATGCTGACAGCCTGCGGAAGCAAGCCATCTTCCGAATTTGAATATGCCAATGAAAAGTTCGCCGACCTTCAGATGCTTCGCTATGAGGTGAAAGGCTGGGAAACTCTCACCCTTGACCAGAAGAAGTTCGTCTATTATCTCTCTGAGGCAGCCCTCAACGGGCGTGATATCCTCTACGACCAGAACTGCCGGTACAACCTTGCCATCCGTAAGGCGTTGGAGTCCATCTACACCAACCCTGCTTTGGATCACGACACTGACGGTATGAAGGCGTTGGAGGTTTATCTCAAACGGGTATGGTTCTCCAATGGTATCCATCACCACTATGGTGAGATCAAGTTCCTGCCAGGGTTCTCCGAAGACTTCTTCCGCACCTGTGTTCTGGCAGACGCTGGTCACTTCCCCGCGTTGCACGAAGGCCAAACCGTGGAGGAATTTCTTGATGAAATATGTCCCGTGATGTTCGATCCGAATATCATGACTAAGAAGGTGAACCAGGCCGACGGCGAGGACCTCATCCTCACCTCTGCCTGCAACTACTACGGCGATGGGGTCACCCAAGCCGAGGCTGAGGCTTTCTACGATGCCATGAAGGATACGCTGGACCCTGAGCCCGTGATGTATGGCATGAACAGCCGTCTGGAGAAGGTGGACGGACAGCTTGTTGAAAATGTTTGGAAAACGGATGGCCTCTATGGCGAGGCTATCGCCAAAATCGTCTATTGGTTGGAGAAGGCTGCCCCACTTGCCGAGACCCCGCAGCAGAAGACCGTCATCGAGAAACTCATCCAGTTTTACAACGATGGCGACCTGAAAACGTTCGATGACTATTGTATAGCATGGGTCAAGGATCTTGACAGCCGTGTTGATTTCACCTGCTGCTTCACCGAGAGCTACGGCGACCCGCTGGGCTTGAAAGCTTCGTGGGAGAGCATTGTGAATTTCAAGGATATGGAGGCCACCAAGCGCACCGAGACCATCAGCAGCAACGCCCAGTGGTTCGAGGACCATTCACCTGTGGATGCCCGCTTCAAGAAGGAAGAGTGCAAGGGCATCAGTGCCAAAGTCATCACCGCGGCCATACTTGGCGGCGACCTGTACCCCAGCACTGCCATTGGCATCAACCTGCCCAACAGCGATTGGGTGCGTGCTGCCCATGGCTCAAAGAGCGTTACCATCGGAAATCTCACCGAGGCATATGCGATGGCAGCTCATGGCAATGGCTTCAATGAGGAGTTCGTCTATAGCGATAAGGAACGTGAGCTCATCGACAAGTACGACAGCATGACCGATGACCTCCATACCGACCTCCACGAGTGTCTCGGACACGGCAGTGGCAAGCTGCTCCCCGGCGTGAGCGGCGATGCCTTGAAGGCCTATGGCAGCACCATCGAAGAGGCACGTGCCGACCTGTTCGGACTCTATTATGTGGCTGATAAGAAAATCCTTGATCTCGGTTTGCTCCCTTCAAAGGATGCATACAAGGCTCAGTACTATACCTATATGATGAACGGTCTGATGACGCAGCTCGTACGCATCGAACCCGGCAACCAGATCGAGGAGGCGCACATGCGCAACCGCAGCCTCATTGCGCATTGGGTGCTGGAGCATGCGCAGACCGACAAGGCCGTGGAGCTGACGAAGAAGGACGGTAAGACTTATGTGAAGATCAACGACTATAAACGCCTCCGCGAACTCTTCGGCGAACTGCTTGCCGAGATACAGCGCATCAAGAGCGAGGGCGACTTCGAGGCCGCCCGCGCCCTCGTGGAGAACTATGCCGTGAAGGTGGATTCCAAGCTCCATGCTGAGGTCCTCGACCGCTATAAGGCCCTCAACCTGGCCCCTTACAAGGGCTTCATCAATCCTGTCTATACCCCAGTGCTTGATGGGGAGGGGAATATCATTGATGTAACCATTGACTATACCGAAACATTTGCCGCACAGAACCTTCGTTACAGCCGTTGCTACAGCCATCTGTAAAAACGCCGCTAATGCACATGGGTGAAATCGAAACGATTATAAAATGCAGGAAAAGATAAATAAGCAGTTGATAGACATCAAGGCGCAGCTCCGTCTTTACATGAATGGCGTGCTGGCGCAGAGCCTGCGTGAACGGGGTCTCAGGTACAAGCTCATCTTTGGCATCGAGCTACCGCGACTGAAGGAAATAGCTGAAGCCTATGTTCCTGACCATGACCTGGCACAGGCATTATGGAAAGAGGATATCCGGGAATGCCGCATCCTGGCGGGGCTCCTTCAACCTACGGCAACATTCTATCCTGAGATTGCCGATATCTGGCTGGAGCAGATGCACGACACCGAGATCATCGACTTCACCTGCATGCATCTTTTCCGCCGACTGCCATATGCTTCGGAGAAGGTTTTCGAGTGGATAGCGTCTGAGGAAGAACGGGTGCAGTATGCCGGTTTCCGTCTAATGTGTCACCTCTTGTCCCGTTCCGGAGCACAGCTTAACGAACGCAGTCGTGATGAACTCGTCGACCAGGCGCATGCAGCCATCGGCTCAGCCAATCTGCCGCTTCGGCAGGTAGCAACGGCCGTTCTTGAGAGAGTGAACGAAAAAAATCCTTGAAATAATTGGCTATAGTCTGAAAATAGACTACCTTTGTTCGCGAAAAAAGGAAAAAGGAAAACATAGATAGAGTAAAAAGATGGACGATGACAAGCTGAAAAGCAGTCAGCAGATAGCGCACGACATGCTGAGGGACTATCTTCATGCCCGTCGCCTTAGGGTGACGCCTGAGCGTTGCGCCATATTGGATGCCATCTTTGACATAGAGGGCCATTTTACTATTGAGACTGTGAGCAACCGTCTTGAGGAACAACGGTTCCATGTAAGTATGGCCACACTTTACAGCAGTCTCGATATGTTTGTTGATGTGGGCATCGTCAATCGGTATTATTTTGGCTCTACGGTGCGTTATGAGCGATGCATCGGTACAGAACCGCATTTTCACCGCATATGCAAGGAGTGCGGACAAGTGCAGGATTTCCGCAACGATCGCTGGCTGCATACCATGGAGCAGACCACCCTGCGTGGATTCAAACCAGATTATTATCAGTTTTATATATATGGTACCTGCAGCAAATGCTTGCGCAGGAAAAACAAAAAGACAGTCAAGAAATGAAAATGGATGTATTGCTCGGCCTCCAATGGGGAGATGAGGGTAAAGGAAAGGTTGTTGATGTGCTGACACCGCGTTACGATGTGGTGGCTCGTTTTCAAGGAGGACCCAATGCAGGACATACGCTTGAGTTCGAGGGACAGAAATATGTGCTCCGTTCGATTCCATCAGGTATCTTCCAGGGGGATAAATTGAACATCATAGGCAATGGCGTGGTCCTCGATCCTGCACTCTTCAAGGAGGAGGCGGAGGCGCTGGCTGCCAGCGGACATCCTCTTCAGGAACGGTTGCACATCTCCCGCAAGGCGCATCTCATCATGCCTACTCACCGTCTGCTCGATGCCGCCAACGAAGCCTCCAAGGGTGCCTCCAAGGTGGGCACTACAGGCAAAGGCATCGGACCGACCTATACCGATAAGATAAGCCGTAACGGACTGCGTGTGGGCGACATCGAGGGAGACTTCTTCGCTGCTTACGAGAAGGCCAAGGCCCGCCATATCGGCATGCTGCGTGGCATGCTTTCCGAGGAGGAGCTGACCGAACGCCTGGCTGCCATGGAACCATTGGAAAAGAAGTGGTTTGAGGGTATTGAATACCTGCGTGGTTTCCAGTTTGTTGACAGCGAGCACGAGGTCAATGCGCTGTTGCGTGGTGGCAAGTCGGTTCTCTGTGAAGGTGCTCAGGGTACCATGCTCGATGTCGATTTCGGTTCCTATCCCTACGTGACCTCTTCCAATACCATCTGTGCGGGTGCATGCACGGGCTTGGGCGTAGCTCCTAACAAGATAGGCCGTGTCTATGGCATCATCAAGGCCTATTGTACCCGTGTGGGAGGTGGTCCCTTCCCTACGGAGCTGTTCGACGAGACGGGCGAACGCCTTTGTGCACTTGGACACGAGTTCGGCGCTGTCACCGGCCGTCGTCGTCGCTGTGGGTGGATAGACCTGGTTGCTCTCCGCTATGCCATCATGGTCAACGGTGTCACCGACCTCATCATGATGAAGAGTGATGTGCTGGATGATTTCGACACCGTGAAGGCTTGTGTAGCTTATGAGATCGATGGTAAGACCGTCACCGACTTCCCCTTCAGCGTAGAGGGCGAGGTGAAGCCTGTCTATAGCGAGCTCCCGGGTTGGAAGTGCGATCTTACCCACATGACATCCGAGGATGAGTTCCCTGAGGAGTTCAATAACTACATCTCCTTCTTGGAGGAAGAGCTGGAGGTGCCCATCCGCATCGTATCTGTGGGTCCCGACCGCGAACAGACCATCGAACGCGTGGGCGAATGATAAAACCTGAAGAACAGTAATCGTATGAGCAGCAGTACCATTTGGTTCATATTCATCCTCATCACCATCCTGAGTTATGTGGTGCAGGCCTCTTTGCAGCGCAAGTTCAAGAAGTACTCCGAGGAGGTGGTGTCGGGTGGCCTTACGGGCCGTGATGTGGCTTTGAAGATGATGGCCGACAATGGCATCACCGACGTCGAGGTGTCGTGCATCGCTGGCACGCTCACCGATCACTACGATCCTACGGCCAAGCGTGTCAACCTCAGCCAGGATGTGTATGGCAAGTGCAGCGTGGCTGCCGCTGCTGTGGCTGCACACGAGTGCGGTCATGTGGTGCAGCATGCCAAGGGCTACGCGCCGCTGAAGCTGCGCACCTCGTTGGTACCCATCGTCAGCTTCTCGTCGAAGATCGTGTCGTGGGTGCTCCTTGCAGGTATTCTCCTCATCGAGGTGTTTCCTGTCCTGATGGAGGTGGGCATCGCTCTTTTCGCTCTCACCACGCTCTTCAGCATTGTCACCCTGCCTGTGGAGGTGGATGCCAGCCGCAGGGCATTGGCATGGCTTGATCATGCCGGCATCACCAGCCCCACCACACAGCGCGATGCCGAGAGTGCGCTTCGTTCTGCCGCATATACCTATGTAGTGGCAGCGCTCAGCTCACTGGCTACGTTGCTGTACTACGTCATGTTGTTCATGGGACGACGTGACTGATCTCCTATTGTAAAGAATTTATTTATCAATTAATAGTAACCTTAAAAAAAGCAACACCATGAGACGATTTCTACTCACTGTGATGGCTTTCATGCTCGGCTTGACGGCATTTGCTGTCGAGGGCGAGGACATGACCGCCTTGTTCTCCGGCGCTGGCTGCGACTCCGATGAGGCATTCACCTATTGGAGCATCACCGATGCCAGTGCTACGTTCCATCTTAACACCTGGTCCACCGAAGGCAATGCCGGCAACGACCCCTCGGGGCTTGTCATCCCCTTCATCGAGGACTGGCTTTCCAAGGGCAACAACCTTTCGACCTGCACCATGAGCCATGCGGCGGTGAGCGGGCTGAAGGGAGGTACCTATGTCGTCAGTGCGCTGATACGCTGCTACAACGAGAGCGGCGAGCAGACGGTGGACGGCGGCTCCATGTTCGCCAACGACCAGGAGGTACTCCTCGGTGACGAGAAGTTCGGCACCTACTTCACCTACAACAGCATGCTGGGTATCTATGGCACCTATGTGCTCTTTGTCACCATCCCCGAGGGTGGCTCGCTGGAGTTCGGCATCAAGCTCAACCAGCCCAACTTCAACTGGGTGGCCTTCAAGAACTTCACTGTCGTCCGCTACGATGACGCCAATGGCTATTGGCGCGACAAGTGCCGGGCGCTGTTCGACGGATGTGAGGGTGCCGCCATGTCGGCAGCCAGCAAGAGCTCCTACGATGCGCTGATGGCTGCTGTGGATGCCATCACCTCCGAGGAGGGCGCCGCTGCCTTCATCGAGGCCCATGCTGCCGAGGCGGCTGCCATTGCTGCCGATGCCGCTATCTATACTAAGATGGGCGAGCTCATCGCGAAGGCCAAGGCCGACTACAACGAGTATAACATCGATGCCGACAAGCTGCAGGCAGGTCTGGCCGATGCCGAGGCTGCCTACAATGCTGCCCAGCTCGATACCGAAGGCATGACGGAGGCCCACGCCACCTTCTTTGCCATCTACAACGACTATATCGCTGCCAACCTCAATGGCGAGGACGGTGTGGACTACACCGAGTGGATCACGAACCCCACGGTGCGTACCTCCAAGGACGGATGGACCATCACCTCGGCAGCCTATTCGCAGTCTGTGGCCAACAACGAGATGGAGTTCTGGAACGGCGATGCCTACACCGTAGAGATGTCGCAGACCATCGAGGGACTGCCCAACGGACGGTACAAGGTGGCTGTCACCGGTTTCTACCGCGCAGGATGGAACGATGCCGGTGCTGCCTATGCCGAAGGCTCGGAGGATGTCACGGCAGTGCTCTTTGCCGGACGCAACAGCGCACCGCTGCACTCGTTGTATGAGCATACGACCGACGAGTTCGCCTCCACGGGCAACCTCAGTGGCTACATCGACAACATGGTGAATGCCGAGCTGGCCTTCAATGCAGGGCTCTATGGTCCGCAGGATGCCTATGGTGAGGAAGACGGCCACAACGTGGTGGAGGCTATCGTCACCAATGGCACGCTCACCATCGGTCTGCGCAACGAGGCTGCGCCTGCCGGTGCATGGCACATCTTCCGCGACTTCACGCTTACCTACTACGGCAACTTCCCCGGCGTGCTGCTGGCCGGACTCATCGAGGAGGTGCAGACCTTCCTCGACGAGAATGCCGATGTCCTCCTCGAGGGCGTGAGCTACGAGCTCAGCGACGCCTCCATCCTCGCACTCGAGTACACCTCCGACGGCTACGACAAGGCCGAGGTGCAGGCTGCCTACGATGCACTTGACGAGGCGTATGCCAATGCCAAGAAGAGCATCGAGGTAGTGGAGCAGATCCGCACGCTCATGGCCGAGATGGAGGAGCTGGCCAACCTCGACTATCCCGGTGTGGACGACCTCATGTCGGCTTATGCCGAACTGTCGTTCATCGTCGATGAGGGTGGTGACGACGATACCACCTGCGAAGTGGTGTTCAACTACCTCGACATGGCCAACGAGGCCATCCAGGCCTACTACCTGTCGCAGGAGGCCACCCACGACAATCCTGCCGACTACACCTTCCTGCTCACCAACCCCACGCTGCGCGAGAACGCTACGGGCTGGTCGGGGTCGACGCCAGGCTTGGAGTACAACGTCATGGAGTTCTACAATATGGATTTCGACATGTACCAGGAGCTGGCTGTAGCGAATGGCAAGTACCGCGTGTCCGTCACGGGCTTCTACCGTGAGGCGTCCAACGATGGCGGCGCTGCGCATGCTGCCGGCACCGAGAACCTCTCGGCCAAGCTCTATGCCAACCTCAGCACCACCTCTATGATGTCGCTCTACACCCATACGGCCACCGACATGGGCATCACCAGCTCCGAGGTACTGAGCGACTATGTCAACATGCGTGTGTCCACCGCCGAAGCTTTCGACAACGGTTTCTACCAGGGTGCCGAGGGTGTGGATGACGGCAACACCGTGGACGTCATCGTCTACGATGGCAAGCTCACCATCGGTATCCGCAACGTCTCGCACCAGGATTATTGCTGGTGCACCTTCCGTGACTTCAAGCTCCAGTATTTCGGTCCCGCCACGCAGGAGGATATGCTTGAGGCATGGGCTGCTGCCCAGGCCGATGCCGACGCCGTCGCTGCCGTGCTCCTTCCCGGCGATGCGGTCGCCTTCAATGCATCGTATGACGATGCCAAGGCACTCGCTGCCAGCGGACAGTACCTGGAGGCTTGCGCCCTCATCAACCCCGTCGTGCAGGACTACCAGAGCATCTATGCCACCACGCTGGCTTTCCGCAAGGGTAACTACCAGACACTGGCCGACCTGAAGACCGATGCCTCCGCCGATGTCACAGCTATCATCGACAAGGTACTCTCCTTCGCCGATGCTGCACTCACGGCCGACGATGCCACCACCGCCATCCTCTCTGACCTCGACAGCCGCCTGGGAGGCTACGTCAGCTACATGCAGGCCTACATCAATGCCGAGGCTGCTGTGGCAGGAGGTACCTATCCGCAGACCTATGCCGACCGTGTCACCACCGTGATGGCCGCCCACCGTGCACAGCTCACCGCCCTGCTCTGCAGCACCGACTACACCACCGCCTATCTGGCCGAGCTGGAGGATGCCGTGTACATCATGCAGCTCTCGGCGGTCGTCTTCACGCTGAAGCCCGGTGACGTCACCTCGGCGCTGCTGCAGAACCCCGCCCTCGACGACACCAGTGCCGCGGGCTGGACGGTGGAGAAGGGCACCGGCAATGGCCCCACCATCAGTGGCCAGCACTACACGGGCAACACCTCCAACTACTACCTCGACAGCTGGAACGGCACCGCCGGCAAGCTCAACTTCTCGGCCTATCAGATCATACGTGGCTTGCCTAACGGTACCTACGAGCTCTCCTGTGCTGCTCGTACCGATGGCGACAATGCCTTCATCTTCGCTGCCGCTAGCGAGAACATCGCCGACGAGAGCACCCTCTTCGAGCCCATCCGCAACTACGCTGCCGAGCGCGGCGAGCTGTGGGAGACCGACAGCATCAAGTGGTCGGTCGATGGCTCTGAGTCGGACATATACAATGCCAATGGCGGTATCGGCTGGGGCTGGAGCCAGCACACCATCTCCGATATCAAGGTCACCGACCACCTCCTCATTGTGGGTATGACCACCAACAGCGAGTACTCCGGACAGTCCTTCACAGGTACCTGGTACTCTGCCGACGACTGGAAGCTCGTGCTGGTGGAGAAGGGACCGGAGACGTCGTGGGAGATCGTCAGCCATGTTGATGGACAGGCTGCCGAGGCCACTGTGGTGGCTCAGGAGTACTACACGCCCTCCGGCACACGTCTCGCCGCACCGCAGCAGGGCCTGCTCATCGTCCGCCGTCAGCTCTCCGATGGCAGCACGCAGGTGCAGAAAGTGCTCGTCCGCTGACACTGACACCTCACACCCCTCAACACGAACGCCCGGCAACATGCCGGGCGTTCTTTTTTGGCCCCCCCCTATCAGTCAAACAAAGTCGGTTCTGGTGGAGATTCCTGCATTTCTGCAATTTTTTTTTTTTTTCTTTTGTGTTTCGTACAAAAGTCGTATCTTTGTCGCCAGTTTGATAGAAAAGCCACTTTTTTCATCATGCAACGAGAGAACGGGCATACGGTAAATTTTCTTAAAAGCTGTCAGATTTTTGCAGAAAAAATTGGTAACTTGCTGATTTATTTTACTCTCTCTCTCTCTCTCTCTCTCTCATAGAA
>R16__coassemble_978_pt1 | contig 50180 bp, 32 predicted proteins | sample R16__metabat2_high_PE_017 | metagenome-assembled genome bin R16 | reverse complement strand
GTCTCTTTTGGTGCCCTGCATCGCAAAAAAGCCCCTTCCAGCCCACTTTTTGTCTGAAACATGCCCACATGTGGAAGAAAACCGCTACCTTTGTCCCATAGCCCCCAGTCCCCATGTCCCGCACTACCCCCACCTACCGTGAAGGCATAGGATGGCGCAACGAGACCCGCCATCGCCAGACCCGCCGCCATCGCAGCCACGACTACAGCGGCGTGGGCACCTATCTCGTGACGATGACCGTCACAGGCCGGGCAAAGGTGTTCGGCTATGTGGATGGCGACCTGAGGGCAGCGAAGGGAACACCCGCCTATGCCCACCTCGTCGCCACACCCCTGGCAGAGCGCATCCTGACGGAGGAGGTACAGAAGATCCATCACTACTATCCCATGGTGGAGGTGTGGAAGATCGTGCTGATGCCCGACCACCTCCATATGATCGTAAGAGTGGCGAGCGCGATGCCCCCCGGCAAGAACCTCGGCCAGGTGATACGCGGCTTCAAGACCGGCTGCTGCCGCGCCTGGTGGCAACTGACGGAAGAACAGCCATCGGACAAAGCCGATGGCACAGGGGCCGGTGACACAGCCCCCGGTGCGGTAGCCCCTGGTGCCGGGGCGGTGGTAGCTGCCGGTGCTGGGGCGGTGGGTAGTGCAGCCCCTGTGTCTTCTGCTTTTCCAGAAGATAAGTGCCCCCCTGTCGACAGGCGCCGGCCACTCCTCTTCGAGCCAGGCTATAACGACCACATCCTGATGAACGCCGGTCAGCTGGACAGCTGGAGAGGCTATCTCGACGAGAACCCCTTCCGCCTCCTTGTGCGCCAGCGCATGCCGGACATCATGCAGCGTGCGCTCCGCATCACCCTGAACGGCAGGCACTACTCCGCCTTTGGCAACTTCATGCTGCTGAAGGTGCCGGAGAAGCGGCAGGTGATGTGCCACCGGATGGCCACCATCGGCATGCTGACCGATGAGGAGCGTCGGCAGCATGGCTATACCTATGCGGCCACTGCCGACATGAAGACCACCATCCCCTATGAGCACACGACGGCCTTCGGACACGAGAGGGCGGCAGTCATAGAGGCTGCCTGGGAAGGTGTGGTCATCGTCACGCCCGGCATCTCGAAGGGCGAGCAGATCATCAAACACGCGTGCCTGGAGAAGCGGCTGCCGCTGATCCATCTGCAGCAAGAACCCATCACCGCCCTGTGGAAGCCCGAGAAGGAGCGCTTCCATGCCTGCGCGGCAGGGAGGCTGCTCATCCTCGCCCCATGGCCGGATGACCTCGAGGGCAGCAGCAGCTATGAGCGCTTCCACAACCTCAACGGCCTGGCCGCCGAGCTGTGCGCCATGGAGGTGGAGAAGGCCAGCTACGGATGCACAGCGGTGGGACAGAAGCCCACCGCACAGGGGCCACAGCAGGGGTAGCCAGAAGGCGGGCACCACCACAGCAGTGGGACAGAAGCCCACCGCACAGGGGCCACCGCATGGGTAGCCAGAGGTAGGCCACCGCAGGGGTAGCCAGAGGTAGACCACCGGAGGGGTAGCCAGAAGGCGGGCGCGGCGATAAGAGGAAGCCTGCAATTTTTTTCGGGTGGTAGGGGCTACAGGCCTATTACACCCCTTGTACCTTTGCTGCCGATTCGAAACGACGAGTCGGCGGCTGGCTTCTCATATATATTCCAAGCGCGCAAACGGGAAGTGACTCGCTGATCGTCCGGAGAACGACAAACCAAAACAGTTATCAACTTCAAATCCTTTCAAAAAACAGAAACCAACAAAACCAGAACCGTAACCAACCCAAACCAAAACAGTAACCAAAACCAACCCAAACCAACATCACCCTATCCAAAAACAGTAACTTTAACCCCCAACGACAATGAAAGTGAATGAAATCCTTTTCCCCTTGCAGCAGATTGTGCGCAAGGCGATTCCCGGCAGCGATGCCGACGTGTTCATGATGCGATTCAGCCAGCTGATGGTGCCTGTGCTCTTCTCGGGGCAGCAGGAGGTGGCGCTGGCGCTGCGTGCCTACCTGCTCTGGGGCGACATGCCGGAGCTCTCCAACCGGCTGCTGGCCGTGGCCTTCGAGGAGCTGCGCATGCTGGCCGACGACCTCATCCTGAAGAATGTCAATACCTCCTTTGAACGCTGACGCCATGAACCGAATAGCCCGATTCTGTGTATCCTACAACGTGAAGAGCGGGGCCACCAAGCCCTGCTCGCTCCAGGAGTTTGAACGTATCGTGGACGATGCCCGTCTGTGCTCGACGCTCGTCCGTCTGGAACAGCTTGCTGCGGAGGGCGACAAGGAGGCCTACCGTGCCCTCAAAGAGTCGCTGCCGGTGTTCTGCTTCCATGCCATGCGCTACGACGGTGACCGCCGTCTGGTGAAGGGTGCCGTGCGCAGTGGCCTGGTGATGCTCGACGTGGACCATATCGACGACCCTGCCGCCCTCTACCGGACGTTTGTGGACAAGGGGGGTCTCGACCGTTTCGCCACCGCTCTTGTCTACCGCACCCCGTCGGGACAGGGCCTGCGCTTCGTGGTGGAGCGTGCCGACGGCACGAGCATCGTCGAGGAGCAGCGCCGTCTGGCGACGTTCATCGGCACGGCGCACGACACCTCGACGTGCGACGACGCCCGTGCATCGTTTGCCGTGTCGCGCGACCGTATCTACTACCTCGACGAGCGTCTCCTGTGGTACCCCGACGACGACACCCCCGAGAACCGTCAGCGCCTGGAGACGGCGAACCAGCAGCGCTACCCATCGAGCGACAGCCGTACGGCCCCTGCCGCTGCCCCATCGAGCGACAGCCGTACGGCCCCTGCCGATGCCCCCATCGCGGCGACCTACGATGCATCGCTGATGTTCGGCGGCCTGCGCTATGCCGACATCGTGCAGCGCTACTTCACGAAGAAGCTCGGCCATATGCCCATGGAGGGAGAGCGCAACGTGCAGCTGCTCAGCGCTGCCCGCGACCTGTGGGCGGTGACCGAGGGGTCGGAGACGAAGCTCAAGCAGGTGCTCCCCACGCTGGGACTGAGCGATGCCGAGCTTGACACCATCGTGCGCAATGCCGCCGCCTACCGCCGTGCCAACCCCGTGGCGAAGATACCCTATGTGCTGTGGAGCGTCATCAAGGAGCTTGAGGAGGAGAACCACATCGCTGCCTCCGCCATCGGTGAGGAGTTCGACGAGGGCGTGGGCGACAGTGTGCCCGACGAGGTCATCGCCGCCGAGACCGCCATCCCTGCGCTGCCGCCCGTCATCAGGGAGCTGACGGCCATCGCTCCCGCCGGCTTCAAGATACCCACCATCATGGCCTGTCTGCCCATCCTCGGCACGGCCCTCACCCGGCTGCGCGCCTGCTACATCGACGGTCAGATGACCTTCCCCGGGTTCATCGTCGTCATCAGCGCCCCCCAGGCATCGGGCAAGAGCTTCGCCGGACGGCTGGTGGACATCCTGCTGCGCTACGTGAAGGAGCACGACAGGGAGCAGCGTGCCATCGAACGCGAGTACGAGCGGCAGATGCGGCTGAACAAGAACGCAAAGAAGCAGATCGACGACCCCCGCGTGGTGATACAGTGTGTGCCTGCCACCATCTCCATCGCCCGCATACTGAAACGCTTCGACCAGTCGTACGACCTGGGTCTGTTCTCCTTCAGTCCCGAGCAGGACACCGTCACGGCCACCAACAACCGCGGCGGGTGGAGCCAGAAGTCGGACCTCTACCGCATCGCCTTCGACGGCGGTGAGTACGGACAGGAGTACATGAGCGAGAACTCCTACAGCGCCATGGTCAACGTCAAGTACAACCTGCTCACCACGGGCACGCCGAAGTCGGTCACCCGCTTCTATTCCGATGCCGAGGACGGCCTCGTGAGCCGCTGCATCTTCGGCCAGCTCGCCAACCAGCAGTACTGTGCGCTGCCCGTGTGGGGCAAGCTGACGAAGGCACAGCAACGCCTCATCGACGACAAGATGCGCGAGGCCTTCGCCCTGTCGTACGACGAGGTGGGTGTCGTGCAGCCCGAACACGAGATGCGCATGCCCTGGCTGTGCGGCGAGATGAACCTGTGGCTCGAGCGCAAGCGGCGCGAGGCGGCCAAGGGTGCCAACGTGGCCATGGACACCTTCCGCCGGCGGTCGGCCGTCATCGGCTTCCGGGCCGGCATGATGGCCTACTGGCTATGGGGCGAGAACACACGGCACCGCAGTGAGGTGTGCGCCTTCGCACTCTTCGTCGCCGAGCTCACCCTGAGCGGACAGATGGACCGCTTCGCCGAGCAGCTCGAGAAGGACAGTGCCACGGTTGCCGCCAAGCCCTCCCGTCCCCACACAAGCGCCTTTGCGGAGCTGTTCGATGCCCTGCCCTCCACGTTCACGGCTGCCGATGTGGCGGAGGCTGCTGCGCGGCGGAACCTCAAGACGCTGCCCCGCAAGCTGACCTACATATGGCGCACGGCCGGACTGATCGACAGCGATGGCAAGGTGTTCCGCAAGACCTCCTCGTGAGCCACCGTCCACAGTGTCCATTGTCCATAGTGTCCATTGTCCATAATGTCCATAGTGTCCCTGCACACAGCTACTGACAATGATGTCCCGGCTATCACTGATGATGACCGGGACATCGCTGTAAACGCACGGCGCGGGGCACTGTCACTCGGTATCCCCGGCCAGGTACTTCTTGCCGTTCCGGATGTAGATGCCGGTGGCGGGCTGGAGCACGCGGCGCCCCATGAGGTCGTAGATGGGTGCCTCGGCGGCATCGGCCTCCACGGGGGTGATGGCGGTGGGCACGTAGTCGGTGGCCTCGATATACCAGCGGGCGGCATCGGCCTCATCGCCCGGTATCACCTTGTCGCAGGCATAGTTGAGGTAGAGGGCCGTGGAGCTGCCGGTGGGGTTGGTGCAGGTGAGCAGCGAGCGCCCATAGATGTCGGAGGTGACGGTGTAGGTGCCCCAGCTGGCCGCATCGCTGATGAACGACAGCTGCTTGTTGTCGGCACCCGTAGCCGCCATGCCCCGCATGTTCTGTGCGCACTGCACGGTGTACACGCCCTCCTGGCCCTCGACGGGCAGGAAGCGGAAGTGCTGCGCCACGCTGCTGGAGATGAGTGTGGCGGAGGCGCTGGCCTTGCTGCCCACACTCTTCATGTAGTAGCCGGAGCGTGCGACATTGCGCAGGGCATACCAGGTGTTCACGGTGTCGAGGGTGAGCTGCGTGGCTGCCATGGTGGCAAACACGTCGGCATAGCTCTCGTCACTCGGCTCGGCCTTGAAGGCTTCCATAGCGGCGTCCACCTCGGCACGACGGTCAGGGTCGGGCGCTCCGACGATGCGCTTGGAGCCTGCGTAAAAAGGGCTCACCTTCGCATCGATAAAGCGGGTGAGGAAGTCCCAGCGCGTGGTGGTGACATCGACGGCAAAGAGGCTGTCGGTGAGCTGCTCCAGCGTGTAGGGCTTGTAGATGAGCGTGTAGTCGGCACCGTAGGTGCTCTCCTCGTAGAAGAAGGCGATGCGGCCGTCGGCCTGCATGCACATGGTGCTGTAGGCGCTGCCCATGGTGCTGGCCTGGTGCTTGCCGTCCCACTGGCGGGCGAAGTGCGCGGGGGTGTCGAAGTCGGTGGCCTCGTCGAGCACCTTCCAGTAGATGCCTACGTTGGAGCGGGCAGGACCGAAGGGTACCGACTGCAGCACGACGAAGAAGCGCTCGCCATCGACCTTGCGCACGGCAGGCACCACCATGACCTCGCCGTTGCACGAGTTGCTCTCGGCGATGACACCGCTGTTGGAGGCGTTGGACGCGGCGCAGGAGCCCCACGAGCCTTCGGCACGCTCGGCATCGGTGAAGGTGAAGATGTTGTAGTACCGTCCGCCGTTGATGCGGCTGCTGCAGATGACGCTGCCGTCGGGCAGCTCCTCGGCCTTGGGCTCGTCGGCACCGCTGGGGATGGCAGGCGTGTCGATGTCGCCCAGCACATGCCACGTGTCGCCGAAGTCATCGCTGTAGAACACGTAGTTGCAGTTGGTGCTGTTGACATCCTTCACCAGCGCCGAGCAGTAGAGGCGGTAGTAGTCGCCCACCTTCACGTAGCGGCTCTGGTGGATCTTGCCCGAGCCGATGAACATCGAGCGGATGGGTCCGCGGGTGCTGGTGTCGAACATCGAGTAGAACATATCCTCAAGGTTCACGGGGTCGCTCCACGACTCTCCCTCGTCGGTGCTGTAGAAGCGCATGATGCCCTGGTGCAGGGTGCGTGTGCCGTTGGGGAAGCCGGTGTTGCCCGAACAGCTCATCACCATCACGCGGTCGCTCTCGCGGTCGGCCACGATGCAGGGGTCGCCGTAGGCGGCGTGGTAGTTGGGATGGGTGTTCATGTCCTTGTTGCCATGGGTGAACTCGAGGATGTCGCCCCACGTCTTGCCGTTGTCGTAGCTGATGCGGCGCCGCAGCTCGACGGCCCCGTAGCCGATGTCGGTACCGCCGTAGCGGTAGTCGCCCACGGCGATGAGGGTGCCCTGACGGGTGCAGGCGATGGCGGGGATGCGGTAGTTGGGCGTGCCCTTGGTGACGAACACCTCGGTGCACTCCTCGGGTTCGTTGTCGTTGCCGCTGCCATCGTCAGCCTTCAGGAAGACGCGGAAGTCGGTGAGCGACACCTGCTTGTTGCTGCCCTGCAGGGTGAACGTGGCGGAGGTGCTGTTGACGTCGGTGAACGTGAAGTGTTTCTTCTTGCCGGAGGTGAGCGAGGTGGTGCCGGCGGCGGTGACGATGGAGATGCCGCTGGCCGTGGCCGTGGCGTCGAACTCGTAGTGGTCGATGAGGAACCCTGTCGAGCAGGTGAGCGTGTAGAGCGACGACCCTGCCGTGCCGCTGAAGATGTTGATGTGGTTGTCGCTGCTGTTCATGTTGTTGGGTCCGCAGCCGAAGGTGATGTGTGGGTCATCGGCATTGGTCTCCCACTTGCTGCGGAAGCTGCCGCTGCCGGCGGTGAACGTGCCGGTGGTCATGTCGAGCAGGTAGCCGTCGGGGTCCACGTAGGTCATCTCGGCCAGCAGCCTGCGTATCTGCACGTTCATGCTGCTGTAGTCGCCGGCGAGGGCTTCCTTGTCGGCGAGCATCTGGCGTGCGGCGGTGATCACCGTGTCGAGGGCGGCGCACTGGGTCTCGTCGAGGGTGTCGTCGGCGCGGCGGCTGACGGCCAGGACGAGGGCGTCGAGCAGCTCGCAGCGCTGCTCACTGCGCTCGTAGAGGTTCTTGGCCTCGGCCATGGGCACGGCGGTGAGCCCCAGCTGCGGGGCGAGCACCTCGGCCATGCGCGCGTAGCCCAGTCCGTAGAGGTAGTTGCCCTCCATGTAGCTCTCCTGGTCGGCGGTGATGGCGGTATAGACGTCGGCATAGTCGCAGCTGTCGGTGGCCTCGGCAAGCGCCTTGAGCTGGGCGTTGAGGGGCTCGACGTAGGTGGTGTTCTTCGTGTAGGTGCCGTTGGGCAGCACGCTCACGAGGAGCAGCCGTGCACCAGGCGCATAGCTGCGGACGGTGCTGATGAGCTTCTTGTAGGCGCTGACGGAGGTGGACACGGCCGTGCCTGCGTTGCAGTCGGCGGCACCCACGCTGAGGACGATGGCGGCAGGCTCCTCGTTGTCGGAGCGCCCGGCGAGGATGTTCTTGACCTCGGCGGTGACCTGGCTGATGGTGGGTCCGGGGAAGCTCCATCCCGTGCCGCGGCTCTTCACCTTGTCGCTCTGCAGGAGCTCGTGCCACTCGCCGCCGTGGATTGCCTCGTCGCCGATGATGAGGATGTCGCCCGCGTTGACCTTGCTCTGTGCAAAGGCGCTCTCGCGCATGCCGTAGCTGCCGCCCAGCGTGCCCACGTTGTCGGCCTGTCCCGCAGGGTAGGTGCAGTCGCTGCCCACCTGGGGAGCGATGTAGTTGCACCAGGCCTTGTAGCCGGATGCCTTCAGGTGCAGGCCGTCGAGGGAGTAACTGCCCTTCAGGTAGTTGGTGCTGCCGGCGCGCAGCTGGCTCCACACGTCGAGGTAGGTGGCGTAGCCCGTCGTCTCGCACCACTCCTTGACGGCACTGTTCACGCCCATGATGCTCGAGGCGGGACGCTTGTCGGTGCTGGCGCAGGGCAGGATGCTCTGGCAGTAGAGCTCCGTGGTGGGCGACAGGATATGGATGCGGGTGAGGATCTCCTCGATGTTGCTGATGGTGGAGGCGTCGGGCTGGGAGTCGCCGATGTCGTTGGTGCCGATCATCAGGAACACCTTACGCGGGGTGCCCTGCACAAGGTAGCCGAGGTTGGCGAGCACCTCGTAGCTGTAGCCGCCGCTGGTGCCGCGGTTGCATACATCGTCGTTGCCGAAGGCCTCCCACCACTCGTGCATGTTGGTGATGGAGTTGCCGATGAAGAGGATGTCGGCATCGTCGGGCGGAAGCACACGGAACGCATCGTAACGGTGGTTACGGAACGGCTGGTCGGCATGTGCGGGCGATACGCTGCAGAGCAGCATCGCGCACAGCACGGGGAGCAGGGGATGAAGGGATCGTTTCATATAAGGATATATTTGTTGTTTTGTAATCAGTGTGAAGGGGTTGCGTCGGGTCGTGTATCGGGTGCGTGATGAGGATGTTCCTGCGGTTGGCGAGCCACGCGGGCAGCGTCGGCACCGGAGCGCCGCAGCGGGTCATAGACGAGCCCGTCGAGGGCATCGCGGCCCTCGGTGTCGGTGATCACGAAGGTGAACATCCACTTGCTGAGGCGTACGCCCCCATCGGGGTTGTAGGGCAGCTTCATGAACACCTTGTTCCACCCCGCCATCAGGTGGATGGGGTAGGCATCGCGTCCGGCGAGGTTCTCGTTCAGCAGGTCGGCCTCGTGGTCGATGTGCTTGTCCGTGTTGTCCCAGACGGGTGCCATCAGCTCCTCGTCGTTGAGCCACAGGCGGCTGCCCTTGCGGTCCCATCGGCCCTCGTCGGGTGCCTGGTCCTGCTCGGAGCGGCCATAGTTCTGGAACTCGATCAGCGCTCCGGCGTCCTGCTCCACGGGGCTATAGACATACGTCCATGCGTAGGCCGTGGTGTGGGTGGAGCCTCCCGGATAGCCCGAGGGCACCATGTCGCCCCAGGTATGGCGCAGATAGACGCCGGCACCCGTCCACAGGTGGGTGTGGTAGGTATGGCCATCGTAGCTGTAGCGCTCCTCCAAGGCCTGTTCGGGCGGGAAGACGGCATCCTTGTCGCCATCGTTGGGGAAGGGGTCGGTGATCAGCCAGCGGACGTTGCACTGCCTGACGTAGGGGATGGGCTCGTCGGCCAGCGCGTGGTGCTTGTGGAAGAGGAAACGGCGTTCCCAGTCGGCAAACGCCTCGTACTCCTCGCCATCGTTGGGCAGCCGTGTGCCCCCCTGCTCGATGTAATGTTGCCCGCCGCCCCGCCAGGCACGCTCGGTGGTAGCCAGGACGTTGGCATAGAGGTTGTTCTGACGGATGATGTCAGCCTCGGCGGGCATCTTACGGTCGTTCCATGCTGCGGTGATGGCACCTGCCAGGTCCTCGCTGCCCTGCGGTGCGTAGTAGATGCTGCTCTTGTAGATGCCCACCACGTCGGCGAACACGTCGAAGTGGTTGATGTAGTTGTAGCGGCAGTCGATGGCGGGGATGCCGCTGATGGCTGTGCCGCGTGAGCTCCACAGCTGGTTCATGTCGCTGAACGACGGCTGGATGGCGGTGTTGATGGGGTTCCACGTCACCACCTTCTTGCCCGCCTTGTGGATGATGTCGGCCATGGCGTTGAGGAAGTCGGTGCTCACGGCCGTCTCGTCGGCACCGATGTGTATGTAAGGCGCCCGGGGGAAGGTCTCCATCACCTCCTGCAGGATGATCTCCATCTCCTGCCGACCCTGTGCGGTCGTCATGCTGTGTCCCATGGCGCGTTCGAAGGCACCGCTGTGGCCGGGCATCTCGATCTCGGGGATGAGGATCACGCCCCGCTCGGCGGCGTAGGCCTCCAGCTCGCGGCACTCCTCCTGCGTGTAGATCTGGCCCGGGAAGCGTGTGGCGGTCGTGGCGGCGGTGAGCTGCGGGTATGCCTTTATCTCCAGGCGCCAGGCATGGTTCTCGGTGAGGTGCCAGTGGAAGGTGTTCACCTTGAAGCGTGCGAGGAGGTCGATCTCCTTGCGCAGCTCATCGATGGAGATGAACGAGCGGCCCACGTCGTGCATGTAGCCGCGCAGCTTGAAGGCCGGCCAGTCGTGGATCTCGCAGGTGGGCAGCGGTCCGCCGGTGCTCTCCATCAGCTGTGCCAGTGTCTGCCTGCCACGGAGGAAGCCCATCGCGTGGGCGGCCTGGATGCGTATCTCGTCCTCGGTGATGAGGAGCCGGTATCCCTCGTCGGGGTAGCCATGCAGGGCGTAGTCGTTCTCGCTCTGGCTCTCGGCTGTCGTCTCCTCCACGATGACGAGGCTGTCGCCGGCATACCAGCTGCCCGTGAGCGTCAGCTCCTGCGGCTTGGGCAGCAGCATCAGTCCGTCGGCCAGCGTACGCAGGCTGTCATCGGCCTTCTGCGCACAGCCCATGGTGGTCAGCAGGACCAGCGTGGCGAGCAGAACGGTCTTTGTCATTGTGTGGTTATGCATATCGTCGTTTGCCAGGTGAATGGCGTGCAGCGTCTCGGGGAAGGAGACAATGCACCATTTTCGGTGCAAAGATAATGAAAGGATTGGATGTTGCGACAAAAATGGAAAAAAAGTGTGCAAATCATCTTCTTTGCGGCCTTTTTTCGGCGCATCACATACCCTTTATGCGCGCGTAACGGTGCGTGCCTGCGCGATGTCAGTTGATGAGATAGACCTTCTCCTGCCCGTGGTAGGTGCAGTGTACGGAGGCGCGTCCGTCGCTGACGGGGCTGACGGTGAGGGCTACGGCAGGGTCGGAGGCTGTGGCGCGGATGACGGAGGTGGCTGTCAGCGGAGCATACGTCTGGTAGTGACTCACATCGCTGTAGCCGTTGGCATTCGTGAAGCGCTGGGGCAGCGAGGGTAGGGCAAGGGGCTTGCCATCCACCGTGATGGCTACCGTGGGCGTCGTGGGACGCTCGATGGCGACGTCGTTGCTGCTGAAGCCGATGCCCTGGAGGTCGAAGAGTCCCCGCGGACGCTGGGGCTGCTGTGCCCGCTGCCCCCACGGACGGGCCGACTCAGCGGGCTGCTCCACCTCGGGTCCCTCGGCCACCAGGTAGATGGCGTGCTTGCCCTTCAGCCCCTCCACGCTGGCCGCTACATCGGCGGTGAAGCGCGTGCATACGTTGGCTGCGCCGGCGGGGATGTCGATGACGGCAATCTCGCGTCCCTTCCAGACGGCATTCGCATAAGGGCCATCGAGCCATACGTGGATGCGGAAGGCCCGGTCGGTGGTGGGGGTGAGGAAGAGGTTCAGCTGCGTGCCGTTTCCCTTGGCGGCAGGGGCGAAGGCATGGATGCCCTTGGCATCCTTGGCCAGACCGCCGAAGCCGAAGTACTTGAAGCCCACGATGCCGCCGGTGGTGATGCCGGCAAGGTCCATGTGGTCGCTCCAGTTGTCCCAGTTGTCCTGCATCCATTGCGGGTCGCTCATGTAGCAGGCGATGCCGGCAGAGTAGTAACGATAGGGATCGAGGCCGAAGATGTGGAACCCTTCGGAGGTGACCTCGGCACCGGTGTAGCAGGTGCCGTCGGCAGCAGAGGCCGTCCATGTGTTGCCCTTCGTGAATGGGTCGTAGCCGGTGATGACGACCTTTCCGCCCTGGCTGACGGGCTTCTTGTCGCATACGATCTTCACCGGGGCCACCATGGCCTGACGGGCGAAGCCGAAGCCGCGTGGCGGACGGTGGTAGAACACGTACCACTGGCCACCGATCTCCTGCAGCGAGCCATGGGTGTTGTGCGCCGCATTCGTGGTCACGAGGTGTGAGCCATCCTCCGAGGGCACCACGCCACGGCTGTCCACCAGCACACCTCCCGAGCGCCAGGGACCCAGCGGGCTGTCGCCATAGGCATAGCGCAGGGCGCTGTTGGTGCTGCCCAGACCATAGTCGGGACCGCTGTAGCCGGAGAATACCATGACGTACTTGTTGCCTACCTGACGGATGGACGATGCCTCGAAGAAGTTGAAGTCGCCGGGGTCCTGACCCTCGCAGAGGGCGGGATAGACGGTACCCTCCGGGTCGCGCACGTTGCCATAGCTCGAGCTGGCGGGAAGGAAGTAGTCGTGCACCTCCGTGCCCGGCCGCACGCTGTACATCGTCAGCGGGTCCAGCTCGGCAGCCGTGCTGTGCTGGAAACCATAGTAGACATAGGCGCGGAAGCCTGTGCTGTAGTCGGGGTCGGAGGGGTCGGTGACGGGCTCTATGAACACCGAGGGGTCGAAGTCAATCATGCTGCCCGGCAGACAGGAGCGTCCGTCGGCGTGCAGGTTCACCGGCGTGAAGGGACCATCGGGACGGTCACCGCGGCACACCATGGGCACGCGCCGCCAGCCGCGGCTGTGGGGGTATAGCCAGTAGGTCTTCTTGCCCGTGGCACGGTCGGTGGTCTCCACCAGGTCGGGGGCGAACATCGTGTCCCACTGGCCATCGATGTAATAGGTGAAGAGCGGCCCTTCGTCGCGCCAGTCGCTGAGGTCCTCGACGGGTGCCGACCACATGCGGATGTCCGGTCCGCAGTAGGCCGTATAGGTGAGGTCGTGCGAACCGATGATGTAGGCACGGTAGTGACCAGGAAGGTCGGGGTCTTCGAACACGCGCGGCTCGCCATCGGGGAGGTGCTCCCAGAGGGGCAGATAGGGGTTCTGTGCCTGGGCAGAGAGGACCAGCAGCAGGGCAGGGAGGAGGAACAGTTGTCTTTTCATGTGGGGCAGTGTGTGACGTTGGGTTGAACGGTTGGTTTACTCTCGAGCAGGTTGTGCCGACACCCCTTCGCGGGTCTGCACGACGGGCTGGATGGTGCCGTCGGGGTTGTAGTGCATCTCGTCGACGCACACGCTGCGCCGTCCCGTGGCGGGACCGTAGCCATGCAGCGAGAGGGTGCTGTTGTGATAGAACAGGTAGTTCTTGCCCTTGTACTCCACCACGCCCGGATGGATGGTGAAGCTATGCTCGGCCATGCCGGTGAGTTCGCCGCGGAACATCCACGGGCCGGTGACCTCGGGTGCCATGGCGTAGGAGATGGTCTCGCTGCCGTTGCCCATGGAGGCATAGATCATGTACCACCATGCGGTACCATCGTCGGCACACCGGCGGTAGAGCCAGGGCCCCTCTACGTAGTTCTCCATGGGCAGGGACATGATGTCGCCGTCGAGCTCGGTCATCGTGGGCTTCAGCCGCACGAGGAAGCAGGTGCCGTTGCCCCATGCCATCCAGGGCGTACCGTCGTCGTCGATGAACACGGTGGGGTCGATGTCGTTCCACCATCCCAGCGGATGGGCGTTGGGTGTCATGCTGTCCACGATGAGCGGTCGGCCGATGGCATCGTGGAACGGTCCCGTGGGACTGTCGCCCACCGCCACGCCGATGGCCTTGCAGTTGGGATCGGCACACTGCGTGCTGACGAAGTACCAGTAGCGGCCGTCCTTCTCCACAACCTGTGCCGCCCATGCCTCGCCGCTCGCCCAGCTGAAGTCGGCAGGACGAAGCACCACGCCGTGGTCGGTCCAGTGCTGCATGTCGCGGGTGGAGAAGCACACCCAGTTGGTGATGTTGAAGCCGTAGAGCCCCTCATAGCCTACGCTGTCCTCGAAACACTCGTCGTGACCGGCATAGAGGTAGAGACGGTCGCCAATGACCACAGGGGCGGGGTCGGCAGTGTAGCAGGTGGTGACAAGCGGGTTGCCGGTGTTGATGAAGGTGAGGGCATCGGAGGCGGTGTTGTGCCCGCAGGATGCCAGCAGTGGAACGAGCGCAAGGAGCGCGGCAGGGAGAATGTGTGCTTTCATCTTGGATAACGCTATGTTTTGCTGGGCAAAGGTAATAAGAAAATGAAACGTAAAGAAAAAAATGTAAAATAATATGAAATGGGGAATCGCAAGAAAGAGAAAAACAAAAACTGTTCGTACCTTTGCAGCATGGAAAATGACAATAGGGTTCACAGGGTGTGGGACTATGACTTCGGTTACGCCTTCTTCCGCCCCTATATACATTGGGCTGCGCGTACCTGCTACTCCAGCATCACCGTGGAGGGTGTGGAGCGTGTGCCGGATGCCCGCGAGGCATCGGTGCTGTTGTGCTCGAACCACTGTGGCACGCTGATGGACGCACTGCTGGTGCTGCTGGCACGTCGTGAGCCGACGGCTTTCGTGGCACGTGCGGATATCTTCAAGCGTCCGTTCTTTGCCCATATCCTGACGAACCTGCGCATACTGCCCATCTACCGCCGGCGCGACGGCGAGGACTCGCAGCAACGCAACGAGGCGGTGTTCGGCAATGTGGTGGAGTGCTTGAATCACGGCATGGCGCTGTGCATACTGCCCGAGGGCACGCACCGTCCCCGCCGCAGTCTGCTGCCGCTGAAGAAAGGGGTGTTCCGCATCGCCCAGCAGGCATTGGAGGAGCATCCCGACCGACCGGTGTATGTCGTGCCCATAGGGCTGGACTACCACGACTTCTTCCATCTGATGTACCCTGCTAAGATCACCTTCGGCGAGCCGATGGAGGTGCATGGAGGGGAGGACCTGGATGTGCTGACGGAGGAGCTTCGCTGCCGTATGAGCACCCTGTTCCCCTGCTTCCCTGACGACGAGGAGCTGGCTGCCCGTGAGGCAGCGCTGGATGCCAGCCGCCGACGCACATTGCGGCCGCTGGACTACCTGCTGGCCATCGTGCTGCTGCCGCTGTTCGTGCAGATGGGCATCCTATGCTCGCCTATGCTGTTGGCTACCGCCTTCCTGAAACGGAGGCTGAAGGACAAGACATGGGTGAACACCGTGCGTTTCAGCTGCAAGTTGGCGCTGACACCCTTCACCGTGGCAGCTGCCCTGGTAGCCGGGTTCATCCATCTGCCGTGGTGGGGAGCCTTGTCGCTGGGTATGGTTACGTTGTATGCCCACCCGGTATTCTACGGTCTGCTGGCTCTCTATCGCGAGTGCGTGCGGCAGTGCCGCAGCAGACGATGAGGACTGTCCGCTACGACCTAATGATGCCGATGGCGTGTCGGTGGGCTAGTTCTGAACGGGCTAGTTCTCGGCCGGTTGGTTCGGAGTGGGCTGACCCTCGGAGGATGAGAAGGTGTTAGGACGTCCTCCTTTGTTCTTACCTCCGTGTCCGTTCTTCGGGCGGTTCTGCTGCCCTTCGCGATGCTCTTGACCATTGGGGCGCTCTCCCTGCTGTTTCTCCTGTCCGCCCTTGTTCTCCTTTCGTTTCTCTGCGTTCTCCTGTCCGCCCTTACTCTCCTTTCGTTTCTCTGCGTTCTCCTGTCCGCCCGCACGGTTGGAGCCTTTCTTCTTGTGCTTCTTGCTGCGGTCGAAACGGGTGAGGCTGTCTTGTTCGAGAAGATCTCCGGGACGGTTGTCGGCAGCGGCTCCGTCTTCACTGAGCGCCTCGGGCTTCTGGCCATCACGGTTCATGTGGATGATGTCGAAGGCTCGCCGTGTGGAGATGGTGACGAGGTTTGCCGCCATGTTCTTGTCGGACGAGTAGGTGACCAGCCGTGCCAGGATGTCGGACTTGAAGAAGTACCATGTGCCGTCAGCGGTCTCGAGCGTGATGTCGCGTGCAGGGAACTGCTTGGCAGCCTCCATATAGACGTCCACCTCGTAGTTCATGCAGCACTTGAGCTTGGCGCATTGTCCGGCCAGCTTCTGGGGGTTCATGGCCAGGTCCTGGCAGCGAGCAGCACCTGTGGAGACACTGTTGAACGATGCCAGCCAGGTGGAGCAGCACAGCTCGCGTCCGCAGGGACCGAAACCGCCGATGCGTCCTGCCTCCTGACGTGCACCGATCTGCTTCATCTCGATACGCACATGGAAGGCTTCGGCGAGCACCTTGATGAGCTGGCGGAAGTCCACGCGGCCGTCGGCAATGTAATAGAAGATGGCTTTGCCGCCATCGCCCTGGTACTCCACGTCGCCGATCTTCATCTGCAGGCCGAGGTCCTTGGCAATCTGGCGGGACTCAATCATCGTCGTGTGCTCGCGTGCCTTGGCCTCCTCGTACTTCTCCATATCCACGGGCCGTGCCTTGCGGTAGACACGCCGCACGGGGGCATCGGCCTTGAGGTTGGCTTTCTTCATCTGCAGCAGCACCAGTCCGCCGGTGAGGGTGACGGTGCCGATGTCGTGCCCGGGGCTGGACTCCACCGCTACGATATCGCCCTTCTCAAGGGGAAGGTGGTTGCTGTTGAGGTAGTAGCCCTTGCGGGTGTTCTTGAACTGCACCTCCACGAAGTCCGTCTCCTGCAGGTTGCCCGGCACATCGTACAGCCAGTCATAGACATGCAGCTGGCTGTCGAGCCGGCTGCAGCCCTTGCAGCAGAGGCCGTCACATCCGTTGGTCTTATAATCGCTCATAATCTTTATCTTTATTTTTTGATGCCGTAGCCTCACCATGGAGGGGCAGGCAAGGGTTATTGTTTGAGTAACATAATCATCTTGAGGGCGAGGTCGAAGAATATCATCTTGGCATTGACGTTGCTCTCTACATCGCGTGCTGCGTCGGCGAGCACTTCGGTGATGCCGAAGATGTTCTTCTCGTTGACGAACGGTGCAAAGCGGGAGGTGAAGGTCGTCTCGTCGCTGTTCATATAGCTGAGCTGTGGGTCGCGGAAGTTGGCCATGAAGCTCTCGCGTGTCATGCGCTGGCAGTAGTCGAGGAACTGCTTCTGCGGCGCTCTGCCCATGCCGGCCACCTCTTCGCTCCATGCACGCATGTCCTTCAGCTTGCGGGCGTAGGCGCTGCGCATGAGTCGGATGAAGAGCTCCATGTACTCGCGGGTGGTGTCGTCGGTATGGATGGTCTCCACGGCCTTCGCCCAGCTGCCGCCGGCGGTGTGTGCCACCTGTGCGGCTGCGGCAGGCTCCAACGAGTAACGGCTGATGAGTGCGTCGCGGATGGAGACCTCATCGAGCGGACGGAAGTTGATGCGCTGGCAACGGCTCTGGATGGTGGGCAGCACAAGCTCGGCGTCGTCGCTCACCAACAGGAACACGGTTTCGGTGGGGGGCTCCTCGATGAGCTTCAAGAGCTTGTTGGCGCACTGGGCATTCATCTTCTCGGGCAGCCAGACGATCACCACGCGGTAGCCCCCTTCGGTAGAGCGGAGGCTGAGGGCCCGGGCAATCTCGTAGGCCTGTGCCACATAAATCTCGCCCTGCTGGTTGGCAGCACCCTCAGCCTGCAGCAGGTCGTTGAGACACAGATAAGGGTCGTCGAGGAAAGCCTCGCGCCAGCAGGCGATGAAGTCGGCACTCTGTGGATAGGACTCAGGCGGACGGCCGCTCTCCTTCTTGAAAACGGGGAACATGAAGTGCACATCGGGGTGTACGAGCTTGTTCATCTTCACGCATGAGGGACAGTGTCCGCATGCATCCTCGGCCGGACCGGTTGCGAACATATCCGCAGCATCCTTCTCCTTGCACACCAGGTAGCGGGCGTATGCCATAGCCATGGCCAGCTTGCCCGTGCCCGGAGGACCGGCAAAGAGCTGTGCGTGCGGGATGCGTCCTTCGGCAACGCTGTCGATGAGGCGCTGCTTAATGTCCTGCTGTCCTACGATATCTTTGAAAAACACGGTTTCGGGATGGTTGAGAATTAATAAATAGCCCGGGCTACATCGCGCACACTGCTGGCGGCTCCTACTGTGTAGAAGTGTATGCCGGGCACGCCGGCGGCAATCAGCTCGCGGCACTGGGCAATGCACCACTCCACACCCACCTCACGCACGGCAGTGTCGTCGGCGCAGCGGAGGACGGCCTTGGAGAGATCATCGGGAATATCTACCTTGAACGTCTTGGGGATGACATTGAGCTGTGAAGCTTTCTTGAGCGGTTTGATGCCGGGGATGATAGGGATAGTGATGCCGGCAGCACGCGCCTTCTCCACGAACTGGAAGAAACGGGCATTGTCGTAGAAGAGCTGGGTGACCGCATACGAGGCACCGGCTTCCTGCTTACGGCGGAGCCAGTAGATGTCGCGCTCGATGTTGGGTGCTTCCTCATGCTTCTCGGGGTAGCAGGCCACCCCATAGGTGAAAGGCTGGATGGGAGCCTGTATTGGACTGCCATCGTCGAAGAAGCCTGCATTGAAGCGGTTGATCTGGTCCTGCAGCTCCACTGCATGGCTGTAGCCGCCCACAGTGGGCGTGAAGCGGGCATCGTCCCTGGCCTTGTCGCCACGCAGCACCAACAGGTCGGTGATGCCGAGGAACTGCAGGTCGATGAGCACGTATTCGGTCTCCTCGCGGGTGAACCCACTGCAGAGGATGTGTGGCACTACGGGGATGCCATAACGGTTGTGGATGGCTGCTGCCACAGCCACCGTGCCCGGCCGCTTGCGTACCGATACCCGCTGGAACATGCCATCGGCGACCTCGCGATAGACGCACTCGCTGCGGTGGGTGGTGATGTTGATATAGCGGGGATTGAACTCGCGCAGCATGTCAATGTCGGCAAACAACCCTCCGATGCCTGTTCCCTTGAGAGGCGGAAGCACCTCAAAGGAGAATGCGGTGGACGTGCTCCGTGAGCTTTCGTTGGTTTCAGGATGCATACTTCTTCTCGAATAATTGGCAAAAGTAGCAATTTTCGTTGGTCTTTGGCCAAAGATTTTCCTAAAAAAAGACTTTTAGAGGGAAAATCGAACAAAAAACCTTTTTTTTATAAAGCGAGAAAGAAAAAAATCGTACTTTTGTAGATTAGTTAAGACGACAAGCATTATGTACCCTCTGATGAACAATAAAAAGAATAGGATGAAGAAAACGTTTTTCTTTGTGTTGCCTTTGCTGCTCTGTACACTGACCGTGCATGCTTTTGATGCGGATAAGGTGTACACGCTCAGCACGGCCGATGGGCTGTACCTGTCGGCAGCGTCGTCCTCCGATGATGCCCCCCGCACGGCATCGACAAGCCCTGTGCTTGACGGCCGGTGCCTCTGGCAACTGCAAGAAGCCGATGGCGAAGGGTATTGGTACCTCTTCAATCCCGTGCAGAACGTGAATGTCTGTGGTTCGGATGCTTACCACACGGGGGAGAAGACTGTCATCACTGCCGACACACTGCGGCTCTCCAACACATGGAAGCTTGCCATATCCCTGACGGAGAAGAGTGATGGCTGGGTGCTGGTGCCGGAAAATGCCAGCCGTGCCGTGAAGTCGCTGGGCGTCAAGGATGGCACGCCTAAGTGGGGCGCAGGTACCAGCAGCTGGATCCTCACCGATGTGACCGATCGGTACGATGAGCTCAAGGACAGCATATACACGCCAGAGCCCTTGCCGGAAGAGCGTATCAATAGCCTCGGTCTGGACGAGATGCAGTACTACTATATCGTGTTCAACCGGGGCGGTGCCGTACTGCAGGACAATGGCAGTGGCAAACTGCTGGTCACTGCCAATGCTTCCACCTCCGACAGCCAGCAGTGGCAGATACTTGAGCAGGGCGAAGGGGATGGACGTTATTGGTTCATCGTCAACAAGGCAACGTCCGACTATATAGTCTATGATACCTCGAAGGCTTACTTCATCACCCGCAAGGAGGCGGTTGCCGACAACCTCGCACGACTGACGGTGTTCAGCAGCAGCACGGCTGGCTGCATGGAGATCGGCATCAAGGACTATCAGACCGGCAAAGCGCTGAACCAATGGGGCGGCACGGGAGCCGGACGTAATCTGGGACTGTGGACCAAGGGCGATGTGAACAACCCGCTGCGTTTCTGTCTGCCTGCCGATATGGACCTCCCTGTGGAGGAGTGCACATCCATCACGCCGATGAGCACCTCCATCCGTCCTGCCGAAAAACTTACATTGTGGTACACAGCTCCTGCCACGGAGTGGATGAACGAGACGCTCCCCATCGGCAACGGACAGTTCGGCGGTACCTTCTTCGGGGGCGTGCGGCAGGAACAGGTGCAGTTCAACGACAAGACACTCTGGACGGGCACCAGCGGTGATCCCATCGGTGCCGGCAGCGGCTACGGCAGCTACCGGAACTTCGGCAATCTCTATATCACGTCGCTCAATGTGGAACCTTCGACGAAGGTCACGGGCTACCGGAGGGAACTTGATCTGCAGAATGCTGTCGGACGTGTCGTCTATACCATTGATGGGGTGGACTACGAGCGGGAATTCATTGCTTCCTATCCTGCCGAGGCCATGATCCTGCGGCTGAAAGCATCGGAGAAAGGACATATCGCCGTGGACCTCAGTGTCACGGACGGCAATGCTGAGAGCTATCCCGCTCATGCCTCAGGCATACAGTACACCAGCGACGGCATCACCTTCAGCGGTAAGCTCGACCTGCTCAGCTATTACTTCAGCCTGGGCATCCATGCCACGGGTGCCGCGGCGCAGACCGCTGTCGTGGGTGGCAAGTTGCGTGTCACGGGAGCCGACGAGCTGCTCATCGTGCTGCGCGGCAACACTAATTTCTCTGAATACGACAACTCCTATATCTATCCTGCCAACGAACTGCCGGGACGGGTGGATGCCATCGTCTCACAGGCTCTTGAACGCACTTATGAAGACTTGAAGGACGAGCATGTGACAGACTATCGCCGTCTCTTTGACCGTTGCACGTTCACCTTGAGCGCTGCCGATGCCAACAGCCGTCCGACCGACAAGCTCATCGCTGCTTATAACACTTCGTACCGGAGCTGGCCTGTGCTGGAGGAACTCTACTTCAACTATGGTCGCTATCTGATGATATCCAGCGCCCGAGGCATCGGCCTGCCGAGCAACCTGCAGGGTATATGGAATCACTCCAACAGCCCGGCATGGAACGCCGACATCCACTCGAACATCAACGTGCAGATGAACTACTGGCCTGCCGAGATCACCAACCTCAGCGAGCTCCACATGACCTTCATCGATTATGTCTATAACGAGTCTATCGGACGCAGCCTGCATGACGGCAAGGATACACAGTGGCAGAAGAATGTCTATAACTATCTCACCACTACGGGCAACGACAATGGCACCCGCCAGAAGCGTGGTGGATGGTTCCTGACCACCGAGAACAATATCTTCGGACGCTGTTCGCGCTGGACAGGTCAGAACTACTCCGTAGCGAATGCCTGGTACTGCATGCACCTCTGGCAACACTACCAATACACACTCGACAAGGACTACCTGCGCGAGAAGGCCCTTCCGGTGATGCTCTCTGCCGTTACCTTCTGGGAGAACCGGCTGGTGCGCGACAAGAACGACGGCACATGGATATGTCCCTATGAGTACAGTCCTGAGAATGGTCCCGCAGGCGTCACCACTGCACATGCACAGCAATTGGTATATACGCTGTTTGCCAATACGATAGCGGCCTGCCGCGTGCTGGGCGAGACATCGGGCGTTGAGGAGCAGGCCATCGACAAGATGCAAAGTTATCTGGACAACCTCGATGATGGCTTGCATACCGAAACGGTGGCCCGTGCCAACGGCCAGCTGCTGCTACGCGAGTGGAAAGACTACAGCCAGCAGGACACCGGCGAGTGGCCCCACCACCGGCACCTGTCGCACCTTATCGGTCTCTATCCCGGTACGCAGATCAATCCTACCGACAACGACAGTATCTATCAGGCTGCGCTGCGCTCCCTCACATGGCGCGGACTGTCGGCTACAGGATGGGCCATGGGGTGGAAGATCAACCTATGGGCCCGTGCACAGGATGCCGCCAATGCCCGCACACTGCTCCGCAACGCGCTGGCCAGTTGTAACAATGGAGCATCGGCCGGTGTGTACGACAATCTCTTCGATGCTCATCCTCCCTATCAGATAGACGGTAACTTCGGCGTATGTGCCGGCATTGCCGAGATGCTCATGCAGAGTCATGCCGGTTATATCCATCTGCTTCCTGCCTTGCCTGTCGATTGGAAGGAGGGCTCCATTCACGGATTGAAGGCTCAGGGCAACTACACCGTGAGCATGGATTGGAATGCCGGTACCCTGGCCTGCGCCACCATTGAGTCGGTATGTGGAGGTACTTGCCGCATCTACTGCAAGGATATACGCCTGACCAATGGCTGGACTATCATTGATGACGATGGACGCGAAGTACAAGCTGAGCAAACGACGGAAGGCGTCATTGAGTTCGGTACACAGGCAGGACAGACGTACCACCTGCTCCCCGAAGGGGCTGACATCCGTATGCTCGCTGCATCACAGCCCGAGGGTGGGGCAGTGCATGATCTTCAGGGACGTTTGACGCATGCAACGAACCCAGGCATCCACATCACGGAGGGAAAGAAAGTGCTGGAACGATAATAACCTTCTCTCATACACGTCAATCCATGAAGGAATTTGTCATATCCGAAGCAAAAACCGAGCTGGCTGTGCTGGTGGGCCTCATTACTCCCCGCCAGAACGAACAGAAGACCACCGAGTACCTCGATGAGCTGGAATTCCTTGCCGATACGGCAGGAGCCCAGACGGTGAAACGTTTCACACAGAAGGTAGAGGGTGCCAGCTCCGTGACTTATGTAGGCAAGGGCAAACTCGATGAGATCAAAGCTTACCTTGATGCACGCATCGACCGTGAAGAGGAGCCTGTAGGCATGGTGATATTCGACGATGAGCTCTCTGCCAAGCAGCTGCGCAACATTGAACAGGCACTGCAGGTGAAGATTCTCGACCGCACATCGCTCATCCTCGACATCTTTGCCATGCGTGCGCAGACCGCTGCAGCAAAGACGCAGGTGGAACTGGCACAATACCGCTATATGCTCCCCCGTCTGCAGCGCCTGTGGACACACCTTGAACGTCAGGGAGGCGGTTCTGGTGCTGGAGGTGGCAAAGGGTCGGTGGGCCTGCGCGGACCGGGAGAGACGCAGCTTGAGATGGACCGACGCATCATCCTGAACCGCATGTCGCTGCTCAAGCGGCAGTTGGCCGACATCGACCGGCAGAAGTCCACCCAACGCAAGAATCGCGGCCGGCTCATCCGTGTGGCGCTGGTGGGTTACACCAATGTGGGCAAGTCAACCCTCATGAACCTCCTTGCCAAGAGCGAGGTGTTTGCCGAGAACAAGCTCTTTGCCACCCTCGACACCACCGTGCGCAAGGTCATCATCGACAACCTGCCCTTCCTGCTCAGCGATACCGTGGGGTTCATACGCAAGCTCCCCACCGACCTCGTGGACTCTTTCAAGAGCACCCTCGACGAGGTGCGAGAAGCAGACCTGCTGGTGCATGTGGTGGACATCTCCCATCCCGACTTCGAGGAGCAGATACGGGTGGTAGAGAAGACGCTCGCCGACCTCGACAGTGCTTCCAAGCCTGTGCTCACGGTGTTCAACAAAATCGATGCTTACACGTTCACCCCTAAGGACCCCGATGACCTCACACCCCGCACACGGGAGAATGTCACACTGGAAGAGCTGGAGGCCACCTGGATGGCACGCATGGGTGGCGAGTGCATCTTCATCTCCGCAGCCCAGCGCACGAACATCGATGCGCTCCGCCCTCTCTTATATAATAAGGTGCGCGAGCTGCACGTGCAGAAGTACCCATACAACGATTTCCTTTACAATATCTACGATGGCGATGGGGAGGTACAATGACAGACAACAAACAATATTCATTCAACATTATACATTTTAGCAATGGCAACTGTAGAGTTCAAGTATGCGCCGATGTTCCAGCTCGGCAAAGATGAAACAGAGTATTACAAGATTCCTGGTTCGGAGAAGTACGTCAGCGTGGGTTCCTTTGAAGGACATGAGATGCTGAAGGTGGAGAAAGAAGCCCTCACGGTGATGGCGAACACCGCCTTCCGCGATGTCTCCTTCCTCCTCCGCCGCACGCACAACGAACAGGTGGCACGCATCCTCAGCGATCCGGAGGCAAGCGACAACGACAAGTATGTAGCTCTCACCTTCCTGCGCAATGCTGAGGTGGCAGCCAAGGGTAAGCTCCCCCTCTGCCAGGATACCGGTACTGCCATCATACATGGCGAGAAGGGACAGCAGGTGTGGACGGGATGCTGCGACGAGGAAGCCCTCTCGCTGGGTGTCTTCAAGACCTACACCGAGGAGAACCTTCGCTACAGCCAGAACGCTCCTCTCACCATGTATGACGAGGTGAACACCAAATGCAACCTCCCCGCGCAGATCGACCTCGAGTGCACCGAGGGCATGGAGTATCGCTTCCTCTGCGTCACCAAGGGTGGCGGCTCAGCCAACAAGAGCTACCTCTATCAGGAGACGAAGGCCCGCATCCAGAACCCCGGCACCCTCATCCCCTTCCTTGTGGAGAAGATGAAGAGTCTGGGCACTGCTGCCTGTCCGCCTTACCATATTGCTATCGTCATCGGCGGCACTTCGGCTGAGAAGAACCTCCTCACCGTGAAGCTTGCCTCCACGCACTACTACGACAGTCTGCCCACCACAGGGGATGCTACGGGGCGTGCCTTCCGCGATGTGGAGCTGGAGGCGCAGCTGCTTGACGAAGCACACAAGATCGGTCTGGGCGCGCAGTTCGGTGGCAAGTATATGGCACACGATGTGCGCGTGGTGCGTCTGCCCCGCCACGGTGCCAGCTGTCCCATCGGTTTGGGTGTGAGCTGCAGCGCTGACCGCAACATCAAGGCCCGCATCGACCGTGAGGGAATCTGGATTGAGAAGATGGATGACAAACCTTATGAGCTCATCCCCGAGGAGCTGCGTGCAGCCGGCGAAGGCGATGCTGTGAAGGTGGACCTCGATCGTCCCATGAAGGAGGTGTGTGCACAACTCTCGCAGTACCCCATTGGCACCCGTCTCAGTCTGAAAGGTACCATCATCGTTGGCCGCGACATCGCTCATGCCAAGCTCAAGGCACGGCTCGATGCCGGCGAACCCATGCCGCAGTATATGAAGGAGCATCCAATCTACTATGCAGGTCCTGCCAAGACACCTGCCGGTATGCCCTGCGGCTCCATGGGACCTACCACGGCCGGACGTATGGATCCCTATGTGGATGAGTTCCAAGACAACGGTGCTTCGCTCATCATGCTCGCCAAGGGCAATCGTGCTCAGTGCGTCACCGATGCCTGCCAGAAGCATGGCGGCTTCTATCTCGGCTCCATCGGCGGACCTGCTGCCATCCTCGCGCAGGAGAACATCAAAAGCATCGAGTGTGTGGAATATCCCGAACTGGGTATGGAGGCCATCTGGAAGATTGATGTGGAGGATTTCCCCGCCTTCATCCTTGTGGATGACAAGGGTAACGACTTCTTCCACCAGCTGCCTGCACGCAAGTGATTATCGTATAGCAACAGATTCATCACAGACAAAGCGATGAAAAGACTATCCCTCTTTGCTGCCACGGTGTGGGCCGCCCTCACCCTCGCCGGGTGTGCAGGCACCAAGGCACCTGTGCCCACCCTTGAGGCATGGAACGACTTCTACCCCGGCGACGTGCACCTCACCGACCGTTCCCCTGAGACCCGTGGCTCACAGATATGGCATGCCATCGTGCCCAACCCTGAAGCCTATATCCAAGGATGTGCCCGTGAGGTACTTCACACCCTTTATACCAGTCCTGCCGATACGGTGGTACCTCACCTGCGTGAGATTCGCTACCGGTTGGAGGACTATGGTGGCATCAGCGAGAAGTCCGGAGGTGGTGATCATGTACGCATACGCTATAGCACCCGTTGGGTAGAACGCTGCTTTGGCAACGATGGCGACACGGCACGCGTGGACCACGAGACGCGCGGTGTACTCTACCACGAGCTCACTCATGCCTATCAGCTAGAGCCCAAGGGTTGCGGCAGCTATGGCGATGGCGGCGAGTACTGGTCGTTCATCGAGGGTATGGCCGATGCAGTCCGTCTCTCCTGTGGGGGATTTGAGCAGGACTTCGCCTCCTCCGACCGCCCTCGCGGTGGACACTGGAGCAAGGGCTACCGGCATGCCGGCTATTTCCTCTATTGGCTGAATCAGAACAAGGGCAACGACTTCCTCCGTCGTTTCCACCGTTCGGCAGCCGAGCTCCCCGTGTGGTCATGGGATGCCGCCATGCATCACGTGCTCGGCCCGGGGGAGCAGCATAGCGTGGAAGCGCTTTGGAGAGAGTATCAGCAGGCCGTAGGTGACAGCGAGGAACAGCCTGTGACGGAATAACCCCATTGATACATTCCTATCCAAGAGAGTACACAGGGCTGCCCGTTCATTAGGCAGCCCTGTGTTCTGAGTGAGGACAGATGCTGAGAATTTTTTCGAGCCAGAAACAAAAAAATCAGGCGCTCTTTACAATGTCCCAGACAAATGCTCGGATTCCTACGTCTGAGTTTCGCGCGTCAAGTTTGCGCACTCCCAGAAGCAAGTCGTCCACCTTCTCGTCCGGAACCACCGTAATCACGGCGGAATTCATCTCCGGCCAGGTGTGCGTGCCTCTGTGAGGCTCTCCACTGACGCTGCCGCGTCCCTGCACGTTCTCAAGGAAAGTGAATCCTCTTACATCAAGCTCATCAAGCATAAACTCCACACGGGATGTGAACGCCTGGTTGAAAATTATCATTACACTTTTCATCTCTTGTCAACATTTATCTTCATGAAAATAAACTCCTCGCGTTGCTTTTTCTGCTTGTTCCTTTCACCCGAGCGTGACATTATCCCATACGCAACCGGCACAATGATAAGGGTCACGAATGTCGAGACGAGCAGACCTCCTATCACCACTATGCCCAGAGGATGCCACATCTCCGAGCCCTCGCCAGTGCTCAGGGCCATAGGGAGCATACCCAGAAGGGTCGTGAACGCCGTCATAAGGACAGGACGCAGACGCGACGCTCCGGAAAGGGCGATGGCCTCACCCAGAGGGTATCCGCGGTCGCGCATAAGGTTGATGTAGTCCACGAGCACGATACCGTTCTTGACCACGATACCCACGAGCATCACGGCTCCGAGCGCTCCGATCATATCCAGGGTTGTTCCGGTGAGCCAGAGGGCCAGCACCACGCCTGATGCTGCAAAAGGCACGGAGAGCATAATGATTGCCGGTTTACTGAGAGACTCGAACTGCGACGCCATCACGATGTACACGAGAAGCACGATCAGTAGGAACAGCGTAATGATGTCGGAGAAGGTATCCTGCTGGTCCTCGAAGTCTCCTGCGAGGGCCACGGTGACTCCGGAAGGAAGGGACGTCCCGTCCACAATCTTCTGGATTTCGCCTGCAAGCTGGCCCATAGATGTCTGGTAAGGCGTAACTGAAACCTTGACATATCTCTGACGTGCCTTTCTCTGGATGTCCTGAGGAGCCCAATACTCCTCGATATCAGCGATTTCGGACAGCTTGACACTCGCTCCCGTCGCTGTGGGGATTGTCAGATTTTCAATGGCGGAGATTGTATTGCGGTCCTCTTCCTTGAGGCGCACGACGATATCGTATTCGTCGCCGTCCTCCTTGAGGTAGCCGGAAGAAGCGCCGGCAATCCTGTTGCGGACGTATGTGGAGACCGTGGCGGAGGTAAGGCCCAGGTAGGAGATTTTCTCCTTGTCAACGGTGACCTTGAGTTCGGGGCGTGACTTGTCTCGGCTTATGGTAATGTTGCGGGCCCCCGGAAGTTCCGAGCACTTCTGCTTGAATTCTTCCGCAAGAAGCGACGTCTCGTCGAAGTCATACCCGTAAATCTCTATATCGACGGTGGATTGCTCCTGTCCGCCCATACCGCTTGCAGGGACGCAGAGGCTGCTGACTATCTCCGGATAGAGTGCCATCTCGCGGCGGAGCACCTCGGCAATCTCGTCGATGCTGCGGGTTCTCTCCCCCTTCTTGTTGCAGACAACGGTCATAGAAATCTTATAGTTGGTCGTGGAGGAGAAGAGGGCGCTGACGGAACTGTCGTCATTGCTTCCGGCGGATGTCGAAATCTTCTCGATTTCTGGCACGAGATACACAAATCTTTCCTCGAGAGTTCGCGCAGTCCTCAGGGTCTCCTCAATGCGGGTGCCGCTCTGGAGTTCCACGGTGACGTTGAGACGTCCGTTATCGGAAGTCTGCATGAAGTCCGTGCCGATCTTGCCCATAAGGAGAGGCGTCATCGACGCTGCGAAGAAGATAAGTGCGATTCCCATCGTCACGGCCTTGTGGCCGAGGCACCAGCGCAGAAGGGCGGCATATCCGGCGTCAATCTTGTCCAGGAGCCTCACGACCGTCCTGTCATACCAGCTATCCTTTTTTCCGCACTCTATCAGAGTGCCGTTTTCATCCACCTTGACGGCCTTGCCCTTAAGGATTTTTGAGCAGAGCATAGGAATGAGGGAGATGGCGACGATGGTGGAGGTGCTGACCACAATCGTGACAATCCAGCCGAGTTCCTTGAAGAGAATGCCTGCAAGGCCGGTAAGCGTCGTCAGAGGAATGAATACCGCCGCCACCACAAGAGTGGTCGCAATGACGGAAACCCAAACTTCGTTGGTGGCGTAGATGGCGGCCTCGCGAGGAGACGATCCGCGGTCTATGTGTTTTGTGATGTTTTCGAGCACCACGATGGCGTCGTCCACCACCATACCGATGGCAACCGTCAGGGCGGACAGCGAAATGATGTTGAGCGAGCTGCCCGAGAGCCACAGGTAAATAAAGGACACGACCAGGGAAATCGGGATGGTTAGACTGATGATAAGCGTCGCCCTCCATTTCCCGAGGAAGAAGAACACCACCAGCACCACGAACAGAAGGGCGTAGAGGATGGATTCCTCGAGAGACTTCACAGAGTTTTCAATTTCCTCCGAAGAGTCATAAATGAGCTCGACGCTAACGTCAGCGGGAAGTTCCTTCTGTATTTTGGCAAGTGACTTGCGCACGCCGCGGCACACCTGCACGGTGTTGGAGCCGGTCTTTTTTGCAACGATAAGACGCACGGCTTCCTTGCCGTTCACCTTCTCGTCCAGCGACAGGTCCTTGATCGTGTCACGCACCGTAGCGATGTCGCGCACAAAAATCTGTTTTCCGCCGGCAGAAGTGACTACGAGGTCTTCAATCTCGGAGCTTTCGGTGAATTCGCTCCTCACCTGCATCTGGTACTGCTCCTTGTTCATCTTGACAGTGCCGCTGGAGAGATTGAGATTGTTTGAACTGACTATTGACGATACCTGCTCCAAAGTGAGATTGTATGCGTCCAGCTTGGCCTGGTCCAGGTCCACGTAGACATAGCGGTCCGGCGCGCCGGAAATCGAAACGTTGCCGATGCCGTCGATTCTGTTGAGTTGAGGGATCACCTCGTCGTTCAGGATCTTCTCGAGGCCAGGATAGGACCCCTCGGCAGTGAAAGCATACTGGATGATAGGCATCGAACTGCTGTTGAGCTTGAACACGGCAGGAGTCGTGCAGCCGTCTGGCAGACTGCTCTTGATCATATCGATACTTGAGCGGATGTCGTTTGCGGCCTCGTCCATATTGGCACCCCATTCGAGTTCGAGGCTGACGACGGACATATTGTCCTTCGAGGAGGAAGTCATTTCCTTGAGGCCGTCCACGGACGTAAGGGCGTTCTCAATGGTCTTCGTGACATTGGTCTCGATCTCGCTAGCGCTGGCTCCGGGATATGTGGTCATCACGGTGATGAACGGCATCTCCATCTCCGGGTACTGGTCGATAGGCAACTTGTTCAGGCTGAACAAGCCTATCACGATGACGGCGACAAAAATCAGGGCCGTCGTCACCGGTTTTCTGATTGCACTCTTGTAAATGCTCATATCCTTAGTTCTCCTTTACAACGTTAAGCTTTGATCCGTCCACGAGTTTGGCCTGGCCTACGGTGACAATCCTAGCACCGGGCTTGATTTCATCGGCACTGATCTCGATCTGATCGTCAAACCTGTCACCGAGTTTTACAAACACCCTCTTTGCTGCTCCATCTTTTTCAATGAAGACATAGCGGTCATTGGAGCCAGTGAGTTTGAGCACTGACTGGTAGGGGACGACAATGGCCTTCTCCGTACCCATAGGAAGACTTGTATGGACATACATTCCAGGACGCAGGAGCATTGCAGAATTGGGAATACGGAGCTTGGCTTGGAAGGTATGCGACGATGCGTCAATAGTGGGGTAGACTGTCTCTATGGTGGATGAGAAAGTCTCGCCAGGATAGATGTCGGACTTGATGTCCACCTCCATTCCGACCTTGATGAGGGGATAATAGCTTTCAGGGATGTTGATGAGGGCCTTGAGGGTGCCGATCTGGGTCAATGTTAGAATAGGCTGACCGCTGTAGAGTTCGCCATCCTCGTAATTTTTTGCTGAGATGTATCCTGCGAATGGTGCCCTGAAGAAGGTGTTCGCCTCCAGGAAGTCGAGGTTTTCCTTGGTCTGGTCGTAACTGAGCTTCGTCTGGTCGTAGGTCTGTTGGGATACTGTTCCGGATTCTCTGAGGGCTTCGAGTCTGCTGAGCTCTACGCCAAGGTTTGCATACGTAAGTTTGGTGGTGTTGAGCTGATTCTGGTCCATACGCACTAGAAGGGTGCCCTTCTGCACGGGAGTGCCCACTTCTGCATAGATGTGTTCAATCTTGCCAGTGAGGGAAGGAGCGATGCTCATAGTCTGGTATCCTTCAAGTGTGGTGGAGAACTCCAGAATGCGCGAGATCTCTTTTTCGGAGAGTATGGTGGTTACCACTACCTCCTGAAGTTCTTGCTCCACAACAGTTGTGTTTGCGGGGCCGCAGCTGATAAGAGCTGCAAGGGCTGAAATACCCAAGATGATGTTTGCTTTTTTCATTTGCTGATTTTTATATGTTCAAAAGTTCCTCGAGTGAGATTTGGGCATTGAGAATGTCCAGGATAGCCTGAACGTAGTTGCTCTTGGCAGTGATCAGGCTTGTGTTGGCGTTTATTACTTCCATGCTGGAAGCAACACCATACTGATATTTTTTCGCGATGTCATCAAACACACGGCGTGCGACATCGAGGTTCTGTTCCTGAGCCTTGTAGCTATCAAGGGCGGTCTTGAGATTGTACACTAGCTGTTTGTGTTGGATATTGAGCGAGAATTCAGTGTCAGCAAGGGTGTTAAGCTGCTTGATGTATGCTAGGCGAGCATCCTTTACTGCGGATGTCGCACTAAGGGATGTGAAGATTGGAATCTTCAGGGAAATCCCGAGCATATTCGGGGGGGTCATATTCATGGTCATCTCGTCGGAAAAGTACTTCTTCTGCGTGTATTGGTGATAGACGCTCAGGGTTGGTCCGTTGGACCATCCCGTGAGGGATATCTGCTTTTTTGCGAGGTCTGTATTGGCCTTGAGAAGTTGGTAGGAGTAATTATTTTCGATGTTAAACTCTCCCCCGAGGACGGAATCCACTATGGCAAGGTCAAGGATATAATCGATGCTGTCCGTGAGGCTGATGGGAGTGTTGGCATCAACATTCAGAAGAAGCCTAATTGAATTGAAGATTACCTCCAGAGAGCGGTTGGCTGAGGTAATGGAATTTTGCATCGATGTCACTTGAACCAGAAGCTGGTCCGCGTCCGTTTGTTCGGAAACACCCACGTCAACGCTCTTTTGGGTCATCGCGTGGAGTCTCTCAAGGCTACCCAGGGACTCCTCTAGCAGATTAATTGTTTCACTGGTCACGATGGCGGAGCAGTAGAGAGTTTTCGTCTGATTGCAGATCTGTTGCTCATTCTGCTTCAAAGTAATGTTAGACATTTTCAGTGCCAGTTCTTGAACGCCTATTGTGGCGATTTGAGCACCGCTGATTGCAATAGAGGTTGTCAGACCGTAGGACACATAGGGGGGCATCGCAATCTGCATCCCTCCTAGGTCCATCTTGTAACCGAAATAGTTGGAGTAGTCGGTGCTGGCACTGATTTGCGGGAGCATCGAGGCAATAGCTTGCCATTTGCTGGCTTCGGCTTTCTGGACATCAATTGAGGCGTTGGCAATGGTCCTGCTGTGCTCAACGGCATATTCCTGCGCTTGCCGGAGCGAAAGGTTCAATTCTGCATTCTGTGCGGAGACAGGAGTCGCAGAATACAACAACAACGAAGCGCATATCGTTGCCAGTAACAAAATTCTTGGTTTGCACATATACATTTTTTTTGAAAATTCGACCGCAAAAGTATGGCATTCTTTGTTGCACAAAAGCGCCTCACCGACAGAAGGACTGATTTTGCCGATGGAGCCATTTTTGTGGTTAAAATTCGGCTTGTTTATGTAACAAACAGTAATATTGGCCAGCAGTATGGATAATGACATAGTCGCGATCGGATTCGATGTATTCGATAGAAGAGAATTCAACCTGCTGCAGTTTACGGTCGGATTTGACAAAAATCGCCGCTGGCGCTCTCTCCACTGACGAAGATCTGGCCCTTTCGTATCCCGAGTTCATCAGCATGTTCCGCCATGTACTCAAGGGCCGTATAGCAGTTATTCAGTGCGTTCGTATAGCGTTCTTTCCAGCCAATCCGATACTCGGAGCTGACGACAACGCACCCATGCTTTTCCACAAGTATAGTTCCCAGGCTCTATTCAGCCAATTCTTCGATAGCCCGCTGCAATTGCTCGGCAACGTACCTTTTGCTCTCTCGAGGAGGAAGAGATGGGTCGTACAGAACGGGGGAACCAATAATGAACACATGTCTATTGCGGTTGGAGTATACAGGATAGAACATCAGAGATCTGCCGGTCTTGTCGTAGTACATCTTACCTATGTGTGCAAAACCGGTATAGAAGGATCTTAAGTCTTCTGTCTTGGTGCTGGATTCCGCACCGTCGATGGTCCTGTCGCCAGGCTTTTCTGGGAAAAGCATGATATTGTCGCCTTCTTCCAGTGCGTCAAGGCTTTTCTCTATAGTAACAAATACAGGGTCTGTGTTGAATCGTGTGGGTAAGATGTAATCCATTTCGCCTAAAAGTTGTACTTTTGCAGTCATGGATACCAACAGACTTTTCTCAATCGGCTTGAATTTGTCTTCCCCCTGGAAGGTGGTGAAGAGTGAATTTTGTTTGCTTGAAGGCAGCAATGTCCGAGAGCTTCATATCTGGATAGACTTTGAGCGTGGTTCTAAGTTTTTGTCTTCCAAGGGAACCGTCCTAACTCCTCATGATACGGTAGAGAAGACATGGCGCCATCTGAACTTCTTCGAGCATCCGTGTTATCTCCATGCCCGTGTTCCCCGCCTAAAGATCGACTCATCGTCCGTAGAGATGGTTCAGGTACCATGGGCACGTCATAACTCAGGTTTCACGATGCTGTTTGAGGCATTTGCAATGGCATTGATAGAGGAAGAGACTCCAGTAAACTCTGTGGCCAAGACTGTCAAGGAATACCCTCATCGTATATGGACGATATTTCGCCATTGGATAGGCAGGGGCAAGCGCAATCTCGACCTCTCTGGCGTAAGACGCGTTGGCGTGGATGAAACCTCCCGCAGGAAAGGTCATTTGTACATCACCCAATTTGTGGATCTTGATACACGGAAGACCATCTATGCCTGTCCAGGTAAGGATTCCGAGACGTTCAAGAGTTTTTTTCAGTGGCTTATAGAACATGATGGAGATCCTTCACTTATAGAGGTATTTGCAATGGATATGTCAACTGCCTTTACCTCCGGTTGTATGACGTACTTTCCCCATGCACAGATTGTGTATGATAAGTTCCACATGATACAGGAAGCAAACAAGCGGCTTGATGAAGTACGCAAAGCGGAGACAGGTGAGAAAAAGTTATTAAAAGGGCATAGATTTACGTTCCTCTACCTACGAAAGAATCTGCCAGATAAGAAGCAACAGGAACTTGACACACTGTTGCTTACTTATCCATCACTAGGTAAAGCCTATAGCCTCAAGGAAGGCTTGATCGACATATTAAATGCTGCTATTTCCAAGGCAGAAGGTGCGTGGGACGATTTCCTCAAATGGATGGAAATGGCTGAACAGTGTGCATTAGAGCCTTTCAAGAAACTTGTAGCTATGTTTAGGGCGCATCTGTTCGGTATTAAAACCTTCTTTGAGCAAGGAAATGTTACCAATGGAATCTTAGAAAGCCTGAACGCTAAAGTACAACTAGCTAAAAGACGAGCGAGAGGATATGCTAATGTTGACAACTTTATCGATATGGTGTACTATATCAATGGTGGTGATGAGTTCCGCTACCCACTCAAATCAACATAGAGCCTTTTTTTAATTGGATATCAATGCCTTACTGGGAATGTAACGCCCAATTTTATATTCAACTTTCATCCTATCCCATCACCGCGCAGCGGGAGAGCATCTCGAAGAAATGGTCGTGATACGCTGACGTAATGGGAATCAGAGCCTTGCCGAAAACAATACAGTTCTGCTCAATGAGGCGGACTTTGTCGATATTGATGATGAAGGAGCGGTGGACGCGGATGAAGGTGTAAGCGGGCAGGAGTTCTTCGATTGATCTGAGGGTCATCTGCGACGTCACCCTGCCCCCGCCGGTTGTATGGATGATGACATAATCGCGATCAGATTCGATGTACTCGATGGAGGAGAATTCCACCTGCAGCAGTTTGTGCTCTGACTTAACATAGATCGCCTTCGGGCTCTTGGTGGCGGCACTATGCGTCCCCACCTCCTGAGCCTCTCCCGCAGCCCTTTCAAGCTCCACCCTTTCCCTTACTTTCTGGGCCGCCTTGAGAAAATCAGCGTAGGTGACAGGCTTCAAGAGGTAATCTGTTGCACCTACCTTGAATCCCTCCAGCGCATACTTGTCAAAAGCAGTGATGAAGACAACCTTTGTGCTCACAAGCCGCGAGAGTTCAATACCGCTGAGGTCTGGCATCTGTATATCCATGAACGCCACATCCACCCCACCCCTGCGCAGTGCCTCCAGCGCATCGGCTGCATTTGAAAAAGATCCATCAAGTACCAAGAAGGGCGTCTTTGAGACATACCCCTCAATCATCCCCCTCGCAAGGGGCTCATCGTCAACCACAACAGCATGCAGCATTTTGTCACTCATGTCTCAAAGGTATTTGGAGCTGGGCACTATAAACGCCATCAGCGGAAATGTTTTCAAAAGATGCTTCTGGACCATAAAGAATGGATAATCTGCGTCTTAGATTGTTGAGGCCCACACCAGAACCGCTCTTGTCTGAACAATCCTTGGGGAAGAGACTGTTGCTCACCAGACAGTACATTCTTTCTTCGTCAAAACTCAATTTAATATCGATGAAGGATTTCTCCCTTGAGCTGACTCCGTGCTTGAAGACATTCTCAATCAGTGTCATAACCATAAGCGGAGCCACCCTGCATTTTCTTGAGGGAACATTGCCGAAATCTACCGTGAGGGCCGTCTTCGAAGGGTCAATCCGAAGCGCCATAAGGTCTATGTAGCAGCGGGTAAATTCCAGCTCATCTTCAAGAGGCACCAGGTCTGAGTCGTTTTCATAAAGGACATAGCGAAGGAGTTTGCTCAGCGAATCGATTGCCGTCTGGGCCTTGCCAGAGTCGATTGAGGTCAATGCATAAATGTTGTTCAGCGCATTGAAGAGGAAGTGAGGATTCAGCTTGTCCTTCAAGTACTTGAGCTCCGCTTCCGTGCGTTCTCTTTCCAGAGCTTCCCTTCGTTGCTCCTCCTGCCGCGCCTTGCCGGTGGATTTGATACTTACGGCAATAAGCACAACGAGAATTTTGGATACAACAGGAATCAAGACGATGCCAACGCGAAATGGAGCTGGCCATAGCACCGAAATAAGATTCGGACTGAAGCCGTCGTCTGTCAAGCCGAACAAGACCCTTGTCAATACATCAATAACCAAAAACACCAGAAGGTTGCACAGAACGAACCTCCAGATTCTGAATTTTCCAATCAGGAACCTGTCCACGAGCGAGGTGTAGTTCAGATAGAACAGCGCAAGATGTCCTGTCGTAAAAACTGCGTAACGGAGGTAGTCCGGCGCATTGATATGCAGCGATCCTATCACAGAAGCCGTCAGCAGCGGCAAAAGGAATATCACAGCCCACACAATGACGTGTGTTATGAGGGATGTAAATGCAGTCCGAGATTCTTTCATGGGTGCAAATATAGTAAAATTACCGGGCGTGTAATTCCTTTTTTCCTTTTTTCCCCGTGTTTACCGACAGAAAGCCGGATTTTGCCGATGGGGATAGTTCCCCTTGCCCCGCCATCGTGTGGGGGTGGCACCCTCTGTTACATCAGCGATGGTGGAGGTGTGTGGGGTGATAAGGGCAGGAAGCGGCCGCATGAATCAGCGACCGCCTCCTGGCGGATTGTAATGGGGAGGGATGCTTAGTCCTTTACGATATCGAGCAGCTCTACCTCGAAGATGAGGGTGGAGAAGGGCTTGATGCTGCCCTGGTTGCGCTCGCCATAGGCAAGGTCCTGCGGGATGTAGAGCTCCCACTTGCTGCCCACGGGCATCATGGTGAGGGCCTCGGTCCAACCGGCGATGACCTGGCTGGCGCGGAAGGTGCTGGGCTCGTTGCGCTTGTAGCTGCTGTCGAACTCGGTACCATCGGTGAGCGTGCCGCGGTAGTTGACCTTTACGCGGTCGGTGCGGGTAGGAACAGCACCCTTACCCTCGGTGATGACCTTGTAGCAGAGGCCGGACTCGGTCTTCTGCACACCTTCGCAGGCAGCAATGCTGTCCATGAAAGCTTCGCCGGCAGCCTTCACGTCGCCGAACTCAGCCACCAGGCTCTCGTGATGGAACTCGTCCATGAGGCGCTGCGCGGTCTCCTGTGCATCCTCGGCCTCCATGAGCATACCCTTCTCAAGGGTACCGGCAAGGAAACCTGCCAGGAAGTTGTCCTTGTTGAGCGCTTTGGTGCTGTCGTTGCCAAAAGCTTCCTGTGTGATACCGGGGATGATCTGGTTAGCTACCTGCTTGCCAATCTGGATACCTGTCTGGAAGGCATCACCCTTGGCATCGTCGCCCATCTTTACACCAGCAAGAACACCCTTTACGAATGCGTCCATGTAGGTGGTGTCCATGTCCATACGCTGGACAAGATAGTTCTTCAGTCCTTGTGACTGAGCGATGCCCATGCTGTACGACAATGTGTCAACTTTGTCATTGATGCTTGCTTTGGGAGCGGATGTCTGGCAGGAAGCAAAAACTGCCATGATGGCAATAGCCATCAGAATGAAACTCTTTTTCATTTCTTTTGATTATGTAAATTGATTTATAAAACTTTCAATAATTCCACTTCAAAGACGAGTGTGCTATAGGGAGGAATGGACTTTCCGGCGCCCTGCTCACCATATCCTAGTTTGTAGGGGATGAAGAGTTTCCACTTGTCGCCCTCGCACATCAGCTGCAGGGCTTCCACCCATCCCTGGATGACTTGGTTGACACCGAAGACTGCTGGCTCGCCACGTTCTATACTGCTGTCGAAAAGGGTACCATCCACCAGACGGCCCTCGTAGTGGCAGCGTACACAGTCGGTAGCTTTGGGCCGGCGACCCTTGCCGCTCTTAAGCACTTGGTATTGCAGACCGCTGGCAGTGGTGACAACACCGGGGCGCTCTTTGTTCATCTTCAGGAACATCTCGCTCTGTTCAATGGCATCAGCGGCGGCTTTCTTTTGAATCTCGGCGAAACGGGCTGTCACGATTTCCTGTGCCTCGGCAAAGGTCATGGCGGGTGTGTTACCTGCAAAAACGTCTTTTATTGCTTGTGCGAAATCATCCACATTCAGTTTATTGGCACCCATTGAAAGTAGGTTTTGGGCGATGCCCAGGCCCAATCCGTAGCTGTATTTATCCATATTCTATAAAAAAATCGGGCAAAAGTAAGGCTTTTTATTTAAATAGGTACAAGGAAAATCTATAATTTTCACTAATTTTGCATTTTGAAACCATCAGACAAGTGAAAAAGATGAAAAAAATTGTGGTTCTTACCGGTGCAGGTATGAGTGCCGAAAGTGGCATCAGCACCTTCCGTGATGCGGGTGGGCTATGGGATACTTATCGCGTGGAGGATGTGGCAACACCTGAAGGGTATGCTCACGACCCCCAATTGGTGTTGGACTTCTACAACATGCAGCGCAGACATCTGCTCGAGGCTGAGCCCAACGATGGGCATCGCCTGCTAGCAGCATTGGAAAAGGACTATGAAGTGACGGTGGTAACACAGAATATCGACGACCTTCACGAGCGCGCGGGCAGCAGCCATGTCATCCATCTGCATGGGGAACTCATGAAAGCAACGTCATCGTGCAATCCCAATGATGCGCGTTGCATCGTTACGCTTCCGGCCGATGGTCCCGATATATGTTTGGGCGACCGTGCTGCTGATGGCAGTCAGCTTCGCCCCTTCATCGTGTGGTTCGGTGAGAGCGTGCCTAACATCGAGCCGGCTGCCGAGGCCTGCGTCGAGGCGGATATCTTCCTTATCATAGGCACTTCGATGAATGTCTATCCTGCTGCCGGGTTGTTGCATTACGTACCCGATAGTGCGGACGTATACCTCATTGATCCTAAACCGGTAGATGTGCACTCGGCACGTCCAGTCACCGTCATCCAGAAGGGCGCCAGTGAGGGTATGCGCGAGTTGATGAAAAGGCTGCGGGAGAAAAAGTGCAATCCACAATAGATAGGCTATCTGAATAAGATGGCGTACAAAGGCTGCTCCCGACAAATCGGGCAACCTGATGAACGACAGTGAAGCTCGAGAGGGCAAAGCACTCATTTTTGTGTGATTTTGTAGCTGTTTTTTTTGCTGGTTTCGCGGACGTTCGTATCTTTGCAGCGATTTTGATAGGAAGGGCCTGTCAGAAGAGTTGTTTTTATATGGATACGGTTTACCAAATTCTCAAGATGCTTGGCTGCCTTGGCATGTTCCTCTTTGGAATGTCGCTGATGAGCGGTGGCCTTCAGAAATTCGCCGGCGATTCGCTGCGCACGTTCATTTCCAAGATGACATCCAACACGGGCAAGTGCTTGCTCACCGGTTTCGTGGTGACAGCGCTTGTACAGTCCTCCACCGCCACGACACTCATGCTCGTGAGTTTCGTGAATGCCGGGCTGATGTCGCTATATAATGCTATTGGCGTAATTATGGGTGCCAATATCGGTACCACGGTCACGGCATGGTTGTTTGCTCTTTCTTTTGACGGTTCTTTCAGCCTTGGAGCGATTGCCATCCCTGTGATGTTCTTCGGCTTCGTATGCTACTCTATGAAGAGCCAGAAGGTGAAGAGTTTCGGCGAATTCCTTATGGGTTTCGCTTTTCTGTTCCTCGGCCTCTCCACACTTAAGGATACTTCGTACCCGCTGTTGGCAAGCGAGGGCATGCGCCACCTGCTGGCTCCATTGGCAGGTTTTGGCTTCGGAAGCATTGTGCTGTTTATCCTCATCGGTGCAGTCATGACGCTTATGTTGCAGTCGTCAGCTGCCACCACCAGTATCACCATGTTGCTGTTGGCCTGCGGTGTCATCCCCTTCGACTTAGCCGTTGCCATGGTGCTTGGAGAGAACATCGGTACTACCATCACCTCGAACCTTGCGGCAACGGTAGCCAATGTGAGCGCCAAACGTACTGCCCGCGCCCATTTGGTGTTCAACGTCTTCGGATCGTTGCTGGTGATAGCGCTTTTCAACCCTTACCTCAAACTCAACGGCCTCATTGTGGAGGCATTGGGATTTCCGAATCCATTGACGGCAGACTTTAGCGTGCTGAGTATGAGCGATACTGAGGGAGGTGCGCTCAAAGCAGAGCTTGCAGCCAGTCTCCCTTATAGCGTGGCCATCGTACACTCGTTGTTCAACATCATTACTACTCTCATTCTTGTCGGTTTCATTCCTGCTATCGAGAAGCTCGTTATCCGCATGGTGCCGAGCAAAGAGGGTGAGAAGGAAGAGCATCGTCTCATCTATATCGACAAGGGCGTTCAAGGTACCGCCGAGCTCTCATTGGTGGAGACGCGTCGCGAGATTATACATTTCGCTCAGATATGCCGTCAGGACTTCGATTATATCCGTCAGGCTGTGCATGAACAGGATGCGGAGGCTTTTGAGCCGCTGCGCGAAAAGTTGGTGAAATATGAGGAAATAACCGATCGCGTGGAGTACGAGATAGCCGCCTATCTCAATCGTGTCAGCCAGGGCGAAATATCTGAAAAAGCCCGTCGTAACATCAAGGCCATGTACAAAATCATCGGCGAGATGGAGAGCTTGGGCGACAGTGGCGAGGCTATCAGCCGCCTGCTGAGACGTAAGTTCGACCATGACAAGACATTCGATGAGGATATGCTCGTGCGTATTGACGAGATGCTTGACACCGTGCAGCATGGATTTGATGTCATGCAGGAGAATCTTGCTAACAGCTCTCTGACTGACATCACGAACGCTTACGAGTCAGAAGACCATATCAATGAGGTTCGCAACCGTTTGCGTGAGGAGCATATTGCCAATGTTGAAAATGGGGTGTATGAATACACCTCCGGTGTTTACTACATTGACCTTATTGCAGAGTTGGAGAAGATTGGCGATTTCATGATCAACATCTCGCAGGCAGCTCTGAAGATGCAGTAAGCGCGACACTGCGCGGCATCTGCGCAAGGCTGGAGCAATGACAAACGCATGCTGACGTCCTGCGCGGTACACGACATCCTTCATGACGTACTCAGCCATGGGGTTACGGCATATATTGCTGTGACAAAAGAAAAGGAAGGAAGTTATAAACAGCTATCAATCTGTGATTCCAATTGGTCGGCTATTTGGAGAATGGCAGCGATAGCCGCCTCCCGCGTGGGATAACAGCCAAGAGCCGCTGACAACTCGCGCAAGGAACTCTCCTCTACCCACCGAACAGCATTTTTACGGAGGGCTTCTACATCATCAGGCAGCAGCATGGAGACTTCATCATGGCTGATGCGATGGAGAAAGGACTGCAGAACATCTGGAATCATAAAAAGAGTACTAGGGGTGGTAACAAAGACTAGAGCCACATGCAAAAATACTGCAAAAAACGATGTAAAGGGCTTTTTTTTGATTGTTTTTTCGTGAAGAAACGATAATTTGCTTATCTTTACACCCGAAATGCTAATTACAAGAAGAATATGAAAAACAAAAACAGCTTTTTATTAATGAGTCTTGCCCTTGCATGTCTGGCGATGGCAGTGGCTGCATGCAGCCAGCCTGTCACTGTAGCTGGGGCCCGTACCGATGCTCTTGAGGATGCCGTATGGGATCAATCGTCATGGATTTCTGCTGCTGACGCAGAAGTGGTGACAGGACGTATCAACGATGGTGCTCGCGCTGCCGATGGTGCCAGCTGGTTTGTGGCTTCGTTGACAAACAATCAGAAGGTGACCAAAGCCGTATGGATGACGACCGGTCTGGGTGTCTATGACCTCTATGTCAATGGCAAGCTCATCGGCAATGAGGTACTGAAACCCGGCTTTACTCATTATGCAAAGACCAAACGATCGTTTACTTATGACGTCACCGATGCTTTCAGCACTAAAGCCGGTGCACAGAACATCCTTGCAGCACAGGTGACTCCTGGCTGGTGGGGCGATAAGATTATCACACCTGGCGGCCATGATGGCATGATAGGCAGCAAATGTGCTTTCCGTGGCGTGCTGAAACTGACGTTTGCCGATGGCTCTACACAACTCTTTGGCACCGATACCGAACATTGGTTGGCGGGTATCGCCGGACCAGTCAAGCATGCTGCCATCTTTGATGGTGAGGACTATGATGCACGCGAACTGCCAGGCTATGCATGTCTTGACAAGCTCTCTGCTCCTGAGTTGAACACTGAGTTTACCGGTGACATACTGCCCAGTGCCGGTGCCGAGATATACCTGCGTGAGGATATTGCCCTCAAGCCTGTAAAAGCTTATACATGGAAAGAAGTGGAAGGCGCTACCGATGATGAGTATGGCAAAGTGGTAGTGGCCACCGAATATGCTCCGAGCGATGAGATGACCGTACATGCTGGCGAAACCCTCGTCATCGACTTCGGACAGAATGCCTCTGCTGTGCCTTCGTTTGTATTCAAGGCTACCGAGGGTACCACGCTGACTTGCTTACCAGCCGAACTCCTCAACGATGGCAACGGCGCCAAGAGCCGCGGCATGGACGGTCCTGAGGGTAGCTGTCACCGTACCAATCTGCGCGTGCCGCAGACGGGCATGATCCTCAACTACACTTTCGCTGCGATGAAAGACTTTGTCTCCTTCATTCCTCGAAGTACCTTCTTTGGCTATCGTTATGTCTCCATCACTGCTACCGATGAGGTGATAATCAAGTCCGTTACGTCTGTACCTGTGACCTCTATCGCCACCAATCTGGAGACGGGCACCCTTACCACAGGTAGTGATGATGTGAACCGCCTTATCGCCAATACCGTGTGGGGACAGCGTTCAAACTACCTCTCTGTTCCTACCGACTGTCCGCAACGCAACGAACGTCTGGGCTGGACAGCCGATACGCAGGTATTTACAGAGACAGGAACCTTCTTCGCTAATACCTCCAGCTTCTTCCATAAATGGATGCGAGACATGATTGACAGTCAAAGTCCTTTGGGCGGTTTTCCCGGTGTGGCTCCTCTCGCGCAGTACGGTTGGGATATGATGCGACTGGGCTGGGCTGATGCTGGTGTCATTGTACCTTGGACGATATGGAAACAGTTCGCCGACAAACAGATTATTGATGAGAGCTGGGAAGCAATGGAAAAATATATGAACTGGGTTGATGATACGCAGTACAACCACGAGTCGCATGTGACCGAGAATGGCAATTACCAATGGGCCGACTGGCTCAGCTATGAGCCTCTTGAGAGTTGCAGCGGACGTTCGCACTACCATGACGCTACGGGTGCTTGGGTGCCACGTCCGGAGGCTATTGCTTACTGGAATTACCTGAGCGCCTCCTACTGGGCCTATGATGCAGGACTGATGGCTGACATGGCTGCTGCCACCGGACGCGATGCCTTCAAATACAAAGAGATGCGGCTGCGTGCAGTAGCTTTCATCAGAGAGACTTTCCTAAACGAGGATGGTACCTTCAAGAACGAGATTCTGAATTCCATGCAGACGCCGGCGCTCTTTGCTCTGAGGAACGACATTGTGGAAGGCGAGGCTAAGGAATCGCTGATTGCCCGACTCAAGGCAAACTTCGTTGAGCACGACAATTGTCTGCAGACCGGATTCCTCGGCACCAGCATTCTCATGCAGACGCTTACTGACAATGGGATGGGCGACATTGCCTGGAACCTTCTCTTTCAGCACAAGAATCCCAGCTGGCTTTACTCTGTTGATAATGGCGCCACGACCATATGGGAGCGTTGGAACAGTTATACGTTGGAGAACGGCATGGGACCGGCAGGCATGAACAGCTTTAATCACTATGCTTATGGCTGTGTTTGCCAGTGGCTCTGGGAGACGGCTGCTGGCATCTGTGCCGATGTAGTGAATCCAGGTTTTAACCATATCGTTATGAAACCGTTGCCCGACAAACGATTGGGCTTCTTGAAAGCAGAGTACGAATCGGTTGCCGGTGTCATCACCAGCGAATGGAAGTATGAGGGCGACAAGTGGCTTTGGGATTTCACTGTTCCTGAGGGTGCCACTGCAACTGTCATACTTCCGGGAGAAACAGAGGCAAAGGACTACACTGCCGGAACCTATCACATTGAAAAGTAAACTGCTTTATCATGAAACCCGGGTTTGCCTCACTGACCATTACGGGATTGGTACTGTTTTGTATGGCATGTACCAATGACTCCCCTTGCCCCACGAAAGTCATGCACCAGGTTGATTTTTCTAAGGTGCATATTGATGATGCCTTTTGGAATCCCCGTCTTGAGAACAATGCCCTTCAGACCATTCCTGTGTGCATTGATCAGATAGAGAATCGTACGGGGCGTATCCGAAACTTCGAGAATGCAGCATCGGGTGAAGGTGGTCACTCCGGCATATTTTTTGATGATAGCGACGTGTATAAAGCTGTTGAGGGATTTGCTTACAGCCTTGTCAACCATCCTGACACAGCCCTTGAGCACAAGACCGACGAGTGGATAGCCAAGTTCGCTGCTGCCCAACAACCCGATGGATACCTCAATACCTATTACACCTTGGCACAACCTGATGGGCGCTGGACAGATACCGACAAGCACGAGATGTACTGTGCAGGCCACATGCTCGAAGCTGCTATAGCTTACTATCGTGCTACCGGTAAGCGTGAGATGCTGGACGTGGCTACACGTATGGTGGATCATATGATGTCGCTTTTCGGCCCCGGCAAACGCGACTGGCTTCCCGGTCATGAGGAGATAGAGTTGGCGCTCTGCAAGCTCTTTGGCCTCACGGGTGAGGAGAAATACCTTGATTTCGCCTACTGGCTGCTTGAGGAACGTGGGCACGGCAATGGTCACTATGCCGATGGGACCTGGGTGCCTGGCTACTATCAGGACCTGATGCCTGTACGTGACCTTCGCACTATCAGCGGACATGCTGTGCGTGCCATGTATCTCTTCTGTGGCATGGCTGACGTGGCATCGTATCGTAGTGACACGGGCTATATGGAAGCTCTTGACTCGCTGTGGGAGGATGTGGTAGGTCGGCAGATGTATGTCACAGGAGGCATTGGCGTTTCATACTGCACGGAAGGATTCTCCGAGCCGTTTGATCTTCCCAACGACAAGGCTTATTGTGAGACGTGTGCCTCCATCGGTATGGTGTTGTGGAATCATCGCATGAATGAACTCAAGGGCGATGCACGTTATGCTGATGTGCTTGAACGTGCTCTCTACAACGGTGTCCTTGCAGGAATCAGCCAGAGTGGCGACCGTTTCTTTTATGTCAATCCATTGGAGAGTGATGGTAATCATCATCGTCAAGCTTGGTATGGCTGTGCCTGCTGCCCGAGCAATGTATGCCGCTTCATCCCCAGCATTGGCAACTATATCTATGGTACTTCCAACGACGGTAGCCTGTGGGTAAACCAATACATCGGTAGCAGCACTTCCTTCTCGATTGGCCGTAACAAGGTGGATGTCCAGCTAACCTCACAGCTTCCTGTTGAAGGACGAGTGATACTGACCTTCGCCACGGCACTCAAGGGCAGTCTGCGCCTTCGCATCCCTACCTGGACGACGCGTTTTGAGGTGTCTGTGAATGGTGTGGCGAACAACTATGCCGTCGAGCGCGGCTATGCTGTGGTGGACTGCGAATGGAGGAAAGGTGATGTGGTGAGTATTGACATGGATATGCCCGTAATGCTACTGAAAGCGGATGCTCGCGTAAAAGCTGATGAAGGCAAAGTGGCTGTGCAACGCGGTCCGTTCGTCTATTGTGCAGAGGCTATCGATAATGCCGACTGTTACGATGCCATTGTGGTGGACGATAGTACTTCATGGAAATGTTCAGCCGACCCCATGCTTGGAGCCATCCAGAAACTCACTGCTGTGCGTGATGGACAGACGGCTACCCTCATCCCCTATTATTGTTGGGATAACCGTGAACCTTCACTTATGAAAGTGTGGTTTGACTTGCCTGATCCCTCTCGTATGCCCTCTTGTGCAGTTCTTTACAACCGTCGCTGATACCCTCCTTCTTTAATTCAATAGTCCAATGAAAGCCAAATTCCTCCTTGCAGCGCTACTACTGAATCTGATAGGTATGAACGTACGCGCTGATGTCTATCAGCCAGAGTTTTCCACTGCGGGCTTCTTCACTCTTGAAGGTACTGGTCGCGAGGTGTTGTCGATGAATCCTGCATGGCGTTTTGTGAAGGGAGATGTAACTGGTGCCGAAGCGGCTATCTTTGACGACAGCGCATGGGAGGCGGTGTCATTGCCACATGGCATCGATTACCTACCTACCGAAGCCAGCGGATGCGTTAACTACCAAGGTGTAGTATGGTATCGAAAGCATTTCAAAGCCGACAAGGCATGGATGGGGCGCAAGACGTTCCTTCACTTTGAGGCTATAATGGGTAAGTGCCGTGTCTATGTCAATGGAATGCAGGTGACGGAGCACTTTGGAGGCTATCTGCCTGTGGTAGCAGACATCAGCGATTTGCTACGTTACGACGAAGACAATGTCATTGCCGTGTGGGCCGACAACAGCGATGACCCTGCCTATCCCCCCGGCAAGAATCAGAATGTGCTTGACTTTACCTACTGTGGCGGTATTTATCGTGATTGTTGGCTGGTGATTCACGACAAGGTGTACATCACAGATGCTAACTATGAGAATGAGCCGGCCGGTGGAGGATTGCTAGTGGCCTGTGATAATGTGTCGGAAAAGAGTGCGGATGTGCTATTGCAGTTGCATGTGCGGGATGAGGCTTCTCAAACCTTCCACGGATACGTGGAGTTTGAACTCTTTGCTTCAGACGGAAGGCGTGTAGCCAAGGCGAGAGAGAAACTTACTCTCGCCGCTTCGGAGGCAACGCATGTCAAGCTTATGCTGAAAGTGAACGACCCTCAGCTATGGACTCCTTCCAAACCTGTGCTCTATCAATTGCTTGTCAGGGTGAAGAATAACCGTGGTGATGTTCTCGATGGTTACCGCCAGCGCATCGGTATCCGCAGCTTTGAGTTCCGAGGCAGCGAAGGATTCTTCCTCAATGGTAAACACTACGACAAACCTCTTATCGGCGCCAACCGTCATCAAGATTTTGCCGTTCTTGGAAACGCCGTGCCCAATAGCATACACTGGCGTGATGCAAAAAAACTCAAAGACGTTGGACTGGAAGTCATCCGTAATGCTCATTGTCCGCAGGATCCTGCTTTTCTTGATGCATGTGATGAATTGGGTCTGCTGGTGCTGAACAATACCCCTGGTTGGCAGTTCTGGAATGATGATCCGATTTTTGCTCAGCGCGTATATACAGACATTCGTAACCTTGTGCGGCGCGATCGTAACCATGCCTGTCAATGGTTGTGGGAGCCTATCCTCAACGAGACGCACTATCCTGCTGACTTTGCCGAGAAGGCCTTGCAGACAGTGACGGAGGAGTATCCGTACCCCAGTTGCTACTGTGGTAGCGATAGTCATGCACGTGGGGCAGAGATGTTTCCCGTGCAGTTCTGCCATCCACAAGGCATGCGAGATGCTCATTCTTCCGGCGATTCTACCAAGACCTATTTCACCCGTGAGTGGGGGGATAATGTGGACGACTGGAGCTCACATAACTCCCCCAGCCGCGTCTCTCGTGCTTGGGGCGAGGTACCCATGCTGGTGCAGGCACAGCACTACGCTAAACCCGACTATAATGTTACCAGTTATGATCAACTCTATCGTCAGCTCGCTAGTCATATTGGAGGTGCTCTTTGGCATAGTTTCGACCATCAGCGCGGCTATCATCCCGATCCTTTCTATGGAGGTATCATGGATGCATTCCGTCAGCCGAAATATTCCTATTATATGTTCATGGCGCAACGTCCACCTGTGAAGACCGATGCTTTGGCTGAGACGGGTCCCATGGTGCATATTGCTCATGAGATGACACCTTTCTCTCCGAAAGATGTCACCGTCTATTCCAATTGCGATGAGGTACGTCTTACCTTTTGTGAAGGAGGAAAGACGCAGACCTATACCAAAGACACTTCGATAGGTGGCATGCCTTCGCCCGTCATCACCTTCCCTGGTATGTACGATTTCATGGTGGACAAGGGCCTGGATGGTCGCGGTCACGGCGACAAGGTATGGTTGTTTGCTGAGGGACTCATCAATGGTGAGGTGGTGGCGACGCACAAGGTCTTTCCTTCACGCCGTCCTGAGCAGCTCCTGCTGTGGGTGGATGACGAGGCAACCCCACTCCGTGCCGATGGCTCCGATTGCGTAGTAGTAGTGGCAGCTATTGCTGATAGGAATGGAAACATCAAGCGACTCAATAACGATTTCATCCACTTCAAGATAGAGGGCGAAGGTAATCTGCTGGGTGATGCTTCCATCAATGCCAATCCTGCTCCTGTGCGGTGGGGAGAGACTGCAGCCCTTGTGCAGGCTACCACCACACCTGGCAAGATAACCATTTATGCCAGTCTGCTCTATCAAGGCACTCATAAAGCCAAGGATGCTGTGCTTGAACTGGAAAGCGTCCCTGCTGCCCATACGCTATGGTATGAGGATGAACTATTGGAGTCATGGAAAGGCCAGTCAGGGGAGCAGTGCAGGAACTCGGCGTTTGGTGGAAAAGTAACTGGTGACGTTGATGCTTCGGCTCTTGATGCCGTGTCACGTCAGCAAGCAGAATTCGGTGAATGATGGAGATTAAGGAGTTTTTGCATGAAAAAAGTTGGATTTGTTTGGAAGTAAAGATTATTTCATATATCTTTGTCGTGCAATAATAAGCTACTTGCGGATGTGAAAAGCAACTGAGCTAAGATGAGTAATTATGTCCCTGATATATTATATCAATTAAAAAACAACTGATTATGGAAGAAATTTCAAGACGCGACTTCCTGAAGAAAGGAACCGCAGCGGCCATTGGCCTCACCGTGGTGCCCAATACTGTGTTGGGCAAGACCCACAGCAAGAAGAAAGCCCCCAGCGACAGGTTGAATATTGCAGCTGTCGGTGTGGGTGGTATGGGTAATGCTAATCTGCACAACATGGAGAATACGGAAAACATCGTAGCTCTTTGCGACGTGGACTGGAACTATGCCAAGGATGCTTTTGGACGTCATCCGAATGCAGCGAAATACAAGGACTTCCGCAAAATGTATGACGAGATGGGCAAGAGCTTTGATGCCGTGCTTGTGGCCACTCCCGACCACACCCATGCCATCGTGGCTGCCAATGCCATCACCATGGGCAAGCATGTTTATGTGCAGAAACCCCTCACCCACACCGTGTATGAGAGCCGTCTGCTCACCAATCTGGCTGCCAAGTATCAGGTAGCTACTCAGATGGGTAATCAAGGCGCTTCGGCAGAGGACTCCGACCTTGTATGTGAGTGGATCTGGAACGGTGAGATTGGCGAGGTGACCCGCGTGGACTGCGCCACCAACCGTCCGTTGTGGCCGCAGGGCTTGGAGACCCCGACGGAGGCCATGTCGGTACCCGACGGCCTCGACTGGGACTGCTTCCTCGGCCCGGCCAAGGAGCGCCCCTACAACAGTGCATATCATCCTTGGAACTGGCGCGGCTGGTGGGACTACGGTACAGGTGCACTGGGTGACATGGCATGCCATATCATGCAGGTTGCCTTCAAGTCGCTGAACCTGAAGTATCCCATCTGGGTTGAAGGTTCGTCCACTCCGTTGATGCCCGACTGTGCCCCCAATGCGCAGCACGTCAAGCTCATCTACCCTGCCCGCGACAACATGCCTAAGGTGGCCATGCCTCAGGTAGAGATCCACTGGTACGATGGTGGCATGATGCCCGAATATCCGAAGAACTGGCCTGCTGGCAAGGAGCTGATGCGCGAAGGCGGTGGCGTCACCATCTTCCATGGCACCAAGGACACCCTTGTCTGTGGTTGCTACGGCCAGAAGCCGTTCCTTGTATCCGGCCGTGTGCCCAATGCTCCTCAGGTAGAGCGTCGTGTAGGCATGAGCCACGAGCAGGACTGGATCCGTGCTTGCAAGGAGACTCCCGAGAACCGTGTGCTCACCAAGAGCGACTTCCAGTTTGCTGGACCGTTCAACGAGATGGTTGTCATGGGCGTGCTCGCCGTACGTCTCAAGGGCCTCAATAAGCCTTTGGCATGGGATGGCCTGAACATGACGTTCACCAATATCGCCGATAACGAGGAGCTCAACCTCGAGCAGACGGTTGTCAAGGTTATCGATGGCGATCCCAAGATCACCAAGATTTCCAACAAGGTGAATGCCATGGCTTACGCCAACGAACTCATCAAGCATACCTATCGCGATGGCTGGACTCTCCCTGAGATGCCCTAACATGTAAATGAAAAAATCAGGATTGGGAAGCGGCTTTGCTGCTTCCCAATCTTTTTGAATCTTGTTCTTAGAATAATCGTAAGCATTCGATAAACTACAGGTTGGAAAAAGGCTTGGCAAGGTAGTGATTTACGCAGAGTGCTTCGCTGTTCAGCAGCGAAGCACTCCGCGCTTCTTCAAGGACTTGAACCTTGGACCCCCTGATTAACAGTCAGATGCTC
>R16__coassemble_969_pt1 | contig 52106 bp, 49 predicted proteins | sample R16__metabat2_high_PE_017 | metagenome-assembled genome bin R16 | reverse complement strand
ACGGCAAGAAACAGGTGATACGCTGACGCCCAAAAACACCACAGCAATGCAGGGACACACCAGGGAGACATCCCCCACAAACGACGTGAAACGAAGAAGAACAGTTGTTAAAAAAGCATATAAGACGGCGTTTTTCGGACTTTCCCTTGCATTGTTTTGGAAGAATATGTACCTTTGCACGATTTTTGCGTAGAAGATGATGAAGAATCCGTCACGTATCCTCACAGGCATGCTGCTGGTGCTCAGTCTCAGCAGCTGCTCGCAATACACGAAGGTGCAGAAGACACTGAACCCGGACTACAAGTATGAGTTGGCGAAAGCGTACTTCATCGAAGGCAAGCCGACACGCGCCAGCCAGCTGCTGGAGGACGTGTATGCCTTCATGAAAGGCTCCGCTAACGGCGAGGAGTCGCTCTACATGCTGGCCATGGCTTACTTTGACGACGAAGACTACGTGAGCGCCGCACAGTACCTGCAGACCTACTACGGCACCTACCCCAAGGGCCTCTATGCCGAACAGGCACGCTACCACGCCGTGAAGGCGCTCTACCTCGACACCCCCGACCCCCGGCTCGACCAGTCGAGCACCATACGCGCCATCAACGAGATACAGGTGTTCATCGAGTACTACCCCTACTCGTCGCACCGCAGCGAGGTGCAGGAGATGCTCTACACACTGCACGACCGACTGGTGGAGAAGGAGTACCGCTCGGCACAGCTCTACTATAACCTGGGCAACTACATGGGCAACAACTATCAGGCATGCATCATCACCGCACAGAACGCACTGCACGACTACCCCTACACGAAGTTCCGCGAGGAATTGTCGTTCCTCATCCTGAAGGCTAAGTACACCATGGCCAAGGAGAGCGTGAAGGACAAGATGCTCGACCGCTACCGCGATGCGGTGGACGAATACTACGCCTTCCGCGGCGAGTTCCCCGAGAGCGACAAGATGCGCGATGCCGTGAAGATGTTCGAGAATGCACAGGCAGCCATCAAGAAACTCTGACATACAGACAATAACAACATTAAAATAACAGAAAGAAATGGATTTCAAGAAAAGCAATGCTCCTACCAACACCGTCACCCGCAACATGAACGACCTGCGCGAGACAACGGACAACGTCTATGAGACCGTGGCCATCCTCGGCAAACGTTCCAACCAGATCGCCGTGGAGATCAAGGAGGAGCTGAAGAGAAAGCTTGAGGAGTTCAGCTCCAACCAGGACAACCTCGAAGAGGTGTTCGAGAACCGCGAACAGATCGAGATCTCGCGCTACTACGAGCGTCTGCCCAAGCCTACCCTCCTCGCCACACAGGAGTTCCTCGAGCGCGGCACCTACTTCCGCAATCCCGCCAAGGACAAGGAGACAATGTAAGTGGATGCTATAATTACTACCACTTTATTCGTTAAACGTAGAACGTATAGCAACCGCCTGTAATATGAAGTTCAAGCTCCAACACCTCTGCCTGCTGCTGGCACTGGCCGCTGTCGTGGTCACACTGTGCTTCCCGCTGATAGAGTTCATCTACAGCGATGCATCGGTGACCATGACGAACTTCAGCCTCCGGCAGATCGACGGCACAAGCAACGCGGCACCCTGGGCCCTGGGCGGACTGCTCATCGCCGCTGCACTGTGCCAACTGTTCACGCTGCTGATAGCCCTCTTCCAGAACTACGCACTGCAGAAACGCAGCCTCATCCTGGGCATGCTCATACTCACCGGATGGTACATCGTGTACCTGGTGTTCATGCTCATCCTGAAGAGCGAGGCAACAGCCATCCTGCCACGCTGGACCACCATCCTGCCACTGGTCAGCATCATCCTGTCGTTCATGGCATTCAACGCCATACGGCGCACAGAGGCGAAAATCATTGCCTCAGGCAACAGCTTCCGCCTGCGCGACTGAGCACCAAAGGACATCATTGCTGCGAGGAGAACCCAACGAACGGGCTCTCCTCGCTGGTTTCTGACTGCCACCGGTAGTTTCTGCAGCATCTACGCTCACGTCACACACAACATTTACTCGCATGTCCAATACAACGATTCATCTTATGTCCCATACAACGTTTCCGCTCATGCGCAAGGAAAATTTTCACTTTTAGCGGACGATTGTTCGGACAAAAATAGGATATGTCCGATTTATTTTGTTACTTTGCAGAAATTTTTGCATCATGTACAAGTTTGAACCTATTTTGAAAACCCTGATATGGGGAAGTGAGAGTTGGCAGTTGTCCGGTGTGCCCGGCAACGTGTCCGTTGTGTGCGAGGGTAAGGAACAGGGTCGTAACCTCTCTGAACTGCTGTGCGAACAGCGCGAGCAGCTCGTGGGACGGCGCAACTACGAGCGCTATGGCGACACCTTCCCGCTGCTCATCAAGTTCATTGACGCTCACCTGCCCCTGTCGGTACAGGTGCACCCCAACGATGAGCTGGCACGCGCACGCCACAACTCGTTCGGCAAGACGGAGATGTGGTACGTGCTCCATGCCGAAGCGCATGCCAGCCTCTACGCAGGCTTCAGCCGTCTGCTTGACCCCGACAGCTACTGCCGCATGGTGACTGACGGCAGCATCACCGAGGCGCTGGCCAAGCACGAGCTGCAGGAGGGCGACGTGTTCTTCCTCCCTGCCGGACGTGTACACAGCATCGGCGGAGGGACCACCATCGCCGAGATACAGCAGACAAGCGACATCACCTACCGCATCTACGACTTCGGACGGCTGGACAAGAACGGCAACCCGCGCGAGCTGCACACCGAGCTGGCAAAAGATGCCATCGACTACGAGGTGAAGTCCGACTACCGCACACACTACCTCTCCTGCCCCAACCGGCCCGTGGAGCTGGTGAACTGCAAATACTTCACCACCTCGCTGCTGGAGATTGACAAACCCATCGTCTTCGACCATGCCGCCCTCGACTCGTTCGTCATCTACATGTGCCTCGAGGAGAGCTGCGAGTTCACCGATGCACAGGGTACCACCACACTGCTGCAGGCCGGACAGACCCTGCTGGTGCCCGCCTCAAACAACCGGCTGTCGCTGCGCCCCGTAGGCAGCGCCAAACTGCTCGAGGTACATAACTGAGGAGAGGCTACAAACCGTCGGTAAAATCAGGAACAGCCATACGTAAACAGCATTCAACAACCCAAATAATAATAGAGACTATGAAAAAAAGCATTCTTTTCGTGATGATGGGCACAGCCCTTCTGTTCACCTCATGTAAATCCAGCCAGAGTGCCTACAAGCAGGCCTACGAGAAAGCCAAGGCACAAGAGACCGCCGTCACCCAGGCCACAGAACCTGTAGAGACTGCCCCAGTAGCTGAGACACCCGTGGCCACACCTGCACAGAAGACCGTCGTCGCTGACGCTCCCGTACGCACGGAACAGGTGACATCACTGACCGGTGACCTCAAAGATTACAGCGTCGTATGCGGCAGCTTCAGCGTAAAGACCAATGCCGAAGGACTCTGCGAACAGCTCCAGAAGGGCGGCTACAAAGCCGGAATCGTGAAGAACACCGACAAGAATATGTACCGCGTGTACATCGGCACCTACAACACCAAAGCCGAGGCCCTGAGCGCCATGGCTGCATTCAAGGAAGCTAACCCCACCCGCGAAGACTTCCAGGGATCCTGGATCCTGCTGAAGAAGTGATTCTGAAGAAGAAGAAGTGATTCCCTTCCTGAACATACAAGCTGTCAGTGCGCGGCATGCCGACGAGATCGGGGCCGCCATCGACAGCGTTGTACGCTCGGGGTGGTACCTGAGGGGCGAGGCCACACGACAGTTCGAAGAAGCATATGCCACCTTCATCGGCACATCCCACTGCATAGGGTGCGCCAATGGACTGGATGCACTCACCCTCATCCTGAACGGATACAAAGAGCTGGGAGTGATGGCTCAAGGGGACGAGGTGATTGTGCCTGCCAACACCTTCATCGCCTCTGTGCTGGCCATCACCCGATGCGGACTGCGACCGGTATTCGTGGAGCCGCAGCCCGACACGCAGCAAATCGACGTGGAGCGGGTAGAGGCAGCCCTCACCCCGCGCACAAGGGCCGTGATGGTGGTACACCTCTACGGACGGTGTGCCTACACGGATAGGCTGGCTGACATCTGCCAGCAGCATCACCTCAAGCTCATCGAGGACAACGCGCAGGCACACGGCTGTCGCTACCGCTGCGCAGGGTCACCGATGGACGGACGACGCACAGGAGCATTGGGCGATGCCGCAGGACACAGCTTCTACCCGGGAAAGAACCTGGGAGCACTGGGCGATGCAGGGGCCGTCACTACCCACGACGGACAGCTCGCCGACGTCATACGCCGCCTGGGCAACTACGGCATGGAGCCTAAATACCACTGCGACGTGCAGGGCTGCAACAGCCGTATCGACGAGATACAGGCAGCAGTGCTCTGCGTCAAGCTGCGTCACCTCGACGACGACAACCGCCGTCGCGGCGAGATTGCCACCGCGTACCGCCAGGGATTGGCCGACAGCTGCACCCTGTCCACAGAAGCTGCCGAAGGAAGCAACGTGCATCACATCTTCCCCATCTTCACATCGCAACGCGATGCCCTGCAGCAGCACCTCGCCGCCTGCGGCATCGAGACGGGCATCCACTACCCTATTCCCCCCCACCGCCAACACTGCTACCCCGCTTACCACGACCTGGCACTTCCCATCACCGACACACTGGCGGCCACAGAGCTCAGCCTGCCCATCAGCCCTGTGCTGAGCGATGAGGATGTGGCATACATCATCCAATCTGTACGTACTTTTCACAACCTGTCATGAATATCCAACGTCTACCCCTCTCCCAGCCGACAGCTGATGCAGTGCCCGTCCTCCTCGACCATGCCGGCATAACACCCACCGCCGTGAGCAACATCAACTGGTCGGCATACCCTTACCTCCCTACAGCACAGGTACGCATGGCACTTGCCGATGATGCACTGCTCATCCATTACCATGTAGAGGAACAGGCTGTACTGGCACGCTATGCACACGACGGCGATGCCGTATGGACCGACTCCTGCATGGAGTGCTTCCTGCTGGGCAGCAACGCGCATACCTATTATAATATAGAATGCAGCTGCATCGGCACACTGCTCATCGGTCGTGGCGAAGGACGCACCGGACGTACCCCACTCAGCCCCGCACTGCTCGCCACCGCCGACCGCTGGTCGAGCCTGGGAAGAGTGCCCTTCGGACTCATAAACAAGCCCACCCGGTGGGACCTGACACTCGTGCTCCCATTCACACTGTTCGGCAGTGACAGCGAGATCTTCAATGCCCCCACACTGAAAGGCAACATCTACAAGTGCGGCGACGACCTCCCTACCCCCCACTTCGTCACCCTCTTCCCGATTCCCATCAAAGATCCCGACTTCCACCGTCCCGACCATTTCGGTACCTTCACTGTCGGGTAAACATGCCTACACCATCGGGTAAACAGCCTGCAATATCGGGCAAACGGCCAGCATCATCAGGTAAACGTACCTGCACCATCAGGTAACCTGCCCGCACACATAGGAAATCAGCACAAGCACCCAAAGACAACGGGCACTATGTCTGTGCCAAAAAGTAACATATGCCTATACCCAAAAGCAATAGGGTACTATGCTTGTTCAGCTGCTGCACTGATGCACGAAAGTGTCCTCTTTTTTGCATACAGATTGTATAAAGCATGCATATTCGAGATATTTTCGTCCAAACAGACAAAAAAACTTTCATTTTTGCTTGCAAATGAAAAATTAGGTGTAATTTTGCAACGAATTTGTTACACAAAGTAATAATTCAACATTTAGGATAACAAAAAAAACAACATTATTAATAGGTATTAGACATGAAGGTAGCAGACACTTTGTCAGCATTGAAGAACCGCTTCCCCGGTGAGCCTGAATATTTCCAGGCAGTGGAAGAGGTTCTTCGCACTATTGAAGACGAGTACAATCGTCACCCCGAATTTGAAGAGAGCAACCTCATCGAACGTCTTTGCATTCCCGACCGCGTGATCCAGTTCCGTGTGACCTGGGTGGACGACCAAGGCCGCGTGCAGACCAACATGGGGTACCGCGTACAGCATAGCAATGCCATCGGTCCGTACAAGGGCGGCATACGTTTCCACTCATCGGTGAACCTCAGCATCCTCAAGTTCCTTGCCTTCGAGCAGACGTTCAAGAACGCCCTCACCACCCTTCCCATGGGCGGTGCCAAGGGAGGCTCAGACTTCTCACCGCGTGGCAAGAGCAAGAACGAGGTCATGCGCTTCTGCCAGGCATTCGTCACTGAGCTGTGGCGCAACATCGGTCCTGACACGGATGTGCCAGCCGGCGACATCGGCGTAGGCGGACGCGAAGTGGGTTACATGTTCGGCATGTACAAGAAGCTCACTCGCGAATTCACAGGAACCTTCACGGGCAAGGGTCGCGACTTCGGTGGATCCCTCATCCGTCCCGAGGCAACGGGCTATGGTAACGTGTACTTCCTGCAGGAGATGCTGAAGACACGCGGCGAGAGCATCGAGGGAAAGAGCGTACTCATCTCAGGCTCGGGCAACGTAGCTCAATATACAGCCGAGAAGGTGCTGCAGCTGGGTGGCAAGGTGATGACCATGTCCGACAGCGATGGTTACATCTACGACCCCGACGGCATTGACCGTGACAAGCTCGACTACATCATGGAGCTGAAGAACGACTACCGTGGACGTATCCGTGAATATGTGAACGTCTATCCCACAGCCAAGTATGTCAGTGGCGAACGTCCATGGCACGAAAAAGCAGACATCGCCCTGCCCTGCGCCACGCAGAACGAGATCAACGAAGAGCAGGCACAGGCACTCATCGACAATGGCATCATTGCCGTCAGCGAAGGGGCCAACATGCCCTCCATGCCAGGTGCCGTGAAGATCTTCCAGGATGCACGCATCCTCTACTGCCCTGGAAAAGCATCCAATGCCGGCGGCGTATCGGTATCGGGCCTCGAGATGAGCCAGAACTCGGAGCGTCTCTCCTGGAGCGCCGAAGAGGTGGACAAACGACTCCACGAGATCATGTGCAACATCCATGCTTCCTGCGTCAAGTACGGACGTCAGCCCGATGGATACATCGACTACGTGAAGGGCGCCAACGTGGCTGCATTCATGAAAGTAGCACGCGCCATGATGGCGCAGGGGGTCGTCTGAGCAACACCCACTGATTGATAACAGCCATAGCATAAGTAATAAATAGACAAAATTACCTCAAAAAACTATTCTTCGTAAAACAAATCTTTGGGGAGAGCCTTGCAGTGATGCACGGCTCTCCTGCTTTCTCCGTAGTAGCTACACCGTCTGATTGTACATGCATAAGCAATAAAAAGGAGGAAATGCTTGGCCGTATCGTCAAAAGGCACTACCTTTGCCGCGACAAAACAACGCTGGGGGTGCCGAAAGGCTGAGATTATACCCATGGAACCTGATGCGGATAATGCCGACGTAGGAATATGAATACACTATCATTCGTGTGCATGGCGCTGACACTGTGTGCCGGCATAGTAGAGAACAAAGACGTAGATGAGAGCGACAGCCTGACCCTGTCGCTCGATGAAGTAGTCATCGCCGCCCACACCGTGAGCCGCACAGTGCCCATGGCGATGGCCACCCTCGACAGCCACCATCTGCAGGCTGCCGATGACGGACGCGACTTGCCGTGGTTGTTGCAGATGACACCCTCACTGGTAGCCACCTCCGACAATGGCTTGGGCATTGGGCTCTCGGGGTTCCGCATACGCGGCACCGATGCCTCACGCATCAACCTCACCTTCGACGGGGCTCCGCTCAACTCACCCGAGGACCAGACCGTGTTCTGGGCAAACATGAATGCCTTTGCCTCCAGCGCAGAAGGCATACAGATACAGCGCGGTGTAGGCACCAGCACCACAGGCAGCGGGGCATTCGGAGCAACCCTCACCATGCAATCGCAACAAGCGTCTGAAGACCCGTACACAGAGTTGCAGGGACGCTGCGGGAGCTACGGCACACGACAGTTCACCGTGAAAGCAGGTAGCGGACTCGTTGATGATCACTGGTCCTTCGACGGACGGTGGTCGGGCACACATACCGATGGCTATATCGATCGCACGGCAGGTACACTCGGTTCGTACTACGGAGCAGTCAACTACCGCAACGATGCCATCACGTTGCAGCTGAAGAACTTCGGAAGCTACGAACATACCCAGCAGGCATGGAACGGAGTGCCGTCCGACTCTATAGCCGCCGGGAATCGCACCTGGAACAGTCTGGGAGTATATACCGATGCTGAAGGGAAGACAGCCTTCTACCCCACCACCGACAACTATATCCAGAACCACACTCACCTCTCGCTGCTCCATGTAACTCCCACAGACATCGTGCTCCAAGGTTTGCTGCACTACACCTATGGACAAGGATACTACGATGATTACAAAGCAGATGCCGCCTACTATAAGTATGGCTTAGACAGCTACAGCCCTGACGACGTACACCTCATCACCTCCGGTGATCTGGTGCGGCAGAAATGGCTGCGTAACCATGCTGTCGGGGTACTTATGGATGCACGTTACCGCACCAAGCATGCCGATCTGCGTGCAGGTGTTTCTGCGGACCTGTTCAAGGGCCTGCATTGGGGCGAGGTGAGCTATGTGCGCAGTTATCCGCTCCACGTTCTCGGACACTATTACGACAGCGACGCCCACAAGCAGGAGGCATCGGCGTACGTCAAAGCCGAGTACCGATTCCTCGAGCACCTCTATGCCTATGGTGACCTGCAGTACCGGTTTGTGCACTACGCCATCGGTGGAACGAACGATAAGTTTCTCTCCGATCACAGCCAACAATCACTCCATGTGGACGAGACATTTCCCTTCTTCAACCCCAAGGCAGGCATCAGCTGGCGCAGCGACAATCACTCCATCTATACCTCGTTTGCACGCACGCACCGTGAGCCTACACGCAACAATTACACTGATGCCGGCGTCTCCTCTCCCCTACCGAAAAGCGAGACGCTGAACGATGTGGAAGCGGGCTATTCTTTCATGCAAACGCTCGGTGCAAGCAGCAAGCCCCTGACGCTGCAGGCAGGAGTAAACCTCTATGCCATGGACTACCAGAACCAACTCATCCAGACAGGACGTCTCAGCGACATCGGCGAGGCTCTCACCGAAAACGTGGCGTGCTCGTGGCGGCACGGCATAGAGTTCACCACAGCTCTCACCGGCAGAGGGGTAGCATGGAACGGCACGTGTACACTCAGCAGCAACAAGATCAAGGATTTTGATGAATACATTGACAACTGGGACGGTGACCCCGTGTGCATTCACTACGACGAGACCAACATTGCCTTCTCACCAACACTCACAGCTGCCGGCAGTCTGCGCATCGGCAACGACCGCCGATGGGGCATCGTAAGCACACGGTATGTAGGACGGCAGTACCTCGACAACACATCGTGTGCCGAACGGGCTCTCGACCCTTACTGCGTCACCGACCTGCAGTTAGGATGCCTCTTCACCGTGCGCACATGGTACTCGCAGACAGCCGACTTCCGTCTGGCACTCGACGTCAACAACCTGTTCGGGGCACGCTATGCCACCGGCGGATGGGTATACACCGCAGTAAGCTCCACCTATGGCTACACTCCCGACCATCGCTACCAGGAGGATGGCCTCTTCGTTCAGGCACCGACTGCACTGTTCCTCTCTCTCGCTATAAGGATTTAAGACAGGGACTCCTATTCCATTGCAAAACCATTCAACCCTCACCCTTCATCTCTATGTTTTGGGACATATTGCAAACCATCGGACTACTTGTCAGCTTCCTCTATCTGTGGCTTGAGTTTCACCAAAAGCCCTCCATGTGGGTTGCCAGTGCCTGTTGCTCAGCCATCTACGCCAGCATCTACTGCCATGCCAAGATATATGGCGACATGGGTTTTTCACTGTTCAACATCTGCATGTGCATCTATGGCTTCTTCCGCTGGATAAAATTAGAACGAACCAAAAGCACCCTGACGACCGATGGCGCTGTCCGCGCGGTTCCACAATCTAAAGAGCAGGCTACTGCCGAAAAGACGCTGCGCTACCGCCATTTCAAGCTCGGAGAGTTCTGCCTGGTATGTGTAGCCACAGCTGCCATATGGGGTGTGCTGTTTCTCGCACTGCGTAACCTCACCGACTCGCCTGTGCCTGCTCTTGATGCCTTCACTACCACGCTCAACATCGTGGGCACATGGGTGCTGGCGCAGAAGATCATCGAAGTGTGGGGATTCTGGTTCCTCGTCAATCTGCTCTCCATCTACCTTTACTGCCAACGGGGACTCCATATCACCACCATCCTCCTCTACACCTTCTACCTCTGTGCCTCCGTCTATGGCTGGTGGAAATGGCGACACCGCGGCATCCGCATGCACAACGAAGAGGCATAACGACAGCAAAGGAGACCATCCATCAGAGCATTTTGTGTAGTGCGAAAGACTTTCAAAGACTTTCCATGACTGTTATCGTCACAATCCGCGAGAAAGAATTGACGATATGGCATGTGCCTTCAACGCAAGCATGCATCTGAAACAGATTATTTAAAAATCTGATGGGCGTTACCCCTCGCTTGGGACGCCCATCAGACCAACACAAAAACTAAACTAGACTAAAATTCTTAGTGGCAAAATGCACATTTCACAACGCTTCCGTTTTGCCGATGCAAATGTACTGCCAATTATTTATCTGTGCAAGCATTACGGCATTTTTTTTGCAAAAGAAGCTGTGCAGCATGGAGCGTTCTCCTTCCCATACAGCATTTTGAAGGACATTATTACACTTCACATGGGGAAAGAAGAGATCAAAAAAGGTCAGTCTCCACTATCGAAGACTGACCTTATCCTTCAGTATTTAACAACCTTATCGATGAAGGACATATGTCACTTTACCTTGTAGCCAGCAGCCTTGGCAATCTTTTTGGGAATGTCGGTGTTGTCATACTGTCCGGTGAACAGTTCAGCACCAGCACCGATGGCATACACAGGAACAGCGATACCCGTGTGGCTGCCCACTGGCCAGGACAGTTGTGCGCACTTATTCATAATGCGTACAGCAAGATTGCTCAGTGGTTCGTCCTTGTAGTAAAGGCTCTCGGCCATTTTGACTTTTTCGTTAGAGGCAAAGCTGTGATACCATTCGTCGTAGAGAGCCATTTCGTCGTCGTGGCTGACGGAGACCTCTTTCCAGAATCCGAAGTTCTCCTCCAGAGCTTTCTTCACATCCTCCCAGCTCACCTTGTCCTTCTTGTCATGACGCAGCTGGTTGAGCACTTCGGAGAAGCCTTTCTTGCTGCACTTCTGATAAGCCAGGTTCTGGGTGGCGATGCTATAGCTGCCTCCGCTAAGTGCCAAGCCACCTGTCTCGTGGTCAGCAGTGACAACGATGAGCGTCTCGTTCTTGTGCTTCTTATAGAACTCAAAGGCTGCCTGCACCGCCTCGTCCATAGCGATGACGTCACCGAAATTGGCAGCAGCATCGTTGGCATGACCGGCATAGTCAATCTTACCTCCTTCAACCATCAGGAAGAAACCCTTGTTCTTTTTCGTCAGGAACTCAATGGCGCACTCGGTCATCTCCCGCTGCGTGAGCTCGCCTGGCTTTGTATCAATAGCATAGGGGAAGGCATCGTCAGACATGTGACGATCAAAGAGCATCACCATCTTGTCGGCGCCCTTCTCCTGTTCATATCCTGCCTTGCCACGGACAACTGCATAACCACCCTTCTCGGCCACCTCATAGAGTGAAGGCTTGTCGCTGGGTGTAGCGTTGATGAAATCACCACCACCGAAGAACTCAAAGTCCATTGCAGCGAGCTGCTCACCTATCTCGTAATAATCGTTGCGTGAGGGACGATGGGCATAGAACGCTGCGGGCGTAGCATGGTTGACGCCCACGCTGGTAGTAACGCCCACACTGCGTCCAGCAGCCTTCGCCCAAGTGGCTACACTATACACGGGGGTGCCATCCGGCAGCTGCCCCATGATGCCGTTGTTGGTCTTATGTCCTGTGGCCAATGCTGTTCCGGCAGCACTGGAGTCGGTGACATCAGTACTGGCCGAAAAAGTGGTAGCAAAGCCCGAGTAGGGAAAAGAGGCAAAGCAGAGCGGTGTAATGCCCAATTCGCCCTTTTGCTGCTGCAGATAGTACTGCGATCCCATCACCTGTGCCAATCCCATACCGTCGCCGATAAAGTAGAACACATACTTTGCCTGTCCGGCAAACATACTCATGGCCAGCAAAAGGCCAAGCATCATTACTGACAATCTTTTCATTTTCATTTTCCTCTCGCAGCAATCTATTGAAATTATGATTAACTCACTAAGGCACAAAGAATTCCTTTGCTTCCACCTCTATGATTTGCTTCATCTGACCCTCTGCTGCGTATCGGGGGGGACAAACAAGCAGAACATTAACATGTGGCAAAGTTATATAAAAAAAACGCAGAAAGCATCACTTTTTCCACGTTTTTTTACTTTTTCGGGCTATTTTTACGTACAGGCAGCCGCTGATTGGAGTGTTGAAATCAGCGCCAAACAGAGAGAGTCACCTTGCCCTCCACCCTATTCTCTACCTCATCTGGCAAAGCATGATAGAAGTCAATGCCTGTAAGGTTTTCCAATTCATCAATGGTCATGCTACAGTCCATCATCTCGTTGTGTGTAGCATCGTTGTTCATGACGAAGGCGATGGCTTGGTAGCTATCCTTCTGGGGCACCATGACAGCCTTGAAGAAAGCATCAGGCACCACCACATGGTGACTACCGATAGTCTTGGGCTCGCGAGAGGTGACGATGGGCCCTGTGACGATCCACGCCCGACCGTAGCGACGCGCCCACTCGCGACACTTTATTTCCAGATCATTCCAATCGCCCTTGTTAAGAACATGATTTTGCGGACAGATATTGGTTAGGTAGAAACAAGCATCCATGGCCTCGCGACTCCACTTCATGTCGCCCGCAGGTGCCATGTGTCCGCGATCATAGCCCGTATGACTGTAATCGCCATATTTCGCTTGACGGCCGCTGACAGAGGGATCCACATCAAAATAATCCGTACGCTCCACATCGCCATATGTCTCGGACTTTGTGAGTTCATAGGCCACCCAATTGGGGATACACCGTGACTGGTTGTAGGAGATGCGGAAGCCTTCGTGGATGATGATCTGCTCCTTCGTCGTTGTCTCCATGCGGGGTACTTCGAGCAGCACATCAGCGGTACTCTTCACCGGTTGGAAGAACGATGAAACACTTAAATCCCCTTCCCGAGGTGCAGTTCCTCCGCCACACGAGGCAAGGGCTATCGTCAGCAAAGGCAGCACGATGGCTGCCTTTGCAATTTGTCGATGCTGTCTCATCAAAACAGGTAGTTAAATCCGAAGTTCGTCCACAGGCCACTGCCGTCGTTGGCATTGAAAGGCTTGGCTGCTTCGAACGAGAACACCAGATTGTGGTTCATAACCAATTTAAGACCACATCCTGCCGTGCAATGCAGCGATTCGCTGTCACTGCTGTAGTATTCAGAGCCGAGCTTACTCTGCTCATCAAGTCGGTAAGGCTGCACAATCTGTCCGGCATCAAAGAAGGGATTGAGTGCAATACCCCAGTTCTGATTGATGAGCCTAAAATTGAATATACGCCAGCGGAGTTCAGTGTTCAGCCATGCAAAGCCATTGCCGAGCACACCGTTGCGGTTGATGCCACGGACGGAAGCATTACCTCCCAGACCCTCAGTGTACATCTTGCGGAAGAAGAGTGTATTGATGTTGTTCGTGAAATAATAAGGTATCTCACCCCATAGCTTGAGCTGGGCGCCCAATCGATAGGCGAAGGTCAGCTTGTCACCCACTACAGGCACATACTGACTGCCCACGAAGGTAAAGCCCACATTGCTGTAGCCCTTCTGGTCAATGATGTCGGGAGCAGCTACGAGGGTTGCCTCGATGTTGAGACCACGGGTAGGATCGCTGTCATGATTGCGGCTGTCGTAAATAAGACCAGCCTTGATCTGCGTAACATTGCCACCATCGGCCTCATCACTGCGGATAACGGCAGGATTGGACTTTGTGTAAATATCGTAGAGAGTAATCTGGTTGTCGTAACCCTCGATATCAATGCGTCCCGTATGGATGTTGTAATAAGCAATGCCTGCCGCCCAATTGAGATGACCGACGATTTTCTTCTGCATGCTGGTCACAAAACGGAACTGACTACGATGCATCTTGTTGAACACCGATACCTCGTTTGTCTCACCATTCACATTGTAGTACTTCGTAAATCCAGGAGTATAGGGTGAGTGATAGCCATTGAAGCCATAGAAGTCAAACTTCTGCGAATTGAAATAGGTGCAGTCGAAGAAAAGTTTTCCTTCTGGAATCAGATTCTTGAACTCGCCGTAACTGCGCAGGATACTCGACCCCTTGGTGTAGCGCGAAGCCTCCACATTCACCTTGTAGTCATAGGAGGGATAGCGGCTACCATCACCATAGTTGAAGATATCGCAGCAGAGACCATACTGGAAGCCAAGATCGGAGTCAAAACCCACCACAGGCAATGGTCCGAAGTTCCATCCGGTCTTAATGATTTCATTCTCACTGAGAGTGATAGACTCATTATCCTGAGCCTGAAGAGTGGTGCTGATAAGGCTGGCGAAAGTCATCGCAGCCAGCATGATACGTGTTCGTTTCATTGTCGTTATCAATTAAATGTCGGAGCAAAAGTATGTATTCTCTTTTAAATAACCAAACAGAATACCAAATTTCATTATCAAGAGTTAATTGTAAACTTGGAAATAATAGAATCCGCCTCAAGCAATATGAATATCATCGTCAAAGAAACTTTGGACCAGAGAATGCGCTCAGGGTTGTGTCTCTCCCTCGATATACCGGTGTAATGTCACCGTTTCCCCATCAAAAACAGCATAGGAAAACTTCTCTACCCAATCACCCACAATAAACATACGGGAGTCATTGCTGAGAGGCAGATCTACCTCCACATGGCGATGGCCGTAAATGAAATAACTTACCTCGGGATGTTCCGCAAGATAACCTTTGGAATAGGCCACCAAAGGCTCGCCTGTTTCGCCACGGAACACGGGTGCTCCTTCACGCTCATGCTTGCGTCGGTTGTGCGCTGCCCATCGCAGTCCCAACGCCACACTATGGTCGGGATGCAGACAGGCAAAAGCGCGCTGCAGGAAGGGATTGTGAAACATGCTGCGCAAAAACATAAAACGCCTGTCTTTTTCGCCCAAGCCATCGCCATGTGCCAGATAGAACACCTTTCCGCCAAGCTCAGCCGTACACGGTTCATAGTGCATGATAATTCCGCATTCATGCGTCAGATAGTCCTTGCACCAGATGTCGTGATTACCAATAAAGAAGTGCACTTCCACACCATTATCGGTAAGCTCTGCGAGCTTGCCAAGGAAACGCACATATCCCTTGGGAACTACTTGGCGAAACTCGAACCAATAATCGAAGATGTCGCCCAAGAGATAGACAGCTGTGGCCTTAGTCTTTACGCTATCCAGAAAGCGTACCAGACGTCTTTCGCGTGTGCGACCTGATGTCATGGCGCGGCAACCGAGATGGGCATCGGAGAGAAAATAAATCATAGTGAGTATACCATTAGAAGGAGCATATGCTAATCTACATCAAATCCAAGTTCAAGCTTGGCCTCATCGGTCATCAAGTCTTTGTTCCATTCTGGTTCAAAGACCAATGTAACAACGGCTTCCTCCACGCCTGTCACCCCCATCACGCGCATGCGCACATCCTCCATGATAAAGTCTGCCGCCGGACAGTTCGGGGCGGTAAGCGTCATGTCGATTTCCACACGCCCTCCATCCAGGACATCAATGCGATAGATGAGTCCGAGATCGTAGATATTGACGGGTATCTCTGGGTCGAAAACCGTCTTCAGGACTTCCACTATGCGTTCCTCCAACGCGAATTTCTGATCTTCTGTCATAGGGGTATACTGGTTATATCTTTCCTTCTTCGGCATAGCTGTAAAAACCGCCATCAGTCACAATCACATGGTCGATGAGCCGGATGTTCACTATCTGCGCAGCTTCACGCACCCGCATCGTGAGCTGGTCATCCTGTCGGCTTGGTTTCAAGTTGCCACTTGGATGGTTGTGACAGAGGATAAGGCTGGTAGCCTGTGCCAACAGAGCCTCACGCAATACTACACGTATATCAACAGGAGCCTCAGCAATGCCGCCCCGTCCTACCTCCACCGAGCGTATTACACGTGCCGACTGATTGAGCAACAGCACATTAACGCATTCCACAGGCATATCACACAGCTTGGCATAGTAGTAATCATATACCTGCTGGGCCGAATGTATCTCCATCCTTACAGGTATTTCCTTGGCACGCCGCCGTCCTAACTCACATGCTGCCAATAAGGTAATAGCTTTAGCCTCGCCGATACCGGAAAAACCACATAGTTCATTTATACTCAAACGTCCTAGCGCAGTAAGGCTATTCTCACACGTTGCTAACACACGTTGCATGAGCGACACTGCATTCTCTTTCGCATTACCAGAACCTATCAATATGGCCAGCAACTCAGCAGAACTGAGTGCGTTCGCACCTTGTGCTGCAAGTTTCTCACGCGGACGATCTTCCACAGCCCACTGGTTGATTTTGAGTTTTTCGGACATAAGAGCGTTCCTACTATACTTTAGGCAAACAAGCCTTGATTCTTGCAAACCAAGGCCTGAAGCTATACTATTTACTGCAATCGTTATGCTTTCACACGGCCGACATAAGAGCCATCGCGGGTGTCAATCTCGACCAGTTCACCTTCACTGATGAATAGCGGGACACGCACTTCGACACCCGTCTCCAGCTTGGCAGGCTTCAATGTGTTGGTGGCGGTATCACCCTTCAGACCGGGCTCAGTATATACAACCTGGAGCACCACCTTAATGGGAAGCTCGCCAAACAGCACGTCACCCGTAGAAGCATTGGTAACTACCTCAATTTCCATACCCTCCTTCAAGTAATCGGCGCCAGTGATGAGTTCTTTATTGAGAGTAATCTGCTCAAAAGTCTCATTATTCATAAGGACATACCCCATATCGTCCTGATACAAGTACTGATAGGGACGTCGCTCCACACGCACATCATTTAATTTGAAACCAATCTGGAACGTGCGCTCCAAAACGCGGCCATTGACCACATTTTTCAGCTTGGTGCGTACAAACGTGTTACCTTTTCCGGGTTTCACATGCAAGAAATCAATACAGAAATAGAGCTGTCCTTCCAAATCGATACAGGTACCGATTTTAATGTCTTGACAAAGAATCATAACTTTTACTATTTTAATTATTAAATATGAGTTACACTTTTATTGCGTTGCAAAGATATAGCAAACTGCGTAGAATGCCAAATTTATTCTCGTTTTTCTTCTCTTTTTTACCTATTATTCGCTTTTCCACACGGGCAGTAAAGGGATTGCACACAAGTATGCCCGGAAGAAATAGAATTGGCGAAAGTTCAGGCGGAACACAAAAAAACAGTCAAAAGAAAAGAAAAAAACAAGGTTTTTAAGAAAAAAAAAGAAGGATTCTTGGCTGTTTCAAAAAAACATTCTACTTTTGCAACCCGATTTGTGAAGTGAACTAGAATAACAATAAATATATAAGACGATGAAAAGAACTTTTCAGCCCTCTCTGAGAAAGAGAAAGAACAAACACGGTTTTCGTGAGAGAATGGCGACTGCAAATGGTCGCAGAGTATTGGCATCTCGTCGCGCCAAAGGCCGCAAGAAACTGACTATTTCCGATGAATTCAACGGAAAGAAGAAGTAAAAGATTCATCCACAGAGAAGACATTATTAAGAAGTAATGAATGAAATCATTACTTCTTTTTTATTATAAACATTGCGCTTTCAAGCACGCAGTTTTCAACAAAATGCGAATAAATTTGTTACTTTGCCCTTCATATACTACTTTTGTACCAAATTTTTCAAGAATATGAGTAACAAGCAAGACAATAAGGGTAAGAGGAAGCCCATGAAACGCATCGTCTTTTGGTTAAATATATTGGCCATGGTGATCATTGCCATTGCAGCACTATGGCTAACATTCCATTGGATTGACGCATACACCCAGCATGGCAAGGCCATTCTTGTGCCAGACATCACCGACATGCAAGAAGGTGAAGCTATTGACATCCTGCAGTCTCATGGATTGCAAGGAGTGACCACCGAACGTATGTATGTCAAGGGAGTGCCAACTGGCATCATCGTGGCACAACGTCCCAAGGCTGATGCAAAAGTAAAGCGCGGCCGCACCATCTACCTCACCATCAGTTCCGGCAATGAACCCATGATAGCTCTGCCCGACATTGTAGATAACAGTTCCTACCGACAGGCGGCCTCACAACTTCGCGCAGCAGGATTCTTGCTTACCCCAAACGATACCGTGCGCGGTGAAGCCGACTGGGTGTACAAAGTACTCTTGGATGGAGTTGAACTGCAAGGAGGACAAAAAATACCAGAAGGATCAACACTCACATTGGTAGTAGGCAATGGTCTGCATGCTGATACAGAAACGATTGAAGAAGCTGTAGTTGACAATGATTTCTTCTGACGACATTGACGAACTGCTACTGACCGAAGGAGCAGATGCCGACGATGCGCTCGACGAACAGGGAGCGCTCTACGAGCATCATCACATCGTCGTTGATAAGGGACAGGAATCCACACGCATCGACAAATACCTGTTCCTGCATCTGCCCAACGTATCGCGAAACCGCATACAGAAGGCTGCCGAAGCAGGCTTCATACGCGTGGGCGACAAAACCGTAAAAAGCAGCTACAAGATTAAGCCGAACGATGTCATCAGCATCATGATGGACCGTCCGCGCTATGAGAATGACATCACGCCCGAAGACATACCGCTCGATGTCGTCTATGAAGATGACGACATCATGATCATCAACAAACCCGCAGGAATGGTAGTACATCCTGGATGTGGCAACTACCATGGCACACTAGTCAATGCCATTGCCTGGCATTTGCGAAGCAATCCCGACTACGACCCCAATGATCCTCAAGTTGGTCTTGTACACCGCATTGACAAAGATACAAGCGGACTGCTCGTTGTAGCAAAGACTCCCGATGCAAAGACATCACTCGGCCTGCAATTTTTCAACAAGACGACCCAACGGCAGTACAATGCCCTTGTATGGGGAAGCGTAAAGAACGACAATGGAACCATAGAGAGCCAAATTGCACGCAACCCCAAAGACCGCCTGCAGATGGCCGTTTTCACCGACCCCGAAATAGGCAAACATGCTGTCACCCACTACACTGTGCTCGAACGCATCGGCTATGTTACTCTCGTGCAGTGTCAGCTTGAGACAGGTCGCACGCATCAGATACGTGTGCACATGAAACACATCGGGCACCCACTTTTCAACGATGAGCGATATGGGGGCAACGAGATACTCAAAGGCACTACATCTGGCTCCTACCGACAGTTCATCGCCAACTGTTTTGCCATATGCCCACGGCAAGCATTGCATGCACGTACGCTCGGGTTTGTCCACCCACGAACAGGAAAGGAGATGTTCTTCACGTCCGAGTTACCCAGCGACATGACACACCTGCTTGAACACTGGCGCACATATGTAGCAGGTAGCACAACCGGCATTCCTAACGAATAACAATATAGAATTTCACAACAACAAAGAAAGTATGAAACGCAAGATAGCCATTGTGGCAGGAGGTGACTCCTCAGAATATCAAGTATCCCTACGCTCGGCACAGGGGTTGGAATCATTTATGGACAAGACACGCTATGAGGTTTGGACAGTGGTCATCCACGGCAGTGACTGGCATGTACAATTGCCCGACGGCAACACAGGAAGGATTGATCGTAATGACTTCGGTTTTGATTACGAAGGACAACACGTCTGCTTCGACTACGCCTACATCACCATCCATGGCACGCCCGGCGAGAATGGTCTGCTGGAGGGATATTTTGAGCTCATACACCTTCCCTATTCCACATGTACACCGCTCATATCAGCCATGACATTCAACAAATTTGTACTCAACCAGTACCTGCGAGGATTCGGTGTGCGTGTAGCAGAGTCATTGACGTTGAAGAAAGGTAACAAAATCACAGATGATGATGTAGTGGAACGCATCGGGCTGCCCTGCTTCATCAAGCCCACATGCGGAGGATCCAGTTTCGGCACCACCAAGGTCAAGACACGCGAACAAATCCAGCCGGCCATCGCCGCAGCCCTCAACGAGGCCGACGAGGTGATGATTGAAGCATTCATGCAGGGCACAGAGATCACCTGCGGCTGCTATAAGACAAAAACAAAGAGTGTTGTGTTCCCTATCACCGAGGTTGTCAGCAAAGATGAGTTTTTTGACTACGATGCCAAATACAACGGGAAGGTGGACGAGATCACACCAGCCCGCATCCCGGAGGAGACGGCCGAACGTGTGCGCAAGCTCACCTCTGCCATATACGACATACTGTCTTGTCATGGCATCATACGCATTGACTACATTATCACTGAAGGCGGTAGACTTAACCTTCTTGAGGTCAACACCACACCGGGCATGACAGCCACCAGTTTTATTCCACAGCAGGTGCGTGCTGCCGGGCTGGAGATCACCAACGTCCTCACCGACATTATTGAAGACTCTTTCATTTGAAACATTATGACGAACCAAGACTTTAACGAAATGCGGCCCTTCGAACCGGAGGAGTTGCCCATAGCATATGATGAGTTGCTTGCCGATGCTACTTTTTGCAAGATAGCCAGCATTGTATTTCCTGACATGCCAATAGATATGCTTGCCAGCCGTATGCGAGGGTGCCGTACAAATCTTGAGTTCCAACGTACTTTCTGCGCCCCATTTCTCGAAGGCATCATACAAAAATGTTCTGATGGCTTGACAAGCGATTTCTCTGCCATCACACCCACACCGGACAAGCAGAATTACACCTATATCTCCAACCATCGCGACATTGTTCTTGACTCAGGCCTACTGGACCTGCTGCTCGTACATAAGAATCTGCCTACTGTGGAGATTGCCATTGGTGACAATCTGCTCATATACCCTTGGATCAAGACCTTGGTTCGTATCAACCGCAGTTTTATTGTTACCCGCACAGGAGGTATCCACGACATGCTACTTGCCAGCCAGCGATTGTCAGCATATATGCACCATGCCATTACCGACAAGCGAAGTGCCATCTGGATAGCGCAACGTGAAGGGCGGTCGAAGGACTCACAGGATCATACGCAAGAGAGCCTGCTGAAAATGATGGCTCTTGCAGGCGAAGGAAATTTCAACGAGCGTTTACGTTCGTTGAACCTCACCCCACTTGCCATCAGTTACGAGTATGATCCTTGTGACTGGCTCAAGGCCCAAGAGTACCAGCTGAAGCGCGACATAGAGGGTTTCAAGAAAACTCCCGCCGATGACCTTATCAGCATGCGAACAGGCATTTTCGGATACAAGGGGCGCATTCATTATCAACCGGCAGCATGCATCAACGAATTCCTTGATTCACTGCCCGACGGGTTATCCAAACAAGCATTCACATCTGCTGTAGCCACACATATTGACCAGAACATCTATGCGAACTATCGGCTCTACTCTGGAAACTATGTGGCTGCCGACTTATTGGAGGGAGGTAGCACTTTCAAGGATTACTATACAGATGGGGATTGCAAGATTTTTGAAGACTACCTGCAAGGACAACTAGACAAGATTCAACTGGAGAACAAAGACGAAGGATTTCTCCGCCACAAGATGCTGGAGATGTACGCCAATCCAGCTATTCACCAACATTCTCTATAATGTACGCTGAACTTGCAAAGACTCAATCAGGCAGACTCAGTCGGTAGAATGCATGGGAACAATTGTGCAGCATTGGCTGTTGTCTGCCGCACGATATCGTCGGGCGAGCAGCCATATACCATGGCCAATTTTTCTATCGTGTGCACGATGAAAGCCGACTCATTGCGCTGGCCCCTTTTAGGAACAGGAGCCAAATAAGGTGAGTCCGTCTCTACAACCACACGGCTCAGCGGAACGCACTTAAGCACATCTGGCAATGAAGACTTCTTATATGTAACTATGCCCCCTATGCCAAGCATGAAGCCAGGGAAAGAGAGTAACGCTTCTGCTTCGTCGGCTGTACCACCGAAACAGTGAAAGATACCCGTCAAGTCTTCATTGCGATGACGATCGAATAATGCATACAGTTCCGAAAAAGCTGCGCGTGAGTGGACAACCAACGGCAAGTGATATTCGGCAGCCCAAGCCATCTGCTGCTCGAGTGCGTTCATCTGTTGCTGTTTATAGGTAGCATCCCAATAGAAGTCAAGGCCCACTTCGCCTATGCCCACGAAACGATGTCGAGTATTGTCATGCTGATCTTTATCAAGCAGAATCTTCATGGCATCAAGCACATCCTGCCAATCATCACGGATTTCTTCAGGATGCAAGCCTATCATAGGAAAACACTGCTCAGGATATTCTTTACACATCTCCAACATGCGAGGCAGAGACTGCGCATCGATGTTAGGCATAAGCAGACGTTCTACGCCAGCCGCACATGCACGAACAACAGCATCTGCACGATCGGCATCAAACTCCTCTGAATAGAGATGGGTATGCGTATCAACAATCATGCACAGTCGTATGTTCGTCAGACAATACGGTGCATCATCTCGGCCATGTAAGCACGAATTTCAGACTTGCGCTCTTCGGCTACAGAGACCTTATCTAAACACGCGTGCGCGCGACGATAATAGTAATCTTCCTGCTCGCGACATATCTTCGGCATCTCCAACTCTGTATACAGGCGTGTCACAGCCTCAATCTTTGCAAGGCATGAAGCATCATCTGTTGTCTCTGTTTCAAGCCATTTCTCGAAGAGTACACGCTGTTCACTGCTGGCCAGCTGCATCGTCTTTACGTAGAGAAAAGTCTTCTTGTTGCACAGGATATCACCTCCGTTTTTCTTCCCAAACACCTTCGGATCGCCATATACATCCAGATAGTCATCATGCAGCTGGAAGGCAAGCCCCATATATTCGCCTGCTCTATATAGATTTTCCACATCATCAGCAGGAGCATGTGCCAGCAAGGCTCCTATTTTCATGCTGCAGGCAAGCAGGACGCTTGTCTTCAGCCGGATCATTTCGATATATTCATTCTCAGCCACATCGTCACGCTGCTCAAAATCCATATCGAACTGTTGTCCTTCGCCAATCTCTATGGTTGTACGTGTAAAGGTTTCCATTACACCTCGATAACAATCATCAGGGCAATGAGACATATAAGCATTCGCAAGCGAAAGCATCACATCGCCCGACAGAATAGCGGTGTTATCGTTCCACTTCTTGTGCACGGTTTGATGACCGCGCCGCATATCCGCACGATCCATAAGGTCGTCATGAAGAAGGGTGAAATTATGGTACATCTCAATGCCTGCTGCAGGATCGAGGATAGTATCCACATTATCCTTGTAAAGATTGTATGTCAACAGCATCAGCACTGGGCGCAGACGCTTTCCACCTATTGAGAGCACATATTGAACGGGAGCGTAAAGGGTCATTGGATTGCGACTATACGCCAACTGTTCAAGGTGAGTGTTGACTTTTTCAAGGAGAAGCGAAGACGGAATAATCATAGTTTCATTCATGTGGTTTATGATACGAAATTTTGCAGCGGTTTCGGAACAGCGAAAATAAAAGGAGGCTTGCGCCTCCTCTTTTTTTTAGTTGCTCAGTTTGAACTGCACAGGCACCGTAAATTTCACACGTACGGGTTTACCACGCTGTTCACCGGGTTTCCATTTCGGCATACCGGAGATGACACGGAGAGCCTCTTTATCAAGGTAGGGATTAACGGGCTTGATAACTTCGGGATCAACGATAGAACCATCTTTGTTGACCACGAACTGTACGATGACACGGCCCTGGATACCCTGTTCCTGACAAATGGTAGGATATTTGATATTCTTGCGCAGGTATTGCATGAGAGCTGCCGTACCGCCAGGGAATTCAGGCATATTCTCTACAACCTGGAAAATCTGCTGCTCCTCTTCGGGCTCTTCTACCACGATGGGCACATCATCGGTAATCTCTACAAACTCTGCTTGGTCATCGGTAGAAGCCAATGTAGTTTCTTCAATTTCAGCATCATCTTCCACGATTTCGATGACTTCAGCCTGCGTGACAGCCTGTGGTGGAGGGGGAACTGTTTTCTTCTCAGGCATAGTGATAGGCACAATTTCCTCTTCGAGAGTGATGTCACCCGCATCCAGGATTGCTTCATCAAACGTGCGTTCGTGCTGGGTCCACTCAAATGCCACATACAGCAGAGCAAGGACTACCACGAGGCCGATCAAAACCCATGAGCCTTTCTTGTTTTCAAGATTAGCGCTTTCAGATTTCTTTACTTCCATAATTATATTATTCGTTCTGTTTTTATTCAGTGTTGGCAAAAGTAATACTTTTTTTTCGTAGCAAGCACTTCATTCCACTTTTTTTTCAATTATCAGTGCATTTTTTATGGTTTTCGTCAAAAAAAGCTATACATTTGAGCCCGAAAACAAAAATGTTTATGAAACGTTGCTGCATCTATAGCCTCTTCATGTTGTTTTGCTGCGTATGTTTTGCACAAGGCAGTTCAGCATTCCAGTTTCTTCGTCTTCCTGTTTCTGCCCGTACGGCTGCGGTGGGAGGCGAGAACGTGTCGTCTATTGCCGATGATCCTGCCTTAGCCTTCCAGAACCCGGCATTGCTTTCCTACACATCCGACAGACTGCTCGGTTTTGGTTGCATGACCTACATGCAAGGAACCACACTGGCTTCGGCGTCCTACAACTTTCGTCCGGGCGACCGCTCTGCTCTGGCATTCGGCGGACGCTATCTTGGTTTCGGGCAAATGACACAAACCGACAGCGATGGCACTGTGCAGGGTGACTTCAGTGCCAAGGACATGGCACTCACGGTGGTTTACAGCTACGACCTCAGTGACAGATGGTCTGGTGGCGCAAGCGCAAGCCTCATCTATTCCAACTACGATATCGTATGGTCATTGGCAGTAGGGGTAGATCTCGGCCTCAACTACTATGACCCCGACCGGAAACTCTCCTTTTCGCTACTGGCGACACGTCTCGGCGGACAGATTCGCACCTATGATGGCACCACAGAATCCCTTCCTGCAAGTGTTGTAGCTGGCATCAGCAAGAGCCTTGCCCATGCACCAGTGCGTTTATCGCTTACCCTTCCCGACCTCAACCATTGGTCGGCAACCTATTTCTACGGAACAGATCTCACAAAGACCGACATCCTACTGCGTCACATAGTGGTAGGTGCCGAATTCTTTCCTTCCGACAACATCTGGCTGGGCATCGGCTATAACCATCGCCTGCATAGCGAGCTATCTGCCGGCAGCCGGTCGTTGGCGGGATTCTCGCTCGGAGGCGGCATCGATGTCAGCCGTATCCGCATCGGGGTCTCCTACAGTCGCTACCATGTTGCAGCGAACTCCTTACTCATGAATATTTCTTACGCATTATGAAAAAAATAATCATTGCTATCGATGGCCACTCCTCATGTGGCAAGAGCACTATGGCCAAAGACCTCGCTTCCAAGATTGGCTACACCTATATTGACACTGGTGCTATGTACCGTGCAGTCACCCTATATGCCCTGCGGCACAACTTTTTCGACAAGGACGGAGGTATACAGATAGAACAATTGCGTGCAGCCATGGCCGACATCCACATCACATTCCGCTTCAACGAAACGACCCGGAGGCCGGACACCTACCTCAATGGTGAATGTGTTGAGGGTCTTATCCGCGGCATGGAGGTGTCGTCACACGTCAGCCCTATAGCAACCGTTGACTTTGTCCGGACAGCTATGGTAGCCCAACAGCAAGAGATGGGAAAGGCACGCGGCATTGTCATGGATGGACGTGACATTGGAACCGTTGTCTTTCCTGATGCCGAGCTCAAAGTTTTTGTCACAGCCAGCGCTGAGGTGCGAGCACAACGCCGTTATGACGAACTGTTAGGAAAAGGCGAAGAGGCATCATACGATGACATCCTTGCCAATGTGATTGAACGTGACCGCATCGACTCTACCCGCGAGGTCAGTCCGTTGCGTCAAGCCGATGATGCCATACTGCTTGACAACTCCCACCTTACCATTCCTGAACAGAACGAATGGCTCATGGCCCAATACCTCCGTGCTGCCGGTGAACCATGAAGGTAGAGATTGATACCGGAAGCGGCTTTTGCTTTGGCGTCACCACTGCCATACGCAAGGCAGAAGAGGAGCTGCGCCGCGGATCGCCACTCTACTGTTTGGGTGACATTGTACACAACGGCGAAGAGTGCGAGCGGCTCTGCCGCATGGGACTTATCACCATTGACCACGCCCGTTTCCGCGAGTTGCACGATGTGCGTGTACTGCTGCGCGCACATGGCGAACCACCTGAGACTTATGCCATAGCCCACACCAATCATATCGAGCTCATTGATGCCACATGTCCGGTGGTGCTCAATATACAGAAACGTATCAAGCGCGAGGCTGAAGCATATAGTAATGACGAGACACGACCACAGATTGTTATCTTCGGCCAGCGTGGACATGCCGAGGTGTTGGGACTGGTCGGCCAGACCGATGGTCGGGCCATCGTCATTGAGTCAGCCAGCGAACTTGACCTTATTGATTATACGCGCGAGGTAAGTCTCTACTCACAAACCACAAAAAGCCTGAGTGAGTTCCGTGACCTCGTGGAGGCTATCCGATGCCGCATGGCACCGGGGGTGGCATTCCGCTACTCCGACACCATCTGCCGTCAGGTTGCCAACCGCCTCGACAGCATACGTTGCTTTGCTGCCTCACACGACCTGGTGTTCTTTGTCTGCGGGAACAAGAGCAGCAACGGGCACGTTCTCCTTGAAGCATGCCGCGAGGTAAACCCCAACACGCATCACATTGAGGATGCCACCGGAATCGACACGACACTGCTCGTTCCTTCCATCCAATCGGTAGGCATCTGCGGAGCTACCTCCACGCCCGGCTGGCTCATGGAACAATGCAGAGACTACTTGCTGGACATAACATCCTGCAAGTAGCCACGATATTCCCACGTTATTCTATCTGACGTCTTTCAGTCAGGAATCTGCTGACGCAACTCGGCAAGGTTGGATTGTATTTCCTCATCGGAAATATGCGCATTCACCAGGTTTCCGGCAAGATACTGGTCATAAGCAGTCATGTCGATAAGGCCATGGCCTGAAAGGCAGAAGAGGATCACCTTCTCCTCACCTGTCTCCTTGCAGCGCAGTGCTTCGCGCACGGTGGCTGCGATGGCATGACAACTTTCCGGTGCAGGAATGATACCCTCAGAGCGAGCAAAGAGTGTACCTGCATCGAAACTCTCCAATTGGTTGATATCTACTGCCTCCATCAAGCCATCCTTGAGGAGTTGGCTGACGATAAGACCGGCACCATGGTAGCGCAGACCGCCAGCGTGAATATTGGCTGGGCGGAAGTTATGTCCCAGCGTGTACATGGGGATGAGTGGTGTATAGCCCGTTTCATCGCCATAATCATAATGGAACACGCCGCGCGTAAGCTTAGGACAGGACGCCGGTTCGGCTGCTATGAAACGAGTGTGGCGTTCGCCGGAGAAGGTATGTCTCATGAAGGGAAATGCCGTACCGCCGAAATTGCTGCCGCCGCCGAAACAGGCGATGACAGTATCCGGATATTCGCCCGCCATGGCGAACTGTTTCTCTGCCTCCAGTCCAATGACTGTCTGGTGCAACGACACATGGCTCATCACCGACCCCAGTGTATATTTGCAGTTAGGGGTCATCCGTGCCAATTCTACAGCTTCGCTGATAGCTGTGCCCAGTGAACCTTGATGATTGGGGTACTTGGTGAGGATATCCTTGCCAGCACGTGTGGACATGGAGGGCGATGGAGTCACCTGTGCCCCGAAGGTCTGCATGATGCTGCGCCGATAGGGTTTCTGCTCATAGCTCACCTTCACTTGATAGACAGCAGCATCCAATCCAAACACCTTAGCGGCATAGCTGAGTGCTGCGCCCCACTGGCCGGCACCTGTCTCAGTCGTCACATTCGTTGTTCCCTCCTGCATGCAGTAATAGACCTGTGGCAGGGCACTGTTGATCTTGTGGCTGCCGATAGGGCTCACACTCTCGTTCTTGAAATAGATATGCGCTGGAGTACCAAGAGCCTTCTCCAAACCATAGGCACGCACCAAGGGAGTACTGCGGTAATAGGCATACAGTTCGCGCACAGGCTCAGGGATGTCAATCCATGGATGTTCAAAATCCAGTTCCTGTTCTGCGGCCGTACGACTGAAGAGTACGCTCAGACTATCCACAGATACAGGGTTGCCTTCCTTGTCGAGCATAGGCTCAGGACGGTGAGGCATATCAGCCTGAATATTGTACCACTGCGAGGGAATCTCGCTTTCCGGAAGGATGAATCGTTTCTGTTTCATATCGTTGTTGTTTCTTTTTCTATTACTGGAATGTACAAACTTTCCCATTAGTTAAAAAAAATCCGCTGCCTGGGCAACGGACCGCTTGCGGTATTTATATCATAAAACCATAAAGTGCCGAGCCCAATCACTGTTGACTGCGCCACCACCAAAAAGTGTCCGAACTGTTCAAAAACTTCATCTATGTTATGATTACCGCTGCAAAGGTAAGAAATATCATCAAAAGGAAAAAACAATTCGTCGTTTTTTTACCATTTCACGTTCTCTTTTCATATAAACGTCCCTGATAAGTACACAGCTGGCGCATTCTTTTCTTCAAGCGTTCCACATACTCATAGTTTTTCAATCCCCAATCGGGTGCGATGAGCAGTTCTTTGGGTGAAGAAGAGACAAACCGTTCGAGCGCCATGTCAGGCCGCAGTCGTTCCACATAGCGTACCACGAGTTCAATATATTCCTCTACGGTGAAGAGGTGGAAGTCTTCTGGCCGCTCCTCGTATTCACGAGCCATGCGCGTGCCGCGTATCAACTGCAATTGGTGCAGTTTAAGGATGTTCAATGGCAAGGAGGAGATGACGTCTGCCTGGCGCAGCATTTCTTCTTTACTCTCTCCAGGCAATCCCAGTATCATATGTCCGCCAGTGAGTATGCCACGTGCCGCCGTCCGTTTGATAGCATCGGCAGCACAGGCGAAGGTGTGCCCACGGTTGATACGTCGCAGTGTATCATCATGGGTGCTCTCAATACCATACTCCACCAGCACGAATGTCCTTTGAGCAAGAGACTCAAGATAGTCAAGCAGCGCATCAGGCATGCAGTCGGGACGTGTGCCGATGACGATGCCCACCACTTCAGGTACATCAAGTGCCTCTTCATACATGGTTTTCAGTTCTTCAAGTTCTCCGTAGGTATTGGTGTAGGCCTGGAAATATGCCAGGTATTTCATCGCCGGATACTTATGACTGAAAAATGCCACGCCCTCTTCCATTTGCTGACGCACGCTGTGAGATGGCTCACAGTAAGAAGGATTGAAGGTCTGATTGTTGCAATAGGTGCACCCGCCCGTGCCTAACGTGCCATCACGATTAGGGCAGGTAAAACCTGCGTGGATGGAGATTTTCTGTACCTTACAGGGGAAGAAGTGCCGCATGAAGGTAGGGAAATCGTAATATAAATCATTCATCGGGATGTATCTGTACGCTTATTCTACTGCTAACAGTGTGCAAAAATAGGCAAAAGATTTGCTCGGTACAAAAAAAGCAGTACCTTTGTATGAAAATAAGCTTTACGATGAAAAGAACAACCGCATTTTTCACCCTTGCATTGGCAAGTTTTCTCCGCATCTTCGCCGCTGGCGACATCGCTTTGACATCCATCCTTGATGGCACCTACAGCACACGGTCGCTAGGGGCCGTCACCCCTCTTGCCGATGGGGAGCATTATGCCCAGAAGCAGGGAAACACCATTCTGCGGTACTCATTCCGCACGGGTGAGGTAGTGGATACGCTGTTCTCAACAGCCAACTGCCGTGGTTGCACCTTCGACCGTTTCGATGGTTACATACTCTCCCCGCAAGAGGACCGCATCCTCATCCAGACGCACACGCAGTCCATCTACCGCCGTTCGTTCACTGCCGAGTACTACATCTACAGTGTTGTCAACAAGAAGATGGTGCCCCTCTCCGATGGGGGTCCGCAGCAGGTACCTTCCTTCTCGCCGGATGGCAAGATGATTGCCTTTGTACGGGAAGGCAACCTCTTCATCGTCAAGCTGATGTTCAACAATGCCGAGGTGCAGGTGACGACGGACGGCAAACGGGGTGAGGTCATCAATGGCCATGCCGACTGGGTGTATGAGGAAGAGTTCGCCATGAACAGCGCCTATGCCTTCAGCGCCGACAGCAAGATGCTGGCCTACGTGAAGAGCGTAGAGCGGGAGGTACCTGAGTATTCCTTCCCTCTGTTCAAGGGTTCCAACCCCACCCGCGACGAATATGCCACCTATCCCGGTGCGTATACCTACAAATATCCTGTGCCTGGTGTAAAGAACTCCACCGTCACGGTACACTCGTTCGACATCAAGTCGAGTGTCACCCGTCAGCTGGCCGTTCCACTTGATGCAGATGGCTATATCCCCCGCATACACTTCACCGAGGAGGCAGATGCCGATGGCAACCAGAACCAGCTTGCCATCATCACCCTCAACCGTGCGCAGACCCGCATGGATCTCTATCTGTGCAATGCCCGCAGCACCGTCTGCCGTCTGGCACTGCGTGAAGAAGCCAACCGCGGATGGATCGACGAGAACACCTATGAGAATATCGCGTGGCTGCCATCGGGCTTCGTACTGCAAAGTGAACGCACGGGATACAACCACCTCTACCTCTACGACCAGACGGGACGTCTGGTGCGTCCGCTCACGGACGGTGAATGGGAGGTGACGGCATTCGGAGGGTACGACGAGAAGACAGGCGACGTGTACTATCAAGGCAACCCTTCCGGACCTCTCCACAAGGCGATATATAAAAAGGACAAGAAGGGAAAGATCACACCGCTCACTGCCGAAACGGGCACCCACAGCGCTGTCTTCAGCAAGAATCTGAAATACCTTATCCACACAGCATCGGCACTCGACATGCCCCCTGTCATCACGCTTGAGAACACCGATGGCAAATGCCTGAAGACGCTCATCGACAACACTCCACTCCGGGCATCGCTCATCGGTGAGGGTATGCCGACGCGCGAATTCTTCACCTTTACCACCGACGATGGTGTGAAACTCGATGGCTGGATGGTGAAACCTGCCGACATGGAAGAAGGGAAAGAATATCCGGTGGTGATGTACCAGTACAGCGGGCCCGGATCACAGGAAGTGTCCGACAGCTGGGGATGTGGTTTCTACGGCGGACTGGTATGGGAGTCATACCTCGCCCAGCAGGGCATCATCGCCGTGTGTGTCGACGGCCGTGGTACAGGATGCCGCGGTGAGGAGTGGAAGAAGTGCACCTATCTGAAGGTGGGCACCCTTGAGGCACGCGACCAGGCAGAGACGGCACGCTGGCTCGGCACACTGCCCAACGTCAACAAGGACCGCATCGCCATCTGGGGATGGAGCTATGGTGGCTACATGACCCTCATGTCGCTTGCCGAAGCACCGGTATTCTGCTGCGGCATCGCCGTGGCACCCCCTACCGATTGGAGGTTCTACGATTCCGTCTACACCGAACGATTCATGCTCACACCTCAGGAGAACGGGCCAGGCTACGATGCAGCATCGGCCATTGCCCGTGCCGACAAACTCCATGGCCGTCTGCTGCTCGTGCACGGCATGGCCGACGACAATGTGCACTTCCGCAACAGCGCTGAATACAGCGAGGCACTTGTGCAGGCAGGCAAACAGTTCGACATGCAGGTGTATACCAACCGCAATCACAGCATCTATGGTGGAGGTACGCGTGCGCACCTCTTCACCCGCATGGCAGAGTTCTGGCAACGAGAGCTGCTGGACTGAAGCACAGCAGAGAGCCATGCTCCTTTCCCGCCGAGGAAAGAGAGAAAAAAACAGTTGGGGACGATTCACATCGCCCCCAACCCATAAACTAACCTTTTTAACCTGTCAACTAAAATAACTTAGTCACCGATATGACGAATTTGGTGTCAATTGGTTTAAACGAAATATCGATTTTTTATCAAAAAAAATCATTTTTCCTAAAATTCCCCTCTGAAAAGTAAAAAAAGAACACACAAACGGCCATTCCAAGCTCTTCGTTCTGCATTCGAACACGTCGGGTACAATATCCAGCACGTTCGAAAATCGAAAAACAAATACGATTTCATAAATACCAACCCCAGTTGTTTCGAGGCAGATTATTAAGAAGGGTATCCGCGTGCACACATGTAGTCGACCAGACTGGCAAGAACAGAGTTTAACTCTAACTTTTTAAAGTTTAACTCTAAATACGCAGAGTTTAACTCTAAAAAAATAGAGTTTAACTCTAAAAACGCAGGGCACAAACAGCCATTTCAATACCAAATTAACATTATTTTAGTTTTTAAGCAGGGGTTGTACGGAAATATGAGACAACCCACCTCTACCTTTGCCGCCGAAATCAGAAAAGACATTGCATTATGGAAAGCCAAAACATCGCAGCACACACAGGGGTTCATCTCCACATTCATTATGTGGCCACCGAGTTCGTTCAGGGCAAACGCCGCTATGTTCGCCGCACGGCATGAGGCATTGCAACATCAAATGATACCAAAGGATATTTGTATAACCTTATAAATAAGTAATGACATGGAAACATTCATCCTCTTCTGCACATTGTTCGTGACTGCCATGACCGTGGTCGACCTGCGTGAAATCATCAAAAAAAGCAGATAGCGAGCGGCTGAGATTTTCACGATTATATTTGGAAAATCATCCAATTCGTACTACCTTTGCACAATCATCTGAAACGACGTCTCACTATGCAACGACCCGAAGAACTGTTTCAACGCTACCTATGGCTGGTAAACACCCTGCTGTCGTCAGGCAGCGGCATTACCTTCGAGGTGATCAGCAACAAATGGCAGCGGGCATCGGTAGGCGATGGCCGCCCGTTGGCACGCGCCACCTTCAACCGCTGGCGCGAAGCCATAGAAGAGATGCTCGGCATCAGCATCGTATGCGATAAACGTCTGGGTGCCATCTATCGCATCAGCGACCCCAGCATGCTGCAGACGAACAGCATCCATTCGTGGATGCTGCGTACGCTTACCGTGGGTGGTGTGTTGCAGAACAGTCTGGGCCTCCACGAGCGTATCCTGCTCGAGGAGATGCCCATGGGACAGGAGTATCTCCAGACCATCATAGACGCCATGATGCACGGCCACACACTGCGCATCGACTATGCCAAGGCCTACCGCACAACGAACACCCTTGAGGTGGAGCCCTACTGTCTGAAAGTGTTCCGCCAGCGATGGTATCTGCTGGCGCACAACATGCAATACGCAGCGGACGACCTGCGCGTCTATGCGCTCGACCGCATTTCCTGCATGCAGGAGACAACCAACAGCTTTCGCGTGCCGGAAGCATTCGATGCAGCAGGGTACTTCCAGAACGACTTCGGTGTCTATACCGGTGGCGCCACAGAGGTGGAGACCATCATTATCCACGCCTACGGACGGTTGCCTGACTACCTGCGCTCGCTGCCCCTGCACACTTCCCAGCAGGAGGTCTGCACCACACCGGAGTACACTGAGTTCCGGTACCGACTGCGCCCGACCTACGATTTCCGGCAGGCACTGCTCGCGCAAGCCGACGAGGTGGAGGTGGTATCCCCCGAATCGTTCCGCAACGAGTTCACGGCAGTGCTCAGGAAAGCCCTCAACAGACATTCAAACCAATAATACAAATACGTATATGATCAACATTCAATCACTGAAAGAGGAATTTGTGACCATGCTCCGCAGTACCAGCCGGAGCGGAGTGGAGAACGTCATTGCCGAGTTGGAGCGGCTGGGATTCTTCCAAGCTCCCGCCAGCACAGCCTTTCACCTCAACGAACCGGGCGGCCTCGTGCTGCACTCGCTGAACGTGTGCGCAGCGGCACGCCGCATCTATGCCATGGCATGCGACATGTGCCCCATGAAGATGTCCCATCTGTCCGAGAACAGCGTCATACTCACCGCGCTGCTGCATGACGTCTGCAAAGCCGAGATCTACGTGCCCACCACCAAGCGCAAGAAACTGCCTACCGGCGAATGGGTGGACGAGCCCGGATACACCGTGAACTATACGCAGCTGCCGCTGGGGCATGGCGAGAAGTCCGTGATACGTCTGCTGCAACTCGGTCTGCAGCTCACCGACGAAGAGATTGTAGCCATTCGCTGGCACATGAGCGCGTGGGATCTCAACTTCAACAGTGCCGAGCAGAAAGGCAACATCAGCGCTGCCGGTGACCGTTTTCCTCTCTTCACCATCCTGCAGACGGCAGACATGTTCGCCTCGAAAATCATGGAATAACGCACCCACTCCTTTCTGCTCATGTATAACCGTCCGCAACTCATCCTCTGCAAAGCATCGGCAGGCTCCGGAAAGACTTTCACACTTGCCGTCAGCTACATCGCGCTGGTCGTCAAAGATCCCGGAGCATACCGCAGGATTCTCGCCGTGACCTTCACCAACAAAGCTACGGGCGAGATGAAGGAACGTATTCTCTCGCAACTCTACGGCATTGCCAACGGGCTATACTCCTCCCAAGGATACCTCGACGCCCTGCGGAAAAAGTTTGCTGAGGAGGGATGCACCGAGGATATCTGCCACCGGCCACTCACCGATGAGCAGATACGTCATAATGCCGGCGAAGCACTCACCGCCCTGTTGCACAACTACTCGTTCTTCCGCATCGAGACCATCGACTCGTTCATGCTCGGCATCCTGCGAAACATGGCAAAGGAGCTGGAACTGGGGCATAACATGGACATCGAATTGGATCAGGAGAAGGTCATCAGAGACGGTGTGCACGACCTCATCAAAGGGCTTACACTGGACAGCAAGGAGATGGCATGGGTACTGGAGTACATCGGTGCAGCGATGGACGACGAGAAAGGGTGGGACATTCGCGACAACCTTATAAAGTTTGCCAAGAATCTATATAAGGAGACATACCTCAACCACTCCGAGGAGTTGTCGAGACTGCTCAGCAAGGAGTCAGATACCATCCAGCGTCTGCGCACCCGCATGAAAGAATGGGCAGGGAATGCCGCGACCGCCACGCAAGACCTTGCCGAACGGTTCTTTGCCATCACAGAGCCCATGGGAGCTGGATGTGATGACTTCGCAGAGAAGAGCAAAGGCGCATGGGCGTTCTTCGATAAGCTGCGGAAAGGTGCAAAACCCAACATCAGTTCAAAAGTGGAGAAGTACACTGTCCACGGCCAGACATGGGCACAGACGAAGTCACCCCTGCGCAGCCGCATTGACGCCGAGACGGAGACCTTCCGCTCACTGCTCTGCGAGACAATTGACGTTTACCGCAAGCAGCAGCGCATAGAGAACAGTGCGCAACTGGTGCTCAGTAACCTGCACCAGCTGCAGTTGCTGAGCAGCGTGGACCGCACCATACGCGCCACCAGTCGGCAGACCAACCGTTTTCTCCTTGCCGACACATGCCTGATGCTCAAACGTATGAGTCAGGGCGAACAGGACACGGCATTCATCTACGAGAAGACCGGTACCACCTACGATCACCTGCTCATCGATGAGTTCCAGGACACCAGCGGGCTGCAATGGGACAACTTCCGCCCGCTGCTGAAGGAGAATACGGCGCGAGGCAAGCAGAACCTCATCGTCGGTGATGTCAAGCAGAGTATCTACCGCTGGCGCGGAAGCGATGCGGGAATTATGAGCAAGCGGGTGAAAGAAGAGTTTCCGGAAGTAAACCTCAGCGAGGAGACGCTCGACACCAACTACCGCAGCCGCGCAAACATCGTGGAGTTCAACAACCAGTTCTTCCAATCGCTGACCTCCGCATTAGCCAATAGCAGCGAGTGTGATACTGCGGACATCACCACCTTCTACAACGACGCTGTTCAGAAAAGCAAAGCCGACAAGAGCGGGGGATGCGTAGAGGTCATCACCGCCGTGCCCGAGGAGGAAGCAAATGGCACAGATTCCATCCAGTGCATGTGCCGACACACGGCACAAACCATCGTACGGTTGCTTGATGCCGGCCTGTCGCAGAACGACATTGCCATCCTCACCCGCAAGCGGAAGCCCATTGCCGATATCGCAGCCTGGATAGCCGCCCACCCCGAGGAAATGGGTGGACATGAGGTGCACGTCATCTCGGGAGAAGCCTTCCAGATGGAAGCATCGGAGATAGTGATGATGTTCATCAGTGCGCTGCGCTGGCTGTGCCATGAGGAGGATGCCGTATCACGCATGAAGCTGGCCTACACCTACCACCATCTGGTGCTGCAGGACGAGCTGTCGCTGGCAGATATTCTGGAGAGTCCAGACGGACACTTCGGACTGCCGGCAGCGATCTTCACAGAGTACGATACGCTCACCGGCATGCCACTCATGAGCCAACTCTATGCACTCTGCGACCTACTACAAGTGGAACGGGCCGAGGGACACGATGCCTGGCTGCAAGCGTTCCTTGACATCGCACAAACTTACACTGCAGACAAGAGTGGTGGAACGAAAGATTTTCTGGAGGAGTGGGACAGCACCCTGTCCACACGCGCCATTCCCTCAAGTAGCAGCAACGGCATACAAGCCATGACCATCCATAAAGCCAAGGGCCTGGAGTTCCACACCGTTATCATACCGTTCTGCGACTGGGAGTTTGAGGGAAGTCACGTCAACACACTATGGGTGGAGACCGGCGACGATGCCACACGGTTCGAAGGGATGCCCTGCCTGCCCATCAACCGCTTAAACGCCATGCGCGACAGCTGTTTCGCCGCTCAATACCGCGAGGAGACAAAGCAGCTATGGATTGACAACCTGAACCTGCTGTATGTAGCTTTTACCCGGCCCACCAGCAACCTCATCATCCTGCGCGGCAGCAAGGTTGCAACAGACAGCCCCAAAAACGTGTCAGCTTTCATCGATTTGGGTATCAAGGACATGGAGCTTCCCATAGGCACACTCTGTTCCCAGCACGATAACCACAGCGAGCAAGCGGAAATCAATCCTCTCTTGCCCCCAACGGACAACCTGCCAGCACCCTTCCATGTCGTTACTCCGCACTTGGTATTCCGGCAGTCGAACCGTTCCCGCACCTATATCAACCGGGGCGACGATAGTCCCTTGAGTCCGTTCATCGAGCAGGGCAACCTGTTGCATGAAGTGTTTGCACACATCACGACCGCCAGCGATGCGCCACATGCCATCGACACGCTCTATGTGCAAGGCATCATCGATGACGAAGAGCGACAGCGCATCACGCTCATCGTTACAGATGCGCTTAGCCAGCAAGACACTGCGCCGTGGTTTGACGGGCGCTACACGCTGTACAACGAATGTACTATCCTTACACATGACGCTGACGGCACCCCTCACCAGCACCGTCCGGACCGTGTGATGACCGACGGCAGCCATACCCTCGTCATAGACTTCAAGTTCGGCCAGCACCGCAAAGCTCACGAACAACAGGTTCAGGCATATAAGGATTTACTTATCCGCATGGGATTTCCACAAGTGGAGGGCTGGCTGTGGTATGTCCTCGAAAATAAAACGATTCGCATATGAGACCCTTTCTCCAACATGTAGCCCACGACCTTTTCAAACGCACAGAGGGACATCTTGCGCACACCGTTGTGATCTTCCCCAACAAGCGCGCCAGCTTGTTCTTCAACCGCCACCTGCTTGACGAGAGTAAAGGCTCGCCCCTCTTCGCCCCCACCTACATGACGCTGGGCGAACTGTTTGCACAGTTCACCCCATTGCGTGCCGAAGACCCCATACGGCTTGTGTGCCTGCTGCATCGCATCTTCTGCAAAGCGACACATAGCAATGAGAGCGTCGATGACTTCTATGCGTGGGGGCAGGTCATGCTGGCAGACTTTGATGACATCGACAAGAACCTTGTGGAGACCAAAGGGATGTTCAGAGACCTTAAGAGCTATCGCGAGCTATCCTCACCCGACGAATACCTGACGCCCGAGCAGTGCAGCGTACTCAAGGAATTCTTCACCAGTTTCCATCCGGGAGAGGAAACAAAACTGCGAGGTAATTTTCTGAAGGTATGGGAGGTGATGGGCACCATTTACGACGAGTTCAACCAACTCCTGCGTTCCGAGGGACATGCCTACGATGGCATGCTCTGCCGCGATGCCATAGAACATTTCGATGAGGCACAGCTCACCGCCGAGCGTTACGTGTTCATCGGATTTAATGTATTGAGCAAGGTGGAGGAAAAGTTGTTTGACGGCATCAAAGCGAGCGGCAGAGCCCTGTTCTACTGGGACTGGGACCACTACTACATGGATCATCCCCAGCACGAAGCGGGACTGTTTCTCCGCCATAACATTGAGCGTTACGGCAACGCCCTCGACGAGAATGATTTCGGTCCCGAATGCTCGCCCTTCGACAACCTGCAGCACCTGCCACGCATCGACATGGTGACCGCACCCACCGACAATGCCCAAGCCAGCTATGTGCATACATGGCTAATCGAGAACCTCACCCCCGATGCCACCGACACGGCCGTAGTGCTCTGCGACGAGGCCCTCGTACAACCCGTGCTCCATGCGCTTCCCGACAACGTGCACGACGTGAATGTCACCATGGGATACCCTATGGCGCTCACCTCCGTCTATCACGAGCTGAAGGAGAAGATGGAATGCATGTCCCATGCCACGGCAAAGGAGTGGCTGCACGACCTCAGTGTAACTGTTGATGAGATGGGGAGTGCCATGCGTAGCCTTGACAACCGTCTGCAGGAGGAAGAAGAAGCTCTGTATCAAGCCCATCTGGCCGTGAACAACCTCCGCAGGTTAATGGATGAAGGCATTCTCAATGCCGGACAGGAGCTGCTGGCGCGTCTGCTGGAGACCATTTTCAAGAGCACCTCCATTCCCTTCCATGGCGAGCCTGCACATGGCTTGCAGGTGATGGGTGTGTTGGAGACCCGTGGTCTTGACTTCCGTCACCTGTTGTTACTCTCCGTCAATGAGGGTATGCTGCCGCGCAAGCCCGCCGAGGTCTCGTTCCTGCCTTACACGCTCCGCCATGCATTCGGACTCACCACCATCGAAAGGCAGACATCCATCTATGCCTATTATTTCTACCGGATGATACAACGTGCCGAACGGCTCACCCTGGTCTGCAACAACGGCACCAATGGTTCCACACAGCAGCAGCCCTCCCGCTTCATCACACAGCTCATGGTAGAGCATCGAGCGGACATCCATCACCATACGCTCCATGCCGACAGCAAGGCAGCAGCCACACCGGCTCCCATTGTGATTCCCCAAACGGCCGGCACCCGCCGCAAACTGCGCGAGCACTTCTCCATCACAGCTCCCGATGGGACTCACCGCTATCATATTCCTCTGCTCTCCCCTACCGCTCTCAACGAGTTCCTCACGTGCACGCTCAAGTTCTACCTTCACTATGTGGAGGACATACGGTGGCGGGAAGAGGATACCGTGGACGTCACCACGGCCCAGTTCGGTACACTGTTCCATCGCAGTGCAGAGCTGGCCTATATCCATCTCACCCAAGCAGGAGCCACTGTACGCAAGCACGATATTGAAGAGCTGCTCGATAACGAGCCACTGCTGCGACAGTTCGTCGATTCCGCCTTCCGCGAGAAGTACTTTCACGCTGAACCGGACACACCCCTGGAGTACGACGGCATACACCTCATCAACTACGCAGCCATCCTCACCTATCTCAAGCAGCTGCTGCGCATCGATGCCACCTACGCGCCCTTCGAGTATGTGAAGGGGGAGAAATTCATCGGCGACGATGTGGACATCAAATGTGGCGATGCCACTATACGCGTACGCATGGGGGGCATCGTAGACCGCATGGACAGGAAAGACGGCATCACGCGCATCATCGACTACAAGACAGGAGGCAAGGAACAGAGCGTGAAAAGCGTAGAAGAACTGTTTAATGCAGGAGACGGAACGCGCAAGACAAAAATCTTCCAAGCATTCTACTACGCATGGGTTCTCTGCCGACGCGACGATGTATCGTCATTCAGTCCAGCCCTGCTCTACACTCGGTTCACAGCAAACGATGACTACAATCCCTGCATACGGCTCGGAGGAAATGTCATCACGGACTTCCGGTCTCAGGCATATGACGATTTCTCTACAGGCATGAGACAGCTGCTGTCAGCCATCTTCGACTCTGATGAGCCTTATCGTCAAACCACCGAGGAATCGCTATGCCGCTACTGCGACTTCTGCGCGCTATGCGGCCGTAAGGGATAAGCTGCACAAGAATAACCCCACAATGATTACTCACTCATGATACAAGAATATACCCTCCGTGTACTGCCCGCGCAAGCTGCCAGCGAGCAAGCCATCAAGAACCATATCGCTCACACCTATGGTTTAGATATGCGCACCTTCACCGCAGTGCGCATATTGAAGAAGAGCATTGATGCCCGGCAGCGTACGGTATACGTCAATCTGACTGTATGTGCATACATCAATGAACTGCCGGAAGATGATGCCTATATCCACACCGAATACCCCGATGTCACCGGCCATCCTGCCGCCATCGTGGTAGGTGCCGGTCCCGGCGGGCTCTTTGCTGCGCTGCGGCTTATTGAGCAAGGCATACGCCCCATCGTTGTGGAGCGGGGCAAGGATGTCCACAGTCGCAAGAAAGATCTGGCACGCATCAGTCGCGAGCACTTCGTCAACCCCGAATCGAACTACTCCTTCGGGGAGGGAGGAGCGGGAGCTTACAGCGATGGCAAGCTCTATACACGCAGTAAGAAACGAGGTTCGGTGGAGAAGATTCTCAATGTCTTCTGCCAGCACGGGGCTTCGGTGACCATTCTCTCCGATGCGCATCCCCACATCGGCACCGACAAGTTGCCGCGCGTCATCGAGAACATGCGCAACACCATTCTTCGCTGCGGCGGTGAGGTGCACTTCCAGATGCGCATGGACACGTTGCTGCTGCACGATGGACGTGTGGAGGGCATCACCTGCACCGATCTGTCGGCAGACGAACCGGCACAGTGCACCTTCCGCGCTCCGGCGGTCATCCTTGCCACCGGACACAGTGCGCGCGATGTCTATCGCTGGCTGCTTGCACAAGGTATCGAGGTGGAAGCCAAAGGCATCGCCGTTGGAGTACGGCTCGAACACCCTTCCACGCTCATCGATCAGATACAGTATCACAGCAAGAACGGGCGAGGACAATGGCTGCCAGCTGCCGAATATAGTTTTGTCACACAAGTGGAGGGACGCGGTGTATATAGTTTCTGTATGTGTCCGGGCGGTTTCGTGGTACCGGCAGCATCAGGCCCTCAGCAGGTGGTGGTCAACGGCATGTCGCCCAGCGGTCGGGATGGACGATGGAGCAACAGTGGCATGGTGGTAGAGCTGCGTCCCGAAGATGTGGAGGGCAATGACCCGCTGCGTATGCTGCGCTATCAGGAAGAACTGGAGTACCAGGCATGGCTGGCTGGCGGACAACGCCAGACGGCTCCTGCACAGCGTATGACAGATTTCACGCACGGCAAGCTATCCTACGATCTCCCCGCCTCGTCCTATGCGCCCGGACTCATCAGCGCACCGCTCCACTTCGTGCTGCCCACAACCATCAGCCGCCGTCTGCAACGGGGCTTTGAGCAGTTCGGCCGACAGTGCCACGGCTTTCTCACCTCCGAAGCAACCGTCATCGGTGTGGAGACACGCACCTCAGCTCCCGTGCGCATCCTGCGCGATGGAGACACACTCCAACACGTCCGCATCGCCGGACTCTTCCCCTGCGGCGAGGGTGCCGGCTATGCCGGAGGTATCGTATCGGCAGGTGTAGACGGCGAGCGCTGTGCCGACAGCGTTGCTGCATACCTATCTGCCTTACGATAACGTCACACCCGGCAATGGGCGCTTCCCATGCCGATGGCTATCCATAATACAGCCGCAACGGAGGCGAAGGCGAGTAAGGCCACACCATTCAGACACCTATACCCCAAGGCCTGGGGCCGCGCACTCAGACGATAATGAGTACGGCCACAATCGCAGCCAGAAGAATGCCTGTCAAAATCAGAGACGCCTTTAGGGTGGTTTTGATTTTCAGTGGGGTATCGATATCCCAATCAAAATTTATCTCCATGATCTTTTTATTGAAATTCTGTTCGATACAAATTTTCTCATAGGTTTGAGCATGCTCTCGTGAGAGTCACTCGCCCGATGGAGGCGAAGTCTTGGACTTCAGCCTCCCGCTTTTCTTCAGTGCCTCGCTGATGATCCACTGCAGCTGTCCGTTGGTGCTGCGGAACTCGTCCGCAGCCCACCGCTCCAGCGCAGCCATCGTGTCGGCATCGACACGCAGAATAAAGTTTCTAGTTTCTTTTGCAGCCATACCGATTAACAAAAGAAGTACGATCCGGGAAACATTAATTATATAAGGAACCGCTGTTAACCACAGGTTGTGCAGGTTCGTCACCGCAGAGCACTACAAGCAGGTTGCTCACCATGGCCGCTTTCTTCTCTTCGTCGAGATCCACCACGCCTTCGCTCTTCAGCTTGTCAAGAGCCATCTTCACCATACTGACCGCTCCTTCTACAATTTTCTCACGGGCAGTGATGATGGCGTCTGCCTGCTGACGGCGCAGCATCACGGCAGCAATCTCGGGTGCATAAGCAAGGTAGTTGATGCGTGCCTCCACGATGTGAATGCCGGCGATGGATAAACGTTCATTGAGTTTCTGCTCCAGCTCATCGTTGATGCTTTCCGCATTGGAACGCAGCGTGAGCTCATCGCCACCCGCCGAAGTGTTGTCGTAAGCATAGTGTCCTGCCACCTCACGGAGGGCAGCATCACTCTGCACGCGCACGAAGTTCTCCAACACACCCGTATTGCATTTGCCTACCGACTGGCTATCAACCTCGAACAGAGCCTTGTAGGTATCCTCCAACCTCCATACCAGCACCAGTCCAATGAGTATGGGGTTGCCCGTTTTGTCATTCACTTTGATGGGCTCAGGATCCATGTTGCGTGCACGCAGGCTCACTGCCTTACGGCTCAACAGAGGGTTCACGAAGTAAAAACCATCCTTGATAAACGTTCCACGGTACTTACCGAAGAACACCATCACCTTAGCTTCACCGGGCTCTTGCTTGAAGATGCCACCGAACACGAAACAGGCCAGCACAACAGACAGGATTCCAAGTAAAACCAGACTACAAGTGCAAAGGTATGCACCCAATCCAAGCAGTGCCAGACCGATGAGCAGGGCAACGAAACCGTTCATCACCATGCCGCTGAATGTAATTTCTTTCCTTTCCATAGCGTTTATATAGTTAAATCGATTCTTTCAAACAGATTTCATCAAAATATCATATAGAAATCGCAGTAGCATTTTTATGATATCATTTTAATGGCGCAAAGATATTATCTTATTTTTGTAAGCGCCAACTGTTTCCGCGTTTTTTTGCAAGAAATGCCGATTTTTTTTGATTTTTTCACGAAAACGACCTACTTTTGCCCGAAAGTTGCAACATTGGATTGCAACGACACCTGAACAATACTGAAGAAAAGCCATGTTGCAGAAGTTATTTGCCAAGGACAACAGCCCGAAGGTGATGGAGCAACTCGCCGACCTGCTGAACGATGGAGGGGTCATCATCTACCCCACCGACACCACGTATGCCATCGGCTGTCACGCACTGAAGGAGCGTCCCATCGAGCGTATCTGCCAGATCAAGGGGCTAGACCCGCGCAAGCATCGTTTCTCTGTCGTCTTCCCCGACATGAGCACCATCAGCGAGTACGTCCGCGTGGACAATGCCAGCTTCAAGCTCATGCGCCGCAACCTGCCGGGACCCTTCACGTTCATCCTCCCTGCAGGCAGCCGTCTGCCGAAGATCTTCCGCAACCGCAAAGAGGTGGGCATCCGCATACCCTCCAACAGCATCGCCATCGACATCTGCCGCTGCATCGATGCGCCCCTTCTCTCCACCACCCTGCCGTGGGACGATGACGACGACATCGAGTACCTCACCGAGCCCGAGCTCATCGACGAGCGTTTCGGCAACCTGGTGGACATCGTCATTGATGGGGGTCGGGGAGGCACCGAATCTTCCACCATCGTTGATTGCACTTCCGGCACGCACGAGATCACCCGTCAGGGACTGGGCGAGTTGCTCGAATAACGCCACAGCACCATCAAATGCCATGAAAGCAAAGCGCTCTATTCTCCTGCTATTGTCGTTGTTCAGTCTGCATCCTCTGGCATCACAGGATGCTTCTGGAAGTGCGTTCCTTGACTGTACCCTCAGCGAGTATCAGCACATCGGCACTGGGTCGCACGCCCCGTTCTGGTTCACCGCCAACCGCCATGGCATCACCTCCACCGACCCCTTCGGCATCTATCTGCGTGCCTCCGTGGCGCACCCCCTGTCCATTGAGCGTAAAGGGTTCGACTGGGGGTTCGGCATCGACGGAGCAGCAGGCTACGGCACCTGCCAGCTGCAGCAGCTCTATGCCGACATCCGTTACAACTGCTGGCAGCTCACTCTGGGCAGCAAGCAGCACGACTCCCAAGGCAAGAACCAGCGCCTCACCACCGGAGGCATGACCTGGAGCGGCAACGCCCGTCCTATTCCTCAGGTGCGTTTCGGCATCGACGATTATGCCGTCCTGCCCTTCACCCACAACTGGGCTGCCGTGAAGGGATTTGTGAGCTATGGCATGATGACCGACAACCGGTTCCAGCGCGAGTTCGTCACCGAGGCTTCCTATGCGCTCTACACGCAGGACGCCCTGTTCCATGAGAAAAGTGCCTTTTTAAAAATAGGTAACTGCGACCGTACACCCTTCTCTCTGGAGATGGGCTTCGAGATGGACTGCATGTTCGGCGGCACGCTGTGGGAGCACGATGCACGGCAAGGCGATACCGACACCGAGCACCTGCTGTTCACCAACCCCACCTCGTTCAGCGACTTCCTCAAGGCACTGGTACCCCTCAACGGTGGGGAGACGTCTACCATCTCCGACCAGAACAATGCGGCAGGTAACCACTTCGGCAGCCTGCACCTCATCGGCAACTGGGATGGCGGCAGCTGGCAGCTGCGTGCCTACTACGAGCACTACTTCGAGAGCCGCTGCGGCATGACACCCTGGAATGCCACGCGCGACATGGAGGGCACCTCACACAGTTGGTTCCCCTACCCCTGGAAGGACGGACTGTGGGGAGTGGAGCTCACCCTGCCCCGCAACCCGTTTGTCAGCACCATCGTAGCCGAGTACAACACCACGCGCGACCAGTGTGGCAGCATACACCACGGTGCATCGGCCAACCTCCCCGCCACCATCTACGGCTTTGCTTGTTACTACTACAACAGCAGCTATCCCTCGTGGCATCACCAGGGCTACACGGCAGGATCGCCGCTGCTCTACAACCCCCTCTACAACAACACCGGCAACCACACGCTCATCATCACCAACACCCGCATCCGCGCCATCCACCTCGGCATCGAGGGACAGCCACTGCCCATGCTCAGCTACCGTCTGCTGGGCACATGGCTCCGTTCGTGGGGTTCCTATATAGACCCCCTTCCCACGCCGGGCACCACCCTCAGCACGATGGCCGAGGTCACCTGGACCCCCGTCCGTCCCCTCCGCTGGCTCACCGCCGCTACCGCTGCCGTAGGCCTCGACCGCAGCACGCTCATCGGCAACAACACCGGCTTCAGTCTCACCTTCTCCAAAGATTTCTGACATGCGACATACCCATTTCCACCCGGTGCAGCTGCTCACTATTGTCACGATGGTGCTGAGCCTCCTCTCGTGCAGCACCAACTGCCGCTATGCCCCTCTCGACGGTTTCTGGCGTGTGGATACCGTCAACGACATCACCACAGGTACAACCACTGATGGACAGGCCCGGTTGTTCATGAGCTTCGAGTATGAGTTCGTCAAACTGTCGTGGCTGCCCGAGAACCGCACGCCAGGCTTCCTGGGCTATGAATACATCGCCTCCTGCACCGTGAGCGACGATGGCACCGTCGTCTTCGGACCCTTCTACAAGTACCGCGAAGAGGACACGCTGGCTCCCACCGACAAACTCGCCTCGTTCGGTATCCCCTACGGTGAGCCCACGTCGTTCACCTACGCCATCGAGGGCAGCCAGCTGACACTCACGAATGCCACTACACAACTACAACTGACGCGCTACTGATAGCCCCTCTCCCACGACACGTCCACGCCATCCTCAACTATTTTGCCATCACGGTGCAATCTATGTCCGCAGGATGACTGCCGTTTCCGAAATAATCCGTACCTTTGCAGCGTGAAAGCAAGAACCTTCCTTCCGTGTGTCCTGTGTCTGCTGGCAGTGGCTCTTTCTTCCCGTGCCTACACCGTCTGGGAGGCATCCGTGCCCCAGCCGGGAGTGCCCAAGCGCGAGTACCGGGCCGTGTGGATCACTGCCATCGAGAACCTCGACTGGCCCTCCCGCCCTGCCACCACCGCGCGCGGCGAGGAGCAGCAGCGGCAGGAGCTCTGCACGATGCTCGACACGCTGCAAGCCATCGGCATCAACACGGTGCTGCTGCAGACACGGCTGCGCGGTGATGTCGCCTACCCTTCGCTCTACGAGCCCTTCGCCAGCGTGTTCACCGGACGCAGGGGAGGGCGACCCGGCTACGACCCCCTGCGCTTCGCCATCGACGAGTGCCACCGCCGGGGCATGCAGTGCCATGCCTGGATGGTGGCGTTGCAGGAGAAGGACAACAAATACGTCGACCCCGCATCAGCGCAGGTCGTCGATCACCTCTGCACCATGGTGCGCGAGGTCGTACGCGGCTACGACATCGATGGCATCCACCTCGACTATATCCGCTACCCCGAGAAGACCAAGGGCAACGACCAGCGGCGGCGCAACAATGTCACGCGCTGCATGCAGGCCGTTTACGAGACCGTCAAGCGCGAGAAGCCCTGGGTGTGCGTCAGTGCCGCCACGCTCGGCAAGTACCGCGACACACAGCGAGCCTCGTCGTCGGGATGGAATGCCTACCATACCGTCTTCCAGGAGGCGCAGGAGTGGACACGCATGGGCTGTGTGGATGTGCTCTTTCCCATGCTCTACTACCGCGACCGCCATTACTTTCCCTTTGTCGCCGACTGGGCCGAGAACGCCCACGACCGACACTTCGTGGCAGGGCTCGGCATCTACCAGCTTGACCGTCGCCAACAGAACTGGGAACTGGAGGCCGTGCGCAGCCAGCTCGCCTACATGCGTAGCTTCGAGGGCACTGGCACGGCAGTCCTGCCAGGCACCGGCAGCATGGTGTACGGCGAGGGAGCACACGGCTACGCCCTGTTTCGCGCAGGATTCCTGATGAGCAACACCAAAGGGGTGAAGGACGAGATACGTTGGACAAACACCTTCCCTGCCCTCGTCCCCGCCTTACCCGGCAACCGCCATGCCGCCCCCGCACGTCCGGCACAGCTCACCGCCAAGGTGTCGCCACTGCATATCGTACTTTCGTGGAACACGACCCCGTTGTCCGCAGCACGGCAGAACACGACCCCGTCGTCCGTCCCAGCGTCCGGAGGCGAGGTGAGGTACAATGTCTATCGCAATGTAGGAACCCCCGTCGATACCGAGTGCGGTGCCCAGCTGCTGCGCACCTACTGCCAGGGCGAGGGAGTGACGTTGCCGCGCGTCCTGTGCGGCAACGATGTACACTACGCCGTCACGGCCATTGACCGCTACGGCAACGAGAGCGAGCCCGTCCGCTGGACGGACACCGTCAGAAAGCCACGCCTACCCGGAAACCGGCCGTGAAGGCCAGCATACTGTCCGCAGGGTAGCGCATGAAGCTGTGGTAGTAGTTGTTCACATTGCCATTGCCTGCCGAGAGGCCCAACCCCGCATAGATATCAAAGTCAAACCATCCCTTCACCCACTGATAGCCGCCCTCGGCCAGCAATGCGGTCTGTAGGGTGTGCAGCAGATGAGCACCTTCCCGGCAGACGTAGTCAAAGTCGGCCACCACCAGTTCAGGCTTCACGTAGAGTCCTGCCAGCCAGCTGTCGGCATCCCGCTGAGGCAGCAGCAACCACTTGTAGGCAGCCTTTACCAGCAGGCCCTCCGACAGTTCGGTACGGTTCATGATGTCCCATCCCCAGCCGATGACGCCCAGCGTCAGCTCGGCGCTGTTGCGCGGGGTGAACGCCCGCTCATAGGTGAAGCGTGCACTGCCGCTGCCCAGCGAGAGCAGCGTCACCTTGAGGTCGTTGCATGTCTGGGAGCACGCCATCCCTCCTGCCATCAGCACGATGGCAACAACCATCACCAGCCGTTTCAACGCAGAGGATTTTTGTCCGATGTGTACCACTCGATGAACTTGCCGATACCCTCGTGCAGCGTCACACACGGCTTATAGTCCATGTCCTGCTCCAGATGCGTGGTGTCGGCATAGGTCTGATAGACGTCGCCGGGCTGCATGGGCAGGAACTCCTTCTGTGCCTCCACGCCCAGTGCCTGTTCGATCTCGCTGATGAAGTCCATCAGCTTCACAGGTTGTGAGCACCCGATGTTATACACGCGCCAGGGCACGCTGTTTGCGCATGTCTCTGCCACTGGCGGTCGGTCAATCACCTGCATCGTGCCGTTCACGATGTCATCGATATAGGTAAAGTCGCGGCTCAGGTCGCCGTGGTTGAACACCTTGATGGGTTCACCGGCCGAGATGGCCTTGGCAAAGAGCATGGGCGCCATGTCGGGACGGCCCCACGGTCCGTACACGGTGAAGAAGCGCAGCCCCGTGGTAGGCAGCCCATAGAGCTTGCTATAGGCATGCGCCATCAGTTCGTTGGCCTTCTTGGTGGCGGCATACAGGCTCACCGGGGTATCCACCTTGTCGTCCTCGCTGAAGGGCACCTTGCTGTTCATGCCATACACCGAGCTGCTCGATGCATACACCAGGTACTGCACCCCGTAGTGGCGGCAGCACTCCAGCACGTTCATGAACCCCACCAGGTTGCTGTCGAGGTAAGCATAGGGATTGGTGATGCTGTAGCGCACGCCTGCCTGTGCCGCCAGGTTCACCACCTTGTCGAACCGTTCTTCCTCGAAGAGCCGTTCCATCGCCTCGCGGTGCGTGAGGTCCGTGCGCACGAAACGGTAGTTCGGCAGCAGCGTGCTCTGCACCATCTCGTCGTCGTAGAAGAAGTCCGCCGGACGCGTGATGCCGCACTCCGCCAGCCGTCCGATCTTCAGCCGCACGTCGTAGTAGTCGTTGATACAATCCAAGCCCACCACCTCGTCGCCACGCTGCGCCAGCGTGTAGGCCAGCCGCGAACCAATGAATCCGGCAGCGCCGGTAACCAGTATTTTCATCTTTTTTTAGAAATTTTCTGCAAAGATAGCGGTTTTTTCAAAAACAATCTGTATTTTTGCCCCAAATAAGCAAAACATTTATTATTATTATACATCAACATGAAGAAAATGATTGTTTTGGCCTGTATGGCCATCGCAGCCTCCGGCGCCATCGCACAGGAGGAGCAGAAAGCCCCCGAAGGGTTCGTGTTCACCACCGTTGACAGCCTCGGCATCACCCCCGTCAAGAACCAGAACAACAGCGGTACCTGCTGGGCCTACTCGTCGCTCGGATTCTTCGAGAGCGAGCTGCTCCGCATGGGCAAGGGAGAGGTGGACCTTTGCGAGTCGTTCCTCGCCTACCACACCTATATGGACCGTGCCGACAAGGCCGTGCGCACCCATGGCGATGCCAGCTTCAGCGAGGGTGGTTCGTTCTACGATGCCGTCTATTGCATCAAGAACTACGGCATGGTGCCGCAGGATGCCATGCCCTTCCCCGGCAGCCTCTACGGCGACTCCCTGTTCAACTTCCGCCAGCTCTCGAAGGTCGCAGCTGCCGTCGTCAGCACCATCGCTGAGGGCGACCTGAAGACCGTCAACCCCGTATGGAAGAAGGACCTCTGCAGCATCTACGAGCACTACTTCGGTGCGCTGCCCGAGACCTTCGACTACCAGGGCAAGAGCTACACCCCGCAGAGCTTTGTCGAGTACCTCGGACTCAACATGGACGACTACATCAGTCTCACCTCCTTCAACCACCAGCCCTTCTACGACAAGTTCGTTCTTGAGATACAGGACAACTGGCGCTGGGGACAGAGCTACAACCTCCCGCTCGATGAGTTCATGGAGGTCTGCGACTACGCCATCCACCACGGCTACACCTTCGCCTGGGGCAGCGATGTCAGCGAGCAGGGCTTCAGCCGTCAGGGCGTGATGACCGTGCCCGACGTGAAGGCACCCGCCGCTCCCGGCACCGACCAGGCACACTGGACGGGTCTCACCCCCTCACAGCGCCGCAGCGAGATGGCAGGCAAGCCCAGCCCCGAGCTCACCATCACGCAGGAGCTCCGCCAGGAAGGCTACGACAACTGGGAGACCACCGACGACCACGGCATGGTCATCTTCGGCATCGCCACCGACCAGACCGGCAAGGAGTACTACATGGTCAAGAACAGCTGGGGCAGCGCCGGACAGTACAACGGCATCTACTATGCCAGCAAGGCATTCGTTGCCTACAAGACCATCAACATCCTCGTGCATAAGGATGGTATTCCCAAGGACATCCGCAAGAAGCTCGGCATCAAGTAACCCCCAACCCCCGTTCCCATGGCAAAGAAACAAGAAGAACCCGTAAAGCTCGACAGCAAGGAGGATAAGCTCAAAGCGCTCCAGTCTGCCATGAGCAAGATAGAGAAAGACTTCGGCAAGGGGTCTATCATGAAGATGGGCGACCAGAAGGTCAGCGACGTGCCCGTCATCCCCTCCGGCTCGGTAGGTCTCAACCTCGCCCTCGGCGTAGGCGGCTACCCCCGCGGACGCATCATCGAGATCTACGGTCCCGAGTCGTCCGGCAAGACCACCCTGGCCATCCACGCCATCGCCGAAGCACAGAAGGCTGGCGGCTATGCCGCCTTCATCGATGCCGAGCACGCCTTCGACCCCTACTACGCACGCAACCTCGGTGCCGACATCGACAACCTGCTCATCTCGCAGCCCGACAATGGCGAGCAGGCACTCGAGATTGCCGACCAGCTCATACGGTCCAGCGCCATCGACATCATCGTCATCGACTCCGTGGCTGCCCTCACCCCCAAGGCTGAGATCGAAGGCGACATGGGCGACAACAAGGTAGGATTGCAGGCACGACTGATGTCGCAGGCCATGCGCAAGCTCACCTCCGCCATCTCCAAGACCAACACCACCTGCATCTTCATCAACCAGCTGCGCGAGAAGATCGGCGTGATGTTCAGCAACCCCGAGACCACCACTGGCGGCAACGCCCTGAAGTTCTACGCCAGCGTGCGCATCGACATACGCCGCGCGGCATCCCTCAAGGACGGCGACAGCATCATCGGCAACCATGTGAAGGTGAAGGTTGTGAAGAACAAGGTCGCTCCCCCCTTCCGCAAGGCAGAGTTCGACATCATGTTCGGCACCGGCATCAGCCGCTCCAGCGAGCTGGTGGACATGGGTGTAGAGCTCGGCATCGTGAAGAAGTCCGGTGCCTGGTTCAGCTACGAAGGCTCCAAGCTCGCACAGGGACGCGATGCCTGCAAGAAGGTGATGGACGACAACCCCGAGCTGGCCGACGAGATAGAAGCACGCATCATGGCAGCCCTGAAGGACAACAACTCCCTCATGCAGTTCGCCGGCGAAGCGTCCGACGACGACCCGGAGGAGGGCGGCGACGAGTAATCGCCCCACACAAGGCACATCCCATAAGTACACGAAGAGCGGTGGCACCAGCCACCGC